>ERZ1645185.314-NODE-314-length-20509-cov-6.394984_pt1 | contig 20509 bp, 21 predicted proteins | sample MGYA00575351_ERZ1645185 | MGnify/ENA primary metagenome ERZ1645185 (study PRJEB40838, sample SAMN11284767) | freshwater sediment metagenome | isolation source: river sediment | host: Sediment | place: India: Jana village, Kanpur | collected 2015-12-17 ...
ATCCGTCCAGTGCGGCAGACAGCGCACGCGGGTGCATAAAGCGGTCCTCGGGATCGCGCGGCACCTGCCAGCCGGGCACGCGGACGATATCCGCTTCCGGCTGTGCGCCCGGGTAGTCGGGTACCACCAGTACACTCGAATGGCCTGCTGCCGCAATCGCCTGACGCAAGGTCCGGATCGACGTGGACACACCATTGACGCGCGGAAAATACACGTCGGACACCATCAGGATGCGCACGGCAGCCCTCCTTTGCGGAAAGGCTTCCTTGTATGGCGAAACGGTTACGCGATGATTACAGGTCGATGCCCGGCTGCGCCTTCACTCCGGCGCGGAAGGCGTGTTTCACGTCGGCAATCTCCGACACGGTATCGGCCAGTTCGACCAGCGCTTCGGGCGCGGCGCGTCCGGTCACGACGACATGCTGCATCGGCGGACGATGCACCAGCGCATCCAGCACGGTGTCGCTGTCGAGATAGCCATAGCTCAGCAGATAGGTCAGTTCATCCAGCACCACCAACTGGTAAGCCGGATCGGCCAGCATCCGCGCGGCAATCGCCCAGCCGCGCTCGGCCGTGGCAATGTCCTGCTCGCGGTTCTGCGTGTCCCAGGTGAAGCCGTCACCGGTCACATGCCACTCGGCGTGCTGGCCGAGAAAAGCTTCTTCGCCGGTATCGGTGCGGCTCTTGATGAACTGCACCACGCCGACCTTCAAGCCATGGCCCAGTGCGCGTGCGGCCATGCCGAATGCCGCCGTGCTCTTGCCCTTGCCGTTGCCGGTGACCACGAGCAAGAGCCCGCGCTCGTCGGTGGCGGCGGCGATGGCGGCGTCGATCACGGCCTTCTTGCGGGCCATGCGGGCGGTGTGGCGGGTGTTCCGATCAGGCGTGTTGTCGCTCATATTGAATCCTGTCCTCGTCAACACGCAAAGGCTACCGCATTCCGGCTGGTTCAGCCGGTACGCCCAGATCAATCCGGGCGTGAGTTCCGACACCAGCGATACGGGCGTTCACCTCGAATGCCGTACGAATATTCGCCGGGGTCAATGTTGTTTGCGTGGGACCAAAGGCTGTCAGTCGCCCCTGATGCAGAATGGCCACATGCGTGGCATAGCGCGCTGCAAGCGTCAGATCATGAATCGAGGCAATCACGAGTCGTCCGGCACGAGCGAGCCCGGCCAGTTGCACCATGCCCTCGATTGCATGTCGGGGATCCAGACCTGCCAGGGGTTCATCGGCAATCAGGATATCCGGATTACCAACCAATGCCCGTGCCAGCATGGCCCGCGCCAGTTCTCCCCCCGACAGCGTATCGGCAGGCTGATGACGCTTGTGTATCAGACCACACTGCCGCAAGGCGACTTCGACCTTGCACCAGGCGGTAGCATCCAGATCGCCAAAAGCCGGCAACTGGGGCATTAATCCCAGTGCCACCAACCGCTCCACGGCTATGGGCCATTCAACCCGGGCATTCTGCGGAATGTAGGCTCGGCGACGCGCCATTTCCCGTCGATGAAATGACTGTACAGTTCTGTCGTCGAGCAGGATCGTGCCTGCCGTGGGTGATACAAGGCCAGTCAACATCCGGATCAAGCTTGATTTGCCCGCCCCATTGGCCCCGAGAAGCGCGACAAACTGTCTGCTCTTGCACACCAGGCTGACCCGGTCGACGAGTGTTCGCCCGCCAGCCTTGAAACTGACATCTTCGGTTCGCAGACAAGTCATGGTGACAAGCGCCTCAATCGCAATACCAGCCAGAAGAAGAATGGGGTGCCAATCAGGCTGGTAAGTACACCAAGCTTGAGTTCGTTGCTGGTGGGCAAGATACGGATGACGATATCGGTTGCCAGCAGCAACAGGGCACCAAACAACGCAGACGGCAACAGGATGCGACTTGGCTGATGCCCGACAAACGGCCGCACCAGATGCGGTGCCACCAGCCCGACAAAACCGATGGCTCCGGCCATGGCGGTAGCGGCACCGACTGAAAGTGCCACCCCGATCAGCACCAGGGCACGCAAGACTCCAAGATTCACCCCCAGACTCTCGGCCTGGGCCTCTCCAAGCGTCAGCAGATCGAGCCCACGCGGGGTAAACGCGAGGCAGACCCAACCGGCCAGGATGAAAGGCAGGCACAACCCGATCTGTGCCCAGTCTCGCTCGGCCACCGAACCCAGCAGCCAGGTTGTGATTTCATATGCTGCATAAGGACTGGGGGCAAAATTGAGCGCCAGCGCCAAGCCCGCACCCGCAAGTCCCGACACGGCTGCCCCCGCCAGAATCAAGGTCAGCGTACCGCTACGGCCAAAAAGGAACGTAAGCGCGCCGGCTGCCAACGCTCCAGCAATCCCGAGCAGGGGAATAGCCAGCACGAATGCAGCCGCCAAGCCGAAATAGATAGCGATCACCGCACCAAGGGCCGCCCCACCGGAAACACCGAGCAGACCGGGCTCGGCCAGCGGGTTGCGCAATAACCCCTGCAGGGCTGCGCCACCGAGACCCAGCGTGGCCCCCACCACGAGCGCCAACAGGGTACGAGGTATGCGCAGCTCCGCAAGAATCAACCAGGCAAGATTGGGTTTGGGTGCGGCCAATCCCCCGAACAATTCCGCAATGGGTATTGCAACCCTGCCCACGACAAGTGACAGGGCGATCGCCACAGGCAACACCAGGACCATGAGAATCAGCATCAGTGATTGCCCAGCCAGTCTCACCATGTCGCCTCACGCTCAGGCAGGCTACGCAAGACATTGCGCAGTGTGATCGCGGCGTCTGCCGATTGCGGCAGACCACAGGTATAGGCGGCATCAGGATAGGTAATCACATGCCTGCGCCAATGCCGATCGATCAAGGGATGGGCAAACTGGCTGTCGCGCAGGGAAGGTCCATCCCAGCGTGTTTCCCCCTGCAGAATCACCTCGGGACGTGTCGCCAGCAACTCCTCCAGACCAAAGCTGCTGTATCGGTTATCCGGCGACCTGGCCGCAATGTTGTCCGCGCCGGCTGCAGTGATGATGGTGTGAGTGAGGGTGCCCTTGCCCGGCACACTATTCCCCCCGCTCCAGGCAACAACGCGGATGGGCTGATCATCGCGCTCTGCAGCCAGCCGGGCGAGCTTGGCATCCATTTCAGCCAACAAGGCCTCTGCTCGCGGAGATTCTCCTACTGCTGCGCCAACTTTGCGAACCACTCGGCGAATGTCCTCGAAATTATTGGCCGCTTCAACTTCGACAACCTGTGCACCTGACCGACGAGCAAGCCTGTGTGCCATGGGCGCGGAAAAAGTCCCGGCCAGGATCAGATCCGGACGCTGCAGCAGTACATCTTCGGCTGTACCGTGATTTACGGCCACGCCGCGATCCGCGCCCGGCATCAGTGCAGCTACCGCGTCGTGTGCCAGATAGGTAATCGAGGCGATCCGTTCGGGCGGCACCAGCATGAGCAGGAGCAGGTCGTTACACATCATCGTCGACATGATGCGCATCGGCTTATTGAACACTGACGATGCGGAGTCTGGCGACGCACGGTTGGGCAGCATGGCACTACCCATCGGCACCAGCAGGAAAGCTCCCACAAGAACCCACCCGGCAAGCTTCGCCCCGCTAACCGGGATGTGTATGCGCAACCCTCTGTGCGCCTCAGTCTGCCTCGGCATGGTCATGCCGTGCTCGCCACTCGTTAGCCAGAGCACTGGGCTGCTGCTGGGCAATGCGGCGCAGAGTCAAGCGGGCGACCGCCCGGGCACGCCGGGTTTTCGGCCATACAAAAGCCTGCGGTTGAACACCGGCATCGATGGCCGCCTGTATTTTGGATCTGATTCGGATTTCTTCAGGCAAACCGAAACAGGCAAGCAAGGACAGAAAATCCCGATCCAGAGCCCGATCGAATGCCACACGCCGCCCCATTGCATCTCGCCAGGGTGAACGGGGATTAAACATCAGCACTGGCTGATAACCGGCGGGGATCGGGGCATTGGCGTCGTGCGTCCGGCCAGATTTGATCAGGCCCGGCAGCAGGTGAGTGTGGGGACCTTCCGGGCTTTCGCCATCGGCAGGTGGAATGGGTGCAAACACCTCGATGCGCCCCAGAGGCGACAACAGCACACGATGCGGCTGGGCACGCAGCACTTCAGCCATCAGTGCTGCACCATCAGCGCCAAACAACCGGCTCTTCTGCATGGCCATCAAACGCTTGCGCAGTGTTTCATCTGCCGTGCGCAGACAGAACCGTACATGTCCGATACTCACACCCAGATCGAACAGCCAGTCGTCGCGATCTTGCGGCCGGATGGCACTGATATCCGTTCCCAACGATGTAATGGTGTCAGGTTGAATCAGGCTGTCATTGCGTGGCAGACAAAATGCCAGCGAATGCCCCCAGGTCACCCCATCTCCACACAGGGTGTCATAGGCGACAATCTGTGTCGGCAAATCCAGTCGGATTCTCATGGCAGCCCGCGGCGTGTGCATGCTGCGCGCATGGGTGGATTTTTCCAGCACGAAAATTTCGTCTGGGTCGCGCACGAATTCACCGACTGCGCCAAAGCTGCCTATGCTCCAGCCATGGCGGGCATCCTCCAACAGACTATCCAGCCACGCTGTATAGCCTGGGGTTCCCGGTGCATCAGGCTGCGTCATCTTTCCCGACATACCCACTCCCGATTGAGAACAAAACGATCGCGGTCCTTGATGACTGGACAGGTGGGGCAGAAACGGTGGCGATGGCCTTTGTGCTGAAGACAGCATGCCTTGAGTATCTGGCACACTTCGGAGCGCGAGCCGCTTGCAATCACATAGGTCTCGGGCAGGGCTCGCACAAGCTCGCGATCACGCGCGAGCACGATGCGCCCTTCCCGCACGGCTGCTTCACGACATCCCATCAGCTCGCCCGCATGGGAAAATTGCACCATCCATGAAGACGCCAGCATGGCAAGCAAGGCGTGGCGCGAATAACCGGACCAGGCCTGCATGCTCTCCAGAACCGGCTCGCTGAATGCCAGCAGGCTTTCGAGCAATTCAGTGCGGCGGTCATCCAGACTCTCAGCCGTCACCATGTCGGCCTGACGTATCCAGATACGCTCGAGGAACGTGGCGCGAGTAAACCAGTACGCATATTTCTGCACCCGCAGGATGCGCCCTTCGGCGAGATACATCGCGATGATCGGCCCCGCACCCCAGCCATGACGCAACATCAGCGAAGCTGCTGTTGCTCTGCGGTTGGCACCAAATCCGGCTGTAACCAGATCGGCAATCACCCCTTCAACAGTTGAGGGGACATCAGGCTCGCACAGGCACTCCCCATTGACCCAGCCTTCCGGATCGTCCGGGTCAAGCTCAACCTTCAATCCCGAGAGGGGCGCAATGCGCGCAAGCCGTTTCCGGGTGTCGGCACGTACCCCGACATGTTTTGAGCAGCCACTGTATTTGTTCATGTTCAGGCCGTTGCGAGGTAATCAACAAAACCACGACTGGTCTGGTCAAATGCTTCGGCCTTTCGTCCGAGATAGCGCAGGGAAATTTCGCGCCACATCAACAGACGGGACCAATCGGGCTCATCCGCCATCACATCGCCGGGCAACACAAATGGGTTGGCGAAGAATATCGTCAGCATCGAGACCCCGGCTGCATTGCGCATTTCGAAGCCCCAACTGTTTGGTGCGCCGCGACTGTCCAGCATCCGGAACAAGCAAGCCGTGGCCGGCCGCAATGCCCGCATTTTTGCCTCTCGTGCCGGGTCACCCAGACCGGGATCTGCCGTACCAACGCAAATGTGGAAGTGCGGACCATTGAAACTCACAGTCAGGAATTCACCGTCCGCCTCGATCTTGTCTGGTGGCCCCGGGCAGGTCCACTCGTAGGCAGCCCCCTCTATCACCGGACCAAAAATGATCTGGCCCCAGTAGTGCGTGAAGACATCGTGAAGAAAGGCCGTCAGCGCCTCGGGGTGTGTGCTGAGCGGCCAGCGATGGGCTCGCGCCCTGCCATTCGGAGCCCGCTCGATGACGGGGTCTCGCTGATCTCGGTATTTCGTCATGACTTCATCCTGTCGCCCTGAGCCCTACCTCGGCATGTTCGAAAAACCCCACCAACCAGCACGACAACACACCAGATCCGCGCCTGTGATTTCATCCTAAACAATGTGAATTGTTTTTTCCAGAAGAAAATCGACCGACATCAATTCAATTAAATTTTTTTGGTTAAATTTTTATTATCCTATTGGTTTATATGATTATTTTTTTTAAAAAAACCAAGATAACAAAAAGCAATAGGGTCTATAGCCTTCAGTTATTGAAAAATAGTCTTGACCAAACCACCTTCCGGGTATAAAAACTCAACTTATCAGGTGCCACAACGACTTTCTGTCAGCGTGGATAAACGGGAATCAGGTAAGCGGTCATGCCGCGAAGCCTGGGCTGCCCCCGCAACGGTAAGCGCTAAACGGTGCGTCATTCGCCACTGGGTTCTCCCGGGAAGGCGACGCACTTAGAAGCGTGAGCCCGGATACCGGCCTGATGTTCATGCCTTGTGCCGAGGAGGGCGGCGAGCAGACATGCACTCCGTGTGTGGCTTGCCCCAGCCTTTGCGCCAGGTTTTCCAGATTGTCGGCGGGTGAGCCGACTTACGCACGGAGCCACTCACATGCAACCCCAACACCTGACCTCCATCGCCATCGCAAGTCTGGCCATATTGAGCTTGCCCGCACTCGCCGGCCCCTTTGCACCTGCAGCAGGCATTACCGGCTCCACCGCCGTCCACAAGGACAGCCCGGATTTTGTCCAGTGGGCCACCGGCTATGAAAACTATCTGCCCGGGCCCAATGTGGACGCGCAATGGAAAACCCCGGAAAAAGCGCTCGGCAAGGCCGTGGGGGATTCGTTCGACATCGTGGTTCTGGGCGATCAGGGCACGATCACCCTGACCTTCGATGGCTATCTGACCAACGGCAGTGGCTGGGATTTCGCCATTTTCGAAAACAGCATCAGCAATACCTTCCTTGAATTGGCATTCGTAGAGGTTTCATCGAACGGTGCAGATTTTTTCCGCTTCCCGTCTGTTTCGCTGACACCTTCGCCCGTCGGCGCGTTCGGCAACGTCGACCCGACCAATATCGACGGCCTGGCCGGCAAATACCGTCAGGGCTACGGCACGCCGTTCGATCTGGATGCCCTGTCCGGTATTGCGGGTCTAGACATCAACCAGGTTTCGCATATCCGGCTCGTCGATATCAAAGGGGACGGTAGCGAGTTTTCCAGCCCGCCCCCTGGCTTTGGCAACCCCACACCCATCTACGATCCTTACATGACGGCGGGAAGCGGTGGCTTTGATCTGGACGCGGTCGGCTTGCGTTACTACACCGCCGCCGTACCCGAACCTTCGACCTACGCCATGCTTCTGGCCAGTCTTGGGTTGATCGCCTTTCGCATGCGTCGCCACACGCGAGGCTGAACAATCTATCCATCTGGAGACTCACACATGAATACCTTGCCAATTGTTTCCCTCCTCGCCGGTTTTGCCCTGAGTGGCAGCGCAGTTGCGGCTGTCTCGACCTTCGACGATTTGTCGCTCGCTCCGGAAAGCCACTTCTTTCCGCTGGCCACCACGACATTCACCAGCGGCGACGCCACCTTCAATCACACGTTCACCAACTATGGTGGTGGCTGCTGCCATACGGACTGGATCTATTCAAACCGAACTGACACGACGACCCCGGGTTTCGAAAACCAGTTCAGCAGTTATGCCGGGGGCGGCGCACAAGGCTCGGCAAACTATGCGATTGCCAATCTCGGCAACTCGACCGCCAGTTTTTCAGGCTTATCCGCAGTCAGTGGCGCTTATTTCACGAATACCACTTACGCCGCACTCACCATTCTGAATGGCAATGATTTTTCGACGAAATTTGGCGGAAGCGACGGCAGCACTCCCGACTGGTTCAAGCTGACAATCAATGGCTGGAACGGCACAACCCAAACCGGCAGCGTGGATTTCTACCTGGCCGACTTCCGTTTTGCGAACAATGCGCTCGACTATGTGGTCGATAGCTGGACATGGGTCGATCTGTCGAGTCTGGGCGTGGTGAGCAGCCTGAGCTTTTCGCTGGCGTCGTCTGACGTAGGGCAATTCGGGATGAACACGCCTGCCTATTTCGCAATGGACAACCTGACTGTGGCGGCCGTGCCCGAACCCAGTCAAGCCGCCATGCTGCTGGGTGGACTGGCACTGGTTGGGTTGGCCGTGCGTCGGCGCAGCAAGTCCTCCTGAGCCATGCGTGCCGGTGTATTTCACCGGCACGTGGTCCGCATGCCAGATTACTTACCCCATACCCTCGTTGCCGCCTGGCTGCTGGCAAGTCTACCTGCGAACGCAGACACATCCCATGTCAGCGAACTGGCCACGGTTGTGGTCACCGCAGCCAGTGTCGATGGCAGCACGTTTACAGTGCCGCACGGCATGACGGTAATCACGGCCAGCGACATTGCCGATTCCACCGCCACCAGTCTCAGTGACCTGCTCAGCCGCCAGGCCGGCTTGCACTTGAAAAGCACATCCGGCAACGACAAGAACGCTTCGATCGATATTCGCGGCATGGGCGACACGGCTGTGAGCAACGTGCTTGTGCTTGTGGATGGCGTACGGCTGAATGAAGCGGATTTGTCGGGGGCCAATTTATCCTCCATCGCGCTGGCCGATATTGATCGCATCGAAATCCTGCGCGGCGGTGGGGCCGTGCGTTACGGAGACGGTGCAGTCGGTGGCGTCATCAACATCGTGACCCGCACACCCCAGACCGACCGAATTCGCGGCAGCATCCAGATGGAAACCGCCTCTTATGACACCCATGCCCTGCGCGCATCAATCAGCGGCGGCTTGGGCGACTGGCGAGTGCGGGCCTCTACAGGGCGTGCACTCAGCGACGGTTACCGGCAGAACAACACCTTCAATCGCACCGATGGCAACGCGGAGTTGCGATATGCACCCAGCGGCCTCTCTATTCCCCTGGAGACTTACGTGCGTTTATCAGTTCATGAAGACACGTATGGGCTGCCGGGTCCTGTCACCGCCGCCGCATTCGCCGGGAGTGAATCCCAACGACGCGCCAGCCAGTCCCCATTCGATGGCGGCGAAACGGATGACCGCACGCTCACAGTCGGCGCACTGTTCGACTTCGGGGCTTCCGGTGTACTCGAATGGTTGACCAGCTGGCGTGACCGCGACAATCTCTATGTGATTGGTTACAGCCCGCTGCTGTCTTATCAGGAACAGGCCAGTCGCATCGAATCGAATCGGCAGGAAACACAACTCCGCTACAACCTCGATTTTGATGCGCTTGGCCATACCCACAGCCTTGGTCTGGGCATGCACTGGCAATCCGCTGACTACAGCCGTCGGGAGAGTATCGGCTCCACCTTCTCCCCCGTGAAAACAGGGGAGCTTGAAGGCAACGGTGCCTATATCGAGGCCACATTCAGAGGCACCGCAGGTTTATCCCTGACAGCGGGTGCCCGAGCCAACGAACTTGAGTCTGATTATCGCGACGGGGCATTCTCGGAATCATGCGCGGTGTTTTTCCCGGTCAAGAGTGGCTGCACCATGGTCTACACGCAGTCAGCACAAACACTGAACACCTGGCGCAACCATGCCTACGAACTCGGACTGGCCTGGCATGTCACGCCAACCCGGCTGGTGTTTGCCAGCGCGAGCCGGCATTTTCGCGCCCCGAACGTGGACGAACTCGCACTGGCAACCACGAATCTTCAGCCCCAGCGCGGCACAACAGCCGAACTCGGTCTCCGCAGCCAGCCACACGCCGGCACCGACTACGCCCTGACACTGTTTGGCATGCGTATCGAAGACGAAATTTATTTTGGGCCGGATTCCACAGGCGGCGGCTTCACGCTGAACCGCAATTACGACCAACCCACACGCCGCTTGGGTGGAGAATTCCAGGCTCGCTGGCAACTCACGCCCAGTCTTGGTCTACGCACCAATCTAGCGTATGTCCGCCCGCGTTTTGAAGGAACGGATGCCGACGTGCCCCATGTTCCGCGCCTGACTGCAAATGCCAGGCTTGAATGGCGGGCAAGCGATTCGCTACGCTGGTTTGCCAGCGCGCGCCACGTTGGCAAACGTTACGACGGCAACGATCTCGACAATCAGACTTGGCCCGTCCTGCCGGCATACACGGTTTACGATCTTGCAGCCCGTTACTCGATCGGCAATGCCGAACTGACCGCCGCCGTAAACAACCTGTTCGACAAGGTGTATTCCACAACTGGCTACAGTGGAACCTACTATCCGATGCCCGGCCGTAATTTTGCCCTGAGTCTGCGCTGGACTTTTTGACCGGGCAAACCACAATCGCGCGATTGACCCTGCGCGCGTCGCCCTATAGTCTTCTGCCATGCACGCCGAACTCGATACGCTCGAAGCCAAAATCCGCCAGGTGGCCGAGTTATGCCAGACCCTGCGCCGGGAAAACATCGCCCTGCGCCAGCAACTTCTCGTGTCGCAGCAGGACAACAAACAACTGAATATCCGGCTCGATGCTGCCAGGACACGCCTGACCGCCATGCTCGACAGTCTGCCGGAGGACGCCTGATGGCTGCCGCCCGCTCCATCGAAATCCACATCCTGGGCCGCGCCTACAAGGTGGCATGCACGCGCGAGGAGGAATCGGCACTGATTTCGGCTGCCGATTATCTGGACGACAAGATGCGGGAAATCCGCGACCAGGGGAAAGTCATCGGGGCCGAACGCATCGCCATCATGGCGGGCCTGAACATGGCACATGACCTGCTCACCAAGGGTGGCGGCGGACTGATCGAGGAAACCCGGCATCGCGTTGCGCATTGCAACGTGCTGCTGGGTGCCGTTCTGGAAGACCAGGACAAACTGTTCTGACCACCAGCACGCCGGTGCCAGGCTGCAATCGGCGACCAGCCCATGCAAAAATGGACTACACTCGCCCTGCTCCCTGCGGTGTTCGAGGCCCGTTGCAATTTCTCTGAACCAATGCATACGTGCAAGGCTGCGTTCTATTCCGGTGCGGGTGTGCGCGTGACACGTCTCATGTGCCCAAAGCGCCTTTGAATGTGGCCGTCTTGAACCCAGGTTCAAGAGTCCGCGACGGGTCACGGCACAGGTGGGGAGCCCTTCCAACATGACCAAGTCCACGCTCCGGCGGCAGCTCAAGGCAGCCCGAAACGCCCTCGATCCCCTGGCACGCAAGCGCGCGTCCCGCGCAGCCGTCCGGCTGGCTTTGCGTGCGGGCCTGCTCCTGCGCGCGCGTCGCATCGGCTTTTATTTGCCACAGCACGGCGAATTCGATGTCGGTCCGCTGATGAACCAAGCACTCTGGATGGGTCGTGAGTGCAGCCTGCCGATCCTCCCGACGCGTGGCCGGGTGATGCGCTTCGGCCGTTTGGGCGATACCACCCGCATGTCACCGAACCGTTACGGCATACCCGAGCCGCTCGATCCAGCCCCCCGCCCGGCACGGCAGCTGGATGTGCTGCTGATGCCACTGGTCGGATTCGACCTGTCAGGCCACAGGCTGGGAATGGGGGGAGGATATTACGACGCGACGCTGGCGTTCATGCGGCACCGACGCCACTGGCGCAAACCCCGTCTTGTCGGAGTGGCCTACGAATGCCAGAAGGTGGACAGTCTGCCCCACGACCCCTGGGACATGCCGCTGGACGCCGTGCTGACGGAAAGCCGCCTGTACCGTTTCAGCCGCAAGGCTCAGTAACGCTGGGGCGGCTTCCAGGCCTGGGGGGGGGTGGCCTTGTCGGCCTTTTTGCCCGCTGCGGGTTCCGGCAGGCGCATCCAGTTCAAGTAGGTTTTGGGATCGAACCAGATCTGCATCGGGTTGATCATGCGGCCGTCGGCCGTGACTTTCATCCATTGCATGGGCGTCGCCGGGCTCATCACGGCAAGTGCATCCATGTAGAAACGCGGATTGGCCATGGCCTGCATCCAGCGCTGGGGTTTCCTGGGATCGAGAAAACGGCTCACGATCGCCTGTTGGTACTGCGGGTCGACAGACGAATAGAACCATTCGGTCATCATCGTCGGATCGGTCATTCGGGTAAGGTTCTTGGGCACATCGGGGGAGCCCGCCTGTTCCATGGCTTTCAGCCAGACTTCAGGATTGCCGCTCATGGCCATGGCCGCGACGAGAAACTCGGGTTCCGTCATGGCATCCATCATCTCCAGCGCCTTGCGGGGGTCGTGCGGCAAACTGGCATTGCTGCTCATGTCGAGCATCTGGGCAATGCGTGCACTTGCATCGGCCTGATTGCCGGAGTCGGCCCAGGCCAGAGACATGGGCACGATCATCAAAGCAGTCAGCAAAGTTCGCAACATCATCGACACTCCAAAGGAGAGGGATACATCTACGCAACGTTTGTAAGGACAAAAACCCCCGGCACACGCCGGGGGTTTTTCAGCGACCAGCCAGAATTACTTCTGGGCGGGGGCAGCCGGAGCAGCGGCATAGCCACCGGTCATCGGAGCCATGAACGCCATCGGGTTGAAACCCTGAGCAGCGTTGCTGTAGGTAGCGGGGTTGGCGAACGCGCCCATGGTGCCGTAGGTGGCGGGGTTAGCAGCAACGTTCATCCAGTTGGTGTAGGTGGCCGGGTTCATGGGGGCCATCATGGCGTTCATGGCCTGGGGGCTCATGGGGGCCATCATCCAGCTGGTGTACATGCCGGGGTTCATCATCTGCATGCCCATCTGCATGGCGCGGGGATCCATCGGGGTCATCATCCACTTCATGTACAGGTTGGGGTTCATGAAGGGGGTCATGGCAGCGGTGTAGAAGTTCGGGTCCATTGCGGCACCCATCCACTTCATGGCAACAGCCGGATCCATGAACTGCATGTAGTTGCCCATGGTGGCCGGGTTCATCATGCCGGTCATCATGTTCATGGAGGTCTGCGGGTTCATCATCGCGTTGCTCATGGCCATCGCGGTGGCGGGGTCGGTCACGGCCATCACCCAGGGCACAAACGCCTTGGGATCCTTGAACGCGGAAGCGTTCTGGGTCGGGTCGGTCATCTTGGCCACCCAGGCTTCAGCAGTTGTGGGGGTGGCAGCGGCAGCCGGGGCGGAACCGTTGGCGAACGCGGCGGAGGAAACAGCAGCGGCGATCAGCGCGGCGGTCAGTTTGGCGATGGTCATAATGACTCCTGATTGGATTACGTGGTTAAAGGGAACTGCGGAAAAAACTTCTGGACTGCGGAACTACACAAGAATAAGCAACTCGTATGAGCGGAAAGAATATTAGCATATTCTGTTTATTGTAAATAAGAGTGAATGGACAAACCGGCTGAATATACTAGACAGCTGTTGTGGACATGCAACTCCACAATTCAGCCCCAATAAAAAGCCCCCGGTGACGGGGGCGATTTATTGGGGCTCGGACGGCGTCAATGCTCGCGCTCGAACTCCCCCTGTCGCAAACGGGTCTGGTAATCCGTCAGCATGGCGCGCACCTTGCCACTCAGAATGTAGAGGCCGATGAAGTTCGGGAACGCCATCGCCAGCACCAGCAGATCGGTGAAGTCGACCATGTTGGCCGCGCTGGCCACTGAGGCAATCACGATGAATCCCAGAAACAGGCTGCGGTAAACCATCGAGGTGCGCTCGCCAAATAGGTAGGCCCAGCACCGCTCACCGTAGTAGGACCAGGAAATCATGGTGCTATAGGCAAAGAGCACGACCGAGAGCGTGAGAATCACCGGAAACCAGTTCGATACCGTGGCAAACGCGACCGAGGTGAGCGCCGCACCCTTGGAGGCATCGCGTATGGCCTGGGTGGCCGGGTCGGCATACACGCCCGTGACGATGATCACCAGTGCCGTCATGGTGCAGATGACGATGGTGTCAATAAAGGGTTCGTACAACGCAACCATACCCTGGCGCACCGGATACTTCACCGAGGCCGTGGCATGGACAATGGCGGCGGACCCCAGGCCCGCCTCACTGGAAAACACGGCCCGCTTGAACCCCTGCACCAGCACGCCGACCATGCCCCCCGCCACCGCAATGGGCGCAAACGCCTCGGTGACGATCTTGGACAGCGCAGCCGGAACCTGATCGGCCTGGCCGATGATGATCCACAGACAAGCGGCCAGATAGATCAGGATCATGGTGGGCACCACGGCCTCGGCGGTATGGGCAATGCGCCGCAGGCCGCCGATGATCACCAGACCCACCGCCACGCCCATGATCAGCCCGTAGGCAATCGGCAAATCATTGAAGAAGGGAATCTGCTCCTGCACCGCGCCCAGCGACTGGCTCACCTGGAAGGCGCTGCCTGCACCAAAGGACCCCAGCACGGTAAACACCGCGAACATGCCGGCCAGGAATTTTCCGGTGCGCGGCCAGTTGAACTCCGCCAGCCCCCGCGACAGGTATTCCATGGGTCCGCCCATGATGCGGCCATCCGGCCGTACCACACGGTAGCGCTGCGCGAGAGTGGCCTCGGTGAACTTGGTGGTCATGCCCAGGAAGCCGGCAACAATCATCCAGAAAGTCGCCCCGGGCCCACCGATGGAAATGGCGATGGCCACGCCTGCGATATTGCCCAGTCCGACCGTTGCCGAGAGCGCCGTGGTCAAGGCCTGGAAAGGGCTGACTTCTCCCTTGTCCTGGGGGGTGCGGTATTTGCCGCGCATCACGCGAAAGGCGTGACGCATCATGCGCAGGTTGACGAATGACAGCCGCAAGGTGAGGAACAGCGCCCCCACGATCAGCCAGGCCACGATGAAGGGCATGACCGGATCGCCCGGGAATACGTCAAAGAAGATAACGCTGGCGAGATAGCCGTTCAGCGCGCCGAAAAAGGCGTCGAGCGCGCCAGGTTCCGCTGCATGGGCCGCCAATGGCAGGAACAGACCCACCAACCCCAGCATGAATGCGTGTTTTGCCACCTGCGCTCCCCTTGCGTGTCTTATTCCCGCAACGATAACAAACTTGCGCGGCAAACGGCAGCCACAAAAGAGAAGGGCCGGCACTTTCGCGCCGGCCCTGCTTCAGAATGCCAACCTGGAATTACTTGAGGCTCAGAACCCAGGCGATGATCTTCTTGGCATCGTCGTCCTTGACCTGCGGGTTGGGCGGCATCGGCACCGCACCCCACACGCCCTTGCTGCCGGCCTTGACCTTGGCAAGCAGGTCAGCCGGGGCCTTGGCGTCACCAGCATATTTCTTGGCCACGTCCTTGAATGCGGGGCCGACGATTTTCTTGTCGACGCCATGGCAGGACATGCAGGCGTTTTTCTGGGCCAGCGCCTGGTCGGCGGACGCGGCACCGGTCATGGCCAGCAGGGCGGCAGACACGGCAGTCATCACGAGGGTTTTCATTTTTGCAATCTCCGAAGGTTGAACGGTCGCGGGGGAATCACATCAGCGCGCCCCGAATATTAAGCAAATAATTCCCTTGCGCAAGTCGGGGGCTTGGTTATTTGCTACCAAGCCCCGGTAAAACTTTGTTATTCGCGCTCAACCAGTTCGCGGTAGGCGTGCCAGCTGGCGTGGCCCAGCAGCGGGAAAATCACCGCCATGGCAATGAAATCGGTGGCAAAACCAATTGCAACCAGGCCCGCAATAATGCCCCCCCACAGCAGCATGACCGGCACGTTCAACCGGGTCGCCATGAAACTGGTGACCACGGCGGTGGCGAAATCGACCTTGCGGTGCAGCAGCATGGGCAGCGAAACCACCGACAGGCTGAACACCATCAGGGCCAGCGCCCCGCCAAACACCAGATAGGCCAGCACGAAATCCATGTGCTGGACGGCCACGTCGAGCGAGAGCAGGTCACCCAGGCTGCCAATCCCGGAACCGTTGAGGAACAACCCGACGAGAATGGCCGAGATCCGTTCCCACACCGACAGCACAAACACCAGCATCAGTGCATACAGCCCGAGCGACGCCGGGTTGGCCCGCCATGCCAGCAAGGGGGTCAGCAGATGCGGCAGCTTGTGGTGATGTTCGAGGCGGTGGCTCACACAGTAGAAAACCGTGGCCAGGACCGGGGCGACGAAGAGGAAGCCGGAGGTCAGCGCCATGGCGAGATGCGGTTTGTCCCATGCGCCGTGTACCAGACTGTAGCCGAGCAGCGCAAAGATCACGCCGTAGAACAGGCTCGATCGCCAGGCCAGCTTCATGTCCAGCGCGCCGGCCTTGAGCCAGTGCCAGGGGCGATCCAGGGCAACACCATGGATCGCCGGCAGGTTCATGCGGGCGGCTTCGGGGTGAAAAACAGCTTCGTTGGTGCGTGTACTCATTGATCCCTCCTCAAAGTTCAACGAAAAACAACCAGCACCTTATAGATAGCCTCGCGCGCGTGAGGTTCCAACCAGTAAACGCTGATGGAGGCTAGAGCACATCCAGTTCGGTCGTGGGCGGCAGGCACGCCGCTCCCGTACAGACCCAGGCCGTGACGGCACCTGTTTCGGGCTTGGCGAGCGCTGCCGGCAATGGCATGCCGTTCGGCAAAGCCAGCATGAGGTCGCGCGGCCCGAGTCGCCGTGCCAGCCCGGCCGCAGCGGGGGGCATCGCGGCTTCCGGTCCGCGCAGCAGAATGAGGCGCGGCGGATCGAGCGCCTCGTCCAGTGCCGCCAGCAGGGTGGGATAGGCGGTGGGTTGCTGACGCCACTGCGCCCGGAAACAATCCAGCCCCCGCCTGGCCGTTTCGAGATAGCGCGGCTCTCCGCTCAGGTGCCCCAGCCGTTGCAGGGCATGGATGGCGACGCCATTTCCGGACGGTGTGGCCGCATCGTGAGCCGGCTTTTGCCGCACGAGCAGGTTTTCGTGGTCATGGCTGGTGAAGTAAAACCCGCCCGCTTCCGCATCCTCAAAATGGACGAGCAGGGCATCGGCAATCTCATGCGCCCACTCCCAGTCCGCCTGCCTGAATCCCGCCTGGAGGCTTTCGAGTAGGGCATCCAGCAGGAAGGCGTAGTCATCGAGATAGGCGTTGAGCCGGGCTTCGCCGTTTTTGTAGCTGGCGAGGAGACGACCCTGACGCCAGAGCTGCGCCTTCAGGAAATCCAGCGCCGACTGGGCTTCCCGCACCCAGTCGGGCCGGTTCATGATCCGGCCGGCGTGGGCCAGACCGGCAATCATCAGGGCGTTCCAGCTGGTGAGCTGTTTGTCATCCCGACCCGGCCGCACCCGGGTTTCACGCGCGGCAAACAGCCGGGCGCGGGCCGACGCCAGCCGGGCCGTCACATCCTCGCCGGACCATCCCAGTTCGGCCGCAAGCTGCGCCACGGTCTTCGCACGCACAGGGTTCCAGTGCACGTTCTCGAAATTGGGCGGCGCGTCGAATCCGTAGGCTGGCGCGGCCACCGCGTATTCTTCTGCCGAGAGATGGGCGCGGACTTCGTCCGGCGTCCAGACATAGAACTTGCCTTCCTCACCTTCCGAATCCGCGTCCAGAGCGGAATAGAAGCCCCCGTCTGGCGCGCGCATCTCGCGCAGCAGCCAGTCGACGATGCCTTCAGCGGTGTCGCGGTAGAGCGCCTCGCCGGTCAAGGCCCAGGCGTCCGCGTACAGATGCAGCAGCGGGCCGTTGTCGTAGAGCATCTTTTCAAAATGTGGAATGGCCCAGTGCTCATCCACCGAATACCGGCAGAATCCTCCACCGAGTTGATCGACCACACCGCCCGATGCCATCCGGGTCAGCGTGAACAGCGCCATGTCACGCGCCCGCGCCTGCCCGTGTGCGGCCTGTCGCAGCAGAAAGAACAGTTCGCCCGGCCGGGGAAACTTGGGAGCGCGCGAGAATCCGCCCCATTCCGGGTCGAACGCCCCTTCAAGGTCGCGCAAGGCGTCAGCAAACGGCCGGGTATCCAGCGCCGTCGGCCCCGGCGGCACGGCCGATTCGCGCGACAAGGCCTCGCGCACCGCTTCGTTTTGCGCCAGCACTTCACCCCGACGGTTGTGCCACGCTGACGCCACGTTTTCCATCAGCTCGATGAATCCCGGCAGGCGATAGCGCGGCATTTTGGGGAAATACGTGCCGGCGAAAAAGGGTGTCTGGTCGGGTGCCAGAAACACGGTCAGCGGCCAGCCCCCGCCCCGCTGCGCCAGCAACTGGTGCGCGGATTGATAGATCTGGTCGAGATCGGGACGCTCTTCGCGATCCACCTTGATATTGACGAAGAGCCGGTTCATGGCCGCCGCCACCTCGGCATCCTCGAAGCATTCGTGCGCCATGACGTGGCACCAGTGGCACGCGGAATAGCCGATGGACAGCAGGATGGGCCGGTCTTCGCGGCGTGCCCGTTCCAGCGCCGCCTCGCCCCACGGATACCAGTCCACGGGATTGTCGGCGTGTTGCAGCAGGTAGGGGCTGGATTCGGTGGCGAGGCGATTGGGCATGGATGAACGGAGCGGGCGTGAACAGGATAATAGTTGATTAAATCGGTCAACAATTGTACGCTCGTGGCCATCCCCAGTCATATTGAAAATTCACCCAGGAGCACGCCATGTCCCAGGAATTCTTTGACGCCGCCCGCGCCGGCGACCTGACCGCACTGCAAACCCAGCTGTCTGCCGGGGCCAGTCTCACCGCAGTCGATGAGGCCGGTGAAACCGCCCTCATGCTGGCCGCCCAGGGCGGACATGTTGCCGTGGTCAAGGCACTGATCGCTGCCGGTGCCGATGTCAACGCGGCCTCGCCGCAAGGCTGGACAGCACTGGCCAAGGCCGCCTACAACGGCGAAACCGAACGCGGCTACGTCGAAGTCGTGGAATTGCTTGCCGATGCCGGTGCCAACCTGGATGCGCGTATTTTCTTCGGCATCACCCCGCTGATGCTGGCTGCCGGCGGCGGCGACGCCTCCGTGGTGGAATGCCTCATCAACCGGGGGGCCGACGTGCTCGCGCCCAACGAAGGCGGCCGCACGGCACGCATGATGGCCAACGACCGCTTCTACGTGGATGTGATCAACCTCCTGACCGAAGCCGAGCGCCAGCTGGGTGTGCAGGAAGATGGTTCGTGCTCCTCCACCAAGAGTGTGGTGAAGCCCCAGGTGGTCAACCTGATGAAGCCGACCACGCACTGACCCCGGTCAGGCGTCGAGCCAGCGCATCAATTCTGCCCAGGGCTCCAGGTCGCGCTCGGCGACGTGGTGCGGCAGATCGAACAGGCTCTTGCCCTCGAACGCGGCATTGACGTAGTTCTGCGTGTTGCGCAGCCAGGCCAGCACGGGCAGGTCCTGCTGGGCCATAAACTGCTCCAGCGTCACCCCGGCCCGGGTGCGCGCATCGACCCGCATCCCCACCACACCGACAAACGCATGTCCCTTGCGGACGGCCTTTTCGGCGTGCAGGGCAGCGAGAAATTCCTGGCTCGCCCGAATATCGAACAGTGACGGCGCAATCGGCACGATCACCTTGTGCGCCAGCTTCAGCGCACGTTCCAGGTTTTTGCCATGCAGCCCGGCGGGGGAGTCGATCACCAGCCAGTCGGCATCCGTTTTCTGGCCATCCTGCAGCAGGTCGATGTCGGGCAGCGCCATGTCGCGCATGGCAAGCCAGGTGGTTGCGGATTTCTGGCGGTCGAGGTCGAGCATGGCCACACGCTTGCCGTGTGCGGCAAGCCCTCCCGCGAGATTGATCGACAGCGTGGTTTTGCCGCTGCCGCCCTTGGGATTGGCGACCAGGATCGTACGCATGGCCATTCGACCTTAACGGGGTTCGACGGAGTATTTCACCGTCATGGTGTGGGAGGTGCCCGGCGCGATCGTCACCTGATCGTCCATCGCGTTGGCCGACTCCACGCACACCATGTTGCGCCAGCCACTGTTTTCAACCCCGCCCATGTCACCCATCTTGTCGGCCTTGTCCTTCCAGGGCGTCCAGACAATGGTGGAATTCGAACCGGTTTTGGCCACGCGAATGCGGCGATTGAAACCTGCATCGTCGATGACACAGTCGGCAGGCGTGTTGACGTAGACGCGGTCCACCTCGCCATCAAAGGCAATGGCCTGTTTGGACTTGGACTTCGCCATGCCGGCGACCTTGTCATAGAACACGGTATTTTCCAGCCCGGACACAGTGACGCCGCCGATGTCCGAAATCTGGAAATAGGTGTGCAGCGCTTCGCCGATGACCACCGGCGCGTCGCCGTCGTTGGTGGTGGTGAGCGCCATTTCCAGCGCGTCGCCGACGATGATCGTGAGCGTGACGGTTGTGGCATGCGGCCACTGTTTGCGCGTCGCGTCGTTGGGCACGAGGCGCAGTGTCAACTCGGTGCGCACTTCGCTGCGTTTTTTGGAGCCGATCACTTCCCATTGCACGGTGCGCGCGAAACCGTGGCCGGGGAAACCGGGCTCGGTGGCGTGCGCACCGAACCACGGCCAGCACACCGGCGCGCCGCCCCGGATCGATTTGCCGGGGCCGAACTTGGCGGCGTCGGACACCCATACCACCGGCACCTGCTGCGACTTGGGGCGGAAGCTCACGACGTGTGCGCCTTGCAGGCAGAGGGT
>ERZ1645185.315-NODE-315-length-20474-cov-4.599442_pt1 | contig 20474 bp, 17 predicted proteins | sample MGYA00575351_ERZ1645185 | MGnify/ENA primary metagenome ERZ1645185 (study PRJEB40838, sample SAMN11284767) | freshwater sediment metagenome | isolation source: river sediment | host: Sediment | place: India: Jana village, Kanpur | collected 2015-12-17 ...
CGCCACGCAAGGCGCCACCTTGATCAACCAGGTGCGCTGACATGTTCAAGTGGCTTCTCGACCACAGCCTAGCCAATCGGCTACTGGTGCTCATCGCCAGCGTCGTACTGATGGCTTACGGCGCGTTCACCTTGTCTCGCACCCCAGTGGACGTGTTTCCGGATCTCAACAAGCCCACTGTCACGATCATGACGGAGGCCGGCGGTATGGCCGCCGAGGAAGTGGAGCAGCTCATCACCTTCCCGCTGGAAACCGCGATGAACGGGTTGCCCGGCGTGGAATCGGTGCGCTCCACTTCGTCGGCCGGCCTGTCCTTCATCTATGTGACCTTCGACTGGAGCACCGACATCTTCCGGGCACGGCAGCTTGTGTCCGAGCGACTCTCGTCGATGGAGGAAGGCCTCGCCGAGGGCGTGGTGCCCCGCATGGGCCCGATCAGCTCGATCATGGGCGAGATCATGCAGATCGCGATTCCCGTCGATCCGCAGAAGATCAGTCCGATGGCCGTACGCGAGTATGCCGACTGGGTGCTCCGGCCGCGGCTTCTGTCGGTGCCCGGCGTCGCGCAGGTGATCCCGATCGGTGGCGAAGTCAGGCAGTTCCAGGTGCAGCCGAACACCGCGCGCATGGCCGAACTCGGTATCACGCACGACCAGCTGGAGGCGGCGCTCAGGGGCTTCTCGGCCAATACTTCCGGCGGCTTCCTCGAGCTCAACGGGCGTGAGTACCTGATCCGTAACCTGGGCCGCACCTCGCGCCTCGATGACCTGAAGAACCTTGCCGTAACCGCGAACAAGGGTCAGCCAATCTTGCTTCGCCAGATCGCCGAGGTGACCTTCGCCGCTGCCATCAAGCGCGGCGACGCGGGCTATGAGGGCAAGCCCGCCGTCATCCTGGGCATCCAGAAGCAGCCGACAGCCGACACGATTGCGTTGACGAACTCGATCGAGGAGGCACTGACGGGGCTGAAAGCTTCACTTCCGGCCGGCATGGAAGCGCCGCGCGTCACCTTTCGGCAGGCCAGCTTCATCGAAGCCTCGATCACTACCTTGCAGGGCAAGCTGATCGGCGCGTCGGTGTTTGTCGCGGTGATTTTGTTCTTCTTCCTTGGGACCTTGAGGCCGACCCTCATCGCCCTGACCGCGATCCCAGTGTCGATCTTCATCACGGCGCTGGTCTTCCGCTACTTTGGCCTGTCGATCAACACGATGACGCTGGGTGGCCTGGCCATCGCCATCGGCGGCCTGGTTGACGATGCGGTAGTGGGCGTAGAGAACGTGCTGCGCCGGCTGAAGGAGGACCGCGCCAAACACCCGCACTCGCGCCTGCATCCGCTCGAAGTCGTGGCCCACGCCACGATGGAGGTGCGCTCGGCAATCTTGTATGCCACCGTGATCATCGTCCTGGTGTTCATCCCGCTCTTCGCTCTACCGGGGCTGGAAGGCAAGCTATTCGTGCCACTGGGCCTTGGCTTCATCGTTTCGACGCTGGCGTCGCTAGTGGTTTCCGTGACGATTACGCCCGTGCTCAGCTTCTACCTGCTGCCGCGGATGAAGAACCTGGATCACGGCGACACCAAGGTGCTGGCCTGGCTCAAGACCCGCTACCGCAGCAGCCTCGAGGCGGTGCTGAACCGGCCCAAGGCGGCCCTGGCCGCTGCGGGTGTCGCAGTCGTGGCCGCCGCCGCGGCTGTGCCCTTCTTTCCGACCACCTTCCTGCCGCCGTTCAACGAAGGCACGCTGCTGATAGGCGTGCGGCTGAACCCGGGTGTCACCCTGACCGAAAGCTCCGCGCTGGCGCGGCAGGCCGAGGTTCTGGTGAGCCAGGTGCCCGAGGTGACGCACGTTGGCCGCCGCAGCGGTCGGGCGGAGCTCGACGAGCACGCCGAGGGTGTGCATGTCAGCGAACTCGACGTTGGCCTAAAGCCGGCCTCCGAGCTGACGCGCTCGATGGACGAGGTGCGCGCCGATATCCGGGCGCGCCTGGCCAACCTGCCGGCGGCGATCGAGATCGGGCAACCGATTTCGCACCGCATCGACCACATGCTCTCGGGTGTGCGCTCGCAGATCGCGATCAAGATCTACGGCGAGGATCTTGATGCGCTGCGCGGCCAGGCCGATGCGCTGCGCCAGCGGCTGGCGACCATTCCCGGCATCGCCGACTTGCAGATCGAGAAGCAGGTGCTGGCACCTCAGATCAAGGTTCGAGTCGACTATGCAGCCGCAGCCCAGTATGGCCTGCCTGCCCCCCAGGTACTGAGCACCCTGCAGAGCCTGGTCGAGGGCGAGAAGATCACGCAGATCGTCGAAGGCGGGCGGCGCTTCGCGTTGGTGGTGAAGTTGCCCGAGTCAGCGCGGTCGATTGAAGGCCTTGGCCAGATCCTGATCGAGACCCCGAGCGGCCGCATCCCCTTGTCCAAGGTGGCGTCCATCGAGGACGGCGACGGGCCCAACCAGATCAGTCGCGATGACGGCAAGCGCCGCATCGTGCTGTCTGCGAACGCCTCCGGGCGGGCGCTGTCGGAGATCGTCGCCGACATTCGTACGACGGTCGCGGAGACCAAGCTGCCAGAGGGCTACTTCATCACCCTGGGCGGCCAGTTCCAGGCGCAGGAAGAGGCCTCGCGCCTGGTCGGCCTTCTGTCCATCGTGTCCCTGACCCTGATGTTCGTGGTGCTCTACAGCCGATACCGGTCCACGACGCTGTCGGCGCTGATCATGGTGAACATTCCGCTGGCTCTGGTCGGCGCGGTGATTGGCCTTTGGTTGTCAGGCCAACCGCTGAGCGTGGCGGCGCTGGTGGGATTCATCACCTTGGCCGGCATCTCGGTGCGCAACGGCATCCTTAAGGTGAGCCACTACATCAATCTCATGCGCTTCGAGGGCGAAGAGTTCGACCGGAAGATGATCGTCCGCGGCTCGCTGGAGCGGCTCTCACCGGTACTGATGACGGCGCTGGTGACGGCGTTCGCGCTGGCGCCGCTCCTGTTCGAGGCCGAGCGACCGGGCACCGAGGTGTTGCACCCCGTAGCCGTAGTGATCTTTTCCGGCCTCATCAGCTCGACCCTGCTCGATACGTTTCTCACTCCCGCGATGTTCTGGCTGTTCGGCCGCAAGGATGCGGAGCGACTGATGAACGACAGGGACGCGGAAGCCCTGTAACGGACGACCACCCACCAACCCTGAAAGGAATCAACATGAAGCTGCAAGCTCTCTTCGCCGCCATCGCCCTCGTCGCCGCAGGTGGCGTCCACGCGGCCGGCGAGAAGCACGACCACGCCCACGAACATAAGCCGCTGCACGGCGGTGTCGTGGTTGAGGTGAAGGACATGGACTACGAACTGGTCGCCAAGCCGGCGGCCATCCAGCTCTATCTGCGCGACCACGGCAAGCCGACCGATGTGTCCAAGGCCAGCGCCAAGATCACGTTGCTGACGGGAAGCGAGAAGCAAGAAGTTGAGCTCAAGCCGGCCGGCGACAAGCTCGAAGCCACCGGCAGCTTCAAGGTCGGCCCCGGCACCAAGGCAGTGGCCGTGGTGACGGTCAATGGCAAGCCTGCCACCGCGCGCTTCACAGTGAAGTGATGGCCGTGAGCCAGGCACGGTAGATGTGGTTCGGTCGGAAGTCGCTGGCGGTCTGCTGACCGTCAGGGCGCTGCCGTCCGAACCTTCCGTGCCGCTCACGTCCTGCAAGGTCGCAACGCGGCCGTAGGTAGGTGATTCGCCTGCGCCCGGGCATCTGCACCGAGCACAAACGCCGAGGCCGCAGCAAAGTGGTTCACCATCGGCGCGCGTGAGTTGCTGCTCGCGTCGTGCGCGGCGGCGGGGCCGACGGCCACCGCCTCGTCTCGCTCAGGGGAGCCGTGAATCCTCGGGCGGGTTACTGAGAAGCGCGATGGTGAGCATGCAACTGCCGCCGAACGGCGGCGCGCTCAACCTTGACTTCGAGGGTCACCGTGGAAGTCTCGCGTTTGTCGGTCACCATAGGATGGCTGGGAGTGACGCTTCCCAGCCTAGAAGTTGGAAGCGTCGAGAGCGCACGACGCGACCAACTTCAATCGCCACGAGCCTCCAGCACTGACCAGGGGTTCGCCGAGGACTAGGTGCGGTCGGGCGCGCCAAACGCCTGACAATCGGGGGACACCCCATAGCGACCAACAGCCTTGTGCTAGCCGGCGCCTGGGACTGAACGCAACTCCCAATCAGTCTCTGGGCGACTCGGGAGTCGCGCCTCAGGTCCAACTACATCACTTCCTATCCGTTGGGGACAACTGTTGCCCGACCGTCCTCGGTCGACCCGCGCCGAACCACCGCCTTGCGCGGCCATCGGTGCACTTCGCGGACGCCGAGTTGGCCGGATGGTCAACTAGAACGTCGTCATTGGACCAGACTGCAAACGGGGGCCGAAGGTGCCGCGGCGGCGTTGCTCGCTCTGGCGCACGGAAATTTCGGGCAGCGCAGCGCGACCCATCAAGCCGTCGACCTGGGTCGAGTGCGCCGCGCTGACCGCTTGGGTTGAAGCGCCGTTCGACGTAAGCCCGACCTAGTCGGCGATCGGCGCGGTGCGCACAGGCGACTATTACTTCTTCGGAGGCTCTTCGGCGGGCTTGTTCGCCTGGTCTGCCTTGATGGCGGCCTTGTGGCCCTGCATGTCGTGCTTGCCGCCGGCGTGCATGCCCATGTCCTGCATGGGCTGGCCGTGGGCTTTCGCCTTCTCTGAAGCCTCGTGCGCCATCTGATCGTGCTTGCCCCCGGCGTGATGAACCTTCGGCTTCTCGACCTTTTGCGGGGTCTGATTGACATCCTGTGGCGAGGTCTGCGCGAGCGCGACGCTCGACGCCATGGCGAACAGGAGGGATCCAAGGGCAGGGGCCAGTTTCATCGCGTATTTCCTTTAGTGAAGTTGATGTGAATTCGTACGCTGCGGCCGCGTGATGCCACGCGGCCGCGTCAGGTCAGGCACCGGTGTATCCGAGGTCGCCAGTGGACTCCGACTTCGACGCTCCCAGCGCAGCCAGCACCGGGCAGTCGGCGGCATGGGTCATTTGACCGCCGTCGAACACATACTTGGGACTCGACAGCACCCAGCCCGCTTCGCCTCCCACATAGGTCCAGTTGCCAGGCGCCGCGGCGGGTGCCGTGATCTGTGCCCGAACCTCGGCGCGGGTGAGCGTGCTCGGAGCGTCCTTGAAGACGAGGCCCCTTTCGCCGTTTACCACTTCGGCCTGCGCGAAGGAGATTGCGGGGATCAGCAGGGCCGTTGCTGCGGCCACCGTCAGAGTTCGCTTTGTCATGATTGGTACCTCCTGGGTTTGTTTCGGGTCGATGCCTCATCGCGGCACCGTGATGAAACTTTAGAAGCGGAGCCTCGACAGCATCCCGACGGCGAAGTTACGGTTCTGTAATCCGCTCGGGAGCGATTCCCGGCATTCACGGCGTTCGGCGGCGCGGCGGCAGGCCCAGTGCGCTCCTGCAAAGCGAGTACTTGAACAAGGACGACGGGCCGGAGCATCTCTGAGTCGCGGCGGGCCATCTGGCCATCCGAAGCCATGGCGACGCCTACTCTTCGTGCTGCCTCTGAAGCGCTCGCGCTTTGACGCCTGTGACTTGGTTCCCCCTACGCGAGCGCAAGGCCCCGCGATGGTTGCGAGTGACGAAGCGCGACGCCTGCCTTGTTGGCGAGGACGATTCTTGTCTTGCATCAAGGAAGGGGTACCCGTCGTCGCCACCAACGATCGACTGGGGCGTCAACTTCCGCCCAAGAATCGAATCCGATCGCGGGACGTGATCGAGCGCTCGCATTCGGAATCTCAAGGAGAAGCGGACATGGACCGACGCAGCTTTCTCGCGATGGCTGGGGGCTCTGCCCTGACAGCCGCCTGTGGAGGCGGCGGCCCCGGTGGGATGAGCACGGGGACTATGAGTTCGGTGGGCGCCGCAGGAGCCAGCGTGACGGGCAGTCTGCCCGCCAATACAACCCCTGCCTTGAGCGAAGGGCTACCGCTGCGCTCGCTCGCGCGACTGCCAAACGCGAGCTCCATACCCGGAGTGGTCGAGATTTCACTCAGGGCTGCGCCGGTGGACCTGGAACCGACATCCGGTGTTCGCACGACATTCTGGGCCTACAACGGCGCTGTCCCGGGTCCCATGATCGAAGCCCGCGAAGGCGATCGCATCCGCGTTGCGTTCACGAACGATCTCCCAGTGCAGGAGTCGACCGTGCATTGGCATGGAATGCCCGTCCCGTCGTCGGAGGATGGCAATCCGCTTGACCCAGTCGCGCCAGGGGCTACGCGGGTGTACGAATTCGCGTTGCCACTCGGTAGTGCGGCGTCCTACTGGTACCACCCGCATCCGCACCTCGTCACCCACGAACAGGTCTTCCGTGGGCTTGCAGGAGTGTTCATCGTCAAGCCGGCCGTCGACCCGTTGCCAGCTGACTTGATCGACGTCCCGCTTGTGATCAGCGATTTGCGTCTCGATTCCAGCTACCGAATAGCGTCTGACTCCGCGCTTGACTACATGTTTGGCCGAGAAGGTGACGTCCTACTGGTCAACGGTGGCCGGCGCCCGGTGCTCACGGCGGCGCCCGGCGCCGCGCACCGCCTGCGTATGTTCAATGCGACCAACGCTCGCTACTTGAGGCTGGCATTCGACGGGCTGGCGATGACACTGATCGGAACCGACGGCGGTTTGCTCGAGAGTCCGGTATCCGGAATCGCTGAATTGCTGCTCGCGCCGGGGGAGCGCGCCGAGGTGGTCGTGATCATCAGCGCGGACACGACTCTGCGTAACCTTCCCTACGATCGCGGCTCCATGATGATGGGCATGGGTGGCGTGTCCCGCGCTCCCGAGTCAATTCTGGAATTGAGGGTGCAGGGGAGGGCGGCTGCGCCGATAGAACTGCCGCGGCGATTACGCACGATCGAGCCATTACCTGCAGCGACCGTGACGCGGCAACTCGTCCTAGGGCCCGCCATGATCATGGGCGGGATGGCCGGGATGAGCATGGGTGCCTTTACGATCAACGGCCGCGCCTTCGACATGAAGAGAATCGACCTGGCGGCGCGCGTTGGCGAGGTCGAACTCTGGGAGATCGTCAATCCGACAGGCATGGATCATCCGTTCCATGTCCATGGCACTCAGTTTCAGGTCGTAGAACGCGTGCGCGCTGGCGTCTTGCGGGCAGAGCCCTACCTCGCGTGGAAGGACACCGTGAACATCGCTAGGGGCGAGACCGTTCGCTTTCGCGTGCGACAGGACCTACCAGGCCTGCGGATGTATCACTGCCATATCCTCGAACACGAGGATCAGGGAATGATGGGTGTGCTGAAGGTCAGTTGACGAGCACGGCCTCGCTCCTGAGGTTGCCGGGGCGCCTCACGAGGCTGCGTAGGATGCTGCGATCGCCCGCCATCTGCTGGACCGAAGCGTGAGCGCGGGTCCATTGCGTTCATCTCTTGCTTGGCCAGAGTGTGCCCTCCGCGTGCCTCGGGGTTGATAACTTCGGCTCTCATGAAGAGCGCAGGCGTAGCGCGTTTCCTACGACACTCACGGACGAAAGACTCATCGCCAGAGCCGCAATCAGTGGCGACAAAAGCAGTCCGAACGCCGGATAGAGGACGCCCGCTGCGACCGGCACCCCGAGCGCGTTGTAAGCGAACGCGAACGCAAGGTTCTGCTTCATGTTCGTCACGGTAGCCTGCGACAGCTCTCGTGCACGCGCGATGCCGCGAAGGTCGCCCTTGACCAGTGTTATGTGACTGGCAGCCATCGCGACGTCCGTGCCGGTTCCCATGGAAATTCCGACATCGGCCGCTGCGAGCGCGGGAGCGTCGTTGATGCCATCGCCTGCCATCGCGACGCGCCGCCCCTGCGCCTTGAACCTTTGTACCAGCGCTGTCTTGTCCTCTGGGCGCACCTCGCCGTAAAACTCTCGGATACCGAGCTCGCGAGCTACTGCGCTGGCAGTCGTTGCGCCGTCGCCCGTCGCCATCACAACTTGTATGCCCGCCTCCTTGAGGCTTCTCAGAGCTTCCGCAGTCGTCGACTTGATCGGGTCCGCGACGGCGATCAGGCCCGCCAACTTCCCCCCCGACGCGACGAAGACGACGCTCGCGCCTTCCCCTCTGAGCGTCTCCGCGCTTTCGGCCATCGATTCGATGTCGATGCCATCCTGCCGCATCAGGGCGGCGTTGCCCACTCGAACGTCACCCCCATCGATCCGGCCTCGCACACCGATTCCGGTACTCGATTCGAAGTTGGTCGCCTTGGCGAGTGGCAGACCACGCGTCCGGGCTTCCGCGACGATGGCTGCGGCCAATGGATGCTCCGATTCGACGTCGAGGCTCGCAGCTAGGCGAAGCACGTCGGCGTCGGCAAAGCCTGGTGCAGCTAGAACTGTTCGAAAGACCGGCCGGCCGACGGTCAGCGTTCCGGTCTTGTCGACGACCAGCGTGTCTATCTTGCGCAACTGCTCTACCGCCTCGGCGTCCTTGAACAAGATGCCGGAGTTGGCCGCGCGCCCGGTCGACACCATCACGGACATCGGCGTGGCAAGTCCCAGAGCGCAGGGGCAGGCGATGATCAGCACCGCGATGGCATTGATCGTCCCGAACACCCACGATGGTTCCGGGCCGAAGATCCCCCAAACGAAGAAGGTCGCGGCGGCGATCATCGCCACGGCCAGCACGAACCAGTAGGCGACGATGTCGGCCATACGCTGCATCGGAGCGCGCGATCGTTGCGCGTTGGCGACCATCTGCACGATCTGCGAGAGCACTGTCTCCGCGCCGACTTGCTCCGCGCGCATGACGAGACTACCCGTGCCGTTGATGGTCGCTCCGATCAGGCGATTTCCAGGCAACTTCTCGACCGGAACGGGCTCGCCTGTCAGCATCGACTCATCGACCGAGGAGGCGCCCTCCAGGACAACCCCATCGACCGGCACCTTCTCTCCTGGCCGCACGCGGAGGCGATCTCCGACATGCACCTGGGACAGGTCGACGTCCTCCTCGCTCCCGTCGTCGCCTAGCCGGCGTGCCGTCTTTGGCGCCAGTCCTAGCAAGGCTCTGATCGCGCCGGACGTCGCGGCGCGGGCACGCAACTCGAGCAATTGGCCCAGTAGGGTCAGCGAGACGATCACGGCGGCAGCCTCGAAGTAGACGCCGACCCGACCGTTGACGACAAAGGAAGGGGGAAAGAGCTGCGGTGCAGCCGTCGCCACCGCGCTGTACACGTACGCTATGCCGACTCCAGTGCCGATCAGCGTCCACATGTTGGGGCTGCGATTCGATAGCGATTGCCACCAGCGAACGAAGAACGGCCAGCCGGCCCACCAGACCACTGGAGCCGCCAGCAGCAGCTCGAGCCAGTTCAAAGTGCCTGGCGCCAGCCACGACTGCAGATGACCGGCCATTGCCAGCAGCACGGTCGCAGCCGTGAGGGGCAGCGTCCACCAGAAGCGACGCGTGAAGTCGGTCAGTTCCGGGTTCGGCCCCTCGTCGACGGCCGGCAATTCGGGCTCCAGAGACATGCCGCAGATCGGGCAATTCCCAGGGCCTGGCTGCCGGATCTGCGGGTGCATCGGGCAGGTGTACATGGCCCCGCCCGCGCCCCGCGCCGACGTCTGCGGCGACGTGGCCATCGAATGTGGCGCGCTGGTGGCGTCCGATCGGGGTGGAGTGGCTGGCTCATGGCTGACATGAGCTCGCGCTCCGCCATGTCCGCAGCCGTCGTGCGCCGATGCCTGGGCGTGACTCGCTACCTCTTCAGACCTCGAGTGGCTCTTCATGTACGTCGCTCCTGGAGCGGGTCGGTCTGCCAAGGCTAGACTCTGTACCTGAGTGCAGAGTCAAGCACGGAGGCAGAAATCCAGTCGGGGCACATGACGGTCGGCGCGTTGGCTGCGGCAGCAGACGTCAGCGTCGAGACGATCCGCTACTACCAGCGGCGCGGCCTGCTGGCCCTCCCGGAGCGCGGCGCCCTCGGAGGCCCGCGCGTACGGCGCTACAGCGTGGCCGACGCGGCGCGCCTACGATTCATCCGCCGCGCGCAACAACTGGGCTTCACATTGTTCGAGATCGGGGAGCTCCTGCAACTACAGGATGGCACCGATCGCCGCAGCATCCGGCGCATCGCTCGCGCCCGTCTCGAACAGATCCGCAGCCATCTGGTCGATCTGCAGCGGATCGCGGCATCGCTCGAGCATCTGATCGAACGCTGCGAACACGCCGCGGGCCGGCCGACTTGCCCGATCATCGACTCGATCGCGGCACCGCCTGACGCGCTCGAATCTGACTGATGCGCGGGCCGCGCCCGCGGTTCGGAGTACTCGGCCTGCACTGACGCTACTGGCGGTATCAAACGACGAACCTGCTCCTGATCTGTTGGAGCGCTCGTCCTGTCGAATTCGTCATCTTGCCGACCGCCGAATGTCGGGATTGAGCTCCTAGAGTCTGCAGGCGGTGTCGGTATCGGCACCGACGGCCGCAGCTCTTAACGGGATCAGCACGGGGAGTTCAAAGGCACAGCTCCAGGTACCTCCCCCGACGGTCTCTTCGGGCGCCCGGCGTGAAGTTCAAGACCGGCATTCCAAGTCGGCAATTGAGGATCCCGCCACGCCCAAGGATGGCCCGAACTAGAAGCTGAACGCCGAGGTCGACGAAATCAAGCCTTCACTCACAAGTAAGGGGAAAGACATGAACGCAGTTCGAAACGTACTTGCCGTAACGGCTGTCGCGCTGGGAGTTGCGCTGTCGTCGGTTGCCGCGGCCAATTCCGACGCCAAGGAGATTCAGCTGAAGGACGGCAGCACGCTGGTGATTTTCAAGGACGGGAAGATGAGCATGCGCGATTCGCGTGGTCGGCCGATGAGCATGAAGGATGGACTCAGGATGGAGACCAAGGACGGCAAGGTCTACGTCATGAAGGGCAACGAGATCTGGCGCAAGACGACGGATGAGCAGTTGCGGGATGAACTCTACCGAGGCAGCTGACGGCAGAACGATCGGCTCGGCATCGGTCGCGCCTAGCTCTTCATTCGCTCGCTGAAAGCGACCGGCGTGGTTTGCGCTCTAAGAATGAGCGCAGGCCACGTCACATCGCCCGCGTCAGCGCGGAAACGTGAGGCGGAAGCTGACCATGCCGGGGCTTGCGTCCGCACTAACCGTTCCGCCGTGCAACTGCATGATCGACTCGACGATCGAAAGACCAAGGCCCACGCCGTCTGCGGGAGGCACGCGGCGGTCGGTCTCTCGCCCCCTGGCAAAACGCGCGAACAACCGCATCAAATCCTCCGAATGCATGGTAGGTGACGGGTTGCTGATGTCGACCGTTGCGTTACCTTCGGCATTGGTCGTCAGTTCGATGCGGATCAGTGCGCCGCTGGGCGCATATCGAACCGCATTCGACAGTAGATTGGTCAGCGCTCGTCGGATCATGCCCTTGTCGCCAGAGGTCCGAGCGTCGCCGTTAAGGGCGATCCGCTGGTGACTCTCAGAGGCTGCCATTTCGAAGTACTCGGCGACCGAACGCACCTCCTCGGCAAGGTCCACCTCTTCTCGCCGGAGCGGAACCATTCCGCGATCCGCCCGAGCCAGGAAGAGCATGTCAGACACCATGCGCTGCAGATGTTCAACTTCATGAAGGTTCGAGTGCAGCGCCTCCTGGTAGTCGGCGACGGATCGCTCACGCGAGAGCGTCACCTGCGTCTGCAGCATCAGGTTGTTGAGCGGCGTCCGAAGCTCATGCGCGATATCGGCTGAGAATTCCTCCAGTGCCTGGAAGGACTGCTGTAGGCGCGCGAGCATCCTATTGATCGACACCAGCAGACCTCGTACCTCTTCGGGTGCATCCGATACGTCTAGAGGCTGCCCAAGCCGAGCCGCGGTGACGCGCTCCGCCTCGCGCTCCGCAGCGCGGAGGGGAGCCAGGGCGCGCCGCGTGATGAACCAGCCCATCGCGGTACTTGCCGCGACCCCGGCGAGTCCCAAGCCGGCGAGCAACCGGAGGAGGTGCTGGATCAACGCCTGGGTGGGGCTCACATGGATGCCGACGTAAGCGGTAAGCACTCGGCCGTCGGCTGAAGCATGGTCGATGCGTCGGAGCCACCAGACGTCTCCCGCTACTCGGTACGTGCCGAAGTCGGGCGTGCGTGGAATGTCGCCCCTTCCGGCGGAAGCGACCACCGCGCTGATGTCATCGGCCAGCGGCAGAAGCCAGCGCCTTCCCTCACGCAGGCCGATCTGAAGATGGGGATGACCGACCGCAATGTCGCGTAGGCGGCTGACTCGTTCTTCGTTGGTGGCGTTCGATGAGAGCTCCCGCAGAAGATGCTCGACGGACTGGGTCTTGCCGTTGATTTCTTCCAGGTCACGCGCCTCGAGTTGCGATCGCAGAGTCCACGACAGCCCCACGCCTAGCACCAGCAGCAGAACACTGGTGCCAAGCGAGTAGAGCAGGACGAGCCGGGCGGCGAGAGACATTCGGGACGTTCAGCAGAGGAAGTGACAGCGAGGGTGCCGCCCAGTGGCCGTTTCACCCGTTACTGACCTCAAGCGCGATCCTCAAGAACGTAGCCAAAACCACGGACGGTATGGATCAGCTTGTTGGCATAGGGGTCATCGATCTTTGCCCGCAGACGCCGCACCGCCACCTCGACCACGTTGGTGTCGCTGTCGAAATTCATGTCCCACACCTGCTCCGCGATCATCGTGCGCGACAGCACCTCGCCCGAGCGACGCAACAGCAGAATGAGCAGGGCGTACTCCTTCGCAGTAAGGTCTATTCGCTGACCACCGCGCTCAACGCGCCGACGCAACGTGTTTACCTCGAGGTCGGCCATGCGAAGCACGTCGGGTTCTTGCTGCTTGCCCCGCCGCTGCAGGGCGCGAACGCGGGCCAACAGCTCGGAAAAGGCGAACGGCTTGATGAGGTAATCATCGGCGCCGAGTTCGAGACCGCGAACCCGATCTTCCACCCGGTCGCGCGCAGTCAGGAACAAGACGGGTGTTTGCGACGACATCCGCAGGCGCTTGATGACTTCCCAGCCGTCCATTTGCGGAAGACCGACGTCCAGCACGATCACGTCATAGCTGCCGGTGGTCGCCAGGTGCAAGGCGTCAGGGCCGCTTTGAGCCCAGTCGACGACGAAGCCGTTTTCCGACAATCCTTTGACTAGGTATCCACCGGCGGGTCGTTCGTCCTCGGCGAGCAGCAATCGCATGTCGTTTCGCGGGGTGAGGTAGGCATGTTTTGCGATGGGATTCTAGGGCGCCAATCCCGCCGGGAATCTGGCGGAAAGATTACGGCCCTGTAATCGGCCCGTCACTTCGCCGACCGCGGGGAGTGGCTAGCCTGCCAACCTTTGCTCTCGTCCTCGGGGCCGCCGTTGTCGGAGATGCCTTCCATGAACACACGATCTCGATCGCTGCGTCCGTGCGTCGCCGCGCTGGTGGCGCTTATGACGTATGCAGGTGCGGTGCATCCTCAGCCGAACCCAGGGCCGGCGTCTTCCGAGTGGGTCCGAGCCAACGATGCCGTGGGCCGATTTCTGCGCGGGCACATTGACATCCTCAAGGCGGAGCAGGCTGTGACGCCGAACAGTGGCCCTGCGATCGGCTCAGTTGAGGGCCCGGCGCTTGCGGTTGATGAGGCCGTGCGTCTGGCGCTGGAGGCGCGGCCCGATCTGGCAGTGTCGGCGGCGTCGAGCGAGGAGGAGCGCCGCATCGCGGCGGCGGAGGTCGCAAAGGTCAGGCTTGAGAGCGAGCAAGCGTGGCTAAGCGCGGTTGCGGCGCAGGCGCAGCTCCCCCACATCAAGCTGATGCTTGATGGCGCGGCGGTGGCACAGGAACTCAGCGCGCGCATGGTAAAGGTGGGCAACTGGGGGGCGGAACGAGGCGCTATGCATCAGATGTCGCTCGTTCGTGCCCAGCGCCAGATGTTGGTGTCCGAGCAGGAAGCGGCGAATGCGCGCGAAGCGCTGGTCCGCGTGTTACCGGCCGCCAATTGGAGTTTGCCTGCTCGGCTGCCGAAGCTACCGGAGCTGTCGGAACTGTCAGAACTCTCCGTACCCATCGCCGAACTCGAGGAAAGGGCCGTTCGCTCGCATCCGCGGCTAGCCCTGTTGCAGGCGAAGGCGGAGTTGGAGGAGCGCGCTGCGGGGACCTGGGCGCGAGCGCAATGGCGCGCAGCAGCGCTCGAGGCGGTTTCGGAGGCACAGCGCCGCAGCGCGGCGGCGGGCGGCGGCGCAGCCCCGTTGCCGCGGCTGAGCCCGAGGATCCAGCAACTGCCTCACGCCGCGCAGCGCGCGGTGACGATGCGCGCCGAGGCCGATGACCTCGAGCGAACGGTGCGCTCTCAAGTTCGCACGGCGCGTGCCGACCTCGTTCTGATGCATCGGCTGGCGCTGCTCGCCAATCGGGAGGAGCGCAGCTTGTACGCGGCGCTGTTTGAAGATGCCCAGCAGCGCTACAACGGCATGTTCATCAGCACCTGGGACCTGATCGCCAGTGCGCAAAGCCGGTCGCAGGGTGAAGCTGCAGCGATCAAGGCCGTGAGGGACTTCTGGTTGGCGCGGGCTGCGCTGCAGGGGCTGCTGGCCGGTGCTCCCTTCTTGGGCGTGAAAGTCGTCGCCGGCGATGCCTCGGCGGCAGCTTCGCCCGCGCATTGAACCCAAGCGGCCGCGCCACCGCAGATATCTTCAAGGATCCCACACCATGCAACGTCGAAAGTTCTTTGGTCAGGCGCTGCTGGGCGTAGCGAGCGCAGCATCGGTCGCCGCTGTCGGCCGCGTTGCGCTGGCGGCCGTGCCGGAGCCTGCCAGCCGCGCTTCCCCCGAGACTGCCGGCCCGTGGACCCCGCCCGGCGTGACGGGTGCTGGCCGCCCGTACCGCCCGGTCGTCACGCTCAACGGTTGGACCTTGCCGTTTCGAATGAACCAGGGGGTCAAGGAGTTTCATCTTGTCGCCGAGCCTGTCGTGCGCGAGATGGCGCCGGGCTTCAAGGTCAACATGTGGGGCTACAACGGCCAGAGTCCGGGGCCGACCATTGAAGTCGTGGAAGGCGACCGAGTCCGCATCTTCGTCACTAATCGCCTGCCCGAGCCGACCACGATTCATTGGCACGGCCAGCGCCTGCCCAATGGCATGGACGGGGTCAGTGGCGTCAACCTGCCGCCAATCGGTGTCGGCAAGACCTTCGTCTACGAGTTTGTCGCGCGCCGCCCCGGCACCTTCATGTACCACCCGCACGCCGACGAGATGGTGCAGATGGCGATGGGCATGATGGGCTTCTGGGTCACTCATCCGCGTCAGAAACACGCGCTGATCGATGACGTGCAGCGAGACTACTGCTTCTTGCTCAACGCCTTCGACGTCGAGCCCGGCAGCGCAACGCCCAGCATCAACACGATGCTCGACTTCAATATCTGGGCCTTCAACAGCCGGGTGTTTCCCGGGCTGAGTCCGTTGGTGGCACGGCTAGGTGACCGGGTGCGCGTGCGCGTTGGCAACCTAACGATGACAAATCACCCGATCCACATCCATGGCATCGAGTTCGAGGTTACCGGCACCGATGGTGGTCCAGTGGCGCGGTCGGCCCGCTGGCCCGAGGTAACGACCGATATCGCGGTCGGACAGATGCGCCAGATTGAGTTTCTGGCTGACGAGCCGGGTGACTGGGCGATGCACTGTCACAAGAGCCATCACACGATGGGGGCGATGGGGCACGACGTACCTACGATGATCGGTGTCGACCACAAAGGCCTTGTGGGGCGTCTGCAATCAGTGGCACCCGAATTCATGGTGATGGGTGAGCGCGGCATGTACGACATGAAGGAAATGGAAATGGAGTTGCCGCCTAACACCTTCCCGATGATGACCGGCACGGGCCAGTTCGGACCGATCGGAATGGGTGGCATGTTCACACTGCTCAAGGTGCGGGCCGACCAGAAGGCCGACGACTATTCCGACCCTGGCCACTATCGCTATCCTCCTGGCACCGTCGCTTACGAGTTCAGCGGCGCTCTGCCCGAGCCGGCGCGATTCCAGGCGGAGCTAAGCGCCGGGCGCAAAGACGCGAGCGGCGCGCCGCCAACGCTGCGGGCACGCAAGCCCGCCGGACATGACGGTGGGCACCATTGACGTCGCCGTGTCTTCGAGGGTGTTCCGTCCGTCATAAAGTGGAATCGACGATGAATCGAATCAAGGTTGTGCTGGCCGCGGTCATGCTGGCTTGGGGGTCGACCGCGCTCGCGCACGGCGATGGTCATTCGGGTAACAAGAGCGGGCCGGTCAAGAAGGAACAGACGGCCTGGGGCATCGCCGGGGATGCGAAGTCAGCGAAACGGACCATCGAGATCCGAATGTCAGACAAGATGAGGTTCACGCCTGACCGCATCGAGGTCCGCCAGGGAGAGACGATCCGTCTAGTCCATCGCAACGAAGGACAACTGATGCACGAGTTCGTACTAGGCACTCGAAAGGAACTCGACGAGCACGCCGCAATCATGAAGAGGTTTCCGAACATGGAACACGACGAGCCTTACATGGCACATGTCGCGCCCGGCAAGACCGGAGAAATCATCTGGACGTTCAACCGTGCCGGCGAATTCGACTTCGCCTGTCTCATCCCCGGACACTATGACGCAGGCATGGCCGGAAAGGTCGTGGTGACGTCCCGATGAATACGCATCGACGCTTGCTGGTGATGGCCGCCGGGCTAAGTCCTCTGGCGCCGTGGAGCGCTGCTATTGCGAAGCCGCTGCGCATCGAGGTGTGGAAGTCCGCCACCTGCGGTTGCTGCAAAGACTGGATTGCTTACCTTGAGAAGGACGGGTTCCAGGTGATTAGTCATGACACTGGAAACGCGGCCGTACGCGCGCGCATGGGTCTGCCGAACCGTTATGGCTCGTGTCACACCGCCGTGATCGATGGCTACCTGGTGGAAGGGCACGTCCCGGCCCGCGAGATCCGCCGGCTGCTGCGGGAGCGCCCTGCAGCGCTCGGCATCGCCGTGCCGGAGATGCCCATCGGCTCGCCTGGCATGGACGGTCCCGCCTATGGCAACCGTCGCGAGCCCTATGCAGTTCTTCTGGTGGCGCGCGACGGCAGCGCTACCGTTTACCAGCAATACGACTAGAGATGCGAGGGAAGTGAGATCCATGCGAGCGTTGCTTCTTGCCTTTCTGCTCTTTGCATTTGAGTCCGAAGTGGTGCTTGCCCAGGGGCCAAGCAGCCTTCCGGTTTCACCCTCGGCCCCCGCCGCAGCCGCCGCCAGTTCCGAACTGGCCGACGGAGAGGTTCGTCGAATCGACCGCGAAGCGAGGAAGATCACGCTGCGCCATGGCGAGATCAAGTCGCTCGACATGCCGCCGATGACCATGGTGTTTCGCGTAACTGACGGTGCGCTGCTTGACAATCTCAAGGCGGGCGACCGGGTCCGCTTTGCAGCGAAGCAAGTCGACGGCGCTTACACGGTCACGAAGATCGAGGCGGTACGCTAAGTTTGGCTTGCGCACTGCCATCCGGAAGGCAGGCGGACGCTCGTGAGTTTCACGGCCTCTCGCTCGAGCGCACGAATGCTCAGGGCAGGACGATTTAGGGGCCGAAGCTGACTTCGGCCCCTGCTGCATACCTGAGCTGCGGCGCTTCGGCTCTCGTCTATGGGCGCGAATGTGGCAGCCGCATACGGGCACGTCTGGCGACGTCGCCATCGATACCTAGGCCGGCGATCAGTACGGCCATATCACCGTCGCTCGCGTGAACGCGATGCGGCAGTGACCCAGAGCCATAGGCGCGGCTGCCACTGGTCTCAGTAGGTGCGGAACTGCCGGAGTTGATCTAAGGGCGCTCCAGACTGACTGCAGTCAGTCGCGCCGAGATCTCCCCGAGTTGGTCTCGACCCAGAAGCGGTCTTCGAGTTGCGTGTTGAGGAGGTTGCGAAGCAGCCGTCAACTCGTCCCAGACTTCGACTGACGCAGCCAAGGCAGGCTACGCGCAGCACGCTCCTGCGCCGCCTTGCTTGGGTGGGCACTGCGCCGTGCCGTAGGAGCAGAAGACGCAGCAGTCTCCTGGCTTGGGGCGCATCAGCGCTCTGCACGACGGACACTCATAGAACCACTGACAGAAATCCGTCGGCATAGTTTCGGTCGATTTCGCGCCGCAGTGCGGGCAAGTGAGCGTCGATTCCAGTTGCATCGCAAAACTCACCGCATCCAGCGAAGCAGAACTGGCTCGATCCAAGGCTGCCAGACCATGGCCAGAAGGACGACGGCAGTTGCTATCGCCAGCCAGACCGGCGCACGACGCGCTGAAACCGAGGTGCTGCACGCTCCATCGATCGCGCACGCTTGCCGGCCGCGCGCATAGCTGATCCAGCCGATCAGGACGGCCAGCGCGGCCGCTCCGAGCAGGTAGGGCCGCAACTCGGCAAGGGTCGGAATCAGCACCGCCGCAGTGCTCCCCAGGCCAAGCCCGACGAAAACGATCGGCAGGACACAGCACGACGAGGCCACGATGCCCGCCAGGCCGGCTGCCAAACCTGCGCCAGTAGCGGCGCGCGCGCGCCTGCCGGCTGGACTTCTAACTTGAGATGGCGTTGACACCTCGGCCTCATGCTGGTGGGAAACTACGGCCATCCTAAAAGTTGGAGCCGCTCCAGATGCAAGCCCGACAAGACAAGGCCGCGAGCGGCCCTGGGATATCCATAGGCCGCCTGGCCGCACAGACGGGTGCGGCGCCAGACACGATCCGCTACTACGAGCGCCTGGGCCTGATGCCGCGCGCGTCGCGCAGCACTGGGCGCCATCGGCACTTCGGCCCCGAACATGTCCGGTGCCTGCTCTTCATTCGTCGTGCTCGCGCGCTGGGGTTCAGTCTGGAGGTGATTGGGTCGCTGCTGTCGCTTGCTGCGCCGGGCCGGCGGTCCTGCGCGTCCGTGCGCGAGGTGGCGATCGAGCATCTGGACGATGTTCGCGCGAGGTTGGCAGAACTGCGGCGGCTCGAATCCGTCCTGGCCGAAACCGTCGCTCAGTGCTCGGGCGACAGGGCCCCCTCCTGTGCACTGCTGACGTTGCTGGAGGCACCGTAGCGCTCGCCGCGACGATGTTCGACCTCCAGTCAACCGCCTAGGTCCGCTCTTTGGTGAACCATGCACCGGGCTAGGGTCGAGACCGGCTGTTCAAGTACTCGGCGCGCCTAGCAGCGATCAGTCTTGAGCCAAGGTTCACTACCCGCTGGTATTGCAGCGGCTGCGGTCGAACGGCTGTCGCAATCCGTTGACCCCTTCCTATGCGAAGCGGCCAGCTTCGGACCAAGGGCGGCTCGAGACTGATTGCAGTCACTCAGGTCCGCTTCTCAAGTGACCGCGCGACTCGGGACCGGTCGTTACACCCTAGTCGTCGCTTCGAGCGAAGGCTTACCCGATCGCTCGGTCAATGTCCTTTCCCATTTGAACCAGCATCAGGCCCAGCAATGCCGTCAGGACGCAAGTGGCGTAGCCGAGGAAGCTCTCCGGAACCCACCAAGTCGGCAGCGACGGGTAAAGCACGGCGAGCGAGGTGTCGCGCGACATGGCGCCGGCCATCTTCTGGATAGCGGACATGCCGGTAGTACCGATGCGGCCAACGAGACCGCCCAGCAAGATCATGGCGCTCAACTGGAACAGTGCACGCCCCAGCGCGCTTAGGCGGCCGGGTCGGGCGATCAAGTGCTCGATCAACATCTCGTACATGGTGGACTCCTGTGTGCTTGTGGCCCCGGAGGAACCACCGGGGCCAGGCTTGCATTGATAACGTGTGTTTTCCCGCTTCAGGCGGCGCGCCGCCGTATGGCCATCTCGCGGTCCGCACCGCAGCCGACTTCTGAGCAGATAGGACAGCCAGCCTGGGCCACTTTCGAAACCTGACGCACCATCACTCCGGCGCGTGGCTTCAAGAAACTGCGCTGCTCGTAGACATCGGGCGCTTGTCTGAACAGCCCAGTCACAAACCCGAGCAAGATCTGCATGCCGCGGCCGACAACCTCCATGTTGAACGCCAGCATCGAGGGTTGCGGATCGTCGACGCCGCGGAGGTAGCTGCCCTCGCGAGTGCGCTCGGCTTTCGGCACGGACTCCGAGGCAAGCCGTTCGGAGCTGATGTGCCCGCTGCACCAGAGGCACGGTGTTCCCGGGCGGACAAGATTGATCCGACCTATCTCGTTTTCCACTGCACCGGCATCCCCCATCGAGAACTGCACGCCGAGGTCCAGTAGCGGGATCAGGTACTGCTGGGCCAGCTGATTCAGGTAGGCACGAGAAGTTGTGTTGTCGGTGCAGACCACGATCACGTCACAGCCAACCAGGAATGGCAGCACGGACTCGTGTTCGACGTTTTGAATGAGAGCGGCGACTTCGATGTCGGGTGCATGTGCCGTTGCATAGGCGCGCGCGAGTTCCACCTTGCTCCGCACCTTCACGTCGGTGGGCGCGCTGGCCG
>ERZ1645185.317-NODE-317-length-20274-cov-4.822197_pt1 | contig 20274 bp, 28 predicted proteins | sample MGYA00575351_ERZ1645185 | MGnify/ENA primary metagenome ERZ1645185 (study PRJEB40838, sample SAMN11284767) | freshwater sediment metagenome | isolation source: river sediment | host: Sediment | place: India: Jana village, Kanpur | collected 2015-12-17 ...
ACCCCGGTGTTAAATAAGTTAGCCCCTATTATCTTTACATTGCGACAAGGGATTGAGCCAACTCCCGCCCCACCCCCAAGTGCGATTGCGTGTCTTGTTGCGAAATGGTTACCACAATTGACGGTGATGTTAGACGAGTTAGATAGGATTATCCCGTACTCGTCTCCAGCATAGGGTGAGTTATTCACTGCCGAGCCGGACGATATACCTACGCCGTAGCAGCGGTCTATTTCTAACTGGTAGGACTGTGATACACTGCCGCGCCACCCGTTAATTTCGACATCAACTCCGAAACGTACTACCATCGGGGCACCAACAAACCCCGCATCCCCCTCCACGTGTACGTCTTGCATGGTCACGGCTACGCCGTCAACGCGGTACATGTCAACTACTGAAGCAAGGTGCGGGTCGGACGGTAAACCATAAATAGAGGCGACGCTTCCAGATAAAGAGTGGACCTTAAAGAACTCACCAGCCCGATAGTATGGCCGGTGCTGCGACCAACTATAATCAGTAGGGTTGAAAAGCAACACTGTGTCCCCGGCAGAAATACTTGGAGTTGAGCTAAAAGTGAGTGAGCGACTGAGTGTCGTAACATCAACAGATAGGTCTGGCAGCGCTGTAAGAGACCCCTCTACTACAAATCTAGCGCCAATCATTATTATTTTACTTGACTTGTCGCCAATCAAATTAATGTCGGCATTGCGGGACAAGTTATCGTTGACGAAATATTTTCCGCTTCGATAGTCAACAGTCCCAGTTCCTGAATTTAGCGCCGACTGGAAAGCAGCCCAATCAATAGACTGGGACAGAGATGTGGCGTGAGGGTATACCGCCTGAGCATCAGAAAGTGAAGTGTATATTTCTGATAAAGGATGGTATGAACCATCAGCGATAGCTCCGTAGTCTTTTGGGTGCGCAATATCGTTGCGATTTACCCTTTTAAACCAACCATCTCCACCAATGTTGGGGTTTGAAGTGTTTGCATTAATTTTGCTTGTGTAGAATGATTTTTTGTCATCGCTAATTATGGTTGCCCCTTTTGGATAACCACCAATTGCAACAGCCAACGCAGAGCTGAAAGTTGGTAGGCCTCCCGCCTGCATATATCTGATTATTTCTGTGATCTGATAAAAAATACCGTTGAAGTCTTGACCGGCTGGCGGAATCCCGCCAGCCTCCGCCGGAGTCATGGTGATATCAGGAAACCCCTTGTCGAAGCCAGCGGCTCCAGTGGTGTTGCTTGCATTTGCAGGGATCGGGTTTTTTGAGCCAGTGCTGGCCCACGGGGTGGTGATCTTATCCGGTTCTGAAATAGACATTATGCATCCTCATATTTCTAAAATTGATGGGACAACGCCACCAGGGCTAGGCACCGCATCGCTGTTGAATATCCCTCGCTCCCATGGCTCCAGGGCGAATTCGAACACGTATTGTATCTCCATGCCACCGACATCCTTGACGTAACATCGCCCACGCCCTTGGAATATCTGTTGCAGCATTCTGTTGAGGTTGAATGTTGTCAGATCTGAAATGTTAGTAAATGCTTTGGTAAGTATCAGGGTTCTGAAGGCTGCGTCAGACAAATTGTAGGACTGTCCACCAGGGTTCCCATCATAGAAAACACCTTGACCAAAAGGTTTCCAGCTCTGATTGATTGTCGCTGCCTTGAACCCAAAGTAATTGCCAGGTCTTACCGTCACAACTCGGCCATTTTCTAAGCCAACAATGCGGCCCCAGATGTCCAGGCCAAAACCAACTGCCGTGTCCACGTTCCACACCACGTCATAAAACTCATCAACCCAGGTCGCCGAGAAGTATTCCGTGTGATAACTAATCAGCTGTTTGATGCGGGGGGATGCGGCGTACTGGCGCATGGATATCATATGGCCTGCACCTCAATGTCTATCGACGTCAGAGTTGGGACCTGGTCTATTCCGACCTCAATGGAATTTGCATCAGCAGTTGCCGCTCCTACCTTGATCGACAGGATCAGGATTGATGGGGATATGGCGACCACGCCGGAGTAATAGCTGGATGCAAAAACAACGCCGCCAACGCGGGCCCTTGATTGCGAGTCACCAACCCCGTTGAATGTATCAAGCACCGACTGCCTAACCAACTGCTGCAGATTAGAAGGTAATACCGGACTAGCTTTGATCTGAACCAGGAATTTCACAGCCAGAGCCGCTGGCCTCTCAAATTGTATGTCGTAAGTTGGAAATGGGAATGCAACCCCACTCTCGTCATCTGTAACCACTACGGTAGTATTACCATCAAGGTTGCACCCGCCATTCTTCCTCTGATAGATCGCCTTGGCAACTGCTGCATCATCTCCCCCGACTACGGCAACATAGACACAGTTTGCCGGGATAGAGTATGCGGTTGGGCCAACCTCAACTGGTGTTCCGCGTCGGTTGTCGTAGGCGTAAACATCCAGCACGCCTGGCACGTCCCACACCGCCCCCCGAATGGATGCGGCAGACCCAGATCCGTTTTTCGACACCGACGCAAAGCGGCGCGCCTCGAACTCCGCCCGCGATTCCACATTGGTGCCGGTTACTGCGGCTCCCACGTTGTTGATGGCATCCCAACCCAATGACGCCTGAGCAATTCTGTTCAGCTCCCCAATCCCGAGTTGCACGGGGCCAGGTGTGGTGCACGCAAACTCAACCGTAGCCACGCCACCGATCGGGAATGTGACCGAGCCACTGGAAGTCCAATAAAGGCCGTTCACGTCGCGAGCCAAGGCCCCAGCAGACAGTATCGCCCCATGCTGACCGGTGACGGTGGCCAGAACCACGGAAGAGGTGGCGCCTTTTCTGGTCAGGAAGTAGATACGCCCGATGGCGTCTTGAAAGCGCCCCTCACTGGTTGCCGGATCCACGCCAGCGACCACGGATGACACTGCGGCGTTTGCGTCCGTGATGTTTTGGGTAAGGTTGTCGGCAAGGTGGGCCTGCGGCGTGGCGCTACTGGTGACGTTCAGATTGCCACCGAATGCCACGTTGTAGTCAGTGAGCACCCCGGTACGGATGGCCGTGGCCTGCGGTACCGTGATGCCCTGATAGGTGATTGTTAATTTTGGAACGCTAGACATTGATGGTTGTCCCGTCTGTCAATGTGACTTGAATTTGCCCGGTCACGCCACGGGCCTGGTCATATATGAGCACAGGCGTTGCCGACGCCACATCAGGGACGCGCAGGGCCTCTTGCTGATACCACGCCGCTAGGGTGGCTTGCGCCGGTCGCTGACCAAGCACCGACTGCTCGTATGGGATGCCGTCGTCAGTGTTGTATGGGGCCTCGCCTAGCCACAGCAGCGACTGGCTAGCCACGTCCTGTGCCACAGAGTATGCCGACGAAGACAGTGCAATGTTGCTAGAGGCATCAACATCCAGATCCCATGTCGTCGGGTTGAGAAACATCGTATCCATCAGTTCGCCTTCGTCAGTGTGGTTAGGTGAGCCACCGTCATCTCTTGACTGGGAGTGGGGCCGCCGCCGTGAGTGTGGCTGTTGAACAGCTCCACAAAGCGCTCGTCTACCAGTTTGCGCACATCGGCGCCCGTGTTGCCCAGTTTAACACCGGATGTGTTGTGAACCAAAATTCCGCCCTCAGTGATCTGTATGTAGCTGGTCGGGGTGCCATTAAGGAAGCCGCCCAGATAGAGCGCGTCGCTGAAATCATGTGATCGCCAACTGCCGGGAGGGGCGGCATCCTTTACCGATTTCACCGCCGAGATGTCACGGGAGCAGAAGCAGGCCATACCAATGTCGCCAGGTGACGGGTCCACGATCACCGCATTGGTGCCGCCCTGCAGGCGGAAATATGGCACATTGCTGATCGTCCCGTGCTGCACAGTGTTGCCCTGGCCGTCCACCATATCCACCAGCACCTTGATGTCCACCTGACCAACCGGCGCAAGCCCAGCGTTTCTCACCGCCATCACCCGCACGGGGAGGGAGGTCTGCAGCTTGAGCATAGCCTGCTGGATGGCGAAATTGAGGCCGTTCTGCTCGCTGTCGAAATCTGACGGGAGGGCTAGGGGGTTGTTGGTTTCTGCCATTAGCGGGTCCTCACAAACTGGCTGATCGCGTTGGCATTAACATACATGAACCACGCGCCGCCCGGCGTCTCGCAATCTAGGTTTACTGCCACGCTGCGGACGTACCAATTTCCAGCGCATGGTGTGACACTGGTTTCAAGCTTAACTTGTCTGCCAAAATAGACTCCCGGGTCGTACAGACACATGAAATCAACACCCAGGTGCGTGGGGGTAGGCCATCCTATAAGACCCAGGTCGCCATTCATCAACACTGGCTCTATATTTCGCGGCCTGCCTTGCGGGGATATCGCAACAACCCCCTCCGCTGAGTCTATCCATACCTGACACCTTGCCATTTCACAAAGAGATCGCAACTGGTTGAAGTATGACCCGCTCAGGTAGGAATCCGACACTGTGGCATCAACCCCGTTGTCTTCCAACTTTAGGCCTATCCTCTTGCACAACTCCCCGGCGATAGCTGACACCTTTTGCGGGCCAGGCCACGAAGTTGGCGGGTTGGCATCGGTGGCGGATTGCATGGCGTTATACGCTTCAACCATGAACGGCACGTCGGGCGCGCCCATGTAGTCAGGGTAGGCGCTGCCAATGGTGCCAAGGAAAAGCGTGTTGTATTTGCCATCCGGGCCGGTAGCCTCCACCAGAACCTCGTTTCTCTGTAGCTCATAATTGAAATTATTGATGATGGTCAGGCGGTTCATGACGTCCTGCGCCAGGCCCTTGATACTGATCCGCGCCGTGGCGAACTGCCAGCCGCCCGGGGCGTTTATCTGCACGGACGAGCGGAACCCCTCATAGACAACGGTATCAGGCTCTCCGGGGCCATCGAATGACCCCGTGCGCATCTTGAAGGTAAACCTCAGGCCTCTGGATTGAAAAGAAGTTGCCACCGGCTGCCCCATCCTGTGTAGTCGGGCGCGTCGTCGCCCTGAGTGTCGTTGACTGCGATATCACCGATAAACCCGGTGTACGGCACCCGAAGTATTGCGGACCGGTTCACCATCAATACAGTGTCGCACAGCACCTGGCCAGCCCATGACGCGCTCAGGTGCTGCCTCCCGCCAAGCTGTCGCAAGTACAGCGTCACCGGCTGGCCGGCAAGCGTGACCTGCGCGGTCTGGGCTGGCACGGCGCGCAGGGGGATTTGTTCTATTGCCATTGGATGTCCTCGATCGGCTCAATTGCCTCACCAAGCTGCACTCGAGCGGTTGGTGTGGGTGGCACGTTGTTCGGATCGGCTATCTTGCTGTTGCTGTATGCAACTTGGGTCTCGCGCACTTCCTGCATCATCAGGTCTGCGACAATCATCCCGGCCCCGCTGGACGCCCCGCGCAGGATCCGGTATTCAACCAGCGTGTAACCGCTGTACCGCTTCTCCGGCATGACAATATCCCACTGGGTGGGCTGGTTCAGGTTCTCTTGCAGCCAGTCGGTGACATACGAGCGGGTCGAGGCGCGGCCTTCCTTGGTGACTCGCAGCATCAGCATCCCTGGATTGCGCACCTTGTTGTAGCTGGTGAAGCTTCCGCTCTCGATAGGGTAGCTTGACGCTTCGGTAGATCCGTTGATGCCCATCTCCACGATGGAATCCACCATCACTGGGCCATCCTCCTTGCCCGGCTCGAAGATGCCCCACTTGTCTCCCGGGAACAACGCCGACCACAGCGACCCGAGGGCCGAGCTCAGCACGCTGGTTATCGGCGCCGGTATCTTGCCGCTCTTGAGGACTGGAAAGCCAGGTATTCCGGCCATGTTGACTCCTTGGTTTGCCTTGTCGGCTTGCTGTTGGGATTATTGCACAAAAGGTGCTGGCGGGGTATCTGGGGCCCACGCGGCCCCTTTCCTCACCTCAACCCCGCATCAAACTGCCGCACAATCTCCCCTTTCAGCCCAGACGCAATCCCGCGCGCATCAGTGGCCTGTGTCTGGACCGTGATCTGACCAATGCTGACTGACGAACTCCCGCCGCCGCCACCCTGCGCCATGCTGATCCCGCTCAAGATCTGCTGATCGTTCAGGTATGACTTGCCCGCCTCGTGCTGGCTTATGCCCCGGATCATGGCCGCTGCCGTCGCTGGGTCGCCAAAGTTAAGCTGCTGATTCGGGTCAAGGCCGGTCGTCTTGGACAGCGCATTGATATAGGCGCCGGTGTTGTTGGCACCCTCCGGTGCGTAGACGCCCATGATCTCGGTCAGGGTGTCTATGCCGCGCTTCTGGTACAGCTGAAGCTGGCGGTACAGTGCCGCAACGCCTTCCTCGGCGCTCTGGAACTTGGCGAAGGTGTGTCCCGCAACCGTCTCTCCCTTGGTGGCCCCGCGCTGACCGGCAAACACCAGATTACCCGGGTTGTTGTGGCGCTCAGCTACCGTGCCGCCTTTCTTGTTGGCGGTGGTCGGCCCCATGTGGTTGTCGCCCTGAATCTCCCTCAGCGCCTCGTCTTCACCCTTGTTCAGGCCGCCAGAATACAACAGGAAGCCAAGCGGGGCCGCCAGAGACGCAGCGCCAGCGGCAAGGCCTGCCATGGTGGCGGATAGTGACGCAATGCCGCCAATGACCGCAGAGCCACCCAACAGGCGCAGGGTTGCCAGAGCCAACAACAGCGACGTGCTCCACCCTTCCGTTTTCTCGTCCAACTCGGCGAATATGTCAACAGCTTGCGACAGTGGCGGGATGATCACCTCGGCCATCTTGACGAATGACTCCGCCAGGCGCTCCAGTGATGGCAGCACCTTGATCACCAGCTCGCGAGTCAACTTCTCCAGCCGCTGCTGAGTTTTGATCCAAGTCTGCTCCGCCTTGTATGCGGCGTCGGCATCCTTCTGGCTGAAACCTTGCTGGGCGGCCAGCGTGCTGCGAAGCTCCTTCCCCCCCTTGGCGATCAGGTTGATGGTGCCTTCATCGAAACCCATCTGTTTCAGATAGGAGTAACGCTGATTCCGGTCGGGGAATGCCTTCTCTGTGGAGTCGGCAATATCAGCCAGGATGTCGGTCAGCGGCTTGGCCTTGCCGGCCGCATCGGTGACGCTTACGCCAAGTTGGCGCAGGTATGGGGTGATCGCACTGTCACCCTTCATGAATATTTCAGTTACCTGGCTGCCAAGGCTTTGCAGGGTGCCGAGAAAGCCCTCCATGCTGCCGCCGTTCAGCTCACTGGCTTTGCCCCAGCGGTGCATGGTGTCGGCGGAAATGTTCAGGTTCTTGGACAGGCGGGATAGGTTGGCGCCGGTGCTGACCACGTCACGGGTGAAGTTGATCAGCCCCTTGCCGGCAGTAAGCACGGCAAAGAACTTGATGGCCGAGCGCTGCATCTGACCAAAGAACTCAGCGGCGTCCTTGCCGGAGGCGGCAATCTGCTTGCCCACCCGGTCGGTGTTCTTGCGGGTGTCGGACAGACCTTTCTCGGTGTCCTTCATGCCCTTCTGGAAGTCTTTGTTATCCAGACCCAGGGTCACGATCAGGCTATCAATCACTGTTGCCATTCGGCCTCCTACCCTGCCGCGCCAGTAGCGCGCACCCGGGCCATGTTCAGTTGGTCAATCTGGTGGATCTCAAGCATCCGATAGGCATCATAGGGGCCGTAAATCGTCTGCAGTTCGTGGAGAGTGGCGAGCCGTGCTGAAACCAGGGTGGCGATGATACCGGGGGTGTTTGAATAAGGGGCCATCTCGACCCCTGATCCTCCGGCCTGCTCGGCGACTGTTAGATCTGCTCTTCGCCACCGGTAGAAAAACCCAGATGCAACTCCATCACCGCCTTGCGCAGCATGAAGCGGGTCTTCACGTCCTCGATGTCACCATCCAGCAGGGGGCGAGGCTTTTGGGTAGCCGGCACCAGGATCTGGACACAGGACATCATTTCATCCAGAAGTGGACGCGCCATATCCGGCGCAACACCGGCCAATGCTTTGATCCCCTGCACGGCAAGCTCACGCATTGGCGCTTGCAGATTCAGGTCAACGTTACTGGATGCCACAGCTTGCAGCGCCCTGAATGCCCACCACTCCGCCGCCTCGGCTGACATCTCGGTGATCTGGTACTTCTTGCCAGTGTCACGGCCTTCTGTGATCTCTACTGTCTCGGTGCGTCTCATCGTCTCATCTCATCGTCAGTTGTTGGCCAGCGCTCGCCAGCCATAGAAAGAATCAAGGCGACCATCTGGCCGCCTTGGGATTATACCAGTGGAGTCGGCAAGATGCTTTCCCACGTGATGGTGAACGTCCTGGGCTGCAAGGTGCGTTGCGCAGTCGGGATCGATGTGTGCCGGTTCAGCACTCCACGCGAAAGCGTGTAGGAGCGCTCGGTGCCAGGCAAGGTGATTACCCCGCCAAGTCGGAACACTGTGCGGTTGGCGTCCTGAGCCAGCACGATACCGTCAAAGATGTCGATGCTGGCAGAATCTGCTTGCAGGGTGATGGTCTGGGTATACATGCGCGGCACCCAACCGGCAGACATGACGCCATCAACCCCGAGCACAACTTCCGCCGTATCCGCTTCGTCAGTGGCAAACGCCGCGTCGGCAGCGTAGCCCTGGATCTGAGTGGCAGCCAGCGCGAAGTCTGCCGAACTCAGGATAAAAACGCTGTCCGCGCTGGTAATAGTACGAGCCATGGTCGTCCCTCCTTAAAGTACGGCGATAGACGCCAGGGTGATCTGTTGAATGCTGCCGCCGTCCATGTACCACAGCTTGACGGGTGGGCTCTTGCGCTGACCGCGCACTTGGGCGGTTGCCGGCAAGATCTGCAGATAGTAGCCCTTGCTTTGCAGGTCGGAACTGATGTCCAAGCCAGCCTGCTGGGCGATGGTCGCTTTCTGCGAGTTGCTCAGCAGTACGCCGGTGCGGATGCTGCCATTGTTCAGGGCCTCGGTGATCGGGTCTTGGCACCAGGAGCGCAACAGGGTATCACCCAGCGCGTTGTACGGAGCCGAGTTCACCGACAGCAGACCATTGAAGATAGCAAGGCGAAGCTGGGCATTCAGGTACAGCTGAGACATGAAGGAGTCGGCCCACTTGAAGCTGGAGCCGTTCATCTGTCCGTCATGCATGATGCTGTATTCGTTGCCTTCGCCGCGATCCACGTAGGCGCCGTAGTAGCTGGCGTTATTGGATAGCACTGCGGTGGCGTCGGCCAGGCTGGCGATCGATGGCTCCAGGCCGGAGAACTGACGGAATGCCAGGGTGCTGCGACCGTTGACAGCCTGCCAGTCGATAGAGCCAGCCCAACCACAAGCCGCAGCTGCATGCTCGGCCTCGCCGTAGATCACCAGGGTGCCGTCGTAGTTCATGGCGTCCACGATGGAGCCGAACACGGCGGCGTTGTTGGTGGTCTTGTATCCGGCATCGTTGTCCCACGCGACGTAGGCGTAACCCTTGTTTTGGGTGTTGGACCACTGAGCGAAACCCTCATGCTCGGTCAGGTCGCACTCAAAAACGGTGGTGAAGTTGGCCCAGTTGTAGGACTGGTCCTTGATGCGCGCCATGGCGGTGGCGGGGGTATCCGCATCCACACCCTGGGACAGGATGCCAGCGGACAGGCCCAGCGGCTCGGCGGCGGTTCCGGTGGCCTGGGTAATGGTGGAGGTAGCGCCATCAGTGCCGGAAGTGACGACGAAGCGGGAGGCGGTGGCGTCCCAAGTTACGGCGGCGGAGCCGGTCAGCGCCAAGCCAGTGGTCAACAGCGCGGCGGCATTGGTGAAGCTGGTAGCGGCCGACAGATCCACGCTGGCATCAGTGAAGCCCGTGCCGTCAATGGTCACGGTCAGCGTGCCGGTGATGGCCTTGACCTGCGCCAGGGTGAGCGCCAGAACTTGTCCGCGCAACCATGCGGCACGATCCAGGGCGGCATAGCCACCAAAGAACAGCGCGCCGGGTTTTTTGAAACTGTTGTCCGGGCCGTTGAAATAGAACCCGGCCAGTGTGTACTGGTCGGAAGTGAAGCCGTAGTAGTTGCCGACGCTATCCAGATCAGGAAAGCTCAGCAAGCTGGAAATGGGGGTAGTCAGGCCATCATCCAAAAAAACAGCGTTCAGAGAAAGCGGATTGCCGCCTGTCCCCACCACTGCTGGGTTGACCGTCACGATTTGACTGACTGGGATAGGCATTGCCTTCTCCTTACACGGGGTTGAGTAAATCGGCTGCGATCACCGATGTTTCACCAACGGTATCGAACTGCTCGGCAGCCACGTTGATGACTGGATTGTACTGCATCGAGGCGGTTATCGTCCAACGGGCCTCGTACTGCTCTTCGCCGGTGATGAGCGGGGACTGTATCCCGTCAGAGCAGTACAGCGGCTTGATGTTGTCCGGGAAATTGTCTGGGCCGTAGGAGCTGCGCAGTAAGGTCTTGGCAGTGTTGCACATCTCGCCAGCTTGCCCGTCATAGAAATCAATCTGCACGTCGATGCGGGTTGACCGCTGGAAGTCTGCGCCAGTCACCATGTCGTAGGTGTTGCGAGTGGTGGCAAGGTCATACTGCCCCATCTCGGTCAGCACAATGCACGGCGGCTCAGGCATGGCGACACGGTTGACCTGGGCGCGGACTATCTGCGTCCCAGTCGGCATCAGCGGATCCAGAAAATCCGCCAGTGCGGCGATCACGTTGTCGATGGTGATGCTTGGCATGGCGCTCATGCTGCGACCCCTTGGTAAACGATAGCCACTTTGCACCAGTCAGGCCAAGTCTCCAGCACCTTAACTACCAGCCAGCTTTGGCTGTTGAACTCAACCAGATCGCCACCCTTGCTGTCGGGACGCACCACCCCGGCCAAGTTGCCGTACAGGTAGGCGGCGCGGATGGTGCCCTGGATGTTCAGGCCGTCCAGCTGCTTGAGGTCTTTCCCGTCCAGCGCCTGGATGTTGGCTTGCCCCGTCTCGATGTTGTAGGCGGGCACCTGACGGCGTGTGGCCGGGTCGATAGTGTAACCGCTGGAAACCTTGACGGTGACTGGCGTGTTGGGGTTTATGGATTGCGTGGCCGCGTTGGCTATGGCGCGCAGGTTCATTCGTCGTCCTCCATGCGGACTTGATAGGTGGTGGATCGCAACATATCTCCGGTGTCCACCAGCGGCTTGTTGAAACCCTTCTTGGCTACGGTGCTCGGCGCGTTGGGTGGCGCTTGCCAGCCAACAATGGACGATTTCAGATCGTCATTTATCTTCTCGCCGATGAGGCCAAGGGTCTGGCGGGTGCTGTAACCGGTGCGGACTGCCGCCTTGCCAAGCAACTCGGGCCACCCCGCTGACTCTTTGGCGATCATGGCCCGGAAGAATGGGCGGGATGGTGCGCGACTGGTGCCGAACTCGTTCCAGAAAGCCACCTGCGCAACCGGCGTCCCGTCGGGGTAGGTTGCCCCAGACATAAAACCGACGTCCAGCTTGCCGGGTGCCATGCTCTTGGCTATCTCGGCCAGCTTGCGGGCCAGCTTGTCGCCGCCGGTTAGGGTTGCCATGTCATCGACCAACTTGGCGAAGCGCTTCCAAATCAATGAGACGCCTTGCCGGCTCCTTTATCGTGGCACTGCATTCCATTATCTCTTGCTTGAGCACGACCGGCGATCCGATCGTTATTACAATGGATTTTCCCTCTGACTTTTTTGACAGCAGCGAAATCATTTTTTTAAGCATGTCAATACCTCGTCGGCCTTGCCACGTAACGGAAGGAGCGCAGATAGGCGGTAGCCGCCCAGAACTGCGCACCATAGGACGTCTGGACAAACCAGCTTGCGCCCATGGTGGCGTTGAACTCCAGCGACACGCTGACGCTTCCCTCGGTGGCGCTGGATGTGCGCCCGACCGGGCCCGGGATCCCGCCTGGATTCAGCGCCCCAGCCAGCTGGGCAATGTGCGCCACCAGCAGCCAGAACAGCAGTAGGCGCTTATCCTCGTCAGGCACGGGGCAATCCTTGTTGGCAAGGAACAGCTGCGACCGCACGAAATAACCATCCAGCGCGGCATCTGATACAGCGCTGAATTCTGGATAAGCCGCCCTGAAGGCGGCCGGGTCAAAGGCGACGGCCGCCATGGGTTAATCCTCTGACTTCTTCAGACCACTGTCTTCAGCGCTTGCACCCTCAAGGCCGGTCTTGTCCTTCACGCGCTCTTTGGCTGCGCCGCGAGCTTTTGACTCGGTGGCCTCGGCGAAGATCGCGCCGCTAACCACCGGGGCGAAATCGGAGTGCTTGGCGATCCACTCATCCCAGAAGTCCTTGCCCACTTCGGTGTAACCGCAATGGGTCGGCTGAATGTACAGCGCGCCATTCATGTCGGCATTCTGGCCGCGCAGGGTCACGCGCTTCTCGCCACCCTTGCCATCTTGCAGTCGCAGCACCAAGCCATTCGGGAGGCGGCAACCCACAGTAATCTTGCTCATTATTTGGATCCTTTTTCGTCAATCATCAGCGCATCAGCATCGAAAGTCCCGGTGCGCAACATGCCATCCACAAACCATGCACAGTCAACGGTGCGGCCCGCTGTTCGCTCGACGGTCATGCTTGGCGAGCCGGAGCGGAGGCGGACGATCTCACCGGGGGTGAATTGTCTCATCTTCATCCTCAACAAAAGAGGGGGCTTTCGCCCCCATCTTAGCACAGCATCAGACCCCGAGCATTGCCTCGATCGCCATCGGGCGATAGATGACGGTACCCCAGGTGCCCTGGCTCTTCTTCTGGCTGAAAGAGGAGTTACCAAGAATTACCGGGTGCGCGCGCATCTTCTCGGTAAAGCAGCAATCCCAGGTGCGCTGACCTTCGATCTCATCGACAACCAACTGCACCAGCTCGCCGGAAGCGGTGGCGTACTCTGGCACAGTCTTCACTGTGATGCCCGGGTAGTTCTTCTTCAGCAAGTCGGCAACGTTGACGTTAAACTCGTTAGTGAAGGTCAGGGCCACTTCAGAGGTCGGCGACATGATCAAGGTCATGCGGCTACCCAAGTCCACGTTGCCCTTGAGGCGGGATTGCATATTCCAGTACATGGCCTGGATGTCCGCCAGCACTTCCAGCGCGGTGGCGTTCGGTACGCCGCCAGCACCTACCCACTTAACGCCGCCCGCCGCCTTGGTGGACGGGGTGAGCGGAGCGGACAGGGCCGGGTCGTTGGTCATGCCGTAGTTTTGCAGGCCAGCAACACCGAACAGGTACGACTTGTTCTGAAACTTGTTCAGGGTCAGCACGGAAGCGATATTAACCCGGCTTGCCCAGTCAATCTTGGCGGCACCCGCCCGCTCCAGCTCCTTCTCACCCCACTGGGAAATGGTCTGATAGTGGAAGCTCTGGCGCTGCGGAAAGTTGGTGTTAACACCAGTGGAGCCGGCGTTGTTGTAGTCACCATAAGCCGCAGTCTGGCCGGTGGATTCCACGACAGGGAACATCGCAGTTTCAGTGATCCAGTCGCCCTTCTTCACTTCGGAGCCAACGGCCTCAGCGGAGCGAATGGGGGAGACAAGGACCTCGATCATCTTCGGGTCGATGTAGGTGGTCAGAAACGCCGGGATACCGGAGTTGCCAACAGTAACCAAGCCCGGCTGGGCATCCATCGCCAGCTTGTAATCGTAAGCTACGGAGGAATCCAGCGCCAAGGGCTGCTGACCCATGAAGTGGATACCGGCGCGGAGCTCCAGCTCGCGGAAATCAATAACTTTGGGCATGATGGCCGCTCCTTAAAGGGTGATCACGGCCAGCTCGTTCAGAGCGCAGCCTTGGGTGATAACGAAATCGGTCTCAATGAAACCCGCGATGGTTGCGCCAGCCGCACCAGCTTGCACGGTGCCGTCTGACAGCTTGGCAAATACCTTCTGACCTTTGGCGGCGGCTGCAACAGTTGCCTGCGCCCAGTAATCGCCAGTGCGCATCACGGTCACGGCAAAGCCCTGCGGGATCAGGTTGCTGTATTCGGCCAGGTAGGTGGAAATCAGCGCCTGCTGTTCGCGATGGATGAAGCCATCCGGTTTGCCGGTGCCAGTGTTGGACACCAGGCCGGTGGTGGCATTAATCCAGGCGAAGCGACCCACGGTCACGCCAGCGGCGTCGGCCACGTACTGTCCCTCGCCAGCCGGGAAGGAGGCGCGGGGGTTGGCGGTGGCGAAGTCACCAGCGACAGCGGGAGCCTGCTGGAAATTTACGGTGTTTTGAAAACCCATTTTGTAGGCTCCTTACGCTTGACGGAAACGGTCAAGACCGAAGTCTTTGACGGTGGAGGCTGCATCTTCAGCGATGCGCAGCGCCGACTTGGCCGGGGCTTGGCGATCTTTGAGTGCATTGAACATGGTGCGCAGGCCTGGGGCAGGCATGTCTTTGTGATCGACGCCCATCTTATCCAGCGCGAAGCGGTAGACCTGCTCGGCGGAGTCCATGCCGATGACGTCGCCGACAGCGTGGCGCACATCGACCTTGGCTTGCTCCAACTGCTTGAAGCCTGCGCGCATGGAGTCCATGGCGGCCTCAACGGTGGCGTTAACATCTTCCGGCTTCATGGTGGGGTACTCATCTTTGGCGGCTGGAAGCATGCCCTTTACGGATTCGAGATCTTCCGGCGACAGCTTGCCAGACAAGAACGCCATCAGGTCAGGCTCGTCCTGACCCATTTCGCGCTCAAGCTCGACAGCCTCGGGGGACTCTTCGACACCGATAACAGCATCGATGATCTCGTCGGCGCGCTCCGGGTCAATCTCGGAGTCCATGGCAAGCATGCCTTTCAGCACGGTTGCTTTCTTGAATGTTTCCTTCTTGGCATCCCCCACCAGGGCCGCAAAAGCGGCGTCCTGTGCGATCGTCGGGGACAGGCCGCGAAGGGAGACAAAAAGGGCCTTGCCCAACTTGCTCATTTTCATGGCGGGGATTTCCTTTCGTTGGTTGAAAACTGTTTGGTGGTCGGCCACTACTACGTCCGGCCCGGCGCGGCCGACTTCTACGAGCGCCAGGTGATTACCGCGAATATTGCGCATGACGCCATCGTAAGCCTGACCGTCAGCAGTTGAGCCGGGGGTCATGTCAGGGTCATAGCGGTATCCACAGGAGAGCTCGCATTGCTTCTCTGACTCGATGCCAGCGATTGCTGGTGCATCCCAGAAGCACAGAGAGGCCTGAAGGAATGGCGCGTCAAAGGTGACATCAGAGCCGATGGACCCGACCACGTTGTTTTTCTGCGGCGAGTCCACAGTGACGGGGATGTGCTTATTCAGGATCGGCAGGTTGTTGAACGTGCCAGCACCCTTGGCCAACTCATCGGGGTCGCGGTACAGGTTATAAACCTTGTCGCCGCTCAAACCCAGCTCCTGCCAGCCAGGGATCTCGCGCCCATAGTATGGGTTAACCACGGCCTTGCTGATGTTGGTCTTTGCAACATGCAGTCGCCCGTCAGCGTCAACACTGCGGGCGGATTGCCGGTCGAAGGCCATCAGGTTTGGATTTGGCATCGTCTGAACCACGTTTCATGAACTGCAACAATGATAGGGCTTTGATGATTTTTTTGCAATCAGGGTTGACGGGGCGTATTTATTGCGCGATGATTCTTGCGTTAATTGCACAGGAGATAGATAGATGAGCACTTGGGCGCTGGTAGTTGTGATGCAATATGCGTTTAACGTTTCGTCGTACAACAATATCGTAATTGATGGATTTGGCAGCCAGCAGAAATGCGAGCAGGCGGCTAAAGAAATTAGGCAAGATGATGATTACGTTCGCCACATCTGCATCGAGGTTAAGAAATGAAAATCAGCAAATCAAAGCAAGAGCTGGCCCGCATCATTAGCAAGAATGGCGGGTGGCGCGATGGGGCAAGGTGGGCAGCTCAGGACGGGGCTGGGAATGACGGGCTTTACAATGTTTCCGGTTATGGTGAGAGGCCGGTGTATGTCAAGGATTACGCATGGCACAAGCCATCTAACTTTAGCGCATACCACGAAGACTGGTTCAAAGTTTCGTCACCAGTTAATGGCTGGCACCAAACCATCCTATCCCGCGCCGAATACTTCCACCTTTATCCGGCGCCGGATGCTGATGGGTGGATTGAGTGGAATGGTGGCGAGTGTCCGGTTGCAGATGGCGCATTGGTTGCGTGCAAGATTCGCACCGGCAAAGAGTGGCGCAATGGCAAGGCGATAAAGGCCGACGTGCTACGCTGGAGTCACACCGGAAGTACGGCAGACATTATCGCCTACCGCCTGCACAAGTCGGAGCAAGCGGAGCCAGAATTCTGCGAGTCAGTTATGCGGTCGATTCCAGAGCCAGAGTCAAAGCCAACCATCGAACAGTTGGCCACCGACTACCGCAACCGCAATGATTTCGCTGGGCGGTTGCAGAAACATGCAGATGAAGCGAAGGCCGATGCAGATGCCAAGCTGGCTGAGCTGGTTGCTGCCGGCGAGGTGATTGGCCTGAGGGTGTCTCCAATCGCCGAAAACATCGCGAACCAAAAACCCCCCTTACAAGGGTGATGCTTGGTGATTAGCGCTTCATCCGCCGCCCATAACAACAAGGTGATAGCATGAAAGAATATTTGAAGATGGCAGACTGTTTTAATGCGGGAATGCCAGATGTAAAAACTAGGCTTTTTTACGCAGAGCACGCCATTAATGCTCATGACGAACTTGTAGCGGAGGTTGAGCGGTTGAATTTGAAAGTTGAGGATCTCCTGCGATGCGTTGACCTTGCCGTAATGAGTGGGGATTTGTCGCCGATATATGGCGCCAGAAAGAAGTACATCACTGACTAAAACAAGGCCCCATAACGGGGCCTTTTCTTTATCAAAACGGCAGCACGCTCTTGCTAAGGCATGTCTGGCCAATACCTATTGCCTTTTGACATATTTTCTTTTGCTGTGATTATTTGAAGGTTTATCGAGACGTGAAGGCCGCATACCACTGGTGATATTAGCGGAACTATATGATCTACGTGCATGCCATCCATTTCTGACGCCTTGCGATATATGTCTGCCATCTCGCGCATATCGGCCCATACTGGTATTGACATTGCCTCTGCGGCTCTTCGAGCTGATTTGTATGCCAGCCTTTTTCCTTTGTTTTTACTCCACCAATCCTTGGCCGCCTCTTTGCATTTTTCAATATTTTCCGATCTATACCTAGCCTGCACCTCTCTATAATAATCCGCTTTCTTCTTTCGTGATGCCATGCATCTATCAGAGCATTCCTTCCTGTTCTTTTCTCTATAATCTCTGCATGAAGATAGGTATCTATCTCTGTTTTTGCTTAGGTACTCAGCCCTATATTCTTTTATTGATTCTGAATTCCTTTCCCTATAAGACTTTCGCTCTATGGCATAACATGCTTTGCAGGTTCCGCGATACCCAGACCTCCCGCCGCCAGCCTTAAAAAATTGGTCTATGGGCTTTAATTCTTCACATTTATTACATTTTTTCATGGGTGCCTAATCCATATCGTCTACAGAAGGTTTGCGGAAGGACGATAGACGTTCGGCCTTGTCGGGAGCTACCCTATCCGCATATAAATTATATCAAAAAGGAAGAATCGATCTACTCGTACAGCGACACCCTGGCTTCTGGCCTGGCTTGATATACTCACCATCAATAAGGCAACCTTTGGCGATCTTGTACCGCTTTCTATCGGCTGCTACGTGTGATTTTCGTGGCTCTTTACCACCATGTGAGTGCATCCACTCAGCCTCTTCTATTCCGATCTCTGCCCTCCTGGCGTCAACCGTGTCGGCATTTAGTTTGTTGCACTGATCTCTTGCAATGAAGGCGGCTCGGCGGTGAGTAACACCATATCTGTACTGCAACTCTTCGGTTATGGTTGCCAAGTCCCTGCCGGATGAGTACCCCCGCATCACAATCCCCTCAACCTGGGTGAAATACTGCTGCGGTATCGACTTGATAAGCGCCACATTCTCCACCACGGATGCCTTGGCCACATCCTGCATAGCTCGGGTCATCTTGAAGTTCACTGCCCACCCCGCATCCTTGAGCGCATTCTGGAATGAGTTGTCGGTCGCCTTGATGGCGCCAGAGGTAAACCGCTTGGCGATGTCGTCGGCCATGTCGCTGAATCTCGCTATCCAGCGCTTGGACACCTCGCGCACCCTGGCGGCCATCTCGGCGGCGGGGAGGGCGTCTTCGGCAATATCAATAACCACCTCTTGCGCCAATTCATCACCAATGAACACATCTCGCACGGTTTGGGGGGGCACCTTCCTGTACTGGGCCACCAGCCAGTATTCGGCTGAGTTGCTCATCTCCTTGATGAGCTCCTCCAGCGCTTTCCGGTACCGGATTTCGATCCCGCGATTGGAGTGGATGGCGCGGACGGTTTTGGGTTTTGGTGCCATTACTGGCCCTCCTCGCCCGGCAGCACATCCGGCCCCGGCACGCCTGGGTCGCCGCCCTCATCATCAAACATCCCTGGCTGCACAATCTCCAGTTCACCATCAATGTTATCCCACCCAGAGTCAGGGTCGTCTGACAGCTGCTGGCGCGCCTCGCTCGGGTCGATGACGCTGTTAGTGATGTAGATCTGCGCCTCCTGGGCCTTGTTGAAACGGATCTCACTCTCCTCCTTCGCGCTGGGCTGCCACAGCGGCTTGAACTTGAACGTGATCGAGTCGTCAATCTCTCCCCACAGATGCAACTGGATCACCTTTAGGCAGGTATCTATCGGCTGGTAGTAGTAGGCCTCTTGAATGGAGCTTATCCAGTCGTAGAAGGTGCGGATCTCTCCCTCGCTGCTCGCGTTCAGGCCGGATGGGCTGATTCCGGTCAAGATGATGGCCGGAGTGCGGCTAACTGAGCACATGTGCTCCTGCGACTGCGCCTGAAGGTCGGACAGGCCAGACAGCGGGGTATTCACCTGCACGATCTCCTCGGTGTCGAAATCCATCACCCCCATGCCGAGGTTGCTCTGCATGTTGACGTACATCTCGATTCGATCGAAGACGTCGCCACCCTCACCGCCGTTCAGCACCTGGGCCATGTTGGTTTTGAGGAAGGTGCGGGAGAACTTGTCTACCAGGTCGCTGACGGATTGCCGGGTGCGCAGCCAGTTCTCCACGTAGGGCTGGGCCAGCTGACTCAGAGACATGCCTGAGAAGTTGTAAGCCGGCTTGAGCATGTCCGGCAGCGGGCGGGTGATGATGGTCAGCAGGCGGGAGGCGTGCATCTCATGACCCATAACCCACCAGGTGTTTGGCTTGTAGAAGTCGGCAGCAGTCGGATCGAGCGCGTTGTAGGCGCTGGGGCTGGTCCACATCGGTTCAATGGTTGTGAAGTCGCGCAGACTGCCCTTTTGGATGGTGCGCGGATCCAGTATCAGCGGGATCGATATGTCGGCTCCCTTGATGTTGATGGACACCTGCCCCCGCCCAAACAGCGTCTCCTGCTCAGCTGCCTGCCGGAACACGTTGCGCAGGTTGAAGTATTCGCAAGCCTCTTCGAGCTCCTTAATCTTGTCGGCCAGCGCCTTGGCGTCCTTGCGGCTCTTGCTCGTTATCTCGATCCACTCCCGGGTCAGCTCGTTGCCGTGGGTAGAGGCGAACGCCCGGTACTCCGCCCGAGTGGCCAGCGCCGCCAGGTTCTGGTATCCGGGGAACGGCTGGATGTTGGCAGCGTAGAGACCGCCCGCCGCCGAGTTGAGAAACTGATAGGTCGGGCCGCAGAGGGAGTCCATGGCCACTGCCGGGGTGACACCAGCGGGGACGACACCGGGCATGAGCTGGGGTGGACCCCACTTCTTGGCGTTGTCACTGGCTCGCCGCTCCATGGACTTCATCACGGCGCGGCGCATGGCGAGCTTGCGGGCGTTTTCCAGAGTCTCTTGGTTCTTCTGGTGCTGCAAGCGCGCCTCTTCAATGGCTACCCGCTTCTTCTTTCTGTCAAATGGCCACATGGGCGCTTCCTCGTGTCTGTTGGGGCTGGCGCCCAGTGAATGCTGGCTAACGCCTACCCATAGGATACCGCATGGCGCGGGCCTTGGCTTCTGCCGAGATCTTGATCTTGCCGCGCACAGGGTACAGATGGCGGACGGCCTGGGTCATTGAGTCCACTTGGTCGTCATTCGCCCCGAACGGGAATGACGACATCTCATCCGTTAGCCTGGTTACCCATGGCGCGATGTCTTTGTGCGGCAAGTAGATATTGCCCGCCTCCCACAGGTAGGTTATAGCGTGTGCCCGAGCCAGCTTGGAACCATCTGGCTCAACCGGCAGCAGCCCGGGGACTTCCATCTTGAGCGAGTCGATGATTGCCGGT
>ERZ1645185.318-NODE-318-length-20256-cov-8.883570_pt1 | contig 20256 bp, 15 predicted proteins | sample MGYA00575351_ERZ1645185 | MGnify/ENA primary metagenome ERZ1645185 (study PRJEB40838, sample SAMN11284767) | freshwater sediment metagenome | isolation source: river sediment | host: Sediment | place: India: Jana village, Kanpur | collected 2015-12-17 ...
CGGGCGGTGATCGCGTCGTATACTCAACCGACCCAGATCGAAATTCCTATCCCGTTCGGCTCTTCGAGCGCCACGCCCTCGCTCCATGCAGTTACCCCATCAGCGTCGCGCAGTTCGAGCAACGGAATGCGGCGCTCGGTGACGCTGCCGGAGGAAATGCGAAACGGTTCGCGCAGCGGAAGTCGAATTTCACGCAGCGTGATCTGCTCGAGCGGGGCCATTGGCGGGGAGGGGAAAAGGGGAAGCGGCGCCGGCTTCAGGCGCGGACGAGCTCGTAGTAGGGCGGCAGCTCCGCCGTCGCGCGATGGAAACGCGTGACCTCGTAACCGCGAGCGAGATAGTGGAGCAACGCGTCGCGCGTGGCCAGGCGCCACGCAATGCGCGTTTCGATGCTGAACTGCTCGTGGTCGGGCGGAATGGCCACACGTACGGCCGGCACATCGACGAACGCCGACATGATCGGCACGAGTCCGTCGGCCGAAGGACGCACCACGAGCGGGGCATCAGCGACCGGGGCACGAAGCACCGGCGCCGAGCGGGTGAGGTCCCAGGAGGCGATCCAGCGATCGGTTTCCAGCGCACCATGCAGCGGACTGCCGGTGTTGCTGCCGTACATGTTCACCACGTACTCCGACGGCCGCGCGCCCAGTCGCATGAGGTTGAGGTGCGCGTTGCGCGCCACCAGCGGATCGAACGTCCAGTACATCGTCGTGGCATCCACGGCCAGACACAGGTCGCGCTGATACTGCTTCAGGCGCTCCCCCACGTGGGCGCCACGTGCCTCGCGGCGCACCGCCATCATGTCCGACCAGTGCGACAGTACGCCATGCCGCAGACCCGTGATGCCGAACACGAAGCCGAGCATGCGTCCATCGGCCCCGAAGGCGCCCGCGCAGACGCCGGCCATCTTCTGCGCCACCATGAGCATCGCGGACGGCACTAGCTCACGGAATCCGGGACCCCAGATCTCCTCCTGGATGGCCACGCACTCCTGATACTCCTCGAGGCTTGCCACCCGACGGAATGTGATCCCGTCGGTGGAGAGGACGGGGGCGTCGGCGCTGCGCGTCTGGTCCTGTGCGATGGAGATCATTCCGGAACGGTTCTAAAGAGGACCAGAGAAGGGCCCGCGGAAGGTAAGGCAATGATCGCTCTTGCCGAACTGTTCGCCAAAACCTAGCTTGGCGCGCAACTGTATACAATACAGTGTACGAAACAGCGTACCGCTGCACCGTACCGCTGCACCGTACCGCTGCACCGTACCGCTACAGCAGCGCTCGAACCCCTCCTCGAGCGTCCCACCCCCCGCCTCGCCGGAGTTACGCATGCGTTCCTCGCCAGGATGGCGTCTCCCAAGGTTGCCCCCGGTTCTCGGGGCCGTCGCCTCGCGCCTCGCGCACACCGTGGCCTGCACCCTCCTCTTCCTCACGCCTGCCGCGCTTTCGGCCCAAACTGGCAGTATCGCCGGACGCGTCACCGACGCCGCCACCACGAATCCGATCATCGGCGCCTCCGTCGTGGTCGAAGGCTCCACGTTGGGCGCCACGTCGGGCGCTGACGGGCGGTATCGCATCGTCAATGCACCGGCCGGCTCCCACGTCGTCGTCGCCCGGCGCATCGGCTTCACCGCCCAGCGAATCACCGTCACGGTGGCAAGCAGCGGGGAAGTCAACGCCAACTTCGCGCTCCGCGCGAGCGCGATCTCCCTCGACCAGGTGGTCGTCACCGGCACCGCCGGTGCGCAGGAGAAACGCGCCATCGGCAACGCCGTGACCACCATCAACGCCGCCGATGAACTCCGCAAGTCCGGCTCGCCCAACGTGACGAGCCTGCTCAGCGGCCGCGCCCCCGGTGTTACCGTGCGCGCGCGAAGCGGCCGACTCGGCGCGGGGCCCGCCATCGAAATCCGCGGCCGGAACAGTCTCTCGCTCGAGAATGCGCCGCTCATTTACGTCGACGGTGTGCGCATCAACAACACCACGAGCTCCGGCCCCGGAGCGGTTGCCGGGCGCCTTGGCGGACAGGGCGCGTCGGTCGCCGGTCGTCTCAATGACATCGATCCGAACGACATCGAAAGCATCGAGATCATCAAGGGACCGGCGGCAGCCACGATTTACGGCACCGAAGCCGCCAACGGCGTGGTGCAGATCATTACCAAGCGCGGTGCGGCCGGAAAGCCCCAGGTCACGCTGCAGACGGAGCAGGGCACGATGGAGTTCGCCAACGCCGCCGATCGCGTGGAGACGAACTACTTCCGCGTGCCGGCCACAGGTGAGATCGTGACCTGGAACGGCATCAAGGCCGAAGCGGACAGTGGCCGCGCCATTTACAACCCCGGCCAGCTCCGCCGCTACACAGGCACCGTCTCCGGGAGCCGTGAAGCGGTGCGCTACTACTTCAGCGGCACATACGAAAACTCGCTCGGCATCGAACCGAACAACTCGATCCGGCAGTTCCAGATGCGCTCCAACCTCGACGTGCAGCTCCGGCCGTCCACCAACATCGCGACCAGCCTGGGCTTCGTGACGGCATCGAACCGCCTCGGCGCCGACTTCGGAGCGTCGCCGCTGCTCGGTGCGCAGGTAGGACACGCGAACGTCTTCCCCAACACGCGTGGCTTCTTCGCCGTCGTTCCCGAAGTGCCGCAGCAGCTCTACGACAACAGCGATCACATCGATCGCTTCATCGGCAGCACGACGCTGACCAACAAGCCCGCGGAGTGGTTCACCCAGCGGGCCATCGTCGGTATCGACTATAGCGGCAGCGACTCCCGCTCCCTCGAACGCTTCGCACCGCCCGAGATCGCGCGCTTCCTCGCACCGGCGGCAGCGGCCGGCAGCATCGGCCAGACGCTACGCCGTAACAGTGTGATCAGCGCCGATTACAGCGGCACGGCGAATCTGAACATCACCGACGCCTTCAAGTCGCGCACGTCGGTCGGCGGGCAGTTCTACCGCACCTCGCTCAATGCGAGCTTCCTCGGTGGGCTCGCCTTCCCCGCGCCGGGCATCGAAGTCGTCTCGGGAGCCACCACGCCGCTCGCCTCGAGTCAGACCGAAGTCATCAACACGACCATCGGCGCCTTTGCCGAGCAGCAGCTGTCGTGGCGTGAGAAGCTGTTCCTCACCGCGGGTTTGCGCGTCGACAACAACTCCGCGTTCGGTTCCGACTTCAAGTGGGTGACGTATCCGAAGGTCAGCGGCTCGTGGGTACTTGGCGAGGAGGATTTCTTCCCCTTCAAGGACGCCGTCAACACGCTGCGTCTGCGCGCCGCGTACGGTGAGTCTGGCCGGCAGCCTGCGGCCTTCGCCGCGCTGCGCACCTTCGCGGCGGCAACGGGACCGAACGGTTCCAGCGCCGTCACACCGGCGTCGCTCGGCAACCCCGATCTGCGGCCGGAACGCGGAAAGGAAGTCGAACTCGGCTTCGAAGCGGGGCTCTTCAATCGGCTCACGCTCGACTTCACCTATTTCAACAAGCGCACCCTCGATCAGGTCGTGAGTCAGCCGGTCGCGCCGTCGAGCGGGTTCCCCGGCGCGCAGTTCCGCAACCTGGGCCGCGTGGACAACAGCGGTATCGAACTCAGCGCCACGTATCGCGCGGTCACGCGCAAGTCGTTCTCGTGGGACATCAACGGCAACATCGCCACGAACAGCGATCGCATTCGCGATCTGGGCGGCATCCGCAACGTGGTGGCGAGCCCGGGTAACGCCAACATCGTGGGCTATCCCATCGGTGGCGTCTGGGCGAAGCGCGTCGTCTCGGCCGACCGCGCGCCCACGACCAACCTCGCAGCGAATGTGCTGTGCGACGGTGGCGAAGGAAAGCCCGCCATCGCCTGCGCGCAGGCTCCGTTCGTCTATCTCGGCACGCCTACGCCGAAGCTCACCGGTGCGATCGGCTCGACCTTCAACTTCGGCGATCGTCTGCGTCTTTACGCGCTCGGTGATTTCCGTCGTGGCAACCTGGTGCAGAACGCCGTCGAACAGCTGCGTTGCACGGGCGGCGCGGGCGCGCAGCTCTGCCGCGCCAACTACTTCCCGCTCGAGTACTCACCCGTGTACCTCGCCGGTGCCGTCACCACGGCCGCCGCACAGGGCCTCACTGCCGAGTACTTCCAGGACGCGTCGTTCTTCAAGCTGCGCGAAGTTTCGGCCACGTACACCATGCCGAAGTCGTGGCTCAAGGGCCGCACGAGCATCACGATGGCGGGACGCAACCTGATGACGTGGACCAAGTACCGCGGCCTCGATCCCGAAGCCAACGCCAACAACGCCGGCACCACCACGCAGTCGCTCGATCAGGCCGTAACGCCGCCCCTGCGGATGTTCACCGCCACCATCAACGTCACCTGGTGAACCCCATGCGCACCAAGAACTCACTGACCATCGGTGCCGCGCTGCTCGCCATCGGCACGGCCGCTTGTACGGACATTACGGCGCTCGAACAGCAGAACCCCGGGCAGGTGTCCGCCGCGACGCTATACGTACCGTCGAACGCGCAACTGCTCGTGAATGGCGCGATCTCCGACTTCGAATGCGCGTACACGCGCTACGTGGCGGGCAGCGGCTTGCTCGTGGACGAACTGTCGGCCGCCATCGGCAGCGTCGACAACTTCAACTACGATGGGCGCCGGCTGCTCACCAACGCCTCGTACGGCACGGGCGCGTGCGGCGCGAACCAGCAGCCGCCCATCTACACGACTTTGTCGACCGCCCGTGGTTCGGCCGACACGGTGCTGGCACGTCTTCGCGTGTGGAAGGACGCTGATATGCCGGCCGGTGTGAACCGTACGCGGCTCATCGGACAGGCGTCTGCCTATGCTGGGATCAGCCTCGTGCTGCTCGGGGAAGGCATGTGCAGTGCCGCGGTAAACCTGAGCCCGGAGCTCACGCCGGCGCAACTCTTCACGGAAGCCAAACTGCGCTTCGACTCCGCGGTGGTGTCGGCGACGGCGGCGAATGACGCCGCGACACTCAACCTGGCCCTGCTGAGCCGCGCCCGCGCACTGCTCAATCTCAAGCAGTACGCAGCGGCGGCCACCGATGCCGCGCGCATTCCCGCCAACTTCGTGGCGAACACCGGCACCGATGCGGTCAATCTGCGCCGACAGAACTATGTGTTCCTCTCGATCAATCAGAATCAGTGGAGCACGGTCGACGCATCGCTGCGTAACCTCACCATCAATGGGGCGGCGGACCCGCGTGTCGCATTGACCAACACGGGACGGCCGGGTACCGCGCAGGGGTCGGTCATCTGGACGCCGGACAAGTACTCGACGCTCACGACCGTGATGCCGATCGCCCGCTATGCCGAAGCGCAACTCATCGTGGCCGAAGCGCGACTCGAAGCCGGTGATCTCGCCGGTGCGGCGCAGGCCATCAACGTGGTGCGCGCCACGCGCACCGGAGTGCCGGCGTACGACGCGACCGGACAGACGGCGGAGCAGGTACGGGCGACGCTCATCGAAGATCGCCGTCGCGAACTGTTCCTCGAAGGTCGTCGCCTTGGTGATATCCGCCGGTACAACCTGCCGTTGTCGCCCGCCGCGGGCACGCCGTTCCCAGGTGGAGGCGGCGTATACGGTACGCAGTCCTGCTTCCCGCTTCCTGATGTCGAACGGATCAACAATCCGAACATCGCCAAGTAACGAGACATGATGCACACACCTCGCGGTCGCGGCTGGCGCCGCGCGGTCATCGCACTCGCATTGGCAGCCGCTGCGCTGCCAATGGGAGTGGGCGTTGCGCCGAATACTCTGTCGGCGCAATCACTCTCGCCCGCCGACAGCGCGCGCGTCGCCTCGTTCGAACGGAACGAGGTGATGATCCCCATGCGCGATGGTGTCAAGCTGCACACCATCATCTACACGCCGAAAGCGCAAAGCGCGGCACTCCCGTTCATCCTCACGCGCACACCGTACGGCATCAACGGTTCGGCCGGCAACTTCAGCACGTCGTACGCCGAGATGGCCGACGAAGGCTACATCTTCGTCTTTCAGGACATCCGCGGTCGTTTCACGTCGGAGGGCGAGTTCGTGATGCTTCGTCCGCCGCGCGACCGCAAGGACGCGAAGGCGATCGACGAGAGCACCGACACGTACGATACGATCGAGTGGCTGCTCAAGAACGTGCCGCGAAACAACGGCCGTGTTGGCCAGCTCGGTGTGTCGTATCCGGGTTGGCTCACCGTGATGGCCATGCTCGATCCGCATCCGGCGCTCAAGGCGGTGTCGCCGCAGGCGTCACCCGCCTCGATGTTCATCGGCGACGATTTCCATCACAACGGGGCCTTCCGGCTTGCGTACGGCTTCGAGTACGTCGCCATGATGGAAAGCGGGAAGGGCGTGCAGCGCTTCCAGTTCGACAAGGCCGACAACTACTCGTGGCATCTCGAGAGCGGCCCGCTGTCGAACATCGATCGCCAGCACTTCAAGGGCGAGCGCCCCACCTGGAACAACTTCGTCAAGCATCCCAACTACGACGAGTTCTGGCAGCGGGAGTCGGTGGCACAGTATCTCGATCGCGTGAATGTGCCTACGCTCAACGTGGGTGGATGGTGGGACCAGGAAGACTTCTACGGTCCGCTCACCATTTATCGCGCGCTCGAGAAACACGACACGAAGGGTCTGAACTACCTCGTGGTGGGTCCGTGGAATCATGGCGGCTGGCGCGGCCGCTCCGGGCAGATGCTCGGCAATATCGACTTCGGCAGCGCGACCGCCCCGTGGTTCCGCAAGAACATCGAGGCGCCATGGTTCGCCTACTGGCTCAAGGACAAGGGCACGCTGCAACTGGCCGAAGCCACGACTTTCGAGGCCGGCGCCAACGAGTGGCGCACGCACGACGCGTGGCCCCCGAAGAAGAACGTCACGTCGCGCCGGCTCTACTTTCAACCGCAGGGCAAACTCGCATATGAGCCGCCGAAGGCGGGAGATCCGCGCCCGTACGACACGTACGTGTCCGATCCCAACAAGCCGGTGCCGTATCGGCCACGCCCCATTCTGCCCACCTTCGGCCCGGGATCGACCTGGTCACAGTGGCTCGCCGACGATCAGCGTTTCGTGCAGGATCGCCCCGATGTGATGGCTTGGGAAACGCCCGTGCTCACCGAAGACGTCACCATCGCCGGTGAACTCGTCGCGAAACTGTATGCGGCTACCACGGGATCCGACGCCGACTGGGTGGTCAAGCTCATCGACGTCTATCCCGAGCAACACGAGAAGCTCCCAGGCTATCAGTTCATGGTGGCCAACGATGTACTGCGCGGGCGCTTCCGCAACAGCTATGAGAAACCGGAAGCCGTGACGCCGAACAAGACCACGGAATTCGCCGTCAATCTGCACTCCCAGAACTACCGCTTCCGCAAGGGACACCGCATTCGCGTGCAGGTGCAGAGCTCGTGGTTTCCCCTCATCGATCGTAATCCGCAGACCTTCGTGCCCAACATTTTCGAAGCGAAGGCGTCCGACTTCCGCGCGGCCACGCAGCGCATCTATCGCTCGCCCAACTTCTCGTCGTTCATCCAGATGTCCGTTGTGACCCCCAACCCGATCGTTCCGTGACCTTCGCTTCCTTTCGCCGCGCGCGGTCGATCGCGTGGTCTGCGCTCGCGGTACCGGCGTTGCTGCCGGCCATGGCCGAGGCGCAGTCGCGTCCCTCAGCTGAACCGTTTCCTGGACTCGATGCCTATGTGAACGAGGCGCTGAAGGCCTGGAAGGTGCCGGGCATCGGTCTGGCCATCGTACGCAACGACTCCGTGATCTACGCCAGGGGCTACGGCGTGCGCGACACGAAGTCCCGGACGCCGGTCGATGAGCAGACAGTGTTCGCGATCGGATCGTCCTCGAAGGCCTTTACGGCAGCGGCCGTGGCGATGCTCGTCGACGAGAAGAAAGTCGAACTCGACGCGCCGGTCACGAAGTATCTGCCGTGGTTCCAGCTCGCCGATCCGTACGCGACGCGCGAGATGACCGTGCGCGACCTGCTTTCCCACCGCAGCGGCCTCGCTCGTGGTGAGCTGGCGTGGTACGGGTCGGGCTTCGACCGCGACGAGATCGTGCGCCGGGTGCGCTTCCTGCAACCCACGTGGAGCTTCCGCTCGCAGTTCGGCTACCAGAACATCATGTACATCGCCGCCGGTCAGGTGGTGGCGAAAGTCAGTGGCATGAACTGGGATGACTTTATCACGCAGCGACTGCTCAAGCCGCTCGGTATGACGTCGTCCAGCACCACCATTCGCGGCCTCGAGCAGCGTACGAACCTCGCGTCGCCGCACGCCGAAGTCGACAGCGCAATCGTGCCGGTGCGCTGGCGGAACATCGACAACGCGGGTCCGGCGGGATCGATCAACTCGAACGTCGTCGATATGGCGCAGTGGGTGCGCATGCAACTCGCCGGGGGGCAGTACGCCGGCAAGTCGATCATCACCCGCCGTCAGGTCGACGAGATGCATGCCCCGCACACCATCATCCGGATCGATTCCGCAGCTCGCGCGAACAATCCCGATACGCATTTCTCTTCGTACGGCCTTGGCTGGTTCCTCGAAGACTACCGCGGGCGCGCCGTCATCCATCATGGCGGCAACGTCGATGGCTTCACCGCGCTGGTGGGCATGATGCCCGAAGAGAAGTTCGGCGTCGTGTTGCTCACCAACATGAACGGGACTGGTCTGCCCACACCGCTGCTGCGTCGCATCTTCGATATGCAGCTCAAGGCGCCGGCACGCGATTGGGCGGGAGACGGCATCAAGCGCATGGAGCTGCAGCGCGCCCGCGCACTCGAGGCCCAGCGACGCGCGGGAGGCGCACCTAAGCCTTCCGGCGGCAAGCCGTCGCTCGCGCTGTCCGAGTACACCGGCACCTTCGCCGACAGCCTGCACGGCGACATGGTGGTCACCGAGCGTGACGGTAAGCTGCAACTCGCCTTCGGACCGAACTGGAACGGTACGTTGGAGTACTGGAACGCCGAAAACTTCCGCGTGAAATTCGAGACGCCGGTGCTGCCGCCGTTCTTCGTGTCGTTCACCGTCACGCCCGCGGGCAAGGTCACGCAGCTGGTCGCCGAACTGGTAGGTTCACCGGTCGTCTTCGGCCGTCGTGCCAGCGCACGCAAACCCACCGACTACTCGGCTCCGAAGGACGCGCCGTACGACGCGGTGAACGTCACGGTGACCACGCCCATGGGCCACACGCTCGCCGGCACGCTCACGGTACCGAAGGGCGCCAGCAAGGAACGCCCTGTGGCGGCCGTGGTCACCATCACCGGCAGCGGCGGGCAGGAGCGCGACGAACCGTTCGGCCCCGAAAGCACCTATCGCCCGTTCCGGCAGATCGCGGATTCGCTCGCGCGTCGCGGCATCGCTACGCTGCGCATGGATGATCGTGGCATCGGCGAATCGAAAGGCAATCACGCCACAGCAACCAGCGCCGATTTCGCGGAAGACATCCGTGCCGGCCTCGCCTTCCTGCGCACACGTCCTGAAATCGATGCGGCACGACTCGGCCTCGTCGGTCACAGCGAAGGGGGCCTCATCGCCCCCATTGTGGCGAGCAAGGAACCGGCGCTCAAGGGGATCGTGCTGCTCGCCGGCCCCGGCAAGAACGGCGCGGACATTCTCAAGTTCCAGCTCACCAATCTGGCCAACGGCGACACCTCGCTCACGGCGGAGAAGCGCGCCGAGCGCATCCGGCACATTCCGGTATACATCGATTCGCTCAAAGCGTCGAATCCGTGGATGAATTACTTCTTCACGCACGATCCGCTCGCCACGGCGCGCGCGGTCAAGTCACCGGTGCTCATTCTCAACGGCGCGACCGATCAGCAGGTCACCCCCGATCAGGTGCCGGTGCTGGCCAAGGCGTTCAAGGCGGGTGGCAACAAGGATGTCACCACTCGGATCTTTCCGGCGATGAATCACCTGTTCGTGTATGATCCCGTGGGATATCCGGGCAACTACGCCAAGCTCGTGAATCCGCGCGTGGAGCCGGAGGTCGTGGGCTATGTCGCCGATTGGTTGGTGAAGCGCCTGCGGTAAAGCCGTATCCCGCGATTACTTTCCGCGACATGAACTCCAATTCTCCTGTGCCCGTACCCACCGATACCGATGGTGCCGGTGGGCGCGGGGAAAGCGTCGGACGCGCGTACGACCAGCTGCGTGAACTCATCGTACACGGACGGCTGGCACCGGGTAGTCGCATCATCGAGAGCGATATCGCCTCGCGGCTCGGGCTGAGCCGCACCCCGATTCGCAGCGCGCTGCATCGCCTCCAGCAGGAAGGCTATGTCGCCGGGGTCGATCGCACGAAGGAGCGGCGGCTCATCGTGTCGCCGCTCACTCAGGCCGACGCCATGGAGCTCTTTCAGATCGTGGGGCAGCTCGAGGGGCTCGCGGCACGCGCTGCGGCCGAGCGCCCGGCCAGCGAACGGGCGCCGCTGGTCGTGCATCTGCGCGCACTCAACGCGGAGTTTGCCTGCGCCGGTCGTGCCGTTCCGCCCGATCCCTCCACGCTGTTCGAACTCGACATGCCTTTCACAAGGCATACGTCGAGGCGGGAGCTGGGCCGCGACTGCTCGCGCTGCACGAGGCCATCAAGCCGCAGGCGGAGCGCTACGCGCGCCTCTATGTGAACGCGTTGCTCGACGAGATCGGAACCTCGGCGGCGGAACACGAAGTCATCAACGACGCGATCGCCGAGGGCGCATCCCAGTCGGCGCAGCGGGCTGTGGAAAGCAACTGGCGGAACGCGGCCAATCGGCTGTCTCGGGTGATCGGCGCGCGGGGCGAATTGGGAAGCTGGTAAGGCGAGTTCCGTCTTGCCGGTGCCGGTTTGCAGTCGTACGTTGGCGCAGGTGCAGTACTCAAGTTTGTATACAAACTCCAGGCGCCCCATGATTCGACTTCCTGCTCGTCACCCGCGACGGCTCGCCTCATTACTCGCGCTCGGTTGGGCGCTGGCTGTTATGGCGCTCGTGCCCCTCCAGCGCGCATTGGCGCAGGGCAGCCGTGGTGGCGACGCCGTGCGGCGTCTCGATGCCGACATCGCCAAGGCGCTGACGGACTGGAAGGCCGTCGGACTGGCTGTCGCCGTGGTGCGCAACGACAGCGTACTGCTCGCCAAGGGCTATGGGCTACGCGAACTCGGCAAGCCCACGGCCAATGATGCGGACACACGCTTTGCCATCGGCTCCACCACCAAAGCCATGACGTCGCTGGCGCTCGCCATGCTGGTCGACGAGGGTAAGGTCCGCTGGGATGCGCCCGTCATCGACTATCTCCCGGGCTTCCGCCTCTCCGATCCATACGTCACGCGCGAACTCACCGTGCGTGACCTGCTCACGCATCGCGCCGGGCTGGGGAACGCCGACATGCTCTGGGCGGGTGCCGACTTCTCCGCCGACGAGATTTTCCGGCGCACTGCGACGTTGCCGCTGGCGTACTCCTTCCGCTCCGGCTTCATCTACCAGAACATCATGTATGCGGTGGCCGGTGATGTCGTGCGCGCGGCGTCGGGCATGAGTTGGGACGACTTTCTCGACAAGCGCATCTTTGCGCCGCTCGGCATGACCAATACCGTCACGCAGCTACGCAAGATCGAGGGGCAGCCCAATGTGGCAGCGCCGCACGACGTCGTCGACGACACCATGCGCGTCATCCACAACCGCACCGTCGATCCGGTCGCGCCCGCAGGGTCCGTATGGTCCAGCGTAAACGACATGGCGAAGTGGATGCGCTTCGTGCTCGACAGCGGCCGCGTCGGTGGCAAGCGACTCGTGAGCGAAGCCAGCTTCAAGCAGTGGCTCTCACCGCAAACGGTGGCCGATCCTTCCACCTATCCGGTGCTCGCGCTGTCACGGCCGCATTTCTTCCTCTACGGGCTCGGCTGGTTCCTGCACGACTACAACGGCCAGGCGGTGGCGATGCACACGGGCAGCATCGACGGTATGAGCGCCATCATCGGTCTCATCCCTGACAAGAAGCTCGGTGTGTACGTGCTCGCCAACGCCGATCACGTGGAGCTCCGGCATGCCATCATGTACGAGGTGTTCGACCGCCTCGGTGGCGCCGCGGGAGAGAAGAAACGCGACTGGAGTGCCGACCTGCTCGCGATGTTCGAGCGGCAGCGTACGGCCGCCGCGAGCGCGCGCGCACAGCAGGAGGCGCGTCGGGTGATGGGCACGAAGCCATCACTGCCACTCGCCGAATACGCAGGGACCTATCGCCACGCCACCTACGGAGATGCTGTCGTCTCACTGCGCGGGGACACGTTGCACGTGAAGTTCGGTAGCGCCTACGACGGTCCGCTCACGCATTGGCAGCACGAACAGTTCCGGGTGCGTTGGCTCGACCGGCAGAACGGCGACGCGGTCATCACGTTCCGCCCCGACGGCAACGGCCGCATCGCTGCCGCGCAGCTGCTCGGTCTCACCTTCAATCGCATTCTCTCCACGCGGTAACGCGCGTAGCGGATCACGCTCACCAGGAACGCACCCATGGCTGATCAGTCATCACCGCTCTCCCGACGTTCGCTGCTCACGCAGGTTGCCGCTGCCGGCCTGGCCACCGTCGCCGCACCGATGATCAACATCGGGCGTTTCCGTCTGTTCGGTCAGGGCACTCCCGAGTACTCGGCTCGCGCAATCAATCTCGTGCAGCGGTCACTCGTCATCGACATGCTCGGCGTCTTCACGCTCAACTTCCCCGACCAGGCGAAGTGGGAAGCGAACCCCGAGACATTCCCGGAGGAGAAGTACAAGGAGTTCCTCGACTCCGGCATCAACGTGTTCCATCCGGCCGTTGGCCTCGGTGGCGCGAACGCGTACGAAACGGCACTGCAGTGGTTCGCCAGCTGGAACTCCTTCATCGCCGGGAGCGACACGCGGCTCATGCGCATCGATTCGGCGAACGACTTCGCGCGCGTGAAGGCCTCGAAGAAGATCGCGGTGATTCTCGGCTTGCAGAACTCGCAGCACTTCCGGCGTCCGGCCGATGTGGACCTGTTCCATGCACTCGGGCAGCGCGTCTCACAGCTCACGTACAACAGCCGCAACCTCATCGGGAACGGATCCACGGAGCGCCGCGACGAAGGCATCAGCGACTTCGGTGTGGCGATCATCGATCGCATGAACAAGGTGGGTATGGCCATCGACGTCTCGCACTGCGGTGACCGCACCACGCTCGATGCCTTCGAACTGTCCAAGCAGCCCGTACTCATCACGCACTCCAATTGCCGGGTGCTCGCCAACGGACACCCGCGCGACAAGTCCGACGAGGCGATTCTCGCGGTGAAGAAGAGCGGCAGTGTCATGGGCATTACCGGTGTGCGCATGTTCGTGCGCGACAAGGAGCCCACGACCATCGAACACGCACTCGACCACTTCGATCACGTGGCGAAGCTCATCGGTCCCGAGCATCTGGGTGTTGGCAGCGATATCGACCTGCACGGGTACGACGACATGCCGCCCGCCCTCAACGCGCAGCTGCGCGCCGGCTACAAGGGCAGCTACGGCTTTCGCGAGAAGATCGATATCGAAGGACTCGACCACCCCAAGCGCATGTTCGACCTCGCCGAGGGACTCATTCGCCGCAAGTACAGCGACGCGAACATCGAAGGTATCCTCGGCGGAAACTTCCGTCGCGTGCTTTCGCAGATCTGGACGGTATGATGCGCTCGGCCTCTGCGATGCGGCGCATCGCTGCTGCGCTACTGCTTGCCCACCGCGCTGCGTCCTCGCTGCACGCGCAGTCGGCGACCACCGACACCATGTACGACGTGGTCATTCGCAACGGGCGCGTGCTCGACGGGGCAGGGAACCCGTGGATCCTTGCCGATGTCGCCATTCGCGATGGGCGCTTCGTTCGCGTCGGACGGGTACTCGAGCGCGGCCACCGCGAGATCGATGCGAAGGGCAAGTACGTCTCCCCCGGCTGGATCGACATGATGGATCAGTCGGGGAGTGTGCTGCCACGCAGCGGCATGGCGGAGAACAAGCTGCGCATGGGCGTCACGACGGCCATCGGTGGCGAAGGCGGCACCCCGGTGCCAGCTGGTCGCGTCGGTGAATATTTCAGCACGCTCGAGCGGCAGGGCATCAGCATCAACTTCGGTTCGTACTTCAGCGAGGCGCAGACGCGCGTCGCGGTGCTTGGACAATCGTCGCGTGCACCCAACGCTGACGAGCTGAATCGCATGCGGGCCATCATGGACACCGCCATGCGCGCGGGAGCGATGGGTATGACGACGGCGCTCATCTATCCGCCCTCCAGCTACGCCAAGACCGACGAGTTGGTCGAAGTGGCGAAGGTCGCGGCGCAGTACGGTGGCGTGTACGCGAGCCACATTCGCGGTGAAGGCGCCGAGGTGGTCGAGTCGGTGCGCGAGGCGATTGCCATTGGTGAGCGCGCCGGCTTGCCGGTCGAGGTGTTCCATCTCAAGGTGGCGCATCAACCTGGCTGGGGAGTCCTCATGGACTCCGTGCGTCGCGTAGTGGAGGCGGCCCGCGCGCGCAACGTCGACGTGGCTGCGGACCTCTACGTGTACACCGCCGGGGGCACCGGACTCGAAGCCACCATCCCAAGTTGGGCGCATGAAGGCGGGCGCGATTCGCTGCGCGCGCGCCTCGCCGATCCGGCAACGCGGGCGCGACTCAAGCGCGAGATCGGCACCGGTTCGACCGGCTGGTGGAACATCATCGAAGCCGCCGGCGGCTGGAACGGTGTCGTGCTCGTGAACGCGCAAAACCCGGCCAACGCGAAATACCACAGCAAGACCATCGCGCAGATTGCGAAGGAGACCGGCAAGGAACCCGCCGATGCCGCGTGGGATCTGGTGGCAGAAGGCAGCGGCCGCGTCATGGCGGTGTATCACATGATGTCGGAACCCGATATCGAAACCGCCCTGCGCTTTCCGTGGACGAGCATCGGCAGCGATGCCGGTGCCGTGGTACAGGTGGGCGCAACCGATGCCACTGGGCTCCCGCACCCGCGCGCCTTCGGCAACGCCGTGCGCGTCATCTCCCGCTATGTACGCGACCGCAAGGTGCTCTCCCTCGAAGACGCGGTGCGCAAGATGACCTCGTGGCCGGCCACGCGTATGCGGCTCGCCGATCGCGGCGTCGTTCGTATCGGCGCCTGGGCGGATGTCACCATTTTCGATCTCGACACGCTCGACGATCGCGCCACCTACGAGCAGCCGATGAACCTGCCCACCGGTATCGAGTACGTGCTCGTGAACGGGGTGGTGGTGATCGATCGCGGGCAGCACACCGGCGCCAAACCCGGACACGTGTTGCGCGGTCCCGGCGCGGCCACCACAACCGCCAAATGACCTGCGACCCGAGCATTTCCGATCTGAGCGCCGTACCACACGCGGTGCTCGCGCAGTTCACCGCGGCGCACCGCGATGCACTCCTCGAATTGCGTCGTGACCTGCATGCACACCCGGAACTCGCCTTTGCCGAGACGCGCACCTGCGCGGCCCTCGAGCGGGCGCTCGCGTTGGCCAATCCGGTGTCCATCCAACGGGTGGCCGGCACCGGGCTCGTCGCGCGCATTCGTGGGCGCGATCCGCACGCACCCGTGGTCGCGGTGCGTGGCGACATCGACGCGTTGCCCATACACGAAGCCACCGGTTTGCCGTACGCGTCGCAACATCCCGGGGTGATGCATGCCTGCGGCCACGACGTGCATGCGTCGTGGGCTGTGGGCGCGGCGTATCTGCTCGCGCAACAGCCCGCGGCGGGTGATGTGCTCGTGGTCCTGCAGCCCGCCGAGGAAACCGGCGAAGGTGCCGCGGCCGTGATGAAGAGCGGCGCGCTCGACGAAGTGGCGGCCATCTTCGGGGCGCACGTCGACCGGCGCTTCCCGGTGGGGCAGGTCGTCGCGCAGGCCGGTTCACTCGCCGCTGCGGCTGATACGTTCACCATCGTGCTGCACGGCCGAGGCGCTCACGGAGCGCGGCCGCATGAATCGGCCGATCCCGTACTCGGTGCGGGAATGCTCATCGCGGCGCTGCAGGGCGTCGTGGCGCGCCGCGTGAACCCATCGATTCCGGCCGTGCTCACGGTGGCCACCATGCAGGCGGGCTCCGCACCCAACATCATTCCCGAGCAGGCCACCATCGGCGGCACGCTGCGCGCCACCGATCCGGCTACGCGTGCCCTGCTCGCCGATGAAATGCGACGGGTCGCTGCGGGCATCGCCATGGCGCATGATCTCACGGCGGAGGTGCACATCGAACTCGGCCCGCCGCCAATCGTGAATCCGGAACGACAGGCCTCGTGGGCGCGCGAATCCGCCGAACGTCTGCTCGGCACCGATGCCGTCGTACCGCTCGGGATCACCAACATGGGCGGCGAAGACTTCGCGTATTACATGGAGCGGATCCCGGGCGCATTCCTCCGCATCGGGGCGCGCGAACCGCACGGCGATTCCACACCCGCGCATACGCCGCGCTTCTTCGCCGCCGACGGTAGCCTGTTCATCGGTGCGGCTGTGCTCGCGGAAACGGCGCGCACCGCTTCGGCCGCGCTCGCGGTCCACTCGTGACCGCACACGCCAAAGAACGCGAACCGCAACTCGTCCGCACGCTCGGCACGGCCGATCTCGTCCTGCTCGTGGTCGGCACCGTGATCGGTTCCGGCATCTTCCTCGTACCGGCGGTGGTGCTGCGGCAGGTTCAGGGATCGCTCGTGTTGGCGCTGCTGGTGTGGGCCATCGCCGGCGTGCTCTCATTGCTCGGCGCACTCACGTATGGCGAACTCGGCGCCGGCCGCCCGGAGGCCGGCGGCATCTACTCGTATATCCGGGATGCGTTCGGCCCACTACCAGCGTTCCTCTACGGCTGGACGATGTTCTTCGTCATCGCCACCGGCTCGGCCGCCACACTGGCGGTGGCGTTTTCGTCGTACCTGCAGCAGTTCGTGTCACTGAGTCCCGTGGCGGCGAAGCTCGTCGCCGTCGGCATGCTCGCCGTGATCGCCGCCATCAACGTACGCGGAACGCGCAGCAGCGCGGGAGTGCAGAACTGGAGTACTGCCGTAAAAGTCACGGCGATCCTCGCCATGAGCGGGGTACTGCTCACGACCGGCAAGGGACTCTCTGCCGTTGCCGCACCGATGCCCGCGTTCGATGCATCGCTGCTCACTGGCATCGGTCTGTCGATGATCGGTGTACTCTGGGCGTACGAAGGGTGGCAGTATGTCACGTTCTCGGCGGGCGAGACCACGAATCCCCAGCGCACGTTTCCACGCGCCATCGTGATCGGGACGGCACTCCTCATCGTGCTTTATGTACTGGCCAATCTCGGGTACGTCGCGGCGCTTGGCGTCGATGGGGTGCAGCAGAGCGACCGAGTGGCTGCCACGGCGGTAGAAGCCGCACTCGGCCCCATGGCGGCGCGCGGGATCACGGCGATCATTCTCGTGGCCATGTTCAGTGCCACCAACGGGCTCACACTCACGGCCCCGCGACTCTATTTCTCGATGGCGCGCGACGGCGTGTTCTTCGCACGTCTCGGTGAACTGCATCCGCGCTTCGGGACCCCGGCCTTCGCCATCATCGCCAGCAGCATGTGGGCCTCGTTGCTCGCACTCAGCGGCACCTTCGAGCAGCTGCTCACCTACGTGGTGTTCGCCGGCTGGATCTTTTACGGACTCGGCGCGATGAGCATCTTCGTGTTCCGTCGCCGCTTTGGCCCGCCCACTACCTTCCGCGTGCCTGGCTATCCCATCACGCCGCTGTTCTTCGTCGCGGCATCAGCGGCCATCGTGCTCAACGCACTGTTCACCACACCCCGGCAGGCATTCATCGGACTCGCAGCCGTGGCGGCGGGTGTCCCGGTGTTTCTCTACTGGCGTCGCAGAGGCTGACGGTGGCGGTTACCAACTCACCTGACCGAGCACACCGGCTCTCCCATCGGTTCGCTGCACGATCTCGGCCGCGTTCACCAGCATGACCATCGCCCCTTCGCTCTCGCGACCCTCGGCGATATCCGTTTCGAGCTCGGTCTGCAGCGTTTGCGTCGCCATGGCATTGGCTTCGGTGAGCGAAAACGCCTGAATCAGAATCGCTCCCTGCCCGGGGAACTGGCCGCCTTCCCGCATGTAGCCCACGAGAAACGTCGGCATGGCGGGCGCTGCCGGGGCGCGAGGCGGCCGCACTGGACGAGCCACACGCGGGGCTGGGTCACCAACCAGCACGAGGCTGGCGGCGCGAATGGTGTAATCGCGACCGGATTGATAGCCGCTCGCCGGTGACGCTTCGGATACCGTGACCAGATACGGGAGCCCGAACGGCGACAGCGGATTCGCCTTCTCGTCGAGACGGCGTACCGTCCCGCGTACGGGCGCACCCGCGAAATCGAACTGCACGACATCGCCGGGACCGAGGTCCTGTTCTGGATCCGAAGGAGTCGACAAACGGTGCATACGTTCAGTGTCGGCGGCAATCGTCACCGACTGAAGCGTGCGCTGCCGATAAGCGGAAAATTTCGTTGCCATTCGGCAGGCGCTGCCACACGTCGTTCAGGCGCCCCGTGCTTCGATCTGTCGGGAGCCCCATGCAGCGTCGACTCGCAGTGCCGGCCGGCCGCGCTCCGCCAGCAGCTGGGTCATCAACTCCAGCGGAACGGCTTCGCTGAAATGGCGTCCCTGTTGCGCGAAGCACTGCATGCGCGCGAGCCGCTGCGCCTGCTCACCGTTCTCAACCCCCTCTGCCACCACATCGAGTCCCAGTCCGCGTGCCAGGCGCACCATACTCGACACGATCGCCTGATCGCGCTGATCGAGCAGCATCTGCGTCACGAAACGGCGATCGATCTTGATGCCATCCACCGGAGCTTCCCGGAGGAAGGTGAGCGAGGCGTGTCCCACGCCGAAATCGTCCACCACGAGGCGAACGCCGAGCCCTTTCAAAGCGCGCAGCGTTTCCATGGCCGTCTCACCATCGATGACGGTGCTGTTTTCCGTCAGTTCCAGCGTGAGCGCTTCGGGCGGGCAGCCGGTTTCGGCGAGGATTTGCGCCACCCGTCGCTCGAACCCGTGTTCCCGCAGCTGCACGGCGGAAAGGTTCACAGCGACCTGCAGTCCGCTTTCGACGCCCATCGCGCGCCAGCTCACGAGCGCACGACAGGCATCGCGCAGCACCTGCTCACCGATCGGCACGATCAGGCCGGTATCCTCCGCCAAGCCAAGAAACCCCGACGGGGAAAGCAGGCCCCGCTCCGGATCCCGCCAGCGCAGCAGCGCTTCCGCCCCCACCACGCGATCGGCGACCACATCGAGGATGGGTTGGTAGTACACCTCGAACTCGCCACGAGAAACGGCCACACGCAACCGCGACTCGCGACGGTGAGAGACCGAATCCGACGATCCGCGTCGTTCGAAATCGCTCACCACCGCCAACTGCTCGGCCGCTGGCGTTGGGACACGCTCGCGGCGGCGCTGGTACTTCTCGCGGTACATGTCGGTGTCGGCGGCATCCAGCAGATCCTGCGCGGTGGTGCCGTCGAGGGGCGACATCGCACTGCCGACACTCGCTTCGACCTGCAGGCGTTCGCCACACAGGCCTTCAATGGGCTCGCGCAGAGACGCGAGAATCGTGTCCCGCACGAACGACACGTCTCGGCGACTGGTAACCTCCGGCACCAGGACCACGAACTCGTCGCCGCCGAGCCGGGCCACGGCATCGGAACGCCGCACACAGTCGAGCAGACGGTCGGCGACGGCCCGGAGGAGGGTGTCGCCGAGAGCATGTCCGTGCGTGTCGTTGACGTTCTTGAAGCCGTCGAGATCCACGAACAGGAGACCGGTCTTCCGGTTGTAGCGCGCCCCGTAGGCCAGCGCCCGGTCGAGTTGGTCCAGAAAGAGCGCCCGGTTCGCCAGGCCGGTGAGCGGGTCGTGGGTGGCTCGGTGCGCCGCCTCGACGCGCGCCGCCTCGAGCGCACTGATCCGGCGCTGTCGCTCCAGCGCGAAGCCCAGCATGCGCGCCAGTGACTCTGGCGGCGTCCCCTGTTTGTCCAGGCACTCGTGAGCTCCCGCCCGCAGCGCCCGAATGGCCAGCGCGTCGTCCAGCACGCGTGTGTACACGATCACGGGAACGCCCGGGGCGGCGCCGCGAATGCCGGCCAACGTCGCAATCCCTGAGGCATCGTCGACATCCAGTTCCAGTACCACGCTGTCGAACGACTGCTCCATGAGGGCGCGACTGGCATCCGCACCTGCACCTGCTCGTCACCGACGGCGGGTTCCGGCCAGACGG
>ERZ1645185.319-NODE-319-length-20251-cov-7.174242_pt1 | contig 20251 bp, 9 predicted proteins | sample MGYA00575351_ERZ1645185 | MGnify/ENA primary metagenome ERZ1645185 (study PRJEB40838, sample SAMN11284767) | freshwater sediment metagenome | isolation source: river sediment | host: Sediment | place: India: Jana village, Kanpur | collected 2015-12-17 ...
AGGCCCAGTTGGAGTTGATTCAGTGTTTCAGTGTCCACCGCCTCGGCAATGCCATCGAACCAGGCTACATAGTTGGTATTCGAGCTACGTATCCGGTTGTAGTCGAAATCCTCAACGAGTTCGATGGTGACATTCAGGGCAGGCAAGCTGTCTAGGAAGTCTGTTGAACAGCCGCGACAGAACACCGTAACAGACTCAGCCCGAGGGTAGCGGAGGGAGTAGAAAGGTTGCTGGTTGACCTCTCGTACCAGAACCGAAGGCACCGCCTCCATGATCGCTTCTGGGTCAATGGAATAGCGGTACTGGGCATAAGCTCCTGAGAGCTCAGGACGAGGCCACGGTTCAATGATGGTGTGATTGCCGGTCACCAGGCTGAAACTGGCTCCCTGCATCTGAGCCCGCACCATGACCCGGTGCCAGGGTTCCACCGAGGCATCAGGGAACAGGGTGACCAGATCCTTGTGCAGGATCGGCATGCCTAGACAGTTGAACTGGGTCAGGAGAATGGGGTCGTAAGCCAGAACTGGCTTGGAGTGTCGGAAAGCTCGACGGGTGGCGACATGGGTAGCGAGGTAGTGGACACCCCCAGTCAGAGGCCCGGTGACATCCACCAGGTCATTCAGCCCAACGACCATTACATAGTCAGTCGGGGCTGCTTGCATGGCGGCTTTGATCTCGGACAAGGCCCGGGAATTCTGGAAGTCTTCCCTGATCAGAGTCAGATTGGGGGGAATGCTGGTCATATCCTGACTTTGATGAGCTATATTGCGTCTCAGTTTATCTCAGGTTCCGCCCATGACCACGCCGGCAGCTGCACCGACTGAAGTTACCTACGTCTCGAAGCCGTCGGACGTGTTCCCGGAAAAGTTGCAACCGGAGTGGAGCAAGGCTCCCACCATCTTCGACCTGAAGGCTGACCTCACTGCGGCCAAGCCGTCACATGATCTGATGGTGCAGAACGTCCAGCGTTGGCGTGACCACATGCACTGCGAGGGTGAAGCAGCCCCGAGGAAGGTCAAGGGTCGTTCCAGCGTCACTCCGAAGCTGATCCGCAAGCATGCCGAATGGCGCTACCCGTCCTTGTCCGAGCCATTCCTGGGTCAGGACACGCTGTTCACTTGCAAACCCCGGACGTGGGAAGACACCAAGGCAGCCCAGCAGGCCCAGATCCTGCTGAACTACCAGTTTGAAACGGTGATCGACAAGGTTGATTTCATCGATGACCTGGTTCGTGCTGCAGTCGATGACGGCACCGTTGCTGTAGAGCTGGGCTGGTGTCAGATCGTCAACACCCGCAAGGAGATTGTGCCGGTCTATGCGTACTACCCGGTACCGGCCAGTGAAGCGGAAGTGATCGAACAGCTTCAGGCTGTGATGGCACTGAAGTCTGAAAACCCCAACGAATACAAGAACCTGGATCCTGCAATCCGTGCGTCCGCTGAAGAGTCGGAGCGCCTGCAGCAGTTCGTGACAGCCCTTGATACTGGCGAGACCCAGGAAATCGAGGTGCAGTTCTACGAGGCCAATCACCCGACAGCCGAGGTCTGCGATCTTCGCAACCTGTACATCGACCCGTCGTGCAACGGCAAGCTCGACAAGGCCATGTTCTCGATCCGTAGTTTCGAGACGAACTACGGCGAGATGAAGGCGAAGGGGATCTACAAGAACCTGGAGCTGGTGCCGTGGGAACAGCTCACCCTGTTGGCGGATACGGATCACAAATCCAATACGCCGCAAGACTTCCAGATGGCCGGCAAAGCCCGGAACAAGGTCATTGGCTACAAGTACCACGGCTTCCGGGACATCAGGGGCGATGGTGTGCTCGTCTCCATTGTCGCCACCTGGGTCGGTGACATTCTGGTACAGCTGGAAGAGACACCGTTCCCGGACAAGAAGCTGCCGTACGTCATCGGATCGCTGATGCCGAAGCGCTACAGCCTGTTCGGTGAACCGGATGCTGAATTGCTGATCGAGAATCAGCAGACGGTAGGTGCCCTCACCCGTGGCATCGTTGATCTCATGGGTCGTAGTGCCAATGCCCAGCAGGGCATTCCGAAGGGCTTCCTCGACATCCCGAACCAGCGTCGGTTCGAGGCAGGGCTGGACTACCAGTACAACCCGATGCTGGGTCGTCCGGATCAGATGCTGGTGCAGCATACGTTCCCGGCCATCCCGAACTCGGCGCTCGACATGATCGCCCTGAACACCCAAGAAGCTGGCTCACTGACAGGCGTCCAAACTTTCAACGGTGGTGTCAATGGCGATGCTTATGGCGACGTAGCTGCTGGCGTGAAGGGTGTGCTGGCAGCGTCCAGCAAGCGTGAAACAAGCATCCTGCGTCGTCTAGCCAAGGTGGTGTCCCGCGTGGGCACCAAGGTGACCCAGATGAACATGGCCTTCCTCTCTGAGGAAGAGGTCGTGCGGGTCACCAACACCGAGTTCGTGACTGTCCGCAAGGAAGACATCCAAGGTCGGTACGACATTCGTTGCGATGTCTCGTCGGCAGAGGCTGATGCTGCCAAGTCCCAGAAGCTGGCTTTCATGTTGCAGACCATCGGCCCGAACGTGGATTTCAGCGTCACCAAGAAAATCATGGCGGAAATTGCCCGCCTCGATAAGATGGAGACGCTGGCCCACGATTTGGAGACGTACGAACCACAGCCGGATCCGATCCAAGAAGCGATGCAGGAAGCGGCACTGGCCGAGATTCAGGCCAAGACTGCGAAGCTGAAAGCTGAAGCTGCCGAGGCAGAAGCCCGGGCTGCGTATTTCGTGGCTCAGGCTCGCCTCAACCACTCGACAGCAGACAAAAAGGATCTGGAGTTCGTCGAGGAAGAAACTGGTACGACCCACGCTCGGGAGATGCAGAAGCACCAATCCCAGGCTGAAGCGAATCAGGATCTTGAAGTCACCAAGGCGTTGCTCAGCCCTAAGGGGGAAGGAGCACCTAACCTTCCGCAGATCGACCAAGCAATCATCTTCAATGCAATTTCCCGTAACCGTGATAACTAAGGAGTAAATCGTGAATCAAAATACCGTCCAACTGACCATCGAAGAAGCCGAAAAGCAGATCGCCCGTGGTGAAGCCATGGAGCGCCTGCTCAACAATCCGGACTTCGCCGAGATCATCGGCAACGTGTACTACAAGGAAGAGCCGGCCCGCCTGTCTGGCCTGCTGGGTGACATCGGTGGTTCGTACCGCTGGTGCCCGAACACCCAGGCCATGAGCCTGCCGCCGGAACAGTTCGTCAAGATGCAGGCCGACATCGAGCGTGACCTCCATGCGGTCGGTGCGTTCCAGGCATTCGTCCGCATCGTCCTGTGGCGTGCCGACATGTCGAAGCAGGCGCTGGAAGAGATCGAAGCGGAGAAGAACCGCCCGGTTGAAACCGAAGAAACTGACGAAGCTGCGGAGGCCTAAGCCATGCCGAACACCACCAACGTCCTGACGATGGACGACGCGGAGTTCCTGAAGGACTTCGACAAGATCCCGTTGGAAGCCCCCGCCGCTGTTGTTGAGACGGTGGTGGATCCTGTCGATCCGGCACCTGTCGTGACCGATCCCGTGGAGCCGGTTGACCCGGCTCCTGTGGATCCTGCGCCTGTCGATCCGGTTGAGCCGGTTCCGACTGACCCAGCCCCTGTTGATCCGGCCCCAGCTGAGCCGGACTACAAGGCGTTCTACGAAAGCATCATCGGCAAGCCGATCAAGGCTGCCGGCAAGGAGATCATCCTCAAGGATGCGAGCGAAGCTGTGCAGCTCGTCCAGATGGGTGTGGGCTTCCACAGCAAGATGTCAAAGATCGCCCACGCAGAACGGATCATCGAGACACTTCGTGAGAACGATCTGCTCAGTGATGAAAAGATCAACGAGTTGATTGACATCTCCAAAAAGAACCCAGAGGCTATTGCTGCCCTGGTTCAGAGTGCGGGTCTCGAACCCCACCAACTGATCCCCAGTGGAGATGCTCAACCGTACACCCCAGGCAACCACGTACTACCTGAAGCACAGCTCCAATTCCGCACCTCCGTGGATAACATCCGCGAGCAAGGCGGGGAGGAATTCCTGGCTCATGTGGCACAGGACTGGGACGTTACCAGTAGGGCTGAGATCTACAAGGATCCCAATGCATTGGACATGATCTATGGCCATAAGCAGTCGGGACTCTATGACCAGATCTCTTCCGAGGTCTCTCGCCGCAAGGTGTTTGACCCCACAGTAGCCAAGCTCCCGTTCATTCATGCCTACCTGGCGGTCGGCAACGAAATGCACGAGAAGGGTTTGCTGGTTCCCCAGCAGGCACCAACCGATCCAGCCCCGGTCGCAACAACTCCGGTGCCGGTCGCAGTCAAGCCTGCGGTAGCTTCTCAACCTGTCAATCCGAATCCCGCAGCCGTGAAGGCAGCTTCGGTGCGTTCCTCGCCCACCCCGGCGACGGCCACACCGAACTTCCTCACGATGTCGGACGAGGAATTCAAGAAACACCACATGACCCCCGTCTAACAAGGAATCCAAGCCGTGACGATCACCTACAACGCACCCCCGGGCACCCCGTCCGACATCGGCCCGCAGGCCACACTGCACAAGTACGAGAAGCAGGCGCTCATCGAGAACCGCCACAAGCAGTACCTGCACGAAATGGCTCCGTCGGCCAAGTCGATCCCGCGCAACATGGGCAAGACCATCGTGCAAGACCTGTACGTCCCGATCCTGGACGACCGCAACACCTATGCCGAAGGCCTCGCGGCTGACGGTGTGACCGTCGTTGCCGGCAACCTGTACGGTTCTTCGAAGGACGTGGCCGCGATCACTGCGAAGCTGCCGCTGATCACCGAGAACACCAACCGAGCCAACAAGGTCGGCCTGACCCGCGTCCAGCGCACTGCGACGATCACTCGTCTCGGCATGTTCCTGGAGTGGACGGACGAAGCCGAACAGTTTGACTCCGACTCGGCCCTGGTCTCGCACTTCTCGACCGAGCTGGTCAACGCCGCCACCAAGGTCAGCGAAGACATGCTGATGATGCACTTGCTGGCCGGTGCCCAGACCATCCGCTACGCCGGTTCGGCCACCAGTCGTGGCACCATCACCGGTGAAGGCGGCGCTGCTGCGTCCCTCGTGAAGTACAAGGATGTCCAGGCGCTGAGCATCATGCTCGACAACGCCGAGACCCCGAAGTCCTTCAAGATGTACACCGGCACCAACCTGACCGACACCCGTACCATCGGTTCGGCCCGCCCGATGTTCATCGGTACCGAGCTGCAGCCGACCGTCGAGAACATGCTGGATTCCAACAACCAGCCTGCTTTCGTCCCGGTGCACAAGTACGCTGCCGGCGGTGCGATCCTGAACGGCGAGATCGGTACCCTGTACCACTTCCGCGTGGTCGTGCATCCCGACATGCAGTCGTGGTCGGACGGTGCCAGCTTGGCCGTCAACGGCACCAACAACGGCTACCTGTACGCTGACCTGGCCACCGACAAGTACCGGGTGTTCCCGATGCTGGTCGTGGGTGACGATGCCTTCGCCACCGTGGGCTTCCAGACCACGCAGAACGGCACCAAGTTCCAGATCATCATCAACAAGCCGGGTGCGTCGATGGCGACGCTGGACAACCCGTACGGCAACAAGGGCTTCAGCTCGATCCAGTGGTGGTACGCCACCCTGATCCAGCGTCCGGAGCGCCTGGGCCTGATCCTGACCGTTGCTCCTGTCCTGTAATTCTGGGACGTAACCTGTACCATCAAGGGCTGGAGAGAAATCTCCAGCCCTTTTTATTTGCATCCTTCAAGGACTACTGCAATGACCGACAACACTGCGACAACTGCTGCCCCCGTCGTCCCGAATGGTGACGATCCGGAATACCGCAAGGAGCTGCTGGCTCGTGCCCAGCTGATGGGTCTGACGATCCACCCCAACGCGAAGAACGACACCATCGCTGCCAAGATCGCAGCTGCACTGGCCGACAAGCCGGATCCGGAAACGGGCAAGCAGGAAACGGCATCGAAGTCGGACGTGGTTGCTGATGGGGAGCCGAAGGCCAAGGAAACCCACCCTGCCAAGCGCCTGCATCGTGTGTTGGTCAGCTGCAACGATCCGCAGAAGGCCGACCAGACCGGCGACATCCTTTCGGTCTCGAACGGCGAAGTGGGCAACATCCGTTTCTACGTCCACTTCAACAAGCCGTGGCATGTCCCGCACATCGTGCTGGAGACCATGAAGGAAGCGAAGCTCTTCCTGCACAGCTCCCGCAAGGATGGCCGCGAGATCATCACCCGCGAAGTTCCGCGCTACAACATCCAGTACCTGGATCCGCTGACCGACAAGCAGCGTGAGCGTATTGCTGCGAAGCAGGCCGCTGCCCTGGCGACCGAGGACTAATCGATGGCCACGACCCCGGCAAGTTTGGTCTCTGAGATCAATGCGATCTACACCCCACTCTTGTCGGGGCTGACGTTCGATCTCAACATCCCGCTGGAAATGGCCAGCATCGACCTGATCACGCAGGCACCGTCGTTCACCCCGACGGCGGTGCCGAACATCCCTGCGTTGACCATGGCCGACCTGACCGCTGGCGATGGGACCATGACTGGCTCCGGTGCGTTCGATGTCCTGATGAAGGCCATCAACAAGCACTTGGATGACCAGTACAAGAGGCAACGCCTGAGTGCCGCCGAGTGGGGCAAGGTGTACATCCAAGGCATCGAGCTCGCGCTAACACAGGCGACCACGTACCTGGTCGAGTCCAACAAGGCAACGTGGGCTGGCGAGAACGCCAAGCGTCAGGCTGAAATGCTGGAGATCCAGAAGGCCACACTGGTGCAGGAACACAGCACCCGAGTGCTTGAAACGATCACTGCGAAGATGGGCCTGGGCAAGATGCAGATCGATGCCTATGTGTCGCAGGGCACACTGGTTCTGGGCAAGGCCAAGATCGGCGACATGTACCACGACATCCTCGCCAAGGAAGCCCAGCAGTTGCTGATCGACGAACAGGTTGATCAGGCTCGTGCAGCCACCAAGGACACCCTGAAGAGTGGTGCTGCAGTTGCAGGCATCATCTCCATCGACAAGAGCCTGAAGACCAAGCAGATCACGCTGGTCGAGGAACAGATCGATGCGGCTCGTGCCCAGACCAAGAACACCCTGATGGGTGGCGTGACTGCGGTGGGCGGCATCCTTGGTTCCCAGAAGCAGCTCTACGACCAGCAGCGCCAGTCCTACATTCATGACAGCATGAACAAGGCAGCCAAGCTGCTGGCCGATGCGTGGACGACACAGAAGACCGTGGACGATGCCTGGACACCGCCGGGAGCATTCCTCAATGCCTACATCGATCCGGCACTGAAGGACTACATCGAAGCCGTCGGCCTCGCAACACCCACACCGTAACCGGAGAGGGGGAGGAAACTCCCCCTTCTTTTCATGGGTCTGTTCTCCAGCAAAACAGTCATCAACGTATCGAGCGTCGCCTACAACGTGGCAGGTGACGCGAACGAGCGGGCGAACTTCCTGAAGCAGTCACTGATCTACCTCAACGCTGCTCAGGAGAGCATCGGCGAGAAGCTGCCTCGGATGTACCTGCGGTCGATGGGCGTCAAGCTGAAGCGTGCCTATCGCCATGCAGCGGCATTGCCGCAGGGTTTGCCCACAGCTTCCATGCAGTTGTGGGAATACCAAGAATTCGAGGAAGCGATCCAGTCACTGCTCGACATCGAGCATGGCCCGGGTCGTTTCAAGGTTGAGGATGTGTACCTCACTGGTAATGGCACAGCGCCAGACATCGAGCGGTACCTCAACCAGACCTACGGCTGGGACTCGGTGACTGGCCTGATGTCCAGTCCGCCGGCTGGCTTTGCAGAAAATGCTTCGGTGCAGTGGTATTACGAACCACCACAGAATCGCTATGGTGATCGGTCGCCGAAGGCTTACCGTACCTATGTGGTTGAGTTCCGCCACGATCCAGAGTCGATTGTTGCAGACTTGGTGGTGGATGTTTCGCTGCAAGCCGTGGCCGAAGCAGCCGCCACATCTGAAACCTTGGTCGCTCTGATCTCGGAATGGATGGCGTCCACCCGCTCAGACCTGACCGTGAGTCGGCCCTTCGAGGAAGGTGACGTAGCTGGTGTTGTGACCACTCCGGTGGTGAACACGGTGGGTGCTCGGACGACGATCACGACCACGACAGTGACCACTACAACCGATGGCACCACCACCACGGTGCGTACCAAGATCGTGGACGAGACCACCTCTGAAACTGTGCCCCGAGAGTTCGTTCTGGGAACCGGCGAGTGGCCGATTCTCGATTCTCTCTGGCTCAGCCGTGCCAACGTCGAGCAGACCTTCTTCCCGTCCATCCCATTCCGGGTGGACAACAAGGACATGCTGGCTGACAACCTCAGCGAGACTGATCACTACAAGGACGTGGTGAAGATCGTTTCCTTGATGGGCATGGATGCTGTGTCGATCCGTGACCAGATCAACTCGAACCCTGACATCAAGGAGATCGATTACGCCTTCATGGTGGCCGGTGCCAACATGAACACCGAGAGTCAGGCGGAGATGGACTATCTCTACCGGTTCTGGGATCTCTGCCGGGAGCGTTCGACTGCCAACCAAGCTGACCACACGAGCTGGGTGGCCCAAGCCTTGTTCGAACGGAGCAAGCCGAAGACCAATTCCCTGGTGATCCAAGACCCGCAGTCGAAGAATGGGGCTTACAAGATCACCATCGAATGGGACTACATCAACAAGTCCATCGTGACTGGTGAAGTGGCAGCTGGTGCCAAGATCGGTCAGATGGCAATCACGACTGGTGCCACCACTGTCCATGAGTTCGGAGCAACAAACAGCCGATCCAGTGTGGACAGTACGGTGGTGAGGATCCGGAAGCAGATCACGGAGACGCAATACGAAGAGCTGGCCATCTCTGGTGCTGTGCACAAGAACGATGTGTACCAAGGCAAGACAGTTGAAACACTGGCCCGGGATGCTCGCACCGATCCTACCAAGAATGAGGGTTTCCTGATCCCGCTTCACATGGGCATCTTCAACACAATGTCGATGGTGAAGCGCACTCAGCTGGCACAGGAGTGCATCTACCTGGTCTTCAACACGTACGTGAAGACCAAGAAGAAGTGGTATCAGACCGGCTGGTTCAAGGTGTTGTTGGCCATCGTCCTGATCGTCATTACTGTTGTGTCAGCCGGCACTGCGGCCCCTGCTACGTCATCTGTGTGGGGTGCAGCAACAGTGGCCGCAACATTGGGAATCACCGGAGCCTTGGGGCTACTGCTGGTGGGCATGGCCCTGAGTGCTCTGTACTCCTACATGGTGTCTTACCTGATGGGTCGTTGGTCGGCTGGCTTCGAATCGGTGTTTGGCAAGAAGTGGGCGGCGGTGGTCATGTCGATCATCAGCATCGGCACCTCGGCCCTCACAGGCGGCCTAACTTCAACTGACTGGCTCAAGACTGCCGTTCAGATCATCGACATTGCCAGCCAGCTATTCACGGCCTATGCCAAAGGCTCCATGATCGTCCAGAAGGAGAAGTACGACGCCTTCATGGACAAGGTGGAGGAAGACCGGAAGGCCCTGGAAAAGCTCTCCAATGAGTTCTTCGGGGAGGACGACCTGGTATCAGTTGACTACCTGCTCCAACTACAGAAAACTCTGCGAGAAGACAGTCCCACTACGTTCCTGACCCGGACACTCATGACAGGTTCGGACATTGTGGACATCACACTCGGGCAGGTGAGCGAAATGGCTACCATGAACCTAACCCCACGTCTGCAAGGAATTTACTGATGAGCTGGCAACCCGGCAGCTTTGGTTTCGTCCCGAATGCCCCTATCGCAAACGGAGGCTTCGATGCCATGGCCATGTGGGGACAGCCTCCGGCTGCCGCCACAGGTCTGGAAGATCTCAGCTATCTGGATCGATTGCAGGCAGATCAGATCCAGAAAAACATGGGCTTGATGGACCGGCAAGGTGCCATGTATGACCGAATGGCCCAACCGCAGAGCAAGTGGGCCACAGGTGCTCAGACCTTCGGCAGCATTGCTCAGGGTCTGTCGGGTCTGGCCAACATCTACCTGGGTTACCAGGCGATGAAGCAGCAGAAGAAGGCCTTCGAGTTCAACAAGGGCGTGATGAACACGAACCTCAACAACTCGATCATGGATTACAACCGCCGGCTCAATGACACCCTCGCCAACCGTGCTCTCAACAACGGTCAGGGTCAGGGCTGGGTCAGCGAGCAGCTGGCGAAGTATTCCGCCAAGCGGAGCTGAGCATGGCAACCCTGACCTGGCAAGACGTGGCCGGACAAGTCCGAGCCCCTGACTATTCGGAAGCTGCTGCGTTGATCACGCAGGGCATTGAAGGTCTGGGTAGCGGTGTCCAAAATCTGCTGTCTGGCCCGGAACAGCGAAAGCAAGCACAGCTCACCAAGGAGATGATGGCACTCAAGGGGCAGTCTGCGGCCAGTGCTCAGATTGCCGACAGCTTGGGCGCTCTCAGCCAGAACGTGAAGGTGACCAAGAAGGAAAAAGATGTTGCCGAATTCGGCAAGCATCAGTCCTACTTGGAAGCCAATGCCCGCAAGGCTGCCATGAAAGGCATGGCGTTGGATGACTTCCTGGCCAACGATCCCGTTTACAAAAACATGGGTGAGGGGGCCAAGGCCTACAGTGCTTCGCACCTGTCTGATGCTTACCTGCGTGGCGATGAAACTCGTATCACGATGGAAGAGCGTGCCAAGGATGATGCTTATCGGGCTCAACGAGATGCCATCGCTGATGCTCGGTGGCGTCAAAGCCACGCCCTGGCTGTTGAAAACGCTCGCATCGCTCGGGAAGAGCGGGCTGCTTTGAAAGCTGAGCGCGATGCACTGAAACCAAAGGTGTGGAAGACCGGCAACGACAAGACCGACAAAGCAATGAGCCGTCTGGCTGCCGAGACCGGCAGTCGTTACATCGAAGCGTCGGGTGCTCGCTACGCCGACCAGAAGATTTCGGATATCGGCAAGAACTACAAGAACCTCGGTGCTGCTTCTGCGCTGTTCGATCAAGTGAATCGTGAACGTGTGGCAGCCGGCAAACAAGAGATGCCGGTCACCGTGTTCATGCGAACGCTGGATACCGGTGTTGGCTCGAACAACTTCGGCGATGGCTGGAACGACATCGACGATGCAGCTATCGTCGAAGCACTGCGATCTGCTGGAAAGTTGTACGACACGGCTTCAGCTGGCAAGGACTACTACGAGCGCCTGTCTGCCTTGGTGGATGGCGGTGCTCGCCCGGAACAGGCGGACATCGACCGAGGCTGGAACAGGCTGTTCCCGAAGGCCCCGCAACCGGTGTCAGTCAAGCCGGCCCAGCGTCCCAGTGGCCCATCGTTGATGGATGTTTACAAGACAGGCGGACGTTGATCTTTACATAGGCAAGCCGCAGCAATAGTCTAAAGACAGGGCCAACCGCCCTGTCTTTTTTTATCTCAAAACTAGGAACCCCTCATCATGCCGAAGCTCCGTTCGACCGACGACCTGATGAGGGATTACCTCCTAGGTACCCAGAAGCAGTCCGCTGAACACTCGCGGGATGCTCGTATCGAAGCAGCGGATCCAGGCTACCTGACCGAACCGAGTACCCGAGAGCGGGATGTGTACGGTGAGCAGAGCAGGGAGTTCGACGACATCCTGTTGTCGAGCCAAGACCGTGACCTAGGCGAGCACCTGCGAGATGCTGGCGTTGGCCTGATGGGTACCTTCGGGGCCATCGGCAACACGGCATTGCTTGCTGGCGCAGCGTTGCTGGATGGACGCGAGCGGATCGCTGATGGGCAGTCGGACTGGAGCAACGTCAAAGCATCGCTGGAACGGATGAGCTCCACCAGTAAGTACTGGAACAGTCTGCAGTCCGAGAAGTCTGATGCCTTCGACCGCATCACTCAGTACCGCCAAGACCGAGCCATCGAACAGCTGGGTGCAGATGCATCCCTGTACGACCGGCTGACTGCTGGCTTCGGTGCTGCTGCTGGTTCGTACCTCGACAACCCGGGCCAGATCGTCACTGATGGTGTGGCACAGTTGCCGTACCTGATGACGGGTGGTATCGCCAAGGGCATCACCACTGGCACCTCGCTGGCGAATCCGTTGATCGGTCAGCTCAGTAAGAAGATGTCGGTGGAGGCTGCGACCAAGCTAGTCCAGATGGGCCTAGTTGGTGGCATGCAAGGCACCATCGAAGGTGCCGATGCTGCGTCCTCGGCTTACGAGCGAGTGATGTCCAGCACCGATACCTTCGGCCCGGAAGATGAAGCGGCCCGGGAATCGGCAGCCCTGCGAGCAGCGGCCAAGGCATTCGGCATTGCCGGTGCAACCTCGGCGGTCACCGGCACCCTTGCCAGCAAGTTCGACTTGAGTCCCTTCTCTGCTGCTGGCTCCGGTGTGTTGGGCCGTACCGGCGACAACATCATCAAGGCGCTGCAGGAAGGCTTCCAGGAATCCATCGAATCGGGTACGAGCCAGTTCGCCACCAACTACGCCGGCAACACCGAGCTGAGCGGTAAGGATCGTGTGAGCCTCGACGAAGGCGTCGGTGGTGCGGCTGGTATCGGTGCTGTGGTGGGCGCAGGCTCGACCACCCTCACCAATCCCCGTGCAGCACTGGATGCTGCTGTAGCGCCGCTGGTGATCGCTGGGAAGCCGTTCTCCTACATGGCTGATCGAGCTGTCAAGGCAGAGCGTGCCGAGGACATGGCGGCTGCCAAGCGGGTTGCGGATGCAATCACAGCCAATGCCACAACACCGGCCATGGCGGCTGCCATGAAGCAGGAAACGGAAGAGCCTGGTCAAACGGTGGATACCCCGGCGGAAGAGGTGGTGCTGCCGGCAGAGATCGACACCAGTTCCCAGATCGGTCTGTTTGCCACTGGCATGGAATACCTGCGTGGCAAAGACATGAACAGCAAGGATGCCGTCGGTGCATTCCATGTGCTGGGTGCGGTGCTGGAGGCTGCCAACAACATCAAGCGGTTCCGGGATGCTGCAGCCAAGGATGCGGCTGACGAATCCTTGTCGCAAGAAGACCGTGACAATGCAACGAAGAGCCTCAACAACTTGAAGTCGCTCATCAGGGACGATCAGCTCGACAAGTGGGTGGCCGACTTCCCGATGGAAGACATCGAATCGGAGTTGGAAGATCTTCGACAGAATCCCGAAGCCTTCGGTTCGGCCATTGCCCACTTGGCGGCTATGAACCCGCTGAAGATGACGCCAAAGCTCATCGAGACGGCGCTGGAATCCAAGTCGCTGGCCAAGCCCCAGCGTGATGCGCTGTTGCTGGCTCAGGAACTGAAGGAAGCCGAGGCCGACCTGAAAGTAAGTGGTAAGCCGAACTCGGAAGAGGTCACCCGTTCGATGATGCAGACCGGGTTCCCGGGGTATCGGGAAAACGATTCGGTGGCCGGCTACATCAGTCGGATCACGCAGGCGCTTGCCGAGAACGACACTGACACTGCACAAATCGAGTTCAATCGACTGGTGAAGTTCTCGAACTTCGAACAGGGTCGTGCTGCTGCCTATGAGGCTGCCAAAGCCCAGATGGCAAAAGATCCCGACAGCAACCGGATCGAGCTCGACGGGTACTACCAGCTCAACGACATGGGCAAGCTGGACAAGAGCAAGCCCCAGTTCGTGGACAAGAAAGCCCTGGATCTGGTGAAGACTGTCCGCAAGGATGCCGATGCCATTGCCAAGATGGTGGCGGCGATCCAGAAGCGGACAGGCCTGCAGGCAGTCGAGAAGGCGCCTGAATCGACGCCTGCGCCTGCCGTAGTCAAGGAAGCCACACCGGCTCCAACCAAGGTCGAGAAGCCTGTGGAGAAGCCTGCAGCAGCACCTGTTGAGGCTGAGGAAGATGCTGAATTGGCTGCCATGACCGATGAGGCCATCGGCAAGGAAATGGAAGAGCTGGCCCAGGCCATCAGCCGTCGCCGCAACAACAACACTGGCAAGGCCGTCGAACAGGACGTTCGTTACAACAACCTGGTTCGGGAACAGGCTCGCCGGCTACAGCAGTCCAAGAAGGTTGTGGATAAGCCTGTGGCCAAACCAGCTGCAGCCAAGGCAGAGCCTGTCACTGCGCCTGTGGATAACGACGAATCCAGGATCACCCCAGAGCAGGCGGCAAGGCTGAGTCCGGAAGGGCTTCAGGCCCGGATCGATGCGATCACACAAAAAGGCACCCAGAACACGACCAAGCAAGACGACAGCACCCTTGCTGTGTTGAATGCTGAGTTGATTCGGCGAGAGGAAGCTGCCGCCGCAGAGCCAGAAGTCATCGATACTCCGACTGAAGCAAGCAAGAATCAATTTACCGATCTGATGCCGAGCTACCCGGTGGAAGAGGATGCATCGGTCGCTGACCAGAACGATGCCAAGAATCACCTGAGCCAGAGCTTCACCACCAGTAATCGACCGGGCTTGTTGAGCAAGCTACCGGAAACAGCCGACGAGTTGATCGAAAGCCTGGGTGTGTCGGAGCGAGCTGCTGACATGGTGAAGGGTGTGTTCGATCTGAAGAACAAGTTGATTGGTCGTCTCAATGACGGCCTCGCTGCCTTGTACCCGCCGAACATGCTGGGTGCCATGCTGAAGGGCCAGAACGAGTGGAAGAAGGAAGGTAGCCATAGTCTGTACGCCGCCCGCTGGGATGCGAACTCCATCAGCTACGACCCGACGATTGCCGAGGTCATGGCGTGGACTGCCATCCAGCATTCCTTGGATCTAGTACAACCGATCAAGTGGAGCTCTGAAGCGGAAGCTAAGTTCTTGAAGAGCTATGGGGAACAGATCTTGCCGCTGCTGGCTGAAGGCTGGGTGCCGCTGCCTGAGCAGGTGCATCAAACGGCTCGCAAGCTGCAGAACAATCTGGAGCTGACACCCGACAAGAACGTCTCGCTGGAGTACACCGAAGGCACCATGTTGGCGCTGGCGATGGACTCGCTGAGCACGATCATGGGTGAGGGTCGTTTGCTGGGTAGCCAGCAGATCAAAACCCTTGAAGGCCCGATGGTGCAGTGGGTACGACTGCAAGCGAACCTGGACACCTGGCATGACGTGGCTCGGGCACTGGAGAACTTCTTCCCGGAACGGTCGAGTGTAGTAGCGGGTATCGTGGGACAGAAGCCCACTGAAGTGAACATGCTGTATCGAGACTCCCGCCAGAAGATTGGTAAGGAGCAGCGAAAGGCTTTGCTCAACATGAGCCAGACCGCACACAAGCTGTCGCCGTTGGTGCTTAGCTTGTGGAAGACCTTGCCAGAGGAAGTTGCAGAGCGCCTGTTTGGCTACAAAGAGCTCACCGACAAGCCAACGACGCTGGCTGAGATCGCTCGTGATGGTGCGAACCGCACACTGAAGAGCGACATCAAGACCATCAAGGCTCACGTCCAGGCTGTGATGGATTACGCAGCCGCCAACGACATCGAAATCACTGATGTTGAATCGTTCTTCGAGTACGAGATGGTGGTCAATGGCCGTGCCATGACCAAGGGCACCTCGCCGCAATCCAGCAAGCTGTACCGCGAAATCTTCTCGACGGTACAAAAGGTCATCGATCCGAAGAAAGATAATCGGAAGTTCCTGCTGGCGGCTGCCCAAGGTCTGGGCGTCAAGATGGACAAGCAGAACCTCGACAAGTCGTTGGACGACCTTTACGTGATGTGGGGCAAGCCGGAAGTACAAGCTGCCATCGACGCCATGGGTCGGTTGGTGCATGGCGATACCACGCAGATGGAAGCTGACATCACAGCCATCGAACAGTCAGGCATCGAGCTGACACCGCATGCGATCTCGGCATTGGTGCACCTGGCCGAGTACGAGAAGGGTGAGAAATTCATTTCCTCGCTGTCCTACGAAATCGATGGCCTGACTGACGGCCCCATCAACTTGATGATGCTGCTGGGTTTGCGTGGCAGTGCAGCTCAGATGGAACACTGGCTTGGTCTGGGCGGTCTCTGGTTCAGCGAAACCGCAGTCGTTGTGCAAGACAAAATCAGCGAGCTTGAAGGGTGGTTCACCGAAGAGAACGGCGATAAGGCCAAGGATCTCTACGAGATCATTGCCAACAAGGCATCGCAGTTTAACAACGAGCAAGCTCGAAAGGTTCTTGCATCGGTGAAGCCGGATCAGAAGGATTCGGCGAAGGGTCTGATGCAAGCGATCCTGCACCTGATGCACATCACCAAGTTGGCTGAGTCGGATCTCCATGCTTTGACTGCCAAGCACAAGCGCAGCTTCACGAAGAAGCCGACGCAGGCTGCTGGCTATCAGCAGGGCATGCTGTCGATCATCAATGACTTGGCCGACACGATGCTGGAATCGCTGAGCGAACGCATTGATGCGGATCAGATGACCGACATGGACTGGCGGGCTGTCGATGCCCTGTTCGGTCGTCGATTGGCATACAGCAAGACTGACAAGCAGTACTACGTGAGTGCCAAGCCGATCAAGGAAGGCTGGGCTGGTGAGCCACTGACTAAGGCAGAACGCAAGGCACTGGTCAACACCCTGTTCTCCTACGGCGGTATTGGTCTGGCAGATGCCACGATGACCACTATCGGCTTCCAGCGTGACCACATGTCGGCAGCCGTTTCGCTAGTCAATGCCCATATCGAGTACGCACAGGAGACACTGAAGCGTCTCTACAAGGAAAAGCAGGATGAAGAAGTCGCTGCTGGTCGCCTGCACCCGAACCAGGCATTGTCCCGCAAGGATGAAGACGCACTGATCAAGCAGGTGTGGGCACTGGTGCCGCACCCGATGCTTCGCAATACCGGTGGCCTGCCGTCTGCCTCGATGTCTCGTAGCGGGGTACCGCTGCACGATGTCCGCCGGGTCCAGAGTGTCCTGTTCAATCGCCAAAACCTGCAGGTCTCAGAAGCTGGATTCGAAGATCCGGGTGTGGCGTTCGCTGCCCTGTCGATCATGGCATCGGGCGATGGCTCGATGATGGTCGGCTTCCACGCCAACAACGACTTCAATGCCTTGAACATGTTCGATGGTACCTACATCGATCCAGAGAACATGGACGAGGTAGGCGAAGCGATCAATGCCGAAGTCAAAAAGAACTGGGAACACGATTTCATCGGTTCGGTGCTGACCAGCTTGAACATGCAGGATGCCGAGTTCCAGGCTTGGGCTGAGAGTCGCGTCAATGAAGATGGCACCACGTATTACGAAGAACTGCAGGTCATGGTGAAGACGCTGGAAGCACAGCGTCAGCAGCAGACTGCAGTGCTGAAGGACATCAACAGTCGGACGCACTGGGTCAGCCACATGGCTGGTCACAACAGCCCGTACAAGCACGAGGGCACAGCCCTCAACTCGACGACCCTCGGCACCAGCACCACGGATCCTCTGCTGGATCTGGCATCCGATGAGCTGGGCACTGTGACCAACGGCATCCGCAAGCTGTCGGCAGCTGACGTGAAGAAGCTGCTGCAGGATCACACCTTCGAGAATCCGGTGCTGAGTGGTCTGTGGAAGGTGCTGGCTCCGCTGGTGAGCGACAACCTGACCGTGTTCTTGTCGTCGGACAAGCAAGGAATGGCGGAGTTCTACCAGCAGAACGAGCGCCGGGAGATGGGTGCGAGCGTCGATGGCGTGTCCGTCAGAGATCGTGTGTACGTCCGAGCGGTGAATGCCGAAACCATCGTGCATGAGCTGCTGCATGCGACCACCAAGAACCTGACCGCTACCTACTTCAGCAAGCCTGAAGCACTGACGGCCAAGCAGCGCGAGGCGATGAAGAACCTGCTGGCGCTGCAGGCCCAGTTCATGGAGATCGATGCGGAGACGCTCTCGCCGATGCAGCAGGCGATGGTGGAGCATGTCCAGTCGATCATGCGGAACCTGGATCCGAACTCGGCACTGCAGGAGTTCCTGGCCTACGGCCTGTCGAACTATCACCTGCAGCGGACGCTGGGCAACACCAAGTCCAAGCTCGGTCAGTTGCTGGAGTCGGTGTTCAACGCGGTGAAGGCGCTGTTCGGATTCCCGAACGGTACCCAGTCGGATTCGATGCTGGCTCAGATGTTCAGCAACTTTGCGACCCTCACCGAAGGAACACAGAACGTCACCTACCCGGTGTCGGTGGAAGATGCCCTCAATGCAGTGAACCCTGACCTGGCTCGGAGCTTTGGCAACATCATTACGCAGATCGTCACTGCTGATGCAGTGCGTACCGTGATGAACGAGACCCAAGGTCAGGCAGGCAGCGCCACGGTTAGGTACGCAGCTCAGGGCATTGCTCGGGATCGCTTGAACAAGATTGCCCGGGAAGCCCGGACTCGCATGCAGGAACTGGCAGACACCAACCTGTTCCCGTCGATGACCAACGAAGAGCAGGCAGCTGCCGAGTACCTACAGGCAGTGTTTGCTGCTGGCCTGCAGATCAAGTCGGATGTGAATTCGCTGCTGGCTCGCGTGGTGGATGCTGTTCGGGCTGAGGGCCCGAAGGCATGGGGTACTGACCCGGTGCTGGCGAAGGCTCGCTATGAGTACTTCTTCGAGAACAACAAAAACGAGCATGATCGGGTGGCAGACATCCTTTCGATGGCCTTGGTGAACCCGGAATTCTCCGAGTACATGGAGAAGATCATTCTCCCGAGCCAGGACATCGACAAGAGCTCTCTCAACAACTGGCTCGATAGCACGGCTCAGAAAGTCTATGAGCTGACGGACAGCGGTCTGGCGATCAAGAAGGATTCGTCATTGGCGCATGTGCTGGAAGTGGCAGCAATTCGCATGCAGAAGTCGATGATGGCCTCTGCCAAGCGCAAGGAAGCCCAGCCTGGTATGTACCGTCGTCTGACTGATAGGTTGTCGGAAGGGGTGCATCTGATTGGTGAGAAGGCAGGCAATCTCGCCGAAGCCCGGATGAAGCTGAAGGGCACCAAGGACTGGATCAATTCCAGTTTGGTGGCTGTCGCTGGTCTGACCAATGACCGCTATGCAGACATGCTCGGCAAACTGACCCTGAGCCTGACCAACGAACTGGATGCGGACAACCCGTTCCGCGAGGTCATGCAGGAGATGGTCGGCACGGTCGGTGACAACTACCGGCTGATCCAGTTGAAGGGCATTGCGGCCCGTATGGTGAGCGCCATCCGCCAGACCTTCCGCGAGCAGGTGCCGGCGACGGTCAAGGGCTGGTTCACTGATCTGACCCCGGAACAGGACGAACTCCTGCACAAGGTGATCGGCAAGATGGCGACCTACAGCCTGAGCCAGAACCTCAAGGATCGGATGGAGGAATTGCTGACCGACCCGAGCAATGCCAAGCTCGATGCGGAGATGACCCTGATGAATGGCGGCAACCGCACCAAGCGGCTGCTGATGATCAAGTACGCCAAGCAGCTGGGTGATCGGATGGCCAATCGGGGCACACAGGCCCTGTATCTCAACACGCAGGCCGTGGCGGGCCTCGCGGTGCACGGTGGTGGGGATGTGCTGTCAGAGGCTGAGATGACCGCCCTGGAGAACCTGAGCACGCTGCAGGCCCTGTCGCACCTCACCCCTCGTGAGCGTCGCCAGGTGCTGGAGCTCTACCGGGACAACACCGAGGGGTTCTGGAAGACCTCGGCGCTGATCAATGCGTTCCACAACTTCGACACCCAGCGTGCCGGCCAGAACACCGCGACCCTGAATTTCCAGAAGGGCTGGATCCCGGTCGAGACCGACGGTCGCAAGAAGCTGAAGCTGTTTCACAAGTCCGAGGTGCTGAAGGCCCAGCGCCTGGGGTGGGTGCAGGTGGGCGAGTTCACCGATGACCCGAACCTCGTGTACATGGCGACCACGGTAGGCAAGACCCCCACGCTGTCGGGTGGTGCGATCCATTCGGTGGACTTCCACATGAACGGCATCCATTACCACAGCGGCCTGCCGACTGACCCGTCGATCCAAACCCTGATCACCCATCCCAAGACCATGGGCGAAATCAAGACCCGGATCCTCAATGGTGAGGTCGTACCGTACACGGCCCTGTACGACGCTGCAGGCGACGTGGTGGGCTTCCAGCGTCAACTGGATCCTGCGATGGTGGATCGCCACACGAAGACCGTGGGACGCATCTCAGACGCTGCTGGCATCTGGTTGGGCCGACTCCACGAGGAACGGGTGGCCCACAGCCAGAACCAGGCAGCAGCGGATCTGCTTCGCAAGACCTGGGATGCAGGCAAGGCAGA
>ERZ1645185.320-NODE-320-length-20248-cov-4.405982_pt1 | contig 20248 bp, 17 predicted proteins | sample MGYA00575351_ERZ1645185 | MGnify/ENA primary metagenome ERZ1645185 (study PRJEB40838, sample SAMN11284767) | freshwater sediment metagenome | isolation source: river sediment | host: Sediment | place: India: Jana village, Kanpur | collected 2015-12-17 ...
ACGCAACACGGAGTATCCAGTTCATCGCCCGACAGCCCTCAGATCCTTGTTTTTGCAGCCCCATAGCGCAACTTTCCGCCGAGCGCAAAGAATTGCACCTCACGCCCGCGTGAGGCGCCCCTCAGGCCGCCGTTCTGCTGAATCGTGCAGCAAGTTCGACGTGCGGCGACCAGCGGAACTGGTCGACGACCTGCACCCAGTCGATCCGGTAGCCAGCCGCAACCAGAAGGCGTGCATCGCGGGCGAAAGTCACCGGGTTGCAGGAAACGGCAGCGATCACCGGAACCCGCGACGCCGCCAGCCGTTCTGCCTGCGCCTCGGCCCCGGCACGGGGCGGGTCGATCACGACGGCGTCGAAGGGCTTGAGTTCGTCAGGCTCCAGCGGGCGGCGAAACAGGTCGCGCGCCTCGACCGTGACCTTCTTCAGGCCTTCACCCTGTCGCCAGCCCTTTTCAAGGGTGGCCGCCATCTCCCTTTCGCCTTCGACCGCATGAACCTCAGCCTCGCGGGCCAGCGGCAGGGTGAAGGTGCCGCATCCGGCGAACAGGTCGGCGATACGGTCCGCCCCCTTCACCGCGTCGGTCACGGCGGCCAGCAAAGCCGCCTCCCCTTCCGCGGTAGCTTGCAAGAAGGCCCCCGGCGGCGGGGTCACGCTCGCCCCGCCGAACCGCTGGACGGGCGATGCGCGCAGGGCGACGACCTCGCCGTTCCAGGAAAGCCTTGCAACCGCATGGCTCTCGGCGATGCGGGCCAGGTCCAGCCGCTGGTTCGCGTCCAGCTCCTTGCCGCCTCTCACTACTATGTCAGGCCCCACGCTCGACCGGGTGACGGTCATTGCGAGTTCGGTCGTCCGCGACCCCCCGGCCCTGACCAGCGCCTCGAGCGCCGGGAAGGCAGCGATCAGGTCTGGATGCAGCAAGTGGCAGCCCGGCACCGCGACGATCATCTCGGAGGCACGGGCATGGAAGCCGAGTAGCACGCCACCCTTGGTCTTGCGGCCCGCAAGCGTCGCGCGACGCCGCGAACGGGGCGGCGAGATCATGATCGGCCGGAAAGGCGCCGACAGCCCTTGCCCGGCAAGCGCGGCCTTCACGATCTCCTGCTTCCACCCGGCGACAAACCCATCCGAGGCATGCTGCAACATGCAGCCGCCGCAGGTCCGGGCATGGGCGCAGGGAGGGCGGACCCGATCGGCTGAAGGCGTGACGATGCGGACATCGGTCAGCCGGTCGCCGGACAGATCTCCCTCTACTTCCTCGCCCGGCAGAACCTGCGGGACGAACACCGCGCCATCCGGTCCCGTGGCGATGCCATCTCCAAGATGGCCCAGTCGGTCGATGGTCAGTCTCACTCGGCGGCTTCCTGTTCGTCGGTGCCGATGAAACCGCCGGATTGACGGTTCCAGTAGCGCGCGTAAAGGCCGCCGCGCGCCAGAAGCTGGTCATGCGTGCCTTCTTCAACGATGCGGCCCTCGTCCATGACGATGATCCGGTCCATCGCCGCGATGGTCGAAAGGCGGTGCGCGATGGCAAGCACGGTCTTGCCCTGCATCACCCGGCCCAGTGCATCCTGGATGCTCGCCTCGACCTCGCTGTCGAGCGCGGAGGTCGCTTCGTCCAGCACAAGGATCGGCGCATCCTTCAGGAAGGCCCGTGCCAGCGCGATCCGCTGACGCTGCCCGCCGGACAGCTTGACGCCGCGCTCGCCGAGATACGCGTCGTAGCCCTTGCGGCCCTGATGGTCGATCATTTGGCAGATGAAGTCATGGGCCTCGGCCGCCTTCGACGCGGCGATCAGATCGTCTTCCGAGGCGTCCGGCCGGCCATAAAGGATGTTGTCGCGGGCGGAACGGTTGAACATCGCCGTCTCCTGCGTGACCATACCGATCTGGCGGCGAAGCGACTCCTGCGTCACGTCCCGCACGTCGTGACCATCCACCAGAATCCGGCCATCCTCGGTGTCATAGAGCCGCAAGAGCAGCGAGACGAGCGAGGATTTGCCTGCCCCCGACGCCCCGACGATGCCCAGCTTCTCGCCAGGGCGGATGGTCAGGTTGATCTCGCTGACGCCTCCCCGGCGCCGACCATAGGCGAAAGTGGCATCCTCGTAGCGGATCTCGCCCTTCACGCGCGAAAGCTCGGTCGCGCCGGGTTTGTCATGCAGCGCATGCGGTACGGACAGGGTGCGCATCCCGTCCTCGACCTCACCGACGCTGGTATAGATCGAGATCAGGGTGAAGCTGACCCAGCCGGACATCTGGGCGATCCGCATCGCGATGGCGCCAGCCGCCGCGATCTCGCCTGCTGTGGCCGCGCCGTGCTGCCATAGCAGGACCGTCCCGCCGATCAGCACCACCGGCAACACGCCCGCCAGCGTCATCAGCGAATAGCGGAACCAGGTCGAGATGACGCCGAATTCCAGCGACTTGTCGCGGAACACCTCCATCGCCTGCAGGGCGACGCGATCCTCGAAGGCGGCATGGGCAAAGAGCTTTACCGTCTTGATGTTGGTGATCGTGTCGACCACCTGCCCCGACACCATCGCCCGGGACGACGCGCGCGCGGCCGAGTTTTCCCGGACCTTCGGCAGGAAGAACCGGATGAGGCCGACATAGGCCACCAGCCAGACCGCAAGCGCGAAGGCGATCTTCCAGTCGATCGCCAGAAGGTAGATCACCGATCCGATGATCGAGGCCAGCGCGAAGGCGACCGTGTTGATCATCTCGGTCACGACATCGGTCACCGCCCGCGCCGCCTGCATCTGCTTCGCCGCGATCCGCCCGGCGAAATCGTTGTCGAAGAAGGTCACCGCCTGCCCGAGCGTCCAGCGATGCAGGCGGCTCAGCACCAGCGGCATTACATTGGGGCCGATGATGATGGAGTTCGAGGCCGAGGACAGGCCAAAGGCCAGCGGCCGCAGCACGAGGTAGAAGACAAGGAACACCAGCACCAGAGCCAGATGCTCGGCAATGAACCCGGCCGGACCTTTGTCGACAGCGGCGTCGATCACCCAGCCGAGGATCGTCGCCGAAAGCACCTCGGTCGCACCGGCGGTCGCCGATATCCCGCCGGCAACCCACAGCATCGGCCAGGCGCCCGACAGGCACCACTTGAAGAAGGCCCCGAGCGCCTGAGGCGGCGGCCCTTCTGCTGGCACGAAGGAGTCGATCAGACCACCCAGACGCATCAGACGGCTCACTGCGCAGCCTCCTCGGTTCCCAGGAAACCGCCCGACTGCCGCGCCCAGAAGCGGGCGTAGAGTCCGTCCCGCGCGATCAGGTCCTCATGCGTGCCCTGTTCGGCGATCCTTCCGTCCTCGAGCACAACGATCCGGTCCATCGCGGCGATGGTCGACAGGCGGTGGGCGATGGCGATGACCGTTTTGCCCTCCATCACGCCGTAAAGTGTGTCCTGGATCGCCGCCTCGGCCTCGCTGTCCAGCGCCGAGGTCGCCTCGTCGAGAATCAGGATCGGCGCATCCTTCAGGATGACCCGGGCGATGGCGATGCGCTGGCGTTGCCCGCCGGACAGCTTGACCCCGCGCTCGCCGACATGGGCGTCGTATCCACGCCGGCCCTTCGGATCCTCGAGCCGCAGGATGAAGTCATGCGCCTCGGCGCGCTTCGCTGCGAGAATCATCTCGGCCTCGGTCGCGTCAGGCCGGCCGTAAAGGATATTGTCGCGCACCGAGCGATGCAGCAGGCTCGATTCCTGCTGCACCACGCCGATTTTCTTGCGCAGGCTGTCCTGCGTGACCTGCGAGATGTCCTGCCCGTCGATCAGGACCCGCCCGCCCTCACAGTCGTAGAATCGCAGGATCAGCTTCACCAACGTCGACTTGCCCGACCCCGACCGACCGACCAGCCCGATCCGCTCGCCGGGACTGATCGTCAGGTCGATGCTTTGCAGCCCGCCCGACCCGCGGCCGTAATGATGAGAGATGCCCCGCAACTCGATCCTGCCTTCCGAGAGGCTAAGCGGCCGCGCATCGTTGCGATCGGTAAGAGACACAGGCGCGGTAATCGTCTCCATCCCCTCCTGGACGATGCCGAGTGCCTGCATCAGGTTGGTCGTCGCCCACATGATCCAGTAGGTCATGTTGTTCAGCCGCAGGACCAGCGCGGTTGTGGCTGCCACCACGCCGATTGTCGCTTGCCCCTGATACCAAAGCAGGATCGCCCAGCCGCTCGCCGCAACGATCAGCCCGCCGTTCAGAGTCGTCAGCGCAAGATCCATCCGCGTGATAATCCGCATCTCGCGCATTAAGGTCTGTCGTGCCTCCTCGATCGACTCCTTGGCATAGATGCGCTCGTGATCGTCGTGGGGGAACAGTTTTACTGAATGAATATTCGTATATGAATCGACGATTCGCCCCGTCACCGCCGACCGCGCGTCGGAAGACGCCTGGGCGGCGGGGCCGATCCGCTTAAGCGTCCAGCGCACCAGCAGCAGGTAAAGGGTGAACCAGACCACCAGCGGAATGGCCAGCCGCAAGTCGGCACCCGCCAACATGATCAGCGAGCCGATCACTGTGACGATGGCAAAGGCCGCCATGTCGAAGACCTGAAACACCGCATCGCCTGCAGCGGTCGGTGTCTGCATCACGCGGTTGGCGATGCGTCCGGCAAAATCACTTTCGAACCAGCCCACAGGCTGGCGCAGCAGATGGGAATGGGCACGCCACCGGACCATCGTGCCGAAGTTTGGCAGGATGGTGTTGTGCAACAGCGCAACATTTCCGACGATCAGGACCGGTCGAAGAAACAGGATGCCCAAGGCGACCAGGGCAATCTCTCTCCCGTGCCGCTGCATGACCTCGGTCGGCGTCCCCTGACCGAGGTAGTCGACCACCCGCCCGACATACCAGATCAGTGCCACGTCGACGACGGCCGCAGCCATCGCCAGCCCACCCGTGACAAGAAACACCCCCCGGAAGGGGCGCACGAACTGCATCAGGAACGGCCATAGCCGCCGGGGCGGCGTGTCGGTCTCCTCATAGGCGAGGTAAGGATCGACGAGGCCCTCGAAAAAGCGAAACACGGGGGAACCTCAGAACTCCATGCCTTCCGATATAGAGCCTTCCCAGGAAAAGGGAAACGGGTCTTGGATCAGCCGAGCAGGTCCGCCCGCGACAGCCGGAAATCCGATCCGATCCAGCGCGCCTCGAGTTCTGACAGCCGCGCCCCAAGCGCGGGGCCGGCAAGTGCCGGCATCAGGTCGGCGGCCTTGACCGGGAATCGCGCCGCCGCGCCCCGGGCAACTTCGGCTTTCCAGTTCGGCTGCAGGGGCTGCCCAAGCAGGGCCGCGCGCACCAGGACCGCATCTGCGCCATCTCCTGCCCCAAGCCGGTAGCCGACGACTGCCGCTATCGCCTCGGACACGGCCGCCCCGCGAATCCGGTCAAGCCTTTCCGCTTCGGCACGGCTGAGCCGCAGCCGCTCTGCCGGATCTTCGCCTCCGATGCTGGCCAGACGGCGAATCCAGTCCGCGTCCATGCCCGCTTCAAGATGCACCAGCACCGGCAAGGCGCGAGGATCGGCACCCGGCAGGATACGTCCGAGGACGCCAGCCTGCGCCATTGCCGCGACCGACGGCGCGGGATCGCGCGCAGCCAGAAGCCGGCGCATCTCATGGCCGATACGTTCCTTCGACAGCGCATCAAGACCCTCAGAACCGGCGGCGCAGGCGGCCAAGCCATCGGCATCCAGCCCGCGCGTCGGATCGCCATACCAGGCGTGGAACCGGAAGAACCGCAGGATGCGCAGGTAGTCCTCGGCAATCCGGTCCGCCGGCTGACCCACAAACCGGACACGCCGCGCCTCCAGATCGGCCAGCCCGCCCAGAGGATCGACGACCTTGCCCTCCGGTGTTGCGTAAAGCGCGTTCATCGTGAAGTCGCGACGGGCGGCATCATCCTCGACCGTCTTGGCAAAAGCGACCCGGGCGTGGCGGCCAAAGGTCTCGACGTCGTGGCGGAACGTCGTCACCTCATGAGGGATGCCTCCCGATACCACGGTGATCGTGCCATGCGCGATTCCGGTCGGAACCGGCTTCAGTCCGGCATTTTCGGCGAGATCAGAGACGGTTTCCGGCAATGCGTCGGTCGACAGATCGACATCGGCGACCGGCTCGCCAAGCAGGGCGTTGCGCACGCATCCCCCGACGAACAGCGCCCGGTAGCCGGCCTCCGTCAGGACCCGGCAGACGGCCTGCGTCTCGGGCCGGATCAGCCAGTCGCCTGTGATCCTCATGCCGCGAACCTTTCCGCCAGCCCCCGCAGGATGCGGGCCGTCGCACCCCAGATGTAATGCGGTCCCCATGGGACGACGTAGTAGCTGCGCCACTCGCCCCGCCACTGGCGTCGCTCGATGCTGAACCGGGTCGGGTCGGTGACATGGCGCAGAGGGACCGAGAACACCTCCTGCACCTCGCCCGCCTCGGGCTCGGGGGTGAACTCGCCCCGGACCAACCCGACGACCGGAGTAACGACGAAGGAGGTCACCGTTTCATGCGTGGGTAATGTGCCGATCACCTCGACGCGCGACCTTGGCAGAGCGATCTCTTCCTCGGCCTCGCGCAGGGCGGCGCCGACCGGTCCATCGTCTCCGGCATCGACCTTGCCACCCGGAAAGGCGATCTGGCCCGGATGATGCTTCAGCCGCGACGAGCGCATGGTCAGAATCACGTCCGCGCCCTCTCCCCGGTCCCAGATCGGGACCAGGACGCCGGCCGGTCGCAGCACCCGGCCCGGCGGCAGCACGATCCCCGGATTCAGGTCGAAATCCGAAGAGGTACCGGTCGGCCGGGCCAGGATCTGCCTCAGGCGGTCGGGATCAATGGCGGTCACCCTGAACCTCCTCGGCCTCGCGGCCGAGCGTCTTGGGATCGAACTCGTAATGCGCGCCGCAGAACTGGCAGTCGGCGGTCAGGATGCCTTCCGGCGTCAGCATGTGGCTGATCTCTTTCGCCGAATAAATCGACAGCGACATGCGCACTTTCTCGGCCGAGCAGGAGCAGCCAAAGCGCACCGGCTGCGCGTCGAAGACCCGCGGTACCTCTTCGTGGAACAGGCGCACCAGCAGATCGGTCGGCTGCACATTGGGGCCGATCAGCTCCAGCTCCTCGACCGTGTCGAGCAGCAGGTTCACCCGCCCCCAATTCTCGCCTTCCTCGCCATCGAGGATATCAACGTGGGAAAGCAGGCCACCCTCGCCCGACCCCTGTTCGGCGGCGACCGAGGGCGAGGCTTTCGGCATGTGCTGGATCATCACGCCCCCTGCCCGCCAGTGCATGGCTTCGCCAGGCTTCTGCGACTGACCGTAGGTCACGGCGAAGCGGGTCGGCAACTGCTCTGACTGGGCGAAATACGTCTCTGCACAGGCGGAAAGCGAGCCGCCGGTCAGGGGCGTTATGCCCTGATAGGGCACCATGCCCTGCCCCTGGTCGATCAGGATGACGAAATAGCCCTCGCCGATCAGGCTGAACGGATCGGCGCCGGGAACGAGCTGATCCTCGTCGAAATTGGCATAGGCGCGGATGCGGGCGGTTTCCCCATCCTCGCTAGGGCCATAGTAATCGGTCGCGATCAGCTTGACCGCGCCCGTGCCGCGGATCTGCAGCGACAGGCGCCAGCGCAGCTTGATCGTCTGGCCGATCAGAGCGGTCAGCAGGGCGGCTTCGGCCACCAGCGCCTCGATCTGCGGCGGATAGGCATGCTGCGACAGGACGCGGTCAAGCACCCCGTCCAGCCGCGCCACGCGGCCGCGGATATCCGAGCGGTCAAGCTGAAAGGGCAGGACGGTATCGTCCCAGGCGAGTTGAGAACCGAGCATCTTGGGGTTTCCTTGGCAGGCCAGCCTTGGCATACCGCGACTATATAGGCACGACAACCTCAGCACCAAGGGCAGCAGATGATCCGCAGATTCGGAGAGCCGGTGAAGTCGGGGCAACGCTACACCCGGCGACCGGGCGTTTATGCCGTTCTCATGCAGGGGGAAAGCATCCTGACCACCTTCCAGATGGAACCGACGCCCGAGTTCCAGCTGCCCGGTGGCGGGATCGACCGGGGCGAACAGCCGGTGGCTGCCCTGCACCGCGAGGTGATGGAGGAAACCGGCTGGAAGATCGAGGTGACCCGACGGCTTGGTGCCTTCCGGCGCTTCGCCTACATGCCGGAATACGATCTCTGGGCTGAAAAGCTTTGCACGATCTATCTGGCTCAGCCCATCCTGCGGCTTGGCCCGCCGACCGAACCCGGTCACACGGCAGTCTGGCTGCCCGCGGCTGAAGCCGCACTGCGTCTGGGCAATGCCGGCGACCGGGCAATGCTTGCCGGATTTCTGGCGGGTCCGCGGTAGTCGAACAGGACACCAGACACATCATCGCGGAACCGCGTGCCGCCCGAGAACTTCTCGAGGTCGTCGACCAGCGCGTCCAGCAATTCCTCGCCTGCCAGCCCCGCCGCCCGGCCGAGGCTGCCGGCCAGTCCGGCCTCCCCGAATTCCTGACCTGCCGGATCGGCACATTCCGTCACCCCGTCGGAGAGCAGGAACAGCCGGTCGCCCGGCTGAAGAGTGGCCTCGACCCGGTCGAACCGCGCGTCGGGAATAAGACCGATCGGCAACCCGCCAGAACCCAGGAATTCCACAGCGCCATTCGACCGCAGGATGACCGGATGCGGATGCCCGGCCTGGACCAGATGAACCTTGCCAGTCTCAAGATCAACCTCGGCAAGCGCGAGCGTGAAATAGGTATCGACCCTCATGTCCTCGATCATCACGCGGTTCAGCCGCGCGGCGAACACCTCGGGCGGCCAGCGGTCGCGCTGACCCAAGGACAGGCCGCCGACGTCGGAAGATGCACCCGCCAGCAGCCCGGCCAGACGGGCCGTCATCATCGCCGAGGTCACGCCATGCCCGGCCACGTCGATCGAATAGAAGGACAGATGCCTTGGCGAGGGAGACAGGCAGCCGACCAGATCGCCGCCGACATGCCCCGACTGCCGCATCAGGATCGTCACCGTCCCCTGACCGAAGTCGCGCTGCCGATCGCGAAACAGGGTCTGTTGCAGCTTTCTCGCCTCGATCAGGTCCCGGTCAAGCGAATCGTAGATCGCCTGCAGCTTGCCCAGCGTGCTGCCGATCATCCGGTTCTTTTCGACCAATTCGTCATGCATGGACAGGATGCGTTCGCCTGCCCGCATCCTGGCGCGCAACTCGGCCGGGTTGACGGGTTTTGACAGAAAGTCGTCTGCGCCGCCATTCAGACCATCCGCGACCTCTGCCTTGTCCGACTTCGAGGTCAGCAGGATGAAGTAGCCGTAGGCGTCGCGCGGCAGCGCGCGCAGGCGCCGGCACAGTTCCGGCCCGGTCATTCCCGGCATCACCCAGTCACTCAGGATGATCTCGAACTCGCTGTTCTGGCACAGCTCCCATGCCTCTGCTCCCGAACCGGCCTCGGTCACCTGATAGCCCGACTGTCGCAGCGCCAATGTCAGGACCCGCCGCTGCGCAGCACTGTCGTCAACGACCAGAACACGTCGCGGCCGGGGGCCGGGCGGCAGACCGTCACGCTGGATATCGGCTGACACGTCAGAGACCTCGCGGAACCATTGCCCGCAGTCGTGACTCGGCCGGACTTAATGGGGAGTGAAGCCTAAAATTCGCGCGAACCAGCTCGGGGCGGATTACCCGCCATTAACCGACCCGCCGCGAGGATGGGTGAGGTGGGTTGTGGTTCTTCCGGGGGACGGAGGTCGAAATGGTCGATTGGGGTCGCGTGGCGGCGCTGCGCATGGAAATTGGCGCGTCAGACTTTGCCGAGGTGCTGGAGATGTTCCTTGCCGAAGCAGACGAGGTCATTCGTCGACTCGGGTCCGGCAAGGTCCAGATCTCGCACGAGGCCGAACTGCATTCCCTGAAAGGCGCGGCGCTGAACCTTGGCTTGTCTGATCTGGCCGCGCTTTGCAGTGAAGGCGAACGGGTGGCCCGGCATGGCGGAGCAGTCGATGTCGCCGCGATCGTTGCCTGCTACGGGGCGTCGCGGCGCTCACTTCTCGCCGGGCTGGAGACGCAGTTCGCCGCCTGACCCGCACGAACGGCCTGCGGATCAGATCAGGAATTCGGCCAGTGTTTCGTCCTGGGTGATGTCGCGATAGGTGAATCCCGCCGCTTCCATCTTGCCGAACAGATCGGCGAAGTTCGACGGCTTCCCGGTCTCGATCCCGATCAGGACCGAGCCGAAGTTCCGCGCCGATTTCTTCAGATACTCGAAGCGCGCGATATCGTCTTCGGGGCCCAGCATCGTCAGGAACTCGCGCAGGGCACCTGGCCGCTGCGGCATCCTCAGGATGAAGTACTTCTTCACCCCGGAATAGCGCTGCGCCCGTTCCTTGACCTCGGGGAGCCGCTCGAAGTCGAAATTGCCGCCGGAGGTGACACAGACCACGGTCTTGCCGCGAATCCTCTCTGCCAGGTCGGGGAGCACATCGACTGAAAGCGCGCCCGCCGGTTCCAGCACGATCCCCTCGACGTTGAGAAACTGCAGCATCGTCACGCAGATGCGGTCCTCGGGCGCCAGCAGGACCTGCTTCGGTCGCGCCCAGGACAGCGCCGCGTAGTTCCGCTCGCCGATGCGCGCCACCGCGGCACCATCGACGAAGCTGTTCACCCGGGCCAGGGTCACAGGACCATGCTGCTTCAGCGCCGCAGACAGGCTTGCCCCGCCCTGCGGTTCGACGAAGACGAACTCGGTCTTCGGCGCCGCCTCGCGAAGAAACTGCGTGACCCCCGAAGCAAGGCCACCACCGCCGACCGGCAGCACGACTAGATCAGGCGCCCGGCCCAACTGGTCGAGCAGTTCGACGCCGACGCTGGCCTGGCCGAGAATCACGTCGTCATCGTCGAAGGGGGAAAGGAAGTGTGCGGCCTGCTCGGCGCAGTAGCTCTGCGCGGCGGCCAGCGTCTGGTCGAAATAGTCCCCAGTCAGCACGATCTCAATCGAGCTGCCACCGAAGATCCGCGTCTTGTCGATCTTCTGCTGCGGCGTAGTGACCGGCATGAAGATCGTACCTTTGACGCCGAAATGCCGGCAGGCATAGGCCATGCCCTGGGCATGGTTTCCCGCACTCGCACAGACGAAATGTCCCTGGTCCGGTCGAGCCGCCAAGAGGCGCCGCATGGCCGTGAAGGCCCCGCGCAGCTTGTAGCTGCGCACCGGCGTCAGATCTTCGCGCTTCAGCCAGATATCGGCGTCGTAGCGCTGGCTTAAATGATCGTTGCGCTGCAGCGGCGTCTCGGGGAACAGATCGCGCAGGGCAAGCGTGGCGTTGCGGGCGGCATCGGCGAAAGTGGTCATGCCGCCCGTTTATCCTCGCCGACCGGCCCTGACAACGCCCGAGCCGCCGGCGACCCGCTCAGTTGCCGGCGCTCTCCATTTTCCGATGCACGATGACCTTTTCCAGCCAGCCCTGGCGCATCTCGGGAACCGAGGACAAGAGCAGGTCGGTGTAATCGTCGAACGGTGGTGAAAGCACATCCGATTTCGGGCCGTAGCGCACCACCTGTCCGCGATACATCACCGCGATCGAATCCGCGATCGACTTCACCGTGGCAAGATCATGGGTGATGAACAGATAGGCCACCTTTTCCTGCGCCTGCAGGTCCAGCAGCAGCTTCAGGATGCCTTCGGCAACCAGGGGATCGAGCGCCGAAGTCACCTCGTCGCAGATGATGAGCTTCGGCTTGGCGGCAAGCGCCCGCGCGATGCAGACGCGTTGCTTCTGGCCGCCGGACAGTTCCGCCGGATAACGGTCGGCAAAGCCGCGCCCCATCTCGATCTGGTCAAGCAACTCCTGCACCCGCTTGTCGCGCGCAGCGCCCTTCAGGCCGAAATAGAATTCCAGCGGGCGGCCGATGATCGTCGCGACGGTCTGGCGCGGGTTCATCGCGACATCGGCCATCTGGTAGATCATCTGCAACTCGCGCAGGTCGTCCTTGCTGCGCCCGGCCAGCGCCGCCGACAACTCTCGCCCGGCAAAGGTGATCTTGCCCTTGGACGGCGGCAGAAGCCCGGTGATCGCCCGCGCCAGGGTCGACTTGCCCGATCCGCTTTCGCCGACCACCGCCAGCGTATGCCCCGGCTCCAGCGACACCGACACATCTCGCAGCACGTCCAATGGCACGTTTTTGTAGCGGGCGGTCACACCCTTGACCTTCAGCACCGGATTGCCGCCCGAGGGCTTTTCCGGATGCTCCTGCGAGCGAACAGAGACCAGCGCGCGGGTATAGTCCTCGCGCGGGGCGTGGATGATCTGGCCAGTCTCGCCATACTCGACTGTCTTGCCGTGGCGCAGCACCATGATGTCATCTGCAATCTGGGCGACGACGGCAAGATCGTGGGTGATGTAAAGCGCCGCCACCCCGGTATCGCGGATCGCCTCCTTGATCGCCGCCAGCACGTCGATCTGGGTCGTCACGTCCAGCGCCGTGGTCGGCTCGTCGAAGACCACAAGGTCGGGCTTCGGGCACAGGGCCATCGCCGTCATCACCCGCTGCAACTGACCGCCCGAGACCTGGTGCGGAAACCGCTCGCCGATCGTCTCGGGCTTGGGCAGACCAAGCTTGCGGAACAGGGTCACCGCCCGCGCCTCGGCCTCGTCCCGCGACATGACGTGGTGCGACAGCGACGTCTCGATCACCTGCTCCATCAGCTTCTTGGCCGGGTTGAAGGAGGCCGCCGCGGATTGGGCGACATAGGTCACCTCGCGGCCGCGCAGGCCTCGAAGACGGGCCGGACTGTCGCGCAGGATGTCGCGGCCGTTGACGAAGACCTCGCCTCCGGTGATGCGCACGCCACCACGGCCATAGGCCATGCTTGACATGCCGATGGTGGATTTCCCCGCCCCGGATTCGCCGATCAGCCCCAGCACCTTGCCGCGTGCCAGCGTCAGCGACACGCCATCGACGATGGTCACGTCGCGCGGTTTCTCGCCCGGCGCATAGATCGTGCCGCCGATGCGCAGGTCGCGGATTTCCAGGATCGGGCTGGCATTGTTCGTCTGGGTCATGTCAAGCACCGCGACCTCCCTTCAGGCTGGTCGTGCGGTTCAGGATCCAGTCGGCCACGAGGTTGACCGAGATCGCCAGAACCGCGATGGCGAAGGCCGGGATCAGCGCGGCCGAGACGCCGTAGACCAGGCCTTCCTTGTTTTCCTTGACGATCCCGCCCCAGTCGGCCAGCGGTGGCTGAACGCCGAGTCCAAGGAAGGACAGGGTGGACAGGAACAGCACCGCGAAGATGAAGCGCAGGCCAAGTTCGGCCACCAGCGGCGAAAGGGCGTTGGGCAGGATCTCGCGGAAGATGATCCAGCCAAGCCGTTCGCCGCGGAGGCGGGCCGCCTCGACATAGTCCATCACCGCGATATCGACCGCGACGGCTCGAGCGAGGCGGAACACGCGCGTCGCATCCAGCAGACCCATCACCAGGATCAGAACGATGAGCGTCGTCGGCATCACGGTCAGGATCACCATCGCCAGGATCAGGGTCGGAATTGCCATGACCAGGTCGACGATCCGCGACATGCCCTGATCCATCCACCCGCCCAGGACCGCCGCGGTAAAGCCCAGAAGCGAACCGACGACAAAGCTGACAACCGTGGCCGCCGAGGCGATGAAGATGGTCGTGCGGCCGCCATAGATCATCCGGCTCAGCAGGTCGCGCCCGATGGTGTCAGTGCCCAGCAGGAACTTGGACGAGGCGGGTTCCCAGCTGTCTCCGACGATTTCAGCCATGCCATAGGGCGCGATGAAGTTCGCGAAGATCGCCGCAACGAAGAAGGCGACGGTGACGGCCAGCCCGATCAGGGCCGAAAGGGGGATGCGGCTCATTTCGGATGCCTCAGACGCGGGTTGGCAAGGATCGAGATGACATCGGCCAGGATGATGAGGCCGATATAGACTCCGGCAAAGATCAGCCCGCAGGCCTGAACGACTGGCACGTCCCGCTTGGCGACGTGGTCGACCAGGTACTGGCCCATACCGGGATAGACAAAGACCACCTCGACCACGACGACGCCGACCACCAGATAGGCAAGGTTCAGCATCACCACGTTTACGACCGGCGCCACGGCGTTCGGAAAGGCATGGCGAGCGATGATTGTCAGCGGGCGCAGGCCCTTCAGCTCGGCTGTTTCGATATAGGGCGACTGCATCACGTTCAGGATCGCCGCCCGCGTCATCCGCATCATGTGGGCCAATACCACCAGAACCAGCACCAGCACCGGCAAGGCGATGGTCCACAGCTTGTCACCAAGGCTCATGCCATCGCGGATGACCGAGATCGGCGGAAAAATGTGGAACTTGATCGCCAGGAAATACATCGCGATGTAGCCCACCACGAATTCCGGCAGCGAGATCGTCGTCAGCGTGACGGCCGAGATCAGCTTGTCGGGCCAGCGGTTGCGATAGCGCACCGCCAGCAGCCCGAGCGTGATCGCCAACGGAACCGAAATGATCGCCGCCCAGAAGGCCAGGAACAGCGTGTTCCACAGCCGCACCGAAATCTCGGACCCGATATCCTGGCCGTTGGTCAGGGCCGTGCCCAGATCCCCGTGCAGGATGCCCCAGAGCCAGTTCAGGTAGCGGGTCGTCGCGGGCTGGTTAAGCCCGAGTTCCTCGCGCAGGTTGGCCAGCGATTCCGGCGTGGCCGACTGGCCCAGGATCGACTGCGCCACGTCGCCCGGCAGCATCTGTGTGCCGAAGGAAATCAGCAGGGAAACCGCGAACAGCAGAAGCAGCCCGATCCCGAGCCGCTTCAAGACAAGCGTGATGACTGGATGCATTTCTCAATCCGTGACCTGAAGGCAAAAAGGCTCTGTTCCTGCCGAAACGGACCTTTCCGCCGCAAGCTGCGACAGCGGCCGGAACGGCGGATGCGTGTCCGCAAGCCGCCGGGCCATGCGCCGGGCGGCTTGCGGGATTCAGCCCTGTGTCGTCAGGCCAGCCAGGTCTTGGACGAGATGAAGTTGTCCATCAGTTCGCCATTGCCGTTGCTCGACCAGCCGGCAAGCGAGTCGCTGACGGCGTCGACGAAGTCGTTGAACATCGGGATGATCGCCCCGCCTTCTTCGTTCAGGATGCGACCGACCTTGCCGTAAAGCTCCTTGCGCTTGACCGGGTCAAGTTCGGCGCGGGCCTGAAGGATCAGCGCGTCGAATTCCGCGTTCTTGAAGCGGGTGTCGTTCCAGTCTGCCGTCGAGAGATAGGCGGTCGAATACATCTGGTCCTGCACCGGGCGACCGACCCAGTAGCTGGCGCAGAACGGCTTGACGTTCCACACATCCGACCAATAGCCGTCATCCGGCACCTTCTTGATCTCGAGCGGGATGCCGGCCTGCTTGCAGCTGGCCTGGAACAGTGCCGCCGAATCCACGGCGCCGGGGAAGGCCGTGTCGGCGACGATCAGCTCGATCGGGTTGCCGTCATGGCCAGACGCCTTGTAGTGTTCGGCCGCCTTCGCCAGGTCGAACGGCCGCTGTTCCATCGTTTCGTCGAACAGCGGATAAGAGGCATTGATCGGGATGTCGTTGCCGGTGCCGCCGTAGCCGCCAAGAATCTTATCGACCATCTCGTCGCGGTTGATGGCGTATTTCAGCGCCAGCCGCAGGTCCTTGTTGTCGAACGGTTTCGCGTCGACCTGCATGACAAACACGTAATGCGCGCGGCCCGAGACGTTCTGGACCTTGAGTCCGGGCGCACGGCCCAGAAGCTTTGCCACCTTGGGATCGACGCGGTTGATCGCATGGACCTGACCGGACTGCAGCGCGGCGGCGCGGGCCGTCGAGTCGTTGATGACCAGGATCTCGACCCCGTCGTAATGGCCACGGGTGGTGTCCCAGTCATCGGTGTTCTTGGCAAAGACGTAATGTACGCCATGCTCGGCCGTGACGACCTTGTAAGGACCGGTGCCGATGCCGGCATTCGGATTGTCCATCCCGCCCTTGGGCTGGATGATCAGGTGATAGTCGGCCATTAGATAGGGAAGGTCGGCATTGCCGCCCTTCAGCGTGATGACGACGTTGCCGCCATCGGCCTTGATGTCCGCGATGCCCTGCATGACGCCCAGGGCGCCGGATTTCGAATTCTCGTCGGAATGGCGTTTGTAGGTCGCGACCACGTCGTCGGGGGTCATCACCGAGCCGTCATGGAATTTCACGCCTTCGCGGATCTTGAAGGTCCAGACCGACCCGTCGGCGTTGGAGGAAACGGACTCTGCCAGAGTCATCTCGACCTGCCCGTCCGCCGTGACGTTGACCAGCGTATCGCCCCACTGGCGCCCCACTGCCCCCGGCACGGGGTTGGCATAGAGCGCCGGGTCGAGCGTGTCGGTGGTTTCGCCGCCGCCCATGCCAAGCAGCAGGGTGCCGCCCTTCTTGGGCTCTTCGGCATTGGCGGCAGAACCGGCAAAGGTCCCGGCCAGCATCGCTGTCGCACCGAAGGCGACAGAGCGGTTGAGGAAGGCCCGGCGGCTGAGGCCGCCCGCATCGATCTGTTCCAGCAGTCTGGCGAGGTCGTCTTTCATGTTTTCCCCGTTGGTTGCGAAAAGAGTAAGTCGGCAATCCATCCCCTTCTGGCGAGGAGCTAAAGCATCCGTCATCGGCATGGGTCCGGAACATGCTCCGGCTCCTCCCCCCGATGACGGTCGTCGGCTCTGGTTCGTTCCTGCCGTCAGGCAAGACTCGATTCTTCTGCGCGGGGTGAAAGACCCCGGGCAGGCTGGTCTGATGCGTCTCTGGGTTGGATTCGTGAACTGGTCGGCGTTTGGATGCCCGAAAACTTATAGAATTGATTCCACCCTGAACCTGTCCGTATTCTGCCAAGAACTTTGCGGATCAGGCCAATGGACACCTTGCGGATCAGGTTTCTCCTGTTCGATGGATTTTCGAACATGGTCCTTGCCTGCCTGATGGAACCCCTGCGGGCCGCGCGCGACCGTGTGGGCGGTTCGATCGAATGGGTGGTGACGACCCCGCGCGACCTGCCGGTGACTAGTTCGAGCGGACTCCAGATCGCGCCCCAGGTCGAAATCGGTATCGCCTGGAAGACGGACTTGCTGGTCGTGGTGTCGGGCTATGGCTACCGGCACCACGCTTCGCGCGGCACGTCCCGACAGTTGCGCGGCCTCGCCAAGAGCGCCGGGCGTGTGCTTGGTGCAGACACCGCCGCCTGGCTTTTGGCCGAGGCCGGGCTGCTGCATGGCAGCGCGGCAACGGTGCATTGGCAGGTGCTGGCCGATTTCGCCGAGACCTTCCCGGACATATCGGTCTCGACCGACAGCTATGTGCGCGCCGGCAAGATCTGGACCTGCGGCGGCGCCTCGTCGGCGCTGCGGCTGATCCTGAGCGTCATCGGCGAAAGGTTCGGTCCGGCTGTCGCCTTCGACGTCTCGGCGATGTTCATCCATGATGCCGAAGACAGCAACTCGGAAGGACAGTTGACGGCGCGGCTGGCAGGAACCGGGTCTGACACGCTGCAACGGGTGTTGTCGCGCATGGTCGGAACGATCGAGACGCCCCTGCCGCTGTCGGATCTGGCGCGCGATGTGAAACTGTCCCTGCGCAGCCTGAACCGGGTCTTCCTGCAGGAACTGGGTCTATCCCCGGGCCGCTACTACCAGTCGCTGAGGCTGTCGCGCGCCCGTGACCTTGCGCTCAACACCGACCTGAACCAGCAGGAAATCGCCCTGCGTTGCGGGTTCGCCGGCGCCCCGTCGCTCAACCGGGCCTATTCCGCCCATTTCGGCCAGACCATCGGCACAGTCCGGTCGAACCGTCCCCGGACTCGCGCTTGACCGGGATCACTCCTCGGGCCATTCCCCGCGCCCCAGCGCCGCGATTCCCGCCGTGATCCTGGCAAAGCTGTCCGCCGCGCGCGCGCTCCGGCTGCGTGCGCGCAGATAGCCATGCACCAGCCCCGCCTCGGTCGTGCACCGCGCACGGCCGCCCGCCGCATTGATCGCCGCCGCATAGTCCGCGCCGTCGTCGCAGAGCGGATCACATTCGGCGGCATAGATCAGTGTCGGGGGCAAACAGGCGAAGTCCGTATCCCGCAGCGGCGTCGCCGTTGTGTCATGGTCCGGGCCTGCGGTGCCTCCGAAGCGGATGTCGTGGTAGAAAAGCACGTCATCGAGCGTCAGCATCGGCGCCTGCGCGTGCATGACATAACTGCCCTTGCCCATGTCGCCGCCGAGATAGGGGTAGACCAGAACCTGTCCGAGAATTCTGAACCCTTCCCCGCGGGTTGCATGGGCCACGCTGGCCGCCAGATTCCCGCCGGCGCTGTCTCCCGCCAGAACCAGCGGCTGACTCCGGCTGGCAGCGACCGCTCGGGTCGCCGCCAGCGCGTCATCGAAATGGGCAGGGTGGCGATGCTCTGGCGCAAGCCGGTAATCGACCGCGACGACACGATACCCGGTGCTGGCGCAGATTTCCGCGCAGACGTCGTCGTGGCTGTGCAATCCGCCAACGACAAAGCCGCCGCCGTGGAAATAGACGACGGTCACAGGCCTGTCGCCGGCCGCCGAATAGACCCTAACCGGCACCCCGCCCAGCCTTGTGTCTTCCGCGGTGACGCCGGCCGGATAGCCACGGTGGAAGGCCCGGCACATGGCATCGTAGACCTCGCGTTGCCGCTCGATGGAAAAGGTGGCCGTTTCCGGCGGATACCAGCTTTCGGTTTCGCGGATGAAGGCCCAGGTCTCGGCATCGATGATCGAGGCGTAGTCGGGGGTTGAGGTCGTCGGTTTCATTCCTGCCTGCCGATTGGAGAGCGGGGACCTGCCTATTGGCCCGGCCGAACCTGCGTCCTTCGTGGGTCGTGGTCAACGTCTGACTCGATCGAATTCTGACCTGAACTCGCCCCATCTCCGCCGTTTTTTTGGCATAGTCCGTTAAGGTCTGGAAATGGAGCTGCCAACCATGTTCAACCGTTTGACACCCGTCTTTGCCTTGGGAATTGCCGCGATCGCACTGGGTGGCGCAGCGCCCGAGTCGCCTCTTTCCTTCGTGGCCGCCGCTCATGCGAAAAGCGAAAAGTCCGGTGGAAATGGCGGAAACGGTGGCGGTGGCGGTGGCGGTGGCGGCGATCACGGCGGAAAATCCGGGGGCGGCAAGTCCGAGAAGTCGGGCAACGGCAGCGGAAGGGCCAAGTCCTCCGAGTCCTCTGGCAAGTCGTCCGCGGCGTCCGGGAAGACGAACAAGACCAAGTCCACAGCGACCGGGACGACGGAAACAACCGCCTCGGTTGCGACCGGAAAGGCACGGAAGTCCACCGAAGAGGAAGAAGTTGAAGTCGCCTTCTCGGTCGACAATCCGGGCAAGTTCGCTTCCGAACTCAAGGGCCTGAACGCCTATCCCGCCAGCGCCCAAGCCTGGGAAAATGCAAGCCCGAACAGCCGGGTCGGCCGGATCGCCGCCTATCGCGACGCCGCATTGGCGACAACCGAAAGCGAGCGCCTTGCCGAAGAGATCGCAGCAACCGCCGCCGAGAATCAGGATGTCCGAGATGGCCTCCAGCAGCAGATCAGCGATCTTGATGCGGATTACTCGGCGAAGAACGCCGAGATTGACGAAAAGATCGCCGGGCTCGATCCGGCAGCTGAAGACTACGACGCGCAGGTCGCGGCGCTCGAGGCCGAGCGGCCCTCGGCGACGGACTACGAGGCGCAGAAGACCGAACTCGAAGGACAGCTGGCCGAAGCCGAGGTGAACCTGGCCAACAGCGAGGCCGAGCTTGCCGAGGCCCAGGCGGCCGCCGGAACCTTTGCCCAGACCGAGGAACAGGCTCTGATGGCGGCGACCGATGGCCGTGTCCTGTCGGACGAAGCGCTTGCCTACTTCCGCGAGAAGATCGGGCTCGACACCCCCTGAGCGCTGCCCTTGCTGGGCCAGACAAAACGCAATAGACGCAGGGCCGAAGAGAAGTTCCTTCCGATGAGGCCCTGAATGTCTGCGCCGAAGAAAGTCGTGCTTGCCTATTCCGGCGGGCTGGATACCTCGATCATCCTCAAATGGCTCCAGACCGAGTATGGTTGCGAGGTTGTCACCTTTACCGCCGATCTCGGTCAGGGCGAGGAACTGGAGCCGGCGCGCGCCAAGGCGGTGATGCTTGGCATCAAGCCCGAGAACATCTTCATCGAGGATGTGCGCGAGGAATTCGTGCGCGATTTCGTCTTCCCGATGTTCCGCGCCAATG
>ERZ1645185.321-NODE-321-length-20238-cov-4.629242_pt1 | contig 20238 bp, 13 predicted proteins | sample MGYA00575351_ERZ1645185 | MGnify/ENA primary metagenome ERZ1645185 (study PRJEB40838, sample SAMN11284767) | freshwater sediment metagenome | isolation source: river sediment | host: Sediment | place: India: Jana village, Kanpur | collected 2015-12-17 ...
ACGGCGCGCCAGCCGGCCGAACGGACGGCGAAGTCTTTGGCGGCGCGGCGAAGCCGCGCCCATCGCGCCCTCAGCGCGGCGCCACGATCCGGTTCGTCCGCTTCCCCGCCGCCTCGTCCAGCGCCTCGGTGATGTCCGGCGCGTGGTCGGCGTACTCGCGCTTGCCGCTCGCGCGCTCGCGCGCCGCCGCGGCCACGAGCGTGGCGCCATAGCGCTTGGCGTCGGCCGCGCGTCCCTGCGCGTTTGCCACGCGCATCGCCAGCGCGAGTCCCAGCAGGTGCTCCTTCTGCTCGGCGAGGATCGTGTCGGCCTGCGCCCGCGCGGCGGCCTGGTCCCCCGCGGCGAGCTGGATGAGCCCGAGGTCGTAGCGCCGGTGCAGGTCGAACGGCATCAGCGCCGCGAGCGCGTTGATCGCCATCGGCGCGAAGAACGCCACCGAGTCCTGCTGCCCCGCCGACGCGAGCGTCATCACGCGGTTGAACAGGCGGTCCACGCGCTCCTCCGGCGTGAGCGACGAGATGTCGGGGGCGGCGACGATCGGCCCCTCGTCCGCGCCGAACGCGCCGGCCACCGCCGCCGGCGCCGCGGCCGTCGAGCCGGGCGCGGTGCGGGACCCGACGAGGAAGCCGATCACGCCCATCATCAGCGAGGCGATCGCGAACCAGGGCAGCAGCGACGCGGCGGGACGGCCTCCACCGGCGGGCACCGCGGGAGCCGCGGCCGGATCGACCGGCTGGCCGCAGTGCGCGCAGAAGTGCGCGGCCGGGGTGAGCGCGGTGCCGCAGTGCCGACAGAACTTCGGGTTCGCCATGGACGGGATCGAGCGTGAGGGGTGAGACGAGGCGAAGGTCAGCGCGGCGCGCCGAACCTGGTGTCGATCGCCACGCCGCAGGCCTGCAGGAAGGCGGTCGGGAGCTCGCCGCCCGCGAAGATGAACACGACATCGTTCGGCAGCACCTGCTCGATGCCGAGCCGCTCGTCGCGGTAGCGGACCTCCGTGCGGCCGATCTCCTGCACGGTGGTCTTGAAGAGCACCTCCACGCGGCCGGCCTCGATCGCCTGCTCGATGCGGTCGCGGTTGGCGGGCTTGAGGCGGCCGAACTTGTCGCCACGGTACGACAGCCGCACGGTGTTGCCCGGCTGCGCCGCGAGCGCGACGGCGGCCTCGATCGCCGAGTCGCCGCCGCCCACCACGAGGATGCGGTCGCGCCGGTACGCCTCCGCCTCGCTCAGATGATAGAGTACGTTGGGCAGTTCCTCGCCCGGCACGCCGAGCTTGCGCGGCGTGCCGCGGCGGCCGATCGCGAGCACCACGCGCTTGGCGCGGTAGGTCCCGCGCGGCGTGACGACGTCGAAGCCGCCGTCGCGCGGCACGACGCGCTCGGCCCCTTCCTGCGTGTTCACCGTGAGCCCCGCCGTCTGCACGATCTCGCCCCACAGGTCGATCAGCTTCTCCTTGGGGATCTCGGGGCCGGTGAGCCGCCCGTAGCCGGGCACGTGGAGCGGCCGCGTCATCACGAGCTTCTTGCGCGGGAAGAGCCGCACCGTGCCGCCGATGTCCTCGCGCTCGATCGTCGTGAGCCCCAGACCGCGCTCGAGCGCGTAGAGCGACGTCGCGAGCCCCGCGGGCCCGCAGCCCACCACGAGCAGGTCCGACGCCCCCGCCTCGCGCGACGACGACCCCTCCTTGAGGATGGCGTCGACCACCTGCTTCCCCTGCTCGAACGCGTTGCGGATGAGCCCCATCCCCGCGAGCTCGCCGACGATGTACAGCCCAGGCACGTTCGACTCGAAGTTCCCCTTGATGCGCGGCAGGTCCACGCCGCGCTTCGCGGTGCCGAAGACGAGCTGGATCGCGTCGACCGGGCAGGACCGCTCGCAGAGGCCGTGCCCCACGCAGCAGGCCGGCTGCACGGGGAAGGCCTGCCCGTTGCGCATCACGAGCACGTCCCCCTCGGGGCAGACGTCGATGCAGCTCCCGGTGCTGATGCAGCGGTCGGGGTCCACCACCGGATGCAGCGTGAGCGGCTCGTCGAGGCCCTGCCGCTTCGCCTCGTGCTCGGCGGCGACCGCCTGCGCCTCGCGCCGCCGCGAGCGCAGGAAGAACGGCAGCGTCGCGCCGCCCACCAGCACCGCCGCGATCACGTACAGCAGCAGCGTCTCGTCCATCAGAACCGCACCTCGAGGCTCGTGAAGACCGTCGTGCTCGTGAGGTTGCCGCCGAAGCGCTCGGTCACCTGCAGCACGCCGCTCACGCGCGGTCCGAACGGCTGCCAGGCGCGCAGGTCGATGCCGTGCGTCATCAGCGTGGTGGCGCGCTGCTCGACGCGGTAGAACTGGTAGCCGCCGCGCACGCGCGCCGAGCCCACGCGGTACTCGAGCCCCGGGCTCGCGAGGAGCCCCGTGCCGAAGCCGTCGTCGAACCAGCTCGCGTGCAGCGAGGCGATGCCCGCGCCGAGCACGCGCGGCACCGAGAGCGACGCGCCGGCGGCGTAGCCGCTCGTCTCGCCGCCGGGGTCGTTCACGCTGCCGTTGAGGTCGAGGTAGACGCCGCCCGCCGTCGAGAGGCTGAGGCCCGCGGTCGCGCGCTCGCGCCGCGTGAACGGCGCCAGGAAGGTCGTGTCGAGCGGCGTGAGGCGGTCGCTCACCGCCGAGGCGTAGACGTAGCCGCGCTTCCCCGCCGGCATCGACGCGCGGAGCATCACGCGCGCGAGCCCCCACTGCCCCATCGGCGTCGGCGGCGTCGCCTCGACGTCGCCGGTGAGCGAGAAGCGTCCCACCCGCAGCCGCATCGCGAGGTCGGCGCCGGCGCGCCACTGCGCGCGGTCGCTCGGCATCACCTGCGTCACGGCGAGGTCGGTGGAGAAGTCGGCGCGCTCGGTCGCGTGGCGCGTGCCGACGAAGGCCGCCGCCTTGGGGAGGCGGAACGAGACCTCCTCGTTGCCGCGCTCGGGCTCGAAGCCCGCCGCGACGCCGGCGCTCACGCCGCGCTCGTCGCCGAACCGCACCGCCGCGCCGTCCCAGAAGGCGCTCTGGTGGTCGAAGTCGGAGTAGAAGCGCCCCACGGTGAGCCGCGCGGGGCCGGTGCGCAGGTCGTACCGCGCCTCGTAGATCCGGATGCGCGTCTGCCGGTCCCAGAGCGCATCGCCGCCGGTGCGCTGCTGCGCGCGCAGGTTGATGCGCAGGCGCGAGCGGTCGCCGGTGATGAAGGTGTTGAACCGCACGGCCGGCATGCCGATGTCGCGCGTGGTGCGCACGGGATCGGCGCCGAGCCCGACGGTCTCGGTGTGCGAGCCCCACATCTCGAGCCCCACCGCGCCGTCCACGCGCGGCCGGCTCGCGACGGTCGGGGGCGCACGCGGCCGCGTCGACTCGGCCACGACCACCGTCGGCGCGACGCCCGCGGCCCCGCCGATGCGAGGCAGGTAGTAGAGCGTGTCGCCGCGCGTCACGGGGAACGGCGTCCCCGCGAATCCCACCACCGCGCGCCGCGCCGTCGCGCCGACGACCACGACGGTGCCCATCACCGGCGCGTCGGCCGTGCGGCGCACGGCGAGCGTGTCGCCGGTGCGCAGGCCGTCATCGGTACCGACGTTCAAGTAGAAGGTGGCGCCGGCCACCTGCACGACGACGGCGGGGCGCGCGGCCTGCGCGTGCAGCGCCGCGGGCGCGAGCGCGGCGAGGAGCACCGCGAGCACGCCCCGCCACCCGGATCGCCGCGCGCGCGCCCGCATGTCGCTCACCGCCCGTGGCACGAGTAGCACCGCTGGCTGTCGTACGCGTAGCCGCTGCGTCCGCGGTGCTTGTCGTCCATCGCCGCCTGGCCGTGCTCGTGGCACGACAGGCAGTTGAACACGCGGTAGTCGCCCGGCGTCACGTGGCAGGTCGCGCACGAGGCCCACTTGCCGCGATGGTCGCCGGAGAAGATCCGGAACTCCGTCGCGTCGTGGTCGAAGGTCGAATCCCAGTTGCGCTCGGTGTGGCAGCTCGTGCAGGTCTGCGGGAACTGCTGCGCCGCGTGCTCGCGCTGCCAGTCGGGGAGGTGACAGGCGACGCAGTCATTGTTGCCCGCCGGCGGCGGCGTCCACTTGAGGGCGTTGCCGGGCTGCACGTGGCAGGAGGCGCAACGCTGCGAGGCGTGCGCGCCGCGCAGCGCGAAGCCGCGCGCCGCCACCTCGTGCTCGAACGTCGCGCCCCCCGACCACGAGAGCGTCACGTGGCATTGCGCGCAGTCCTGCGGGAAGCCGCTGTGGTCCACCGCCGACGCCGACGCGCGCGCGAGGGCCGACTGGTGGCAGGCGACGCAGTCGCGCGGCACCGCGGCGAAGACGCCCGCGCGTTCGGTCTTGTGGCACGCCTCGCAGGGCGTCGTGACGTGCGCGCCGGTGAGCGGGAAGGCCGTCCGCTGGTGGAGCGAGAGCGCCTCGACGTCGCGGAAGTCGCTGGTGTTGTGGCAGCGCGTGCAGTCGGCGCCGAGGTTGCCGCGGTGGACGTCCACGTGGCAGGTGGCGCAGGCCGTGGGCTCCACCTTCGGCTCGTCGAACCGCAGGTCGAGGTGGCAGCTCGTGCAGGTGGCCTCGGCGTGCCCGCCCGAGAGCGCGAACCGCGTCTGGCGCGCGTGGTCGAACTTGAGGTCGCGGCGGAGCGGTTTCCACCCGTCCGACGTGTGGCAGTCGGCGCAGTCGATCCCCGCCGGCAGCGTGCCGTGCGGGTTGGTGGGGACCGGCGCCTGCTGGCCGGCGGCATCGCCGAACGGCAGCGCGAGCAGCGCGAAGAGGATGAACGCCCGGATGGTGCTCATGGACGCCTCGGGATCGCCGCGCCGTGGCAGGCGCGGCAGGTGGTCTCGAGCGGACGGTACCGCGTGAAGGCGACGCCGTTGGCGCCCGTCGTCACGACGTGACACTTGGCGCACGCCACGTTCCGGTGCGCCCCATCCAATGGATATCGCGTCTTCGCGTGGTCGAAGGCCGTCACCTTGAAGCTGTCGGTCACGTGGCACTCGGTGCAGGCGCGCGCGCCGAACTGGCCCTGGTGCGGGTCCACCGTCTTGTGGCACGACGCGCAGTCGCGCGACGGCAGGCGGAACTGCGGCGGCCCGCCCGGGCGCACCGGCTGGTGGCACTGCACGCAGGGCACCGCGACGTGCGCCCCGGTGAGCACGTACGTCTCGCGGTTGTGCCGCGCCAGGTCATAGAAGCTCGGCAGCCACCGCACCTCGTTGTGGCAGCCCGCGCAGTTGGCGCCGCCCGGCGACTTGGCGAAGGTGCCCTCGTGCGCGTCCACGTGGCACGACGCGCACGACGCGGCCTGCGGCGCCGGGTACATCGCGCCGCGCACGCTCGCCGGCCACGTCATCCGGATCGTCGCCGTCGCCGGCCGCCGCGGGTCGTGGCAGCTCGCGCAGCGGAGCGCGGCGTGCGCCCCCGCCAGCGCGAACTTCGTCCGCGCCGCGTGGTCGAAGCCCGACTCGAACCCCGAGCGGTTCTTCAGCACGCCCCACCCGTCGGTGGAGTGGCACTGCTCGCACCGCTGGGGCATCGCCCCCTTGTGATGGTCGTCGGCGTGGCAGTTGGTGCAGGCCTGCGCCCGCACGCCCTTGTACCGCGTCACCGACTCGGCCACCCCCGCCACCTGCATCGGCTTGTGGCAGCTGGCGCAGTCGGCGGTGCGGTGCTTGCCCGTGAGCACGTAGCGCGTGGAGTCGTGGTCGAACCGCACCGCCTTCTCCCACGTCCCCTCGTCGTGGCAGGCGGCGCAGGTGCGCTGGCCGAACTGGCCGGCGTGCACGTCATCGGTCTTGTGGCAGTCCACGCAGCCGGTGCCGAGCCCCAGGTAGGTGCGGCCCATCACGCGGTGCTTGGTCGCGTAGGCGCGCACGTCGGCGTCGACGATCAGCTTGGGCGTGTGGCAGCTGCGGCAGCTCGTCTCGCCGTGCGAGAGCTTGAGCTCGTAGCCCACCTTCTTGTGGTCGAATGCCGCCGTGTCGAACCGCACCATCTGGAAGTCGACGCCGAAGTGGTCCTTGTGGCAGGCGGCGCAGTTGCGGTTGGCGGAGGTGGCGTGGAGCCCTTCCTTGGCCGCGATCCGCTCGCGCAGCGGCTCGTGGCACTGCAGGCACTTGGCGTTGGAGACGCCCGGTTTGCCGAGGTCATGGCACTGCGTGCAGTTGCCCATCCCCTCGAGGGCGCTGTGCGCGCGGGCGAGCTTCCCCGGCGAGATGAGCTGCGCCTCGGCCGCGCGCGGCGCGACGGACAGCAGCGCGGCCAGCGCCAGGGTGAGCCCGGCACCGAGCGCCGCGAGCGACCGCGCCGCGCGCCGCGTCACGTGAACCCGAACCCGAAGAGCGTCGCCACGGTGATGTGCACGGCGACGACGAGGAACATCACGATCGCGAGCGGCAGGTGCAGGATGTGCCAGTACCGGAAGAGCCGCTGGAAGGGCTGCAGGTGCGCGAGCTGGTGCTCCACCTCCAGCTGCCGCTCCACCAGCCGCACCACGCGCGCGCGCTGCGGCGCGGTGAGCGGCGCGGCGGCGAGCTCGCGCTTCACCTTGCGCAGCGTCGTGCCGTGCGTGAGGTCGAACCGCACCGCCGAGGCGATGGCGGTGAAGAGGCCCTCGCGCGGCGAGGCCACCGAGGCCGGGATCAGCCGCTCCACCTGCGCGACGCGCGGCCCGAGGCCGGCCGTGAGCTCCTCGATCAGCTGCGCCCGCTGCGCGCGGATCTCCGCGAGGTCCGCGAAGCCGCCCTGCACCGACTTGGGGATGCGCACGTAGACGTAGCGCCCGAAGATACCCGAGAGGGCCACGACGACCATGCACCAGAAGGCGATGGAGACGAGCCCGCCGACCTTGAAGCTCGTGTGCAGCGTGACGAGGAACGGCCCGACGGTGCAGAGGAAGATGTGGAACTCGAGCCAGAACTTGAGCTTCCCCAGCCGCGCGAGCGCCTTGATGCGCTTGCGGCTGGAGTAGAGCACCACGCCCGCCGTGATCAGCCCGAAGCCGATGATGCCGTAGCGCAGCCCCAGGCGGCCCGCGGGGCGCAGGTCATCGTAGAAGTCGGAGAAGGGCCGCTCCGCGAAGGGGAGCGTGTAGTAGTCGAGGCCCATCCCCGTGCCGATCACCGCCACCGACGCGGCGACGGTGAAGAGCACGAGCACCCAGAGGCGGCTGGCGATGCGCGCGGGGCGGGTGGTCATGTCCCGAGAATGTACGAATCGGAATGTGGTGGACCAGAGGAGTTCACCCTACTCCGACGCGGGGGGACCGCCGCGCGCAACCGGCCTGTGCGTCAGGTCACAACGGCGGCGCCCCTACGGCCGCGGCGCGTTCGCCCGGACCTGCCGGTCCATGATCCGCAGCAGCTCCTGGTTGGTCCACGGCTGCCACCCGTGCGGCTTGAGCGGCCGGCCGTAGCTGAACGATCCCGAGTAATATGGTCCCTTCCCCGGCTCCTTCGTGCTCTCGAGGAAGGTCTCGAACCGGTACACGCCGAGGTTGAGGAAGTAGTTGTCCATGTCCCCCACCGCGACGTGCAGCTTGCCGACCAACTTGGGCCCGATCGTGCCCCAGTTGCGCTCGACGTACGCGCGCAGGTCGTAACCGCGCTCGCGCATCGCCTCGGCGACCGCGCGGTCGATCTTCCCCGTGCGCTTGTCCCACAGCTGGGCCGGGTAGCCATCGGGCCCCACCGGCGCCCAGGCCGCCTGCCAGCCGTCCCACTGCCCACCCGAGCGGCCCTTGGTGGCGATCACCAGCTCCGCCTGGTTCTCCTCGCGCACCGTGAGCTCGGTGAGCCCCTCGGGCGTGCGGCTCGACGGCACCTCGCGCGGCAGCCAGCTGCCGTCGGCGCGGACGAAGGCGTTGCTGTCGGCGTAGATGTCGCCGAACTGGTAGTTGCGGAAGTCGAGCTGGTCGGGGTAGAGCGACCAGGCGCCGCCGAAGACGTCGGGGTAGTGCACCTGCAGCGCGAGCACGTCCCAGCCGCCGGTGGAGCCGCCGGTGAGCGTGCGCGCGTAGGGCGCGGCGAGCGTGCGGTAGCGCCGGTCGATCTCGGGGATCAGCTCGCGCACCAGCGCGTCGCCGTAGGGGCCGTTGTTGGCCGAGTTGAGGGCGTAGCTGTCGTCGTAGAAGGGCGTCGTGTGCTGCAGGAAGACCGCGATGAACTCCGGCACCTGCCCCGAGGTCCAGGCCTGCTGGAACTCGCAGCCGGGCTCGCGGTTGGTGCGCTGCAGCCGCGCCTCGCGCGCCGCCGCGCTCTCCGGCCGGTCGCACCCCTCGAACGTGAAGCCGAACGGCGCGCGGTCGCTGTAGTGGCCGATCGTGTAGACCACCGGGTACCGGCGCCCCGGGTTCTCGTGATAGCCCTTGGGCAGCAGCACCACCGCGCCGAGCGGCATGTCGTGCCCCCAGAAGGCGCTGGCGAGGGCGGAGCGCATCTTGAAGCGCTGCACCCACTCGGTGTCGGCGATCGTGGGGACCGGCGGCAGCACCTTGGTGAGTTCGATCGTGATGGGCGTGCGGCTGGCGGGATCGATCCGCACCTTGCGCGCCTCGCTCACGAGCGAGCCGGGGGCGGCGTTCCAGCGCTGCCCCTCCCCCGCATCCATGTGCGCCCAGATCGTGTGGCCGTCGCTCCGCGTGAAGCGCGTGTACGGCAGCAGCAGCCCCTGCACGAAGTACTCGCCGGCCGGCAGCTGCGCGAGCGACTCGAGCGGGAAGCCGAGCACGCCCTTGTCGAAGGTGACGGGCTGGCCCGGCCTGAGGTCGGCGACGTCCACGCCGAAGAACGGCTCGCTCGTCCGCCGCGCGCCGGCCTGCTGGCGCGGCTCGGCGCGATCGGTGCGCGCGATGAACAGGTAGGCACGCCCCGTGACCGGGCCCGTGTGCGCGGCGGCGGAATAGCTGAGGCGGATGACCTGCGCGTGCGCGCGCGGCGCGGCGAGCAGCGCGGGCGCGAGCAGCAGGGTGGCGGCGAGGAGGCGGAGGCGGGTCGGCATGGGCCCGAATCTACGACACGCCGCGTCAGCCCGCGAAGAGCCGCCCCCGTGGCGTCGATCCGTCGTCCTGCACCGCGGCCGCGATCGCGCGCGCGATCTTCTCCGCCCCGCGGGCCGAGGGCTCGATCTGCAGCGTGAAGTCCTCGTCGTCGGTGCAGACGGCGCGCAGGTCGATCACGTCGAGCCCCCTCCGCGCGCCCGCGACGATGATGCGGTCGTTGCAGACCGCGATGGGGGCGCGCGCCAGCCGCGCGAGCGGGGCCGGCTGCAGGCGCACGTCATAGATGGTGCAGAGGACGAGGCGCGGCCCTCCAACTGCTCGCACTGCGCCGCGACGTCGCGCATCCGCGCGCCGTCCTCGGCGAGGAGCTGCACCTGCCACTTCCCCGCCAGCAGGCGCGACAGATGGTCCGCGGTGTCGGGGGCGCCGTCGGTGTACCAGCGGATGTCGAGGATCGAGTCGCCCAGGAGGACCAGCTGGGGGGTCGGCATGCTTCATTATATGCGCCGGCGGGCGGGGCGGATTGCATAATCGGGCTGCGAAGGTCGGCCGTCGGCGAGTTCTATGCAGCCGGCAGCGCCTCCGTTGAGTTCGGTCGCTCCTGCATTGATGCTGACCGCGCCTGCATTGATGCTGACCGCGCCTGCATTCCAGCTGACCGCACCTGCAACGAGGCTGACCGCGCCTGCAACGAGGCTGACAGCGTCTGCAATGGGGCTGACAGCGCCTGCAACGAGGCTGACGGCTCCATCAACGAGTCTGACAGCTCCTGCAATGAGGTCGGTCGCTCCCGCATCGGGGCTGACCGCTCATGCATTGAGGCTGACCGCTCCGCTGTTCACGCTCGCCCAGCGTCCATTGAGCCCGGCAGCTCCTGCATTGAGGTCGGCCGGGCCGACACTGAGCGCGGCAGGCCCGTCATTGCACGTGAACGCGACTTCAATGAGGCTCGCCGGGCATTCCATTCAGCTCGCCGGACGTTCTATGCAGCTCGTCGCACCTTCCATGCATCTCGTCGCTCCTTCTATGCATCTCGTCGCGCCCTCCATGCATCTCGCCGGGGCTTCTACGTCCCTCGCAGGCCCTTCCGCGAACCTCGCAGCGACTGCGGGGGGCCTCGACGGACGCGCACTTCGCCTTCGCGCGTCGTCAGGGGCGCGCGGTGGCGCCCCCGCCCCCCGCGCCACAGCTTTCCCCATGCGCCTCACCGTCAACGGCACCGCCCGTGAGTACTCCGGCGACCCCGCCCAGCCGCTCCTCTGGTTCCTCCGCGACGAGCTCGCGCTCACCGGCACCAAGTTCGGCTGCGGCGTCGCCGCCTGCGGCGCCTGCATGGTGCACGTCGACGGCAAGCCCACCACCGCCTGCGTCACGCCGATGGGCGCGCTCGACGGACGCGCCGTCGTTACCATCGAAGGACTCAGCGACGCGGGCGACCACCCGGTGCAGCAGGCCTGGGCCGCCGCCAACGTCCCGCAGTGCGGCTACTGCCAGTCGGGACAGATCATGGCCGCGGCCGCGCTGCTCGCGACCAGGCCCGCGCCCACCGAGCGGGACATCGACGACGCGATGAACGGCGTCATCTGCCGCTGCGGCACCTACCCGCGCATCCGCGAGGCGATCCGCGCCGCGGCCGCGCGCCTCGCCGCACCGGGGGGACGCTGACGATGACGCACCTCCCCCGCCCCTGGCTCGACCGCCGCCGCGACCGCGACGGCGATGCCCCCGCCACGCTCGACCGCCGCGACTTCCTCGCCCGACTCGGCGCCACCGGACTCGTCCTCGCGATCTCCGCCTCCGGCATCTCCTGCCTCGGCGACTCCGCCGCCGCGGGCGACGACTGGGAGCCGGCCGTCTACCTCCGCATCGGCGAGGACGGCACGGTCACGGTCATCGTCCACCGCTCGGAGATGGGCCAGGGCGCCCGCACCGCCATCGCGATGAGCGCCGCCGACGAGCTCGAAGCCGAGTGGTCCACGGTGCGGATCGAGCAGGCGGTCGGCGACGCGAAGTACGGCAACCAGAACACCGACGGCTCGTCGAGCATCACCGACAAGAGCTGGCTCGCGGTGCGGCAGGCCGGCGCCGCCGCGCGCACGATGCTCGAGGTCGCCGCCGCCACGGAGTGGGGCGTCGATCCCACCACCGTGCACGGCATCAACGGCGAGGTGGTGCACACCGGGAGCGACCGCAAGGCGACGTACGCCTCGCTCGTGAAGCGCGCGCGCACGGTGCCCGTCCCCACCGACGTGCCGCTCAAGTCGCCCGACCGGTACCGCTACATGGGCAAGGACGTCGCCTCGCTCGACCTGCAGGCGATGATCACCGGCAAGGCGAAGTACGGGCAGGACATGACGCTGCCGGGGATGCGCATCGCCGTCATCCAGCGCCCGCCCGTGTACGGCGCGAAGGTCGCGAAGTTCGACGCTACCGCCGCGCTCGCGGTGCCCGGCGTGGTGAAGGTCGTCGAGATGCCCGCCGCCGACATCCCCTCGGCCTTCAAGCCGCTCGGCGGCGTGGCCGTGGTCGCGACGGGCACGTGGGCGGCGATCGAGGCGCGCAAGAAGCTCGTCATCGAGTGGACGTCGAGCCCCAACGACTCGTACGACTCGGCCGCGTACCGCGCGCAGCTCGAGAGCGCCGTGCGCTCAGAGGGGACCGTGGTGCGCGACCTCGGCGACGCGGAGTCGGCGATCGCCGGCGCGGCGAAGCGCGTGAGCGCCGAGTACTACGTGCCGCACCTCGCGCAGGCGCCGATGGAGCCGCCGGCCGCGCTCGCCCACGTGACGGGCGGCCGCTGCGAGGTGTGGGCGTGCACGCAGGACCCGCAGACCGCGCAGGCGACGGTGGCCGAGGTGACGGGGCTCAAGAAGGAGAAGGTCACCGTCAACGTCACCTTCCTCGGCGGCGCGTTCGGGCGGAAGTCGAAGCCGGACTTCATCGCCGAGGCGGCCTGGTTGTCGAAGGAGGTCGGCGCGCCGGTGAAGGTGGTGTGGACGCGCGAGGACGACCTGCAGAACGGGTATCCGCACACCGTGAGCGTGCAGCGGCTCGAGGCCGGGCTCGACGCGGACGGGCAGATCGTCGGGCTGCTGCATCGCGTGGCCTCGCCGCCGATCGGCTCCACATTCGACGCCACGCAGGACCATCACTCCGAGGGGGAGCTCGCGCTCGGCGTGCTCGACCTGCCGTACGCGATCCCCAACGTGCGGGTGGAGGCCTGCCGCGCGCCGGCGCACGTGCGGATCGGCTGGTACCGGTCGGTGTCGAACATCCCGCACGCGTTCGCGATCAACTGCTTCATGGACGAGCTCGCGCGCGCGGCGGGCAAGGACCCGGTGCGGTTCCTCATCGACGCGCTCGGCGGCGACCGCGTGATCGACATGAATGCGACGGGCGCGAAGAAGGCGGTGGACAACTACGGCAAGAGCTGGGCGGACCATCCCAACGACACCGCGCGTCACCGTCGCGTCATCGAGACGGTGGCGAAGGAGTCGGGCTGGGGCACGCCGCTGCCGCGGGGCGAGGGCCGCGGGGTCGCGGTGCACCGTTCGTTCCTGACGTACACGGCCGTGGTGGTGCGCGCGAAGGTCGCGGGTGACGGCACGGTGACGGTGCCGCGCGTGGACATCGCGATGGACTGCGGCTACGCGGTGCACCCGGAGCGGGTGCGGAGCCAGTGCGAGGGGGCGGTGGTGATGGGGCTGTCGAACACGCTGCTGTCGCAGCTCACGTTCGCGCGCGGGCGGGTGGAGCAGTCGAACCTGACCGACTACCGGGTGCTGCGGATGGCCGGTGCGCCGCGGGAGATCCGGGTGCACCTGGTGCACTCGGGGGGGCCGATCGGGGGGGTGGGCGAACCCGGCGTGCCGGCGGTGGGGGCGGCGTTGGTGAATGCTGTGGTGGCGGCGGGTGGGGTGCGCGGCCGTCAGCTCCCCGTGTCGGCGATGCCTAGCGGCGCGTGAGCGCCCAGACCTGAACCTGCTCGCCACCCAGCGAATCGACCCAGACGCCGGCGATGCGGTCATGGTGCACGTCGAAGGCCGTGAACGAGGCCGGCAGGCGCACGCGGGCGAGCGGCAGGCCTGATCGGTCGAGCACGATCCACTGGGCCTCGGTGTCGGCGAGGGTCACGGTCTCGCGCACCCAGATCGCGCCGTCGCGGTCGATGAGCAGTTGATCGAAGGCGGGCAGCTCGCGCGGGAAGACGTCGTCGCCGGAGAGCATCGTCCACTCGCGCTTGCCGTACTCGTCGCGCACGTCGCGCAGGACGCGCTCGCGGTACTGCCGGCGCATCGCGGCATTCACCGCGCGTCGCGGCAGGTCGAGGCGCACTTGGCGCGGCGTGCCCCCGTCGACCGGGTAGAGCCAGAGCTCCCAGCGTCCACTGGCGGCGACGACCACCGTCGAGTCATCGGCGTCCGCGAGCAGCTGCCGACGGTACGGTGGCCGCCCGCCGGTGAGTCCCCCGCTCGCGTTGAGGCGAAGCACGCGCTCGTCGGCGGGATGAGCGCCGTAGCGCGCGACGATGCGCCCCGCCGTGTCCATGCGGACGAGGGTATCGACGCCGCGCACGACGCCTTCCTCCGCTGGCGCGGGGAACTGCCCTTCCCGTCTCGCGAGCAGGCTCCCATCCGCAAACCGCGCGAGCGGGACGGTGGCCCCGACGCCGAGCGCGGCGAGCGAGATCGCCGTTGGCTCGAAGGCGTCGATGGGCAGCACCGTCACCTGCCGCTGGAGCGCGTCGAAGAGGGCGACGACGCTGGTGTCTGCCGACTTGAGCATCTGGAGGTGCTGGAACTCGAAGGGGCCGCGTCCCATGCGGCCGCGCGCCTCGACGGTCGCGCCTGTCGAATCGACGGTCAACAGCTGCTTCGATGCGTCAGTGGAGAACATGACGCGGCCGCCGGGGAGCAGGCGGACGCCGGAGATGCGGTAGTACTGCGAGGGGCTGCCGGGGAGGGGCTCGCCGAGGGTGAGGATGGGGCGTGGGCTGGTCTGCCATTGCGCCGTGTGCTGGGCGAGTGAGGCGGGGACAGGGGTGATCGCTACGCCGTTGCTGTCTTGGGTGACGACCTGCACAGGCGGTGCTTCGCTCCGTGCACATGCTCCGAGCGCCAGGGCGGTCAGCGTGACATAGAGCGCGGTGCGAGGCTGGTTAGCGCCATTGAGAGACGACTTCGGCAAGGAGTGGGGCTCCTGGTCCACGCTGAGGGTCGGGCGAGACAGCTCGCTAAGCGGACGCGGCTGCGACGGGAATGCGCCACGTTCTGAGGCACGAATGATCGGTGTGCGGAGCAATGGTCTTCGCGGGATCTCGGGTGCGCAAGGGCCCGTGGCGCGCAGTGCCCTCCGCCGTGCGCGTCGACCCCTTGACCGCGATGGACTGCAGCTCCGCCGTGTGCCCTGAGAACACGCGCGGGTCCGCACTGCGCTGCGAACGCGTACCTGACCGCTATGAGCAGCACTCTCGCTATTCGCACGTGGCACCAACACTCAGTTGTGACGCGCAAGCCGAAGAGGGACTCGCCGGCCGCCTGTATGCGACACTCACGACGATCCTCAGCGCACTCGCGAGAACAAGAGCACAGCGCCCCCGCAGCTGGAGGAGATGGCTCGATCACCATCGGCCCCTAACGTCGTCTCAAGCGCTCGATAAGCGGACGCGCCGCAGCACTAAGGCCAACGAGGTGCTCTGCCGCCGCAACCACCAACTCGGCCGGGCAGCCAGACTGTAGCGCCGCAGAGAGTAATGCAACAGCGATGTCACCACTCCAACCTGGAAGCAACTTGCGCTTCGCCAAGAACGCGATCAGCCCGACAGCAGCGGTGGGATTTGCTTTGAGCCACTCCCCTTCCTGTGTCCAGCCGAAGATGACCGCGTCCGCGTGGGCGAGCGATAAGTTCGGGCTCAGATTGAGCTCATCAAGCGCCTCCAGCGGCGGTATCCCACTTTCGGATACCCAGGCAAGCATCTCTCGCAGCTCATCAGCCGTGAACGCAACCGGCTGCCCTAGCCTGCGTTGACGCCAGTATGGCTGCAGGAGCTCCCGCCAGACACGCTCTCGTACCTCCGCGTCACAGCGTGCACTGTGCCTCGGCAACTGACGCGCAAACTCGACCCTCGCCTCTTCGGATGCATACAAGACGAAGGTCTGCAGGTCAGCGACGGTCAGCCGGCCATGCTCCGCGTCACACGCGACGAACGCGACAAGATCCCCTAGCTCCTTCGCTCGATGCGGAAGGAGATCACCACTCCGTCCTAACAGACCACCAAAGTGCGGGCGCAGCCACTCCCACGCGGCGGGTGACCACCTTCTCTGCATCAGGCGCCCGTCCCACAACTGCGCTGCCTGACGTTCTCCACCAGTCACGGAAAAGGCCGGGAGCACCTGCTCGGCGGTCCATGGAAAATCGGCCATCCCGAGTCGCTCAATCGCCATCCCAAGAATGGGACGAGCGTAATCTCCCGCCGCGGTGGTATCCGACAGCACACGGAGCCAGCGTGCCTTCTCCGCCTCGTCGACAGAAAGCGCCATTTGACCCTCGACTCGATCCCTTGCATTCGCAACGCGCCACCACGTCAACGCTGCGCACCCAGCAGGATGGTTCAGTGCTCCCTCCGTCCACCCGAACCCCTGGAGCCCGGGAGTAAGACCGGCTGCTGCCTCGAACAACACGTCACCAGCTCGCTCATAGGCCGCCAGCAACTCTTCGCTCGCCGTCGGCTCAATATCCTCACACCAGCCGGCAAGGACGCTTCCCATCGCTCTCGCGAGCCCCTCTGACACTTTCACTCGCTCAAGTAGAGCCAAGAGACTCAGACGGTCGGAATCGGAGATGACACAACTACGAGTGCCCCACAGCAGGGACTCCGCCACCGAGAGGCCGAAGGGCGTTCTACCCTCGACAGCAAACAGGATTAGCCGCACTCCCCATGCCGCATCCGTTCGCATAGCCTCCTGCGCAGCGCCCATGAGTGCCGGCCCCAGATCGCGGGTCCCGGCCTCTGAGAGGGTCGCCTCCATCGTCCGAAGGGCGTCCTCAGCGGTCATGCCCATGAAGGCGGCTGCATCAATCGGCGAGGGACCATCGCCTCCCCATCGCACTTCCACTCTCGAGAACAGCCCCTCAACATCATGCTCTTGCCATTCGGGATGGCTTTCCGCCTCTTCCTTGGCAAACTGCGCCACGACAACACTTGCAGGCGCAACGCGCGCAAGATGGCACGACAGATCGAAGCGCACTCGCTCCCCGTGCCGCCTCGACTCGTCGCTCGGCAATTCAGGCTCGCGCAGCGCTGCAACAAGCGCACGAAGGCTCTCCTCGCAGGCGTTCGCCGCGTGTGCCTGCAACACTCGATACAACTCGGGCCGCAACAACACCTCTCGGTCCCATCGAAGCGCGACTGCGCGCAGGAGCACGTCGTCCGCCCCTTCTCGCGGCCTCAGGGAATGGGCGTAAAGAGCAAGCCTCTGAAGCAATCCTCCCTGTCCGCGATCATGTCGGTACGCGAACTCCTGCACAACAGACGCGTTCGGCGCAGCATCCAGTGTCGTACGTCCCAGCTCGACCAGCACGTCCTCCGCACGCGGATGCGAGTCCTGATTCGAAGGCGCGACAGCGGCTCGCCCGAAGCTCAACCAATCGAATCCATTGCCAGATCCTCGCGCGACTTCGACGAGGGCGTACGCCTCACTAACCCTCCTCTCCACGAGCTCGACCAGTCGCTCCCACTCGCGAGAGGCGAGAACGGCCCCCTGCTTGTGCACTGAGCGCACCAAGTACGCGGGGTCTACTCGCATACCTACTCTGTTCGCGAGCGCCTGCAGCTCTGCCTCTGCGTCCACGACCTCCTCCTCGTGGGCAATCTCGAGACGCTCAATCGGCTCGAGGTGAAGACGCGTGAGGTGCCCGAGGATCATTATGGCCTCTGCGTCCATCCCCTCTTCGACCAAGCGCTCGAACAGCCAGGGGCCGACATGCCGAGCCTGGACCGCCATCGACGGCTGCGATACGACGAGCGCTATCAGTTGCCGTACCACATCGCGTGCGGGCCACTCTTTGCATGCCCACAGGAAGTACTCCAACTCACTTGCGAACTGAGGATTCAGAAGCAACGAACGCCCTCTCAAGAAGCGCAGTAGAGGCGGGTTGTTCCCTGAACAGTAGTTTCGGAGAGCCCATTTACCCCATTCGCTCGCAGCTTCTCTACTACTGCGCTCATCCAGAAGGACGTTCAACACGCGTTCTCGAACGAGCCACTCGAACCAGGCGTCACCTTTCGCGCAGGAGACGAAAACTTGCCTTCCATCATCGGTTTCGATTCGAGCACGTACGTAGTCGGAGTCGACCGGTGACACCGGAGGCCCACCCGACACAAGTCGCTCCAGCTCGTGTGCATGGTCTGAGGCAGGAGCCGCAGCGTACCACCGCCACCGCCGCATGCCCTCTACCAAGTCGGTGTGATCGCCATCATTGCGGTACGTGATCGGCGTCACTGCCAGATCTTCTGCGCGGGCCACATCCGCTTCTGGAATCACGGCGAACCAGCCTGCTGTCGGCCGGACCGCGCGTAGCAGGTACTGCATTAAAGGGTCGCCCAAACGGTAGCCCACGAAGAGCACCGTGCGACCCTCGAGCAATGGGACCAAGAATCTGGCTGCCCATCCTTCTGACATATAAGCTTCGGCAAAATCGCGGTCGGTCAGCACCAGCCCGTCCTCTGAACGCGAGAGTGCTCCATGGAGCTGGGCAATCCCACGAAACATCCTGCCCGGAGGGAGTGCGGGCCCGACGTAATGCGGAATGGTCACACCCTCGAACACCGTTCTCGCCGCGGCAGAGAAATGAGAATCGAAGTTTGTGGTGACCAAGCGCACATTCTGAGGCTCAGCGAACACTCCAAGTAAGGACTCGTGCAGCGAGTTGTGCGATCGCTCGTTCGTGAGCAAGTCCCGCGCTAGCGCGTGGACATCGACTCCCGCGTCTGAGGCACGCCCAAGGTACCGATCAATCCTCTCTTCCCATTCCTTCGACCATGGGACTCGCGGTTCGGCGATCTGCTTCGCGAGTTCAACGAATCCCGGAAGTCGAGCGGGCTCGCCCATCGAGACCCCTGCGCCAGCGAAGATCACGAGTTCATTCCTCACGCGAGCCATCTCGACATCACGTGGAATCTCTAGGGACGCCGCGACTCGCACGTCATTCCTCCTACGCTCGGCAGATTGGCGCTCGGTCAAGATTCCCGAGCGATCGACTTCCGGATTATGGCTCCTCTATCCTACCCTAAAGAGCTCCATCGCCCTCCCATACCCCCGCCTGAGCACCCCCTGCATCCCCTTGTGCTCCTTCCTCCGCAACTCCGGATCCTCCCCCAGCACCCGCTCCGCCGCCACCCGCGCCGCCTCTGACAACTCTTCGTCCTTCAGCGGATCCGCCACGCGGAAGGTGGGAACGCCAGACTGCCGCTCCCCGAACAGGTCCCCCATCCCCCGCAGTCGCAAGTCCTCGCGGGCGATCTCGAACCCATCCTCCGTGTCGAGGAACACCTGCAGCCGGTTCATCGCCTCCTCACCCACGTCCCCGATGAGGATGCAGTAGCTCTCCAGCCCCGCCCCGCGCCCCACGCGCCCGCGCAGCTGGTGCAGCTGCGACAGGCCGAACCGCTCCGGATGCTCTATCACCATCACCGTCGCGTTCGGCACGTCGATCCCCACCTCGATCACCGTCGTCGCCACCAGCACGTCCAGTTGGCCGTCCCGGAAGGTCCGCATCACCGCGTCCTTCTCGTCGGCACCCATCTTCCCGTGCAGCAGCGCCACGCGGCGGCCCTTGAGCGCGCCTGACGTCAACGCCTCGTACGCGGTCGTCGCCGCCTTCAGCGACACCTTCTCCGACTCCTCCACGAGCGGATACACCACGTAGGCCTGGCGGCCGGCGTCGATCTGGCGGTTCACGAACGCCCACACCTTCTCCTGCGCGGCCTCGGGACGCAGCGCGGTCGTCACGGGCTCGCGGCCGGGCGGACGCTCGTCGAGCAGCGACACGCCGAGGTCGCCGTACATCGTCAGCGCGAGCGAGCGCGGGATCGGCGTCGCCGACATCAGCAGCACGTCGGGCTTCTCCGCCGCGCCGCGCGCCTCGCTCAGCACGCGGCGCTGGTCCACGCCGAAGCGGTGCTGCTCGTCGATGATCACCAAGCCCAGCTTCGCGAAGCGCGTGCCGTCGCTCACCAGCGCGTGCGTCCCCACCGCGATCAGCGGCTCGCCGCTCTCCAGCCGCGTCGCGGCCAGCCGGCGCTCCTTCGCGCTCCGCGAGCCGGTGATCAGCACCGGCACGATCCCCAGCGGCGCGAGCAGCCGGTCGAGCGTCCGCGCATGCTGCTCGGCCAGCAGCTCGGTCGGCGCCATCAGCGCCACCTGATAGCCGTTCTCCATCGCCAGCAGCGCGGCGAACACGGCCACCACGGTCTTCCCCGCCCCCACGTCCCCCTGCAGCAGCCGGTGCATCCGCGACTCGGCGCACATGTCGGCCACGATCTCGCGCACCGACCGCACCTGCGCCTTGGTGAGCTCGAAGGGCAGCGCCGCCTTGAACTTCGCGGTGAGGTCGCGCCGGTTCTCGAACTTGATGCCGTCGCGCTTCTCCTGCGCCAGCTGCCGCGCGCGGCGATGCAGGATGTGCACGAAGAGCAGCTCCTCGAACGCCAGCCGCGCGCGCCCGCGCAGCGCCGCCGACACGCTCGTCGGACGGTGCACCGCCTCGAGCGCCTCGCGCAGCGGCGGCACGCCGGCCTCCTTCAGCATCCACTCCGGCAGGTACTCCTCCACCTGCGGCAGCAGCTGGTCGAGGTGCGCCTCCACCAGCGTGCGGATCTGCTTGAACGAGAGCCCCTCGGTCGCGGGATACACCGCGAGCACGCGCCCGCCCGCGGTGCCGTCGGCATCCTTGCCGAGGTTGACGTATTCGCGCGGCGCGAGCTGGCGCCCGTGGAAGAAGCGCACGGGGCCGCTCAGCAGCAGCACGTCGTCCTTGTCGATGCTCCGGTCGAGCCATGGCTGCCCCGGCCAGCCGCACTCGATGAGCCCGCTCGCGTCCTGCACCACCGTCTGGAAGACGCGCAGCCCCTTCCGCGTGGGCAGGATCCCCTTGCTCACCACCTTGCCGATCACCGTCGCGTCGTCGCCCACGCGCAGGCGCGCGGTCGGCATCACCGTGCTCGCGTCCTCGTAC
>ERZ1645185.322-NODE-322-length-20232-cov-5.403975_pt1 | contig 20232 bp, 19 predicted proteins | sample MGYA00575351_ERZ1645185 | MGnify/ENA primary metagenome ERZ1645185 (study PRJEB40838, sample SAMN11284767) | freshwater sediment metagenome | isolation source: river sediment | host: Sediment | place: India: Jana village, Kanpur | collected 2015-12-17 ...
ACCGAGCTCGACCTCGCGACCGGCCGCGCCGTGCGCAGCATCGAGGTCCCCGCGCAGCCCGAGGCGATCAACGTGACGCCCGACGGCGGCGAGGTCTGGGTGGGCAGCAACGCCACCGGCCGCGTGAGCGTCGTCGACGCGCGCAGCGGCGCCGTGACGACCGCCGCCGAGGGCTTCGGCTGGCCGTACCGCGTGCTCTTCACGGGCGATGCGCGGCTGGTGCTGATGCCCGACTACCGCAACGAGGAGCTCCGCGTCGTCGAGCGCGCGAGCCGTCGCGAGCTCGGCCGCATGCGCTTCCCCGGCGGCGGACCGCAGGGCATCACGTTCGCGGGCGGCGAGAAGTACGCGCTCGTGTCAATGAGCGCGAAGGGCACGGTCGCGATCATCGACATCGCCTCGCACACGGTGGTCGGCGAGCTGGGCGTGGGGGAGACGCCCGATGGCGTGGTGTACACGCCGCTGGTGGTGCGCCCTTGACGGCCTGAGCCGCGGGTCCTAGCGTCTCAGCAACACGAAGCCGCGTCCCGACGGTCGACGAGTCCGGTCCCCACCCCGTCACTCACCCGCAGGGCGCGGCTTCGTGCGTCAGGGCGCCGCCGTCCCGTCCCACCCGTCCACGATCCGCGCCGCACGCAACAGGTCGTCCATCGCCTGCAGCATCTTGCCGCGCAGGCGCGGCGCCAGTTCGGGATGCGCGTTGAGGTGGCGCGCCGCGAGCCGCGCCGCCTCCGCCGACTGGTGGCCATCGAGCGTCGCGTTCAGCCAGCGCAGCGGGAAGAAGATGTCCCCCGTCGCCTGGATCTCGGGCACGAGCGCGAGCGCCGGCTCGAGCTGACCCATGGCCTCGGTCGCGCGCAGCGGGTGGTGCATCGCCGCCATCGCGTCGAGCACCCAGCTCTCGCGCCGCCTTTGCTCCACGCGCGCGAAGCTGCGGAAGAGCGAGTCGCGGCGCACGGGATCGGCCGAGAGCGCCGCGCGCATGAAGCGCTGCCGCGCGAGGCGGTCCGGATTGGTGAGCCGCGCCTCGAGGGTGTCGAGCAGCGCCTCGGCGCGCGGGTGCCCGCGCAGCGCGAGTCCCTCGGCGATGGCCACCTGCTGCGCCTCGGTGACGGGGAATCCGGCCGGCACCTCCGTGCGCAGGAGGATCCGCTCGAGCCGCGCGACGCCGCTGTCGCTGAGCGTGGTGGCGACGATCGCGCCGAAGAGCGCGCCCTTGCGGCCGGGCGTCCGCGCGGCGTCGAGCGCGTCCCAGAGGGCCCGCTCCACGCGCGGCGCGGCGGCGCGCCGCGCCGCCGCGTCGAGGAAGCGCCAGTAGGTCCCGCGCACGAGGCCGGTGATCTGCGCGGCGACGAGCTCGTCGCGCTCCAGCGCGAGGCCGCGCAGCGCCGCGTCGAGCAGCGCCGCCGGCGGAAGGGCGCCGTCGAGCATCTCCTCATGCAGCGTCTGCCACGCGACCGCGCGCTGCACCGGCGCGCGCAGGCGTTCCACGCCCGCGAGGAGCCAGGCGCGCCCCGACGCATCGAGCGGGAAGCGGCCGTAGCTCACGCCGTCCACGCCCGGCAGGATCAGGTCGGGGGTGCGCCCCTGCAGGGCGGGCGGCAGCGGCACCGCGATCGCATCGACCACGCCGCCGTCGTGCAGCGTGCCGCGCACCAGCACCTGCGTCTCGCCGAACGCCAGCAGGGCCGTGATCGCCTGCGGCCAGCGCAGGTCGCGGTCCGCGGCCACCGCGCCGCCGAGGCGTCGCCCGCTGCGTCCGCCGATCGAGTCCCACACGTCGCGCTGCCGCAGCACGAGGGCGCCGTCGGCCCAGCCCGCGACCACCGTCGGGCGCCCGGGCTCCTCCACCCAGGCGCGGCTCCAGGCGCGCACGTCCTCGGGCGTCCGCGCGTCGAGCACCGTGACGAGGTCGGTCCACGTGGCGTTGCCGAAGCGGTGCGCGCCGAGGTACTCGCGCAGCCCGTCACGGAAGGTCGTGTCGCCGACGAGCTGCTCGAGCTGCCGCATCACCACCGGCGCCTTCTGGTAGATGATGGCGCCGTAGAGCGAGCCGGCCTCGCGCAGGTTCGCGAGCTCCTGCCGGATCGGGTTCGCGCCCGGCGTGCGGTCCACGCCGTACGCGGTCGGGTGATGCGCCTGGAAGAAGCGCAGCCCGTGGTCGACGTCGGGGAACGACGGCGCGACGATCTTCGCCGCCATGAAGTTGGCGAACACCTCCTTCATCCAGACGTCGTCGAACCAGCGCATCGTGACGAGGTCGCCGAACCACATGTGCGCCGTCTCGTGCGCGATGAGGCTCGCGCGTCCCAGCTCCTGCGTGCGGCTCGGCGCCTCGTCGAGCAGGATCGCGTCGGCGCGGTACCACACCGCGCCCGGATGCTCCATGCCGCCGAACTGGAAGGCGGGCACGGCGAGGAAGTCGAACTTGCCGAACGGGTACGCGATGCCCGTGTAGTCCTCGAGCCATCCGAGCGCCGCGGCGTGCAGGCCGAAGATCGCGTCGGCGTTGCGCGCGACCTTCAGCGTGTCGGTCTCGCGGTGGTACATCGTGAAGCGGCGCCCCGCGCGCTCGGCCTCCACGCGCTGCATCCGGCCGGCCGCGAAGGCGATGAGGTAGGTGCTGATCGGCTGCGTCTCCGCGAAGCGCAGCAGGTGCCGGCCCGGCCCCGCGGCGCTGTCGCGCGCGACGAGCGCACCGTTCGCCAGCGCCTCCCACTCGGCGGGGATGCCGAGCGCCATCGTCACGCGCGCCTTGAGGTCGGGCTGCTCGAAGACGGGGAAGGCGGTGGAGGCGCGGTCGGGGACGAAGAGCGCGTAGAGGAAGTCGCCCTGCCGGTTGAGCGCCGCGTCGGTGCTCGTGAAGGCGACGCGCACGCGCCGCTCGCCGTCGTCGACGAGCGCGCCCGCGATGACGATGTGGTCGGGCACGACGCGGTGCGAGACCGGCGCGCCGTCGAGCGACACCGACGCGACGTGTCCCGCCGGCGCGCGGAAGTCGAGCACGAGGTCCTCGCCCCCGCCCTGCCAGGTGAAGCGCAGCTCGACCTCGCCGCGCACCGCCGAGTCGCGCGCGGCGGGCAGGTCGAACCGGACGTCGTATCGGAGGTCGTGCACCGCGCCCGCGCGCCGCTCGGCGAGGGCGTGCGCGACGCCGGGCTCGGGGGCGGCATCGCGGCACGCTGCGGAGAGGACGAGCAGGGCGAGCGCGACGGAGGAACGCATGGTGGGCATCGGCTGGGAACGTAGGGGGCCGACGCGCCCCTCACCAGCGGTCGCCGCGGGCCCGGCGTAGGAAGCACGAGCACGCCCTCCCCGAACGCCCCCGCCGATGGATGCCACCGACAAGCAGCTCCTGCGACTCCTGATGGCCGACGGCCGCGCCACCTGGTCCGCGCTCGCCGAGGCCACCGGCCTCTCGGCCGCCGCGCTCGCCCAGCGCGTCCGCCGGCTCGAACGCGCTGGCGTCATCCAGGGGTACGCCGCGCGCCTCGACCCCGCGGCGCTCGAGGCGGACCTGCTCGCGTTCGTTGCGGTGCGATTCGCCGACCCGGCCCGCCGCGACCGGTTCCTCAAGTCCGCGCGCGGCTACCCGTGGCTGCAGGAGTGCCATCATATCACCGGCGAGATGGACTACCTGCTCAAGGTCCGCTGCCGCAACACGAAGGCGCTCGAACGGATCCTCGACGACGAGCTGCGCGAGAAGTGCAAGGTCACGGAGTCGCGCACGAGCATCGTCCTCGCGACCGCCAAGGAGACCACGGACCTCGCGATCCCCGACTGACCCGTCGCGCGGACGCGGTCAGCCGCGCTGGTACGTCCCGACCAGCTCCGCCTCGCCCAGCAGGTGGCCCTGCATCAGCTCGAGCAGCGCCGTCTTGCGCAGCGGGCCACGGTCCCCGAGCGCGATGTCGAGCGCGTAGAGCTTGTGGAAGTAGCGGTGCCGCCCGATCGGCGGGCACGGCCCGCCATAGCCGGTGCGGTGCCAGTCGTTGACGCCGTCGCGCGTGCCCGGGGGCAGCCCGCCCGTCGCCGCGCCCTCGGGCAGCTCGGTCGTCCCCGGCGGAAGGTCGTACAGCACCCAGTGCACGTAGATCATCCGCGGCGCCGCCGGGTCGGGCGCATCGGGATCGTCGACGATCAGCGCGAGGCTCTTCGTCCCGTACGGCACGCCGCTGATGCGGAGCGGCGGCGAGAGGTCGCCGCCCTCGCAGGTGAAGCGCGCCGGCATCGGGGCGCCATGCGCGAACGCCGGGGACGAGAGGTGCAACGGCATGCTGGGCTCCGGGCCAGGGTCCCTGTCCGCACGTTAGCTTGCGGGGTCGACGGAGGACAGATGCGGAAAGCCCTGACAATGGCGGGCGCGGCCCTCGCGGCGATGCTCCAGCCCGCCGGCGCCGGCGCCCAGCGCGGCGGGCTGTGCGGCGAGGAGCGCTGGCCCGTGAAGGTCCTGCAGGACGCACAGGCCTCGCTCGTCGAGCTTCGGGCGGAGCCCACCACGGTCTCCGCGCTCCTCGGGCTCCCTCGCCCGACCGAGACCCGGCCCCCGAACGGCAGGCTCGCGCTCGAGCGGCGCGCCTTCCGCGTCCGCGCCACGCTGGTCGCCACGCGGGACGGACAGGACGACGGCGACATCCACCTCATCCTGCAGGACCCCGCCGACACTCGGGCGGTGATGGTGGCCGAGATCCCGGACTCGCTCTGCGCGATCGGCAGCCGCCACGCCTCGGACTACGCCGAGGCGCAGCGCGTGGCGCGGTCGCTCGGCACGCCGATCGACGTCGAGGTGGAGGGCGTGGCCTTCTGGGACGACCATCATGGACAGGTCGGGAGGGCACCCAACGGGATCGAGCTCCACCCCGTGCTGCGGATCACGCCCGTGCTCACCCGGAGCGACATCCTGCGCGAGGAGGTCGGGGCCGACCCGCCCGACCCCTCCGACGTGCGCGTCTGGGTGAACCTCGCCTCCAAGGTCTACCACTGCCCCGGCACGGAGTACTACGGGAGGACGCGACGTGGCCAATACATGCCCGAGTCGGCCGCCCGGAAGGCCGGCCACCGTCCCGCCGGCGGCCGGGCCTGTCGCTGATTCCCTTATATTCCGAGTCATGTCCCCCCAGCCCATCTATCTCGACCACGCCGCCACGACCCCGGTCCGCCCGGAGGTGCTCGAGGCGATGACCCCGTACTTCGGGGCGCGCTTCGGCAATCCGTCCTCCACGCACCGCTGGGGGCGCGAGGCCCGCGCGGCCCTCGACGAGGCGCGGGAGCGCGTGGCGCGCTGCCTCGGCGCCGCCCCGGACGAGGTCTGCTTCACCAGCGGCGGCACCGAGGGGGACAACCTCGCCGTGCTCGGCGGCTGGCGCGCGCTGCGGGCCAAGGGACGCCGGGCCGTCGTGACCTCGCCGATCGAGCACAAGGCGGTGCTGCAGTCCGTGCACCAGGCGGCGAAGGAGGGGGCCGAGGAGCGAATCCTGCAGGTCGACCGCAGCGGCGCCGTCTCCCTCGAGGACGCGCGCGCGCGCATCGGCGCGGGCGACCTGGCGCTCACCTCGGTGATGTGGGTGAACAACGAGACGGGCGTCATCCAGCCGATCGAGGAGCTCGCGCAGCTCACCAAGGCCGCCGGCGGCCTCTTCCACACCGACGCCGTGCAGGCCTTCGGCAAGGTGGAGGTGGACGCGCGCACGGTGCCGTTCGACTTCGTGGCGGTGAGCGGGCACAAGCTCGGCGCGCCGAAGGGGATCGGGGCGTTCTACATCCGGCGCGGCACGCCGCTGGAGCCGCTCTTCTTCGGCGGGTCGCAGGACCGCGGCCGCCGGCCCGGCACCGAGAACGTCGCATATGCCGTGGGCCTCGCGCGGGCGATGGAGCTCGCGCTCGCCGAGCGCGCGGCGCACTGGACGGCGCTCGAGGCCCTGCGCGACCGGCTCGAGGCCGCGCTGCTGGCGCGCGTGCCCGATGCGCTGATCAACGGGCGCGGGGCGCGCCGCGCGCCGCACATCCTCAACGTCTCCGTCCCCGGCACCGACAGCGAGTCGCTGCTGATGGCGCTCGACCTGCAGGGCGTCGCCGCCTCGAGCGGCTCGGCCTGCCAGAGCGGGAGCATCACGCCGTCGCACGTGCTCTCGGCGATGGGGGTGCGGGCCGACCTCGCGAGCGCCGCCATCCGGATGAGCCTCGGCAGCCTCACCACGCCCGCCGACATCGACCGCGTGGCCGAGCTCTTCCCCGCCCTCATCCTGAAGGCGCGGGGCCTGGCCGGCGTCGCCTGACCCGGCCCATCGCATGACCAGGCGCGTGCTCGTCGCGATGTCCGGCGGCGTCGACTCCTCCGTCGCCGCCGCGCTGCTCGTGCGCGAGGGCTACGACGTCGTCGGCGTGACGATGAAGCTCTTCCACGACGGCGGCGACGTCCCCGACCGCCCCTGCTGCTCGCTCGACAGCGTCAACGACGCGCGGCGGGTCGCCGAGCATCTCGGCATCCCGCACTACGTGCTCAACCTGCAGGACCGGTTCGGGCACGACGTGGTCGCCGACTTCGTCGCCGAGTACGCGGCGGGCCGCACGCCGATCCCCTGCGTGCGCTGCAACACCTTCACCAAGTTCCGCGACCTGCTCGCCAAGGCCGACGCGATCGACGCGGCCTTCATCGCGACGGGCCACTACGCGCGCATCGCCGACGGCCGCCTGCGCCGCGGCGTCGACGAGGGGAAGGACCAGACGTACTTCCTGTGGGGCATCGACCGCGCGGTGCTCGCACGGATGCTGCTCCCCGTGGGCGCGATGACCAAGGCCGAGACGCGCGCCGTGGCCCGCGAGCTCGGCCTGCTCACGGCGGAGAAGCCGGAGAGCCAGGAGATCTGCTTCGTCCCCGACGGCGACTACGTGAAGGTGCTCGAGCGGGAGCTGCCGCCCGGCGCGCCGGCGCTCGCCCCGGGCCCGATCGTGACGACCGACGGCCGCGTGGTCGGCACGCACGACGGCTTCGCGCGCTACACGGTGGGCCAGCGCCGCGGCCTGCCGGGCGGCTCCGCCGAGCCGATGTTCGTGGTGGCGCTGCGCCCCGACGACCGCGCGGTGGTGATCGGGCCGCGCGAGGCGCTGCTGGGGCGCGGGCTCGTCGCGCGCGAGGCCAACTGGCTCGTGCCGGTGCCGCCCGCCGTGGGCGAGGCGGTGCAGGTGCGCATCCGCCATCGCGCCGCGCCCGTGCCCGGCACGGTGGTGCGCCGCGAGCGCGACGAGGTCGAGGTCGCGCTCGACGAGCCGGTGCACGCGATCTCGCCCGGGCAGTCGGTGGTGTTCTACGACGGCGACACGGTCCTCGGCGGCGGCGTGATCGCCGCGAGCCGGCGCGTCCTTCCCCTTCACGCGGCCTGACCATGCAGCATCGCACGATCATCGAACCGTTCCGCATCAAGAGCGTCGAGCCGATCCGGCTCAGCACCGAGGCGGAGCGCACGGCGGCGCTGCGGGCCGCGCACTACAACCCGTTCCTGCTCGACTCCGACCAGGTCATCATCGACCTCCTCACCGACAGCGGCACCTCGGCGATGAGCGTGGACCAGTGGGCCGGGGTCATGCAGGGGGACGAGGCGTACGCCGGCTCGCGCTCGTGGAAGCGCATGGAGCGCGCGGTGCACGAGCTCACCGGCATGGCGCACGTGCTCCCCACGCACCAGGGGCGCGCGGCGGAGCGGATCATCTACGGGCACCTCGGCGGCGCCGGCAGGGTGTTCATCTCCAACACGCACTTCGACACGACGCGCGCCAACATCGAGTTCTCCGGCGCGACGGCGATCGACATCCCCATCGCCGAGGGGCGCGACCCGGCGCTCGAGCATCCGTTCAAGGGGAACATGGACGTGGTGGCGCTCGAGGCGCTGCTGCGCGAGCACGGGGCGAACGTCGGCGCGGTGATCCTCACCGTGACCAACAACACCGGCGGCGGCCAGCCGGTGAGCCTCGCCAACGCCCAGGCCGTCGCCGAGACCTGCCGGCGCCACGGCGCCCGCTTCCTGCTCGACTGCTGCCGCATCGCCGAGAACGCCTGGTTCGTGAAGCACCGCGAGCCGGGGATGCAGGACCTCACCTACCGCGAGATCGCGCAGCGGATGTTCGCGCTCGCCGACGGCGCGGTGATGAGCGCGAAGAAGGACGCGTTCGCGAACATGGGCGGCTTCCTCGCGCTGCGCGACGAGGCGCTCGCCGCGGCGTGCACCAACCTGCTGATCATCACCGAGGGGTTCACGACGTACGGCGGGCTCTCCGGGCGCGACATGGAGGCGATCGCCACGGGGCTCGTCGAGATCTTCGACCCCCACTACCTCGAGTACCGGATCCGCAGCACCACCTTCCTGGGCGACCGCCTGCACGCGATGGGGGTGCCGCTGATGCGTCCCATCGGCGGCCACGCGGTGTACGTGGACGCCAAGGCGCTCTATCCGCGGGTCCCCGTGGCGCAGTACCCGGGGCAGGCGCTCGTCTGCGAGCTCTACACGCTGGCGGGCATCCGCTGCGTGGAGATCGGCTCGGTGATGTTCGGCACGTACGACGCGCAGGGCGCGCTGGTCCCCGCGGCGATGGAGCTCGTGCGCCTGGCGATCCCGCGGCGCGTCTACACGCAGAGCCATATCGAGTACGTGGCCGAGACGTTCGAGGAGGTGCTGCGGCGCCGCGACCGGGCGCACGGCTACCGCATCGTGAAGGAGCCGCGGTTCCTGCGGCACTTCAGCGCGCACTTCGAGCCGGCGTAGGCGGCCTCGCCGCGGGGCGCCGTCCGCCCCCGCGCCCCTCAGCGGCGGGGGGCCGGGGCGCGTAGATTCCGACGTCCGGACGGCCCCGGCCGCGCCCCCTCGTTCCCCCTGACTCGCGACTGATGACCGCTCATGCCGCCGCGGCGCCCCAGGCGCCGCGTTCCCGCTTCCTGTCGCCCACCCAGCAGATCGTCGTCGCGATGGTCGTGGGCATCGCCCTCGGGACGCTGTTCCCCGCCGCCGAGTATCCCGGCGTCATCGCGGGCTTCAAGGTGGGGTCGAACATCTTCCTCCGCCTCATCAAGACGCTCATCGTCCCGCTGCTCTTCAGCACGCTGGTGGTGGGCATCGCCGGCCACGGCGACGACATGAAGAAGGTCGGCCGGCTCGCCTTCCGGTCGATCGTCTACTTCGAGATCGTCACCACGCTCGCGCTCGTCGTGGGCCTGGTCGCGGTGAACTGGGTGAGGCCGGGCGCGGGCATCTCGCTCGAGGGCGCGGCCGCGACCACCGGCACCGAGTACGCCGCCACCAAGGTGACCTTCGCCAGCGTGATGGAGCACATGGTGCCGCAGAGCTTCTTCGAGGCGGCCACGAAGAACGAGGTCCTGCAGATCGTCGTCTTCACCATCCTCTTCGCGATCGGCGTGGCGCAAGTGCAGGGCCGCGCGAAGGAGGTGATGCTCGAATGGTGCGACGCGCTCGCGCAGGTGATGTTCAAGTTCACCGGCCTCGTGATGGCGTTCGCCCCCATCGGCATCGGCTGCGCCATCGCCGTCACGGTCGGCTCGAGCGGCCTCGGCGTGCTCAAGTCGCTCGCGATCCTCGTGCTCACGCTCTACGGCGCGCTCCTCGTCTTCGCGCTCGGCATCCTGCTCCCCACCGCGCTCCTCGCCCGCGTGCCGGTCCGGCGCTTCTGGAGCTTCGTGAAGGAGCCCTGGCTCATCGCCTTCTCCACGGCGAGCTCCGAGGCCGCGCTCCCCAAGGCGATGGAGAACCTCGAGAAGTTCGGCATCCCGCGGCGCATCATCGCCTTCGTGCTCCCCACGGGCTACTCGTTCAACCTCGACGGCTCCACGCTCTACCTCGCGGTCGCGGCGGTCTTCGCGGCCCAGGCGGGCGGCATCGACCTCAGCATCGGCCAGCAGCTGATGATCATGCTCACGCTGATGCTCACGTCCAAGGGCGTGGCCGGCGTGCCGCGCGCCTCGCTCGTCATCCTCTCGGGCGCGCTGGCGATGTTCGACCTGCCGCTGGAGGCGATCGCCATCATCCTCGGCGTCGACGCGATCATGGACATGGGCCGCACCAGCATCAACGTGCTCGGCAACTGCCTCGCCACCGCCGTGATGGCGCGCTGGGAGGGCGAGTTCCCGGACGCCCCGCCCGCGTCGCCCGCCGCCTGACGCCGCCCGAACGCCGCCCGCCGCGCCGATGAGCACCGCCGCCCCCAAGGACCACGGCCTCATCCGCGCGATGGGCACGTGGGGCCTCGCCGCCGCCATCGCCAACGTGACGATCGGCGGCGGCATCTTCCGCCTCCCCGCCTCCGCCGCCGACGCGCTCGGGCCCGCGGCGCCGGTCGCCTACCTCGTCTGCGCCGTCGTGATGGCGCTCATCGTCCTCTGCATCGCCGAGGCGGGGAGCCGCGTCGCGCTCACCGGCGGGCCGTACGCCTACGTGGAGGTCGCGTTCGGCCCGTACGCCGGCTTCCTCACGGGCGTGATGGTGTGGCTCACGGGCGCCACCGCCATCGCCGCGATCGGCAACGTCTTCATGGACAACCTCGCGGCGCTCGTGCCGGCCTTCACGTCGCGCGCGCTCCGCGTCACGGGGCTCGTCGCCATCTACGCGGGACTCGCCGCCGTCAACGTGGCCGGCGTGCGGCACGGCGCGCGGCTCGTGGTCGTCACCATCGTCGCCAAGCTGCTGCCGCTGCTGCTGTTGCTCGCGCTCGGCCTCTTCGCCATCGAGCCGGCCAACCTCGCCGTGACCGCCGCGCCCGACCTGCCCACCATCACCCGCGCGTCGATCGTGCTGCTCTTCGCCTTCACGGGCATCGAGAGCGCGCTCGTGCCGAGCGGCGAGGTGCGCGACCCCGCGCGTACGGTGCCGCGCGCCGTGTTCATCGCGATGGGCGGCGTCACCGTGGTCTACCTTGGCCTGCAGTTCGTCGCGCAGGGCGTCCTCGGCCCGGCCCTCGCCGGCTCCGCGACGCCGCTCGCCGACGCCGCCGGCGTGGTGATGGGCCCCGCCGGCCGCACGCTCCTGCTCGTCGGCGTGCTCGTCTCGACCTTCGGCTACCTCAGCGGCATGACGCTGGCGCTGCCGCGCTCGCTCTACGCCTTCGCGCGCGACGGCATCCTCCCCCGCGCGCTCGCGTCGGTGCATCCCGCCTGGCGCACCCCATGGCTCGCCATCCTCGCGCAGACGGGGATCACCATCCTGCTCGCGCTCACGAACCGGTTCGAGTCGCTCGCCGTGATCTCCAACGTCGGCGCGCTGCTCGCCTACCTGGGCTGCGCGGCGGCCGCCTGGCAGCTCCGCCGCCGCGGCATCCGCGAGGCCGATGCGACGCCCTTCCGCGTGCCCGGCGCGTCGGTGGTGCCGGCCCTCGCCGCGCTCGCGATCGTCGGCCTGCTGACCTCGATCACCTGGCCCGAGTGGCTGGTGCTCATCCAGGTCGTCGCGGTGGGCACGGCGCTCTTCGTGGTGGCGCGGCGCCGCCCGCGCGTGGCGGACTGAGCACCCGGCGCCCGGTGCGCCGCGCCCCGTCGGGGCGGGCCGCTAGAAGAGCAGGCTGACCGAGTAGAGCGCGAGGCCCGCGAGCCCGCCCACGAGCGTGCCGTTGAGCCGGATGTACTGCAGGTCGCGGCCGACGGCGAGCTCGATGCGCTCCGCGGCGAGGTCCGGGTCCCAGCCCGCCACCGTGTGCTCGATGAGCGCCGCCACCTCAGCGCCGTGCTCCTCCACGAGCGAGGCCGCCATCTCGGTGAGCTTCGCCTCCAGCTCCTGGCGCGCCGCCTCGTCGGCCTGCAGGTGCGCGCCCACCGAGACCAGCAGCTTGGCGATCGCGCCCGGCGTGCCGTCGTCCCCGGGCCCCTCGGGCCGGTCGGCCGACCGGCGCAGCCGCTCCAGCGCCTCGCGCAGGGCCGCCTCGAGCCGCGCGCGCGCGGGGTGCGACGGGTTGGTGTTGAGCTCGAAGAGGAACCGCTCCAGCGCCGCCATCACGCGCTTGTGGATCGCCTCCACCGCGATCGCGGGCGTCAGCCGCGGCAGGCTCGCCTTGATCTGCTCGCGCAGCGTCGACGCGATCGCCGCCTCGCTGCTCTCCACGGCGCGCGACATCAGCTTCACGCCCTCGTCCACCAGCCCGCCCTGCCAGCGCTCGGGCGGCAGCGCCTCCACGGCCGTCGCGACGCCCTGCGTCACCTGCCCCGCCACGCGCCGGCTGTTCTCCGGGTCGGCGAGCCACGCCCCGATCCGCTCGGCGAGCCCCAGCGCGTGCAGCCGCTGCGCGATCACCTCGCGCGTGAGGAAGTGGTTCTGCACGAAGGTGCCGAGGATCCGCGCGATGCGGTCCTTCTGCCGCTTCACGATCGCCGTGTGCGGGATCGGGAGGCCGAGCGGCTGGCGGAAGAGCGCGGTCACCGCGAACCAGTCGGCGAGTCCGCCCACGAGCGAGGCCTCGGCCGTCGCGCGGACGAAGCCCATCCACCACCAGCGCGGCTCGAGGAGGTGCGCGACGACGTACGTGACCGCGGCCGCGACGAGCAGCCAGGTGGCGTAGCCGCGGATGCGCGCGATCTCCGCGCGCCGCGCGTCGTCGGTGGGCTTGGGGCCGAGCGTGCCCTTGGGGCGCTCGGGCGCCGCGGGCGGGGGCAGCTCGGGCAGCGTCATCGCGCCGCCGTCAGTACTCGAGGTTGCCGGCGGCCGCGAACTGCTTCATCAGCCGCTCCTGCTCCGGCGTGAGCGACTCGGGCACCATCACCCGGATCTCGACGATCAGGTCGCCGGTCTTGCTGTCGCGCGTGATCCCCTGCCCGCGCACGCGGAAGCGCTTGCCGCTCGGCGTGCCGCGCGGGAGCGTGATCGTCACCTTCCGGTCGTCGATGGTGCTCACCGAGACCTTCGAGCCGAGCGTCGCCTGCGCGATGTTCACCGGCGCGTGCACGATGAGGTCGAGGCCGTAGCGCTCGAAGGCGGGATCGTCCTTCACCTGGAAGGTGATGAGGATGTCGCCGTTGGGCCCGCCGCGCACGCCCCGGCCGCCCTGCCCCTTCAGGCGGATCTTCGACCCGCTCTCCGTGCCCTGCGGCACCGTGATGAGCACCTTCTTGTGCGAGCGCGACGCGCCGGCGCCATTGCAGGCGTGGCACTTCTGCGTCGGCACCTGTCCCTTGCCGAGGCACATCGGGCAGGGGCGGTTGACCGCGAAGCCGCCCTGGCCGAAGGAGATCGTGCCGCGCCCCTGGCACTCCGGGCATGTCTGGATCTTCGAGCCCTTCTCGGCGCCGGTGCCGTTGCAGGTGCCGCACTCCTCGTTGACCTCCAGCTCGATCGGCACCTTGCCGCCCGTCGCGGCCACGCGGAACGGGACCTCGAGCGTCGTCTCGACGCTCTGCCCCTTCTCGGGGCCGGAGGCGCGGCCGCGGCCTCCGCCACCGCCGAACATCGAGCTGAAGAGGTCGCCGAGCCCGCCGAAGCCGCCGACGTCGAAGTCCTCCATCCGGGGGCCGGATCCCGTCGTGCCCGCGGTCCCGGCGCCACCGGGGCGCGGCCCGCTGCGTGGCCGCGCCGTGTACGGGTCGAACGCGCCGAGCCGGCGCATGTCGTCGTACTGCTTCCGCTTCTCGGCGTCGCCGAGGACGTTGTACGCCTCCGAGATCTCCTTGAAGCGGTCCGCCGCCTTGGGGTCCCCCTTGTTGGTGTCGGGGTGGTACTGCTTCGCGAGGCGGCGGTACTGCTTCTTGATCTCGTCGGCGGTGGCCGAGGCGCTGACGCCGAGGACGGCGTAGAAGTCCTTCTGGGCCATGGCGGGCGCTCAGCCGGGCGCGATCAGCCGTTCCACTGCGCCACGACGACGCGAGCGGGACGGAGGAGCGTGCCGTTGTGGACGTAGCCCACCTGGTAGACCTGCGCGACGAGGTCGTCCTCCTCGCGCGACGCGGCGGGCACCGTGGTCAGCGCCTCGTGCAGGGCGGGATCGAACGGCTGGCCCTTCGGGTCCACCACCTCGAGGCCGTGGCCAGCGAGCGACTTGAGGAGCTTCTTCTCCACCATCGCGACGCCCTCGACGAGGGTGGCCGCGTCGGTGGTCGACGGATCGACGTGCGCGAAGCGCGCGAGGTCATCGATGCTCTCGAGCAGGCCCCGCAGCAGGTTCTGCATGCCCTTGTGCTCGGCGTCCTGCCGCTCCTTCACCGCCCGGCGCCGGAAGTTGTCGAACTCGGCGTAGAGCCGGACGTACTTGTCCTTCTGCTCGCCCAGTTCCTTCTCGAGGGCGGCCGTGACGAGCGCGACGCCCTCGTGCTGGGACGCCTGTTCGTCGTTGACGCCGGCCGTGTCGGCCTGCGAGGCGTCGAGGCCGGACTGGGCGGCGACGGTCGCGGGGTCGATGGCCGCGTTCTCGAACGAGGAGGTGCGGGTGGGGTCCTGATTCACGTTCTGGTCGCTCATGGTGGGAAAGTTCGCCGTTCTCCCACCACGGGGGCAACGGGCGTGCCAGCGGGATGTGCCGGATTTGCAGGCCGGCCGCCTGGCGTTTCCCTCTACGGCGCCCCGGAACCGGCCGTTTCGGCCGCACGCAGCAGGCGCGCGGCGGAGCTCAGCCGTCGAGCGCCTTCAGCACGAGGCTCAGCGCCGCCTGGGTCGCCCGCTGCCGCACCTCGTGCCGATCGCCGACGCTCGTGGTGCGGAACGACCGCACCGCCCCCTGCACGTCCACCGCCACGCAGAACGTGCCCACCGGCTTCTCCGCCGACCCGCCGCCCGGGCCCGCGATGCCCGTGATGCCCACGCCCACGTCCACGCCGAGGAGACCGCGCACGCCGCCCGCCATTGCGCGCGCGGTCTCCTCGCTGACCGCGCCGTGCGCCTGCAGCGTCGCCTCGGGCACGCCGAGCTGGCGCACCTTCACCGCATTGTCGTAGGCGATCACGCCGCCGTGGACGACGTCGCTCGAGCCCGGGATCGCGGTGAGGCGCATCCCGAGCATCCCTCCGGTGCAGCTCTCCGCCACCGCGATGCGCATCCCGCGCGAGCGCAGCGCCTCGAGCACGAGCACGCTCAGGTCGGCCTCGTCCTCGCCGTAGACCCAGCGGCCCACCTTGCCGCGCAGCGCCGTGGCCGCGGCGTCGAGGCGCGCCGCGGCCTCCTCGGCCGGGACGTCGCGCACGGTGAGCCGCAGGTCGACGCCCTCCCAGCCGGGCAGGTAGGCGAGCGAGACGCCCATCGGGTCCTTCGCCAGCTCGCCGAGCGCGTCGGCCACGGCCGACTCGGCGATGCCCGTGGTGCGCAGCGTGCGCGAGCGGATCACCGTGCCGTCCGCCCCACGCGCGACGAGGCGCGGCAGCAGCGTGTCGCGCGTCATCCCGCGGAACTCGCGCGGCACACCGGGCAGCATCGCCACCCAGCGGCCGTGGGCGTCGTCGAGCCAGATGCCCGGCGCGGAGCCGTGCTGGTTCTCGAGGATCGTGGCGCCCTCGGGGATCATCGCCTGCATCGTGTTGGCCTCGGGGAGCTCCCCCGGCCAGCCGCGCGCCTTCCACCGGGCGCGCAGGCGCTCGACGATCGCCTCGTCGCGGTACATCCCGCGGCCGAACAGCTCGGCGATCGACGCCTTGGTGAGGTCGTCGGCGGTGGGGCCGAGCCCGCCGCTCGTGATCACCGCGCCGGTGCGGTCGAGCGCGTCGCGCACGGCGCTGGCGATCTCCTCGGCCCCGTCGCCCACCGTGGCGCGGCGCACGACGCGGATGCCGAGCGCGGCCGCCTCGCGCGCGAAGAAGGCGGCGTTGGTGTCGATGGTGTGGCCGAGCAGCAGCTCGTCGCCGATCGAGACGAGTTCGACGTCCACGCGGGCTCCCCTACCCGCGACGCGGCGCGGTGAGGACGCGGCCGTGCTTCACGAGGTAGTCGCCGAGCGAGATGAGCGTGAGCAGGAACGCCACGCAGAGCGTGACGGTGCCGATGCCGCCGAGCAGGCGCGCCCAGAACATCGCGACGGGCCCGTGCCACCCCTGCTGGTCGTAGAGGAGCTTGAGCCAGAACCAGCAGTACGACGCGCCCATCCAGGTGTACTGGAAGCCCGCCTTCCACTTGCCGAGCCGCTGCGCCGCGATGACGACGCCGCGCGCCTGCGCGAAGCCGCGGAACCAGGTCATGAACGCCTCGCGCCCCACGATGAGCACGAGCACCCACCAGGGGAACCAGAACGCCTCGATCCCCCAGGTCACGAACGGGTAGGCCGAGCGCTCCGCGACCTGCGGCAGGAGGCGCAGGAGGAGGTCCTCCGGATGCGCCTGGAGCAGGAACATGGGCACGAAGGTGCCGAGCAGCAGCAGCTTGTCGGCGAGCGGGTCGAGGATCTTGCCGAGGTCGGTGATCAGCCCGCGGGCGCGCGCGATCTTGCCGTCCCAGTGGTCGCTGATCGCGGTCACGAGGTAGAGCGCGAAGGCGAAGACGCGCACCGGCACCGAGGGCACGAACGGCAGCAGCGCCAGGAAGGGCGAGGCGACGATGCGCGCGGCGGAGATGGTGTTCGGGAGGTTCACGCGGCCGTCCGCGGCCGGCGGCGACGCCGGCTCACGCCAGCGTCTTGAGCACCAGCTTGCTCACCGCCTTGAGGGTGTCGAACACGCCGTCGCCGGTCACCGCGACGGCCTCGAAGTACGTCGCCCGCTCCACCCACTCGCCGGTGGGCAGCTGCTCGATGATGTTCTCGCCCGGGTGGAACTGGTCGGGCGTCACGCGCATGCGCGCCGGGTCGGTGACCTCCCACCCCGGGTTGAGCGTCTGCTGCAGCTCCGCGAGCGGCGCCGCGTTGGGCAGGTCGCGCTTGTTGTACTGGATCACGAACGGCATCTTCGTGAGGTCGTACCCGTACTCGGCCATGTTGTCGTACAGGTTCTGCATGGCCTCGAGGTTCGCCTCCATGCGCTCCACCTGCGAGTCGGCGACGAACACGATGCCGTCGACGCCCTTGAGGATGAGCTTGCGCGAGGCGTTGTAGTACACCTGCCCCGGCACCGTGTAGAGGTGGAACCGCGTCTTGAAGCCGCGGATCGTCCCGAGGTCCACCGGCAGGAAGTCGAAGAAGAGCGTGCGCTCCGTCTCCGTCGCCAGCGAGATGAGCTTGCCGCGCGTGTCCGGCTTCACCTTGCCGTACACGTGCTCGAGGTTGGTCGTCTTGCCGCCGAGACCGGGACCGTAGTACACGATCTTGCAGTTGATCTCGCGCGACGCGTAGTTGATCATCGACATGCGCGTGTCCCCTCAGCCGAAGAGCTGGTCGATCTCGTCATCGGCCCCGGCGAGGAGCCCGGGCTGCTGCGCCGCCGACTTGCCGCGCGTGAAGACGTCGTGGAAGAGCTTCGTCAGTTCGAGCACCGTGTCCTTGATCTTGAGGCGTACGAGGCCGAGGGTCGTGCGGTTGTCGAAGAGCGCGACGAGGATCACCCGCCGCGCGACGTCGGCGAGGTACATCGACTCCTTCTCGCCCTGGTGGAACAGCGAGTTGAAGTCGTGCTCGCCGATGAGCGCCGCGAGCTGCGCGTTGGCCGAGAAGTCGGCCGCCGTGAGCGTCGCGAAGGCCGTCGGGTCGAACGTCGGCTGCTCGCCGACCGTCGCCACCAGCTGGCCCGAGCGGTCTACGAGCAGCGCGCACCGCGCGTTGGTCTCGCCGAGGAACTTCTGCAGGGCGCGCGTGATCGCCCCGAAGTCCTCTTCCGTGAATGACCAGCTAGCCGAACCGACCGCCATGCTCCCGTCCTATGCGAGGGCGTTCTCGAAGCGTGCGATGAGCCGCCGGGCCCGGCGGCGCAGCACGGGATTGCTCTCCCATCCCACATACTCGCGCAACAGCATGATGCTCTCGGCCGACGGGCGGCCGCTCAGCCAGCCGAGCGCCGCCAGGCGGCGCATCGGCCGCGGGCTGTAGAGCGCCCGCTGGTGCCGCTCCTGCTCCCGTGTCCACCAGTGGAGCCCCGCCGCGAACGCGGCGACGAACCCCACGCCGAACCAGAGGGCCCGGCGGCTCACATCGCCCGCCGCGCCGCCAGCGCCTGCACGATCGTCACGCCGTCGGCGTACTCGAGGTCGCCGCCCACCGGCAGCCCGCGCGCCAACCGGCTCACCGTCACGCCGGTCCCGCGCAGCTGCTCCTGAAGATACAGCGCCGTCGCCTCGCCTTCGAGCTTGGGGTTCGTGGCCACGATGACTTCGCGCACCTCGCCCCCGGTCACCCGGGCCACCAGCGCCCCCACCGTCAGGTCGCCAGGCCCCACGCCGTCGAGCGGCGCCAGCCTGCCGCCCAGCACGTGGTAGAGCCCGCGGTACTCGCCCGTCCGCTCGATCGCCGGGATGTCCGACGCCTCCTCCACCACGCACACCACCGACCGGTCGCGCCGCGGGTCGGTGCACAGGCTGCACCGCTCCGCCTCCGTCAGGTTGAAGCACTCCGCGCAGGGACGCACCTTCTCCGCGAGCGCCACGAGCGCCGCCGCCAGCCGCCGGCTCTGCTCCGGCGGCTGGCGCAGCAGGTGGTACGTGAGCCGCATCGCGGACTTCCGACCGATGGTCGGCAGCCGCGAGAGCTCCGTGACGAGGTCGTCGATCGCCGACACGCGCTAGAACGGGAGCTTGAACGGGAGCCCGCCGAGGCCCGGCAGGCCGAGGCCGCCGGCGACCTTCTTCATCTCCTGCTCCGCCGCCTCCTTCGCCTTCTTCTGCGCCTCCTGGACGGCCACGGCCACGAGGTCCTCGAGCATCTCCACGTCGGCCGGGTTCACGACCGTGGGGTCGATCGAGACGCGCTTCACCGTCCCGCGGCCGTCGACCTCGACCTTCACGAGGCCGCCGCCCGCCGCGCCGGTGACCGTCATCCGGCCGAGCTCCTCCTGCACTTCCTGCAGCTTCCCCGTCATCTGCTGGGCCTGCTGCATCATCTTCAAGAAATCGGTCATCGCATCACGCGGGCGAAGTGTCTGTCTCTGAACAAGTTACGCGTGGCCCGCAGGCCCCGGTAGCGGCAGGGCCGCCTCAATCCATCAACTCGAGGTCGAGCGCGTCCACCGCGGCGTCGAGCAGCGGCGACTGCTTCCGCAGCATCGCCATGCGGTCGGCCTTCACCGCCGTCTCGTTCAGGCGGCGCGGGGCCCGGTCGGCCTCGGGGGCCACCGTGCGGATGATGAGCTTCTGCACCCCGTCGAACCGCCGACGCAGCGCGCCCAGCAGCACCGCCTCGTTGCCCGTGATGATCTCGGCGTGGGCATCGCTCTCCACCGTGACCGTCACCGTCCCGCCGGCGCTGACCGCCGTGGGGGTCGCGTGCGCGAGCGTGCTCGAGAGCAGCAGCATCCGGTGTTCGGCGTTCACGCTGTCGACGATCGCGTCCCAGTGCTCGGCGAGCCGGTTGATGTCGAGCGGGAGCAGGTCGCGGCGCGCGGCAGGCCGGTCGGCGACCTCGGGGGCGCCGGACGGTGCGGCACTGGAGGCCGGCCGGCGGGCCGGGGGCGCGGCGTCGGGCGCCGTCGCCGGCGCCGCGAGGCGGGTCGACGGGGCCGGCGCGGACACCGCCGGCGGGGCCGACTCGCGCACGAGCCTCGCGCTCGGGCTCGCCGCGGTCGCGGGGGCCGCCGCGGGCGCCGCCTCCATCATCGGGCGCTGCGTCGGGGCGGCCGACCGGCCGGCCCCGACCGAGGGAGCGGTCGTCGCGCCACCGCCCCCCGCCACGCCGCGCAGGACCTGCTCGAGGTCGATCGTGCGGTCGAGCAGCGCGAAGCGCACCAGCAGGGTCTCGAAGAGCAGCTGCTGCTGCCCGCTCCGCTTGAGGTGCGGCTCCACCTCCACCACGAGGTTGAGCATCCGCAGCAGGTCGCCCGCGGAGAAGCGGTCGACGCGCTTGGGGAGCTCCTCCTTGAGGCGCTCCGACAAGTCGGGGAGCGTGCCGCCGAGCACCACCGCGAGCTGCGCGCGGAGCAGGTCGGCGAAGTCGGCGAGCAGGATGCTGAAGTCGACGCCGTGGTCGGCGAGGCGCGCGACGGCGGCGAAGACGTCCCCGGCGCGGCGGTCGGCGACGATGTCGAGCAGGGCGAGGTGCTCGTCCTCGTGGACGAGGCCGAGCGCCTCGCGCACGCGCTCCGCCGTGACGGTGCCGCCGCCGAGCGAGAGCACCTGGTCGGTGAGCGAGAGGGCGTCGCGCATCGAGCCGTCGGCGGCGCGGGCGAGCATCGCCAGCGCATCGGGCTGGGCGGTGATG
>ERZ1645185.323-NODE-323-length-20217-cov-6.998710_pt1 | contig 20217 bp, 19 predicted proteins | sample MGYA00575351_ERZ1645185 | MGnify/ENA primary metagenome ERZ1645185 (study PRJEB40838, sample SAMN11284767) | freshwater sediment metagenome | isolation source: river sediment | host: Sediment | place: India: Jana village, Kanpur | collected 2015-12-17 ...
CGGTCATGATGCCCATGCCGTAGGTGCCGGCGTCGGCCTTGACGATGACGAAGGGTGGCTGGTCGATGCCGTATTCGTCGTATTTGGCCTGGATGCGGGCAAGCAGCTTTTCCACTTTCTCGGCCAGGCAGTCCTCGCCCTGGCGGGCGTGAAAGTCGATCTTGCCGCACTGGTCGAAATAGGGATCGATGAGCCAGGGGTCGATGTTCACCAGCCGGGCGAACTCGGAGGCGACGTGACGGTAGGCACCAAAATGCCGCGACTTGCGGCGCGTGGCCCAGCCGGCGTGCAGCGGCGGCATCACCGTCTGCTCGATGCCCTGGAGGATATCGGGCGCGCCGGCGGAGAGGTCGTTGTTGAGCAGGATGGCGCAGGGGTCGAAATCGGCCAGGCCGACGCGGTCGCCCTTGCGCACCAGCGGTTCCAGCGTGAGCCGGCCACCCGCCGGCAGTTCCAGCGTGGTCGGCTGGGTGATCTCGGGGATCAGTGTGCCGATGCGGACGATGAGGCCGGTCTGGCGCAGGATGTGCGCGAGCACCGCCACGTTCTGCAGGTAGAAGGTGTTGCGGGTGTGGTTTTCGGGGATGAGCAGCAGGCGCTGCGCATCGGGGCAGATTTTTTCCACTGCGCCCATAGCGGCGTGAATCGCCAGCGACATGAAGGCGGGGTTCAGGTTGTTGAAGCCGCCGGGAAACAGGTTGGTGTCCACCGGTGCCAGCTTGAAGCCGGCGTTGCGGATGTCCACCGAGGTGTAGAAGGGCGCAGCCTGTTCCTTCCATTGCTGGCGGAACCAGTGTTCGATGGCGGGCTGCGCGTCGAGCAGGCGTTTTTCCAGTTCGAGCAGCGGGCCGGTGAGTGCGGTAGTGAGGTAGGGGACCATACAATGCGTCTTGTTCGAGTCACTGCATTGTAGTGCGCTCAGTCCATTTCATGCGCGGTGCGCCAGGCCATGTTCGATATTGTCTTGTATCAGCCCGAAATTCCTCCCAATACCGGCAACCTGATCCGGCTCTCGGCCAACAGCGGGTTCCGCCTGCATCTGGTCGAACCGCTGGGGTTCGACCTCTCTGACAGGCAGGTGGCGCGCGCCGGACTGGATTACCACGACATGGCCTGCGTGACCGTACACCCGGACTGGGCCGCCGTGCGTGCCGCACTGGCTGGCCGGCGCTGGTTTGCGCTCACTACCAAGGCCAGTCGCTTGTTCGGCAGCGTGACGTACGCACCTGATGATGTGTTTGTGTTCGGCCCGGAATCGCGCGGCCTGCCGCCGGAAATCCTCGAAACCTTCGATGCCGATTGCCGCCTGCGCTTGCCGATGCGGCCGGGATCGCGCAGCATGAACCTGTCGAATGCGGTCAGCGTCACGCTGTTCGAGGCGTGGCGGCAGAACGGCTATGCGGGAGGGGCATGATGACAGGCATGGAATGGCTGGAAGCGGCAAGCTATGTGGTGACCATCGTCGGCCTGCCCTTTGCGATCGCGGTCTATCTGCTCGACCAGCGGCGCGAGCGGCAGAACGAGGAGGAGGAGCTCTTCCTGCGGCTGTCGGATGAATACGCCGATTTCATGCGGCTGGTCATCGAGAACGCCGACCTGCACCTGCTCTCCCCCGACGAGCGGGGTGAACTGAACGAAGAGCAGCGCGAGCGCAGGCAGGCGCTGTTCGCCATTCTGGTGGCCCTGTTCGAGCGCGCCTACGTGCTCGTGTACGAAGACGACATGAGCCGGCAGCAGGCACGACTGTGGCAGTCGTGGGCGGACTACATGCACGAGTGGTGCCGGCGGGCGGATTTTCGCGCGGCCCTGCCGGCTTTGTCGCACGGCGAGGATCCGGGGTTTGTCGCGGCCATCAGCCGCATTGCCGAAGAAGCCGCAGCGGCCCGCTGAGGGTCAGACGGGTTCGAACACGAACTGGTCGAGCCAGTCCAGCAGTTCGTCCAGCGGCAGCGGTTTGCTGTAGTAATACCCCTGCACCTGGTCGCAGCCCATGCTGCGCAGCATGTCGGCAGCCGCAGCCGTTTCCACGCCTTCAGCAATGACGCCGAGCCCGAGGTTGTGGGCGAGCGCAATGGTCGAGCGCACGATGATCGCATCCTGGCTGTTGTCGACCATGCCGGAGACGAAGGAGCGGTCGATCTTCAGCGCCGAAAGCGGCAGGCGGCGCAGGTAGGCGAGCGAGGAATAGCCCGTGCCGTAATCGTCGACGGCGACACTCGAACCCAGGCGCGACAGATCGCGCAGCACGGCGGCCGAGGTGTCGGGATCCTGCATCAGCGCGGTTTCGGTGAGCTCGATCTCGATTTCGCCGGTGCTGACCAGGCCGGCATCGAGCGCCTGCTTCAGGTGCGCGGTAAAGCGGTCGTCGAGCAGGTTGCGCGCCGACAGGTTGATGGCAATGGGCTGGGTGTGTCCGTGTGCATTGAGACGCTGCTTGTCGGCGACAGCCAGATCGAGGATGGACCGGGTGAAGGGGTGGATGACCTCGTTCATTTCTGCCAGATGCACGAAGGCTGCCGGGTACAGCAGCCCGTGACGCGGGTTGCGCCAGCGCACCAGCGCCTCGAAGCCGGTGACGCGGCGGCTGGCGAGGTCGAGCTTGGGCTGGTAGTGCAGCACCAGTTCGCCGTTTTCCACAGCGTGCGCCAGTTCCACCGCCAGCGTGAGCCGCTCGGGGCTGTAGGTGTCGAAATCACGGTCGTACACGGCCACGCCGGCACCGGATTGCTTGGCCTGGTACATGGCCACGTCGGCCGCCCGCAGCAGGTCGTGGCTGGTGTCGCCGTGGGTGGGGTAGACCGCCACGCCGATGCTGGCACCGATCTGCAGGGCGATGCCCTGGATGACGAAGGGCTCGCGCAGCGTAGTCTTCACCCGCTGGGCCAGGCGGACCGCTGCCTCGTCGTCTGCGATGCCGGGGATGAGGAGTGCGAATTCGTCGCCGCCCAGCCGGCAGATGAGCGAATCATGGCCGGCCAGCCCGGCTTCGAGGCGCGGGCCGATCTGGGTCAAAAGCAGGTCGCCGACATGGTGGCCCAGGGTGTCGTTCACTTCCTTGAAGCGGTCGAGATCGAGCAGCATCAGGGCCGAGGTGGGCGTGTGGGCCGCGCCGATGCGCTCGACGAAATCGTGGTGCAGCACGCTGCGGTTGGGCAGGCGGGTGAGGCTGTCATGGCGTGCCTGGTAGGCCAGTTTCACGACATGGCGCGAGTTGGCGATGGCCAGCGCCACGGTGTTGCTGAAGGCGCTGAAGGTGTCGATCTCGATTTCGCTGAAGGCGTGGCGTTCGCCGTAGACGACGTTGATGCCACCCAGCGCCTGATCGTGATAGACCAGTGGTGCCACCATGCCGGTGTGCAGGCCGACCGAGGCAAGGTTGTCGCGCAGGTAAGGCTGGATGCGGGGATCTTCACGGAAATCCTCGCAGATCATGATCTGCCTCTCGGAAACGGCCTGTCCGCACAGACTGCCGGTGATGGGAATGTGGCGGGTGATGTCCAGGAAGCTGGCGTTGAAGCCACTGCTGGCGGCCAGTTCCAGCCGGTTGCCGTCATCGCTGAGCAGGTAGATGGCGATGTGGGGGGCGTGGCTCAGGTTCGCCAGCGCTTCCATGGCTTCGTGCAGGATGTCGTCGAGTTCGAGCGAAGCGTGGATGCGGTTCGACAGCTGGTTGATGACGCGCAGGCTGTCGTTGCGTTCGATGAGGGCACGGCGCGATTCGAGCAGTGCGGCCTCGGCCGCCTTGTGGGCGCTGAGGTCGGCCGCAATGCCGAGGAAACCTTCGATGCGGCCGTCCGGCGCGTGCAGCGCGCTGACCGAGAGGCGCACCGGAAAGCGGCTGCCGTCGCGGCGGATGTAGGTCCATTCACGTTCGTCGGTTTCGCCACGCCGGGCGCGGGCGACGAAGGCCTCGAATCCGGGCTCGAGGGCGATGCCCAGTTCCCGCCGCAGCTCGGCGGCGCGCAGCGACACTTCAGTCGCGTCGTGGAAACGCTCGGGGGTGGCGTGCCCGATCATTTCGTCTGCACGGTAGCCCAGCATCCGTTCGGCGGCGGCGTTGAAACTCACGATGACGCCACGTGTGTCGGTGGAAATCATGCTGTATTGCGCGCTGTCGAGTACCGCCTGACGCCAGTCCGACAGGCGGGCCACCGTGGCGTCGGATGCGATCTGGCGGCGGAGCGCGCGACGGTAGACCAGCGTGGCACCGATCAGGAAGGCCAGCAGCATGAACGTCGGCAATACCAGCCGCCCCAGCCAGTTGCGGACGAGGGTTGAAAGCGGAATGACTGCGCCCGAGGTGAGGCCGTATTCGCCAATGCGTTCGAAGGCGACGAGGTGATAGCCGCCCAGGCGGGGCAGGTTCATCAACAGCGTGCCCTGTGTGGTTTTCAGTTGCGACAGGGCGAGCAAGGTGCCCGGTGCAGCCTGCTGTGAAAAATACCTGCGCAGCACGGTCTGGCGGTCGCCAGCGGGAAGCGGATGGAAATACTGGATATAGCCGTCGTCACGCAGCAGCACCGTGGAGGTGTGGGCCGGCAGGGTGGCGTTGGCCAGCAGGGAATTGCCGCCTTCGATGGGGTAGCCGGCGGTCATCACGGCAATGGGGTCGCCACGCGCGTCGAGGATGGGCACGCGCACCGGGATCACCCACTGTTTCAGCAGTTTCATGAAATACGGCCGGCCGATTTCCAGCTTGCGGCTTTGCAGGCTCTTCAGAAAGCTGTCGTGGGTTTCGGGCTGCAACAGCAGGTTGGGCAGGGCCACGCCGGCCGGCACGCCGCTGATCAGCAGCAACTGGCCATCGGTACGGGCGAGGCCGAAGCCCGCCATGCCGGGGTCGATGGTGCGGATGCGCTCGAACAGGGCGCGCCCGCTCTCCGGTGAATTGAGCGTGTCGAGCCCCACCAGTTCGGTGCCGATGCCGCGCAGGATCAGTTCATAGTTGCGCAGGGTGGTGCGGGTGTTCTGGACCAGCGTGGTGTTCAGGTAGCGCAGGCTGGCCTCGGCGTCGCGATGCGCTTCGAAGGCGTGACGGCCCACGGCCACGCAGTAGGCGGCGACCAGGAACCCGACCAGGATGTAGAACAGGCCACGCAGCGGCTTGGTGTGGGGCGGAGAGGGGGGCGAGGCCATGCGTGGGTGGGAGAGAAAGGGCGTCATTCAGGTTAGACGCTATTACGGGCATGGCGGGGCATGGCTGAAGCCCCGCTTCAGAACTCGGTACGAATGTCCCGGTTGAGGAGGGCGTCGACAGCCTGGGTGGCGGGCAACTTGCCGTCGAGGATGCGGCGGACGGCGCGGGTGATCGGCATGTCGACGCCCAGCCTGTCGGTCAGCGCATCGACCTCGCGCGTGGTCGTCACGCCTTCTGCCACATGGCCCAGTTCGGCCAGGATGGCGTCGAGGCTCTGCCCCTGGGCCAGTTTCAGGCCCACCTGCCGGTTGCGCGACAGGTCGCCGGTGGTGGTGAGGATGAGATCACCCAGGCCCGACAGGCCCATGAAGGTTTCGGCATGGCCCCCCAGATGGACGCCCAGCCGGGTCATCTCGGCCAGGCCCCGGGTGACGAGTGCGGCGCGCGCATTGTGGCCCAGCCGCAAGCCGTCGCAGATGCCGGCGGCAATGGCCATCACGTTCTTCAGCGCGCCGCCGATCTCCACGCCGGTCACATCGTCGTGGGCATAAATGCGCAGACGCGGGCCGGACAGCATTTCTGCCTGGTGCTGTGCCCAGGCTACGTCGCGCGAAGCCAGCGTCAGCGCGGTGGGACAGCCCCGGGCGACTTCGAGTGCGAAGCTGGGGCCGGACAGCACACCCGCTGCGGCGTCCGGCAGGATGTCTGCGACGAGTTGATGCGGCAATCGGCCGGTGCCCTGCTCAAACCCCTTGCAGACCCAGACCAGCGACGGCAGGCTGGCACGCTTCGCCAGGGCATCGAGGGTGGCGCGCAGCCCGTGGCTGGGGACGGAGATGACCAGCATGTCGGCACCGTCGACCGCCGTATCGAAATCGCTTTCGAACGCCAGGGTTGCGGGCAGCGGGCAATCGGGCAGGTAGCGGGTGTTGAGGCGCGTGCGGCGCATGACGTCGAGTTCGTCGCCATTGCGCCCCCACAGCGTGACAGCGTGCGCCGGGGCCCAGTTTGCAGCCAGTGCCGTGCCCCAGGCCCCTGCGCCCAGTACCGTGAGTTTCATCGTCCCCACGCTTCGAAGCCCGGCAGCCAGCCGGAAAGACCATCGGCGTGTCGCACCGGCAGCCAGCCGTCGGCCCGCATCTCGCCGGTGACGAGCAGCAGCACGCCGCGAGCCGCGCGGAACACGACTTCGGCGTCGGCCCGCGGTTCGCGCCGGATGTCGCTGACCTCGGCCTGGATCATCACGGTACGGGCACCGCCGAGTGCGGTTTTCTCGATCCAGGCGAGACGACCGCCGGGATCCCGCACCTTGGCCCAGGCGTCGGTATCCACCACGATTTCAAGCGGCAGTCCCGCACCGGCCACGGCGATGCGCGACGCGGCTGTCGAAGGGGCATCGTAGAGAATCGCCGGACGCGCAGTGCTGCGATAGTCCAGCGCATAGGCAGGAGACAGGCAGGCGAGCGCGAGGAGCGCTGCGCCGGGCAGGTGATTCAATGCGTCTGGGCAGGCGCAGCCTGTTGTTGCTGGGCCTGTTGCTGCTGCATGAACAGCGCCTCGAAGTTGACCGGATTGAGCAGCAGCGGCGGGAAGCCGGCACGCGTCACCACGTCGGACACGGTTTCACGCAGGTAGGGGAAGACGATGTTGGGGCAGCCGATGCCGAGCACCATGGGCATCTGGTCGGCCGGCACGTTCTGGATGCGGAAGACACCAGCCTGCGTGCACTCGACCAGGAACATGGTCTTGTCGCCGGCCGTGGCGGTGACAGTGACGGTGATGCTGGTGTGGAAAACGTCCTGGGCGAGGGCGCGGCTTTCGGTGGACAGGTTCACGTCCATCTTGGGCGCATCGCGCTCGGTGAAAATGGCGGGCGCGTTCGGCACTTCGACCGACAGGTCCTTGACGTAGAGTTTTTCGATATTGAATACGGGTTGTTGCTGTTCGTCCGCCATGATGTCTCCCTGGATAAGAAAACCGGCGCATCACGCACCGGCAAAACAAGCATTCTAACCCGGCTTTAATGTACGCCCTGTGACGCGAGCCAGGCCTTGAGGTTGCGGGCATCGAGTGCGCCGGACAGTCGGGCGACCTCCTCGCCCTCGCGATACAGCACCAGGGTGGGAATGCTCTTGATGTGCGCACGCAGAGAGAGTTTGGGATGGGCCTCGGTTTCCACCTTGGCAAAGCGCACGCGCGTGGCCATTTCGGCAGATACCTGCTTGAAAACCGGTGCCATCATCTTGCACGGGCCGCACCAGTCGGCCCAAAAATCCACCAGAACCGGCAGGCCGGCGCGTTCGACGAAACGGTCGAAGCTCGCGGTGGTGAGGTCGACCGGCGTGCCGGGCAGGAGCGGGGTGCCGCATTGGCCGCATTTCGGCCCATCGGCCAGACGTTCGTCGGGCACGCGGTTGACGGCGAGGCAGTGGGGGCAGGCAAGTTCCATCGGGCGGTCCTGAGGATGCAACACCCTCCATATGGAGCCGGCCGGGCAGTTTGCAAGCCCGGCCGCGTCGCAATCAGCTGTTCAGCAGCGGCACAAGCTTGCCGGCGGCGTCCAGCGCCGAGGTGTCGTCGAAGCCCCCGACATGGGTGTCGCCGATGAAAACCTGCGGCACCGTGCGGCGGCCGGTTCTGGCGATCATCTCGTCCTGCTTCTGGGGATCCAGGTCGATGCGGATCTTTTCGATTTCGGTCACGCCCCGGCTTTTCAGCAGGCGCTCGGCGGCAACGCAATAAGGGCAGACAGCAGTGCAGTACATGACGACTTTTTGCATGACGTTTCCTGGTTTATTTCTTTTTGGTGACAGGCAGGTTGGCGCGTTCCCACGCCTGGATGCCGCCGGCCAGATTGTAGACAGTGGAAAAACCGGCCTTTTTCAGCATGCCGCAGGCGCGTGACGAGCGCGCGCCGCTGCGGCAGTTGACCAGAACCGGCTTGTCCTTGTGCGCGTCGAGTTCGCCCAGCCGCTTGCCCAGCTGGCCGAGCGGAATGTGCCTGGCCTTGGGGATGTGGCCGGATTCGAATTCGCCGGTTTCGCGCACGTCGAGCACCAGTGCCTCGTCGTTGTAGAGCCGGGTGGCCTTCAGCGTGTCGGCCTGTTCGACGCCCGACAGCTTGCTGCCGATGAAGGACCACAGCAGCATGGCACCGGACACAACGGCCAGTGCGACGAGCATCCAGTTTGCCTGGAGGAATTGCGTATCCATGTGTGCCCGATCAGAGGCCGCAGCCCTGCTTGACGCCGGCCTTCTTCAGCATCATGTCCATCGGGCAAAAACGGGTGATGCCGGACTGGAACAGATTGAAGCCGACGAAGGCGGTGAACCACAGCCATGACATCTGCGTCATGTCGACGCTGCCGGAAAAATGCGCCAGCGCCAGCGAGAGCATGATGAAAAACCCGGCCACGATGCGGACGATGCGTTCGATGGTCATGTTGAAGCTCCTGTGAAAATTATTGACGGGAAAATTTGCGGTAGTTGGCGGCGTAGTACAGCACCGGGATGACGACCAGCGTCAGCAGGGTGGACACGAAAATGCCGAAGATGAGCGCAACCGCGAGGCCCGAGAAAATTGGGTCATCGAGGATGAAGAATGCCCCCAGCATGGCGGCCAGGCCGGTCAGCACGATGGGCTTGGCACGGGTGGCCCCGGCCTGGATCACGGCTTCCTGGAAATCCATGCCGCCACGCGTCTGTTCGTTGATGAAATCGACCAGCAGGATGGAGTTGCGCACGATGATGCCAGCCAGCGCGATCATGCCGATCATCGAGGTGGCGGTGAACTGCGCACCGAGCAGGGCGTGGCCCGGCATCACGCCGATGATGGTCAGCGGAATAGGCGCCATGATGATGAGCGGCGTGAGATAACTCTTGAACTGCGCGACGACGAGGATGTAGATCAGCATCAGGCCGACCGCATAGGCAATGCCCATGTCGCGGAAGGTTTCGTAGGTGACCTGCCATTCGCCGTCCCACTTCAGCGCGAAACCGGCGTAGGTATCGTCAGGCTGGCTGATGAAATATTCCTTCAGTGTGCCGCCTTCCTTCAGCGCGCGATCCTTGAGTTCGCCGCGCATGCCGAACAGGCCATACAGCGGCGAATCCAGTGCGCCGCCGGTGTCGCCTACCACGAAGACAACGGGCAGCAGATCCTTGTGATAGATGGTCTTCTCGCGCTCGGCGGGCATCACCTCGACCAGCTCGGAAAGCGGCACGAGGTTGCCGTCGTTGCCGCGCACGGTAAGCTTCAGCAGTTCGTCGATGCCGCTTTGCTTTTCCGGCGGCAGCGTGATGCGCACCGGGATTTCGTACTTGGCCCCGCTGCCGTGGATGGGCGTGACGTTCTCGCCGGCAAGTCCCATCTTCATCGCGGCGACCACATCCTTCTGCGCCACGCCCGCGACTGCGGCCTTGTTCTGCAGCACGCGCAGCACAAAGCGCTGGGCATCGTCCTCGACGGTGTCGTCGATGGCGACGATGCCGTCGGTTTTCTCGAACACCCCGCGCACCTGTTTGGCGACTGCAATCTGCGCGTCGTAGTCCGGGCCATAGATTTCGGCGACGATCGGTGACATCACCGGCGGGCCGGGCGGTACTTCGACCACCTTCACGTCGGCACCGTGCTTTTTGGCGATGACCTCGACCACAGGGCGGATCGCCTGCGCGATGTCGTGGCTTTTGCGGTCACGTTCGTGCTTGTCGACGAGGTTGACCTGCAGGTCGCCGACTTCGGGGCCGCTGCGCAGGTAGTACTGCCGCACCAGGCCGTTGAAGTTGATCGGCGCGGCGGTGCCGGCGTAGGCCTGGTAGTCGGTCACTTCAGGCACTTGCGCGACAGCCTCGCCCATTTCGGCGAGCACCTGCGCGGTTTTCTCGAGCGGGGTGCCCACCGGCATGTCGACGATGATCTGGAATTCCGACTTGTTGTCGAACGGCAGCATCTTGAGGATGACCAGTTGCACCACCGGCAGGGCAACCGAGATCAGGATCGCGGCACCGATGCCCAGCCAGAGCTTGCGCCGTGCGCCCTTGCCGTCCTCGCCGCGCAGGAAGGGCGTGAGGCGGGTGCGGAACAGCGAGAGCAGCTTGTCGTTGCCTGCCTCGGCGTGGCCGTGCGCGCCCTGCTTGATGAGCTTGAGCGCGAGCCAGGGCGTGACGATGAAAGCGATGGCCAGCGAAATGATCATGCCGATGGACGCATTGATCGGGATCGGGCTCATGTACGGCCCCATCAGGCCCGAGACGAAGGCCATGGGCAACAGCGCGGCGATCACGGTGAGCGTGGCGAGGATGGTCGGGCCGCCGACTTCGTCCACCGCGCGCGGGATGATGGCTTCGAGCCCGTCGTGGTCCAGTCCCATCCTGCGATGGATGTTTTCCACCACCACGATGGCGTCGTCGACCAGGATGCCGATGGAGAAGATGAGCGCGAACAGCGACACGCGGTTGAGCGTGAAGCCCCACGCCCAGGAGGCGAAGAGGGTGGCGGCGAGCGTCAGCAGCACGGCCGCGCCGACGATCAGGGCCTCGCGCTTGCCGAGCGCGAACAGCACCAGCAGCACCACCGAGGCGGTGGCGAAGATCAGCTTCTGGATCAGCTTCTTGGCCTTGTCGTCGGCAGTGGCACCGTAATTGCGGGTGACGCTGACTTCCACGCCTTCGGGCAGCACGCTGTTTTCCAGCGCGTTGACGCGCGCGATCACCTTCTCGGCCACGTCGACCGCGTTCTCCCCCGGCTTCTTGGATACGGCGAGGGTGACAGCCGGGAAAGTCTGACCGACGCCGGGCTTGTCCGCGCCGCCGGCACCGGGGCCATACCAGACGTAGCGCGCCGGCTGATCCGGGCCGGCAACGACGGTGGCAATGTCGTTCATGTAGACCGGGCGGCCCTGCGAGACGCCGACCACCAGCTGCTTCACGTCGTCTGCGCCGGTCAGGAAGGTACCGGTCTGCACCAGGATTTCCTGGTTGTTCGACACCAGCGTGCCGGAAGGCTGGGCGGCGTTGGACACCTGCAGGGCGTCGCGGATGTCCTGCGCAGACACACCGAAGGCCGCCATGCGGTCGGGGTCCATCATCACCCGCACGGCCCGGCCGGGGCCGCCGACGGTGGTGACTTCACGCGTGCCGGCGATGCGTTTCAGTTCGATTTCGGCGGCGTGTGCGGCCTGTTCGAGTTCGTAGGCTCCGCGTTCCGGGTCACGCGTCCACAGGGTGACGGTGACGATGGGCACGTCGTCGATGCCGAGGGGCTTGATGATGGGTTCGCCGACACCGAGTTCTGGCGAGACCCAGTCGCGGTTAGCCTGGATCGTGTCATACAGCCGTACCAGTGCCTGCGTGCGGTCCTGGCCGACCAGGTATTGCACGGTCAGCACCGCCATCCCGGGCTTGGAGACGGAATAGATGTGCTCGATGCCGGCGATCTGTGACAGCACTTGTTCGGCCGGCGTGGCGACCAGCGCTTCCACGTCCTTGGCCGACGCGCCCGGGAAGGGGATGAAGACGTTGGCCATGGTCACGTTGATTTGAGGCTCTTCTTCGCGAGGTGTGACCAGGATGGCGAACAGGCCCAGCAGCGCCGCGATCAGCGCGATCAGCGGCGTGAGCTGGGAAGTGAGGAAGAAGCGGGCGATGCGTCCGGAGGGTCCCATGCGCGTCCCCGATTATGGCTTGGCAGCGTTGGCGGCGCTCTTGGCGTAGATCGCCGCCTTCACCGGTTCGAGCGCAATCGTCTCGCCCGGATTCAGTCCAGCCAGCACTTCGACGCGGCCACGCGCATCCGGTGTGCCAAGACGCAGTTGCCGCAGGGCGACCTTGTTTTTGTCGACTACATAGACGGCCGTGATTTCCGAACGGCGCACCACCGCGCTGGCAGGAATGACGAGCTTGCGTGCGCTGCCCACCGAGAAATGCGCGCGCGCGAACATGCCGGGGATCACGCCTTCGAGGTTGGTTGGCAGATCGATGCGCACCTTGACGGTATGGGTTGCGCTGTCAGCGGCAGGCAGAACGGTCACGCCCATCGCATCGATCCATTTGTTGAGCGAGGGAATCTCGACCGAGACGCGCGGTGCGGCCTTCACTTCCGAGAGCTTGTATTGCGGGATATTGGCAATGACGCGCATGTCTTTGGGGTCAAAGCCGGTCATCAAAGGCTTGCCGGGCGTGACCGTCTCGCCGACTTCGACATGCCGGGCGGCCACGACGCCAGAAAAGGGCGCGACGATGGTGGTGTAGCTCGACAGGGCAGCAGACTGGCCGACGCCGGCGCGCGCAGCGCGTGCGGCTGCCTCGGCAGCGCGAAATTCGGAAGTAGCGCGATCGAGTGCGGCCTGGCTGATGAATTTCTGCTGGAAAAGCTGCTGCTGGCGTTCGTAATTGGCGCGGGCGTTCGCCAGATTGGCGGCGGCCTGGGCAACCTGTGCCTGGCTGCCGGCCACGGCGGCCCCCAGTTCCTGTGCGGAGAGGCGGACGATGACCGTGCCCGACTTGACGTAGTCACCCGCGTCGAAATTCACGGCCGAGACGCGGCCGGATACCTGGGCCGCGACGGTCGACTGCTTCACGGCCTCGACCGAGGCCTCGGTCGAGTACGCCGTATCGGCAACCTGGTATTGCACCGGCGCGACGGCAAAAGGCAGGGCGGCAAAGGCTGAAGGGGCGACGAGGACGAAACTGGCGAGCAGGCGGGCAGGGGTCAGCACGGGCACATCTCCAAAAAATCGTTCATTAGAATATTCTAATTTATTAGTTCAATCAAGCGCTTGTGAGCAGATTTGAGCGTGCGTGGGAGGTTCAGGCGCGAGTATGCCGCAGCATGGCGCTGCAATCCATCCTGTCCGGCGATCAGCCAGTCAGGTGGAAACAGACAGGATTTACTTGGAAAAACCGCAGAAGACGTCGCGCATCATGCCCAGGAGCTTGAGGGTGCGCGTGTCGCCCACGCGGTAGAAGACGCGGTTGGCGTCCTTGCGCGTGCGCAACACGCCTTTGTCTCGCAGGATGGCGAGGTGCTGGGAGATATTGCTTTGCGAGGTGCCGACATTGTCGACGATATCCTGCACGCTGACTTCCTTGTCGCCAAGGACGCACAGGATTTTCAGCCGAAGTGGATGGGACATGGCTTTCATCGCGCGTGAGGCCTGCTCGATGTGCTCGTCCTTGTCCAGGAGATCCACTGCGTCCCACTCTGCAGACATGTTCATTACCCCGATCCTGTTCGTGTAGTACCCTCGCGATCGACGTTTTCTGGTCTGAAATCCGTGTCGAACGGGAAGGAAATGTAGATTAGCAATCACGCATATATTAAAATATTCCCATAAAAATGCCTCAGGACATACACATTTTTTCATGAAGACCTCGCCGGTTCTCCTCATCATCCTCGACGGTTTCGGGTGCCGCGCCGAACGCGAAGACAACGCGATCGCGCAGGCCAGCAAACCAAACTTCGACCGGCTCTGGAAGGACAACCCGCATACCCTGATCCATGCCTCGGAAATGGAAGTCGGGCTGCCGCGAGGTCAAATGGGCAATTCGGAAGTCGGCCACCTCAACATCGGTGCCGGCAGGGTGGTGTATCAGGAGTTCACCCGTATCGATCGGGCCATCGAATCCGGATATTTCTATACCAATCCGGCCTTGTTGAACGCGGTGCACAAGGCCCGCGACAACAACAAGACGCTGCATCTCTTCGGCCTGCTCTCGGATGGGGGGGTGCACAGCCACGAAGCCCATTTCCACGCCATGCTTGAACTGGCAGCCCGCGAGGGCTTGCGCAAGGTTTGCCTGCACGTTTTCCTCGATGGCCGGGATACTCCGCCCAAGAGTGCTGAGATCTACCTGCGGCGGCTCGGCGACAAAATCCAGCAAACCGGGGTCGGGCACATCGCCACCATGATCGGACGCTATTTTGCGATGGACCGCGACCGCCGCTGGCAGCGCGTCAAGGCCGCCTATGACTTGCTGACCCAGGGGCGCACGGAGTTCTGGGCCGAATCGCCCCTCGCGGGCCTGGAAGCCGCCTACCAGCGCGGTGAGACGGATGAATTCATCAAGGCCACGGCAATCCTGCCGCCAGACGGCAAGCCTGTGACCATGGAAGATGGCGATGCCGTCGTGTTCCTGAATTTCCGCTCCGATCGCGCCCGCCAGCTTTCGCGTCCCTTCATCGAACCCGATTTCGCCGAATTCGAACGGGAAGTCACGCCCCGGCTTGCCACGTACTGCACCCTCACGGGCTACAGCGACGATTTCGATGTGTCGGTGGCGTTCCCGCCCGAGCGTATCAAGAACGGCCTCGGCGAATATGTCGCCAATCTCGGCCTGCGCCAGCTGCGCATTGCCGAAACGGAAAAATATCCGCATGTCACCTTCTTCTTCAACGGTGGTGAGGAAGTGTCCTTTCCCGGTGAAGACCGCGTGCTGGTGCCCTCGCCCGACGTGGCCACGTACGATCTCAAGCCCGAGATGAGCGCGTACGAAGTCACCGACAAGCTGCTCGCCGCGATCAACAGCAAGCAATACAACCTCATCATCTGCAACTACGCCAACCCCGACATGGTCGGGCATACCGGTGATCTTCAGGCCGCGATCAAGGCCATCGAAACCGTGGACACCTGCCTGGGCAAGGTGGTCGAGGCGCAGCTTGCCAATGGGGGCGAACTGCTGGTGACCGCCGACCATGGCAACGCGGAAATGATGCGCGACGTGGAAACCCATCAGGCCCACACCGCGCACACCATGAATCTGGTGCCCCTGATGTATATCGGGCGTCGCCGCGCCACGCTGGCAGACACTGGTGCGCTGGAAGACATCAGCCCCACGCTCCTCAAGATGATGGGCTTGCAGCAACCTCCCGAAATGACGGGGGAGTCGCTGGTCCATTTCGAATAGGGTGAATGTCCGGTCGTTGATCGTTGCCCTGGCCCTGCTGTGTCCGCTGGCCGCAGGGGCCAATCAGGCGGAGCGCAAGCAAAGCGAACTGGATGCGCTGAAATCCCGCCTGCAGACCCTGCAAAGGGAATTCCAGTCGACGCAGTCGCATCGGCGCGAAGCGGCAGATGAGCTGAAATCCACCGAGCAGGCGGTGAGCGCAGGGGTACGTCAGTTACGCCAGCTTGAGGGCGAGCGCCAGCAAACCGAAAGCACGCTGGGCGCGTTGAAGCGCCAGATTCAGAGCGTGTCTGCGCACATCGAGGCCGAACAGAAGCGTCTGGCCCGCACCCTCAAAACCAGCCATCTGCGTGGCGAAGGGGATGCATTGAAGCGCATCCTGAATGGCAGTGACCCCAACCAGACGGCGCGAGACCTGCGTTATCTCGCCGCACTCTCGCGTGCGCAACAGGCGCAGGTGGCGCAATTGCGAACGGACCTGACCCGCCTTGCCGAACTGGAGCAGCAGGCGCAGGAGAAGACCGACGCGCTGCAACGACTGCGCACCGCCCGGGCCGCCGAGCAGGAAAAACTGATGAGCGAGCGCCGTGCACGCGAGGCTGTGCTGCAGAAACTGTCTGTGCAGATTCAGCAGCAAAGGCGCGAAATCGAGACGCTCAAGCGTGACGAACGCGCATTGACGCAACTGGTCGAGCGCCTGAACCGGATCATGGCCGAACAGGCAGCGCGTGCCGCCCAGAAAGCCCGCGAAGCACGCAAGGCCGACAAGGAGCCGGACGGGCGAACCCGCAAGCCTGTGGGCGTGAACACGGCCACGCCCGAGGCTTTCCAGGCCGACAGGCCATTTTCCCGGCTGAAGGGTAGTCTGAGGCTGCCCGTGGCCGGGGAACTCATGAATCGCTTTGGTGCTCCGAGGGAAGGCGGTGGCGTGAGCTGGAAAGGCCTTTTCATCCGGGCTGGACAGGGCACCGCAGTGAAGGCCATCGCGGCGGGTCAGGTCGTGTTTTCCGACTGGTTGCGCGGCTTCGGCAACCTCATCATTGTTGACCATGGCGAAGGCTACATGAGCCTATACAGTAATAATGAAAGTCTGTATAAGCAGGTGGGCGAACGGGTCCGGCCCGGTGATGCCGTGGCCTCCGTAGGCAACAGCGGTGGGCAGCCCGATACCGGCCTGTATTTTGAAATGCGGCATCAAAGCCGCCCTGTGAACCCCATGTTGTGGGTGAAGTGAACATGACACGTCGAGAGAAAATGTCGCACAAAGCCAAATTCGTTCTGGTGGGGCTCGCCGGTTTGCTTGCCGGTGCCGCGTTGACGGTCAATCTCTCGGCAGTGGCCGACAAGGATGCACAGACAGCGTTGCCGATCGAGGAATTGCGTGCATTCACCGACGTCTTTGCGCGCATCAAGAACGACTATGTCGAGCCTGTCGAAGACAAGAAGCTGATCAACGAGGCGATCAACGGAATGCTGACCGGGCTGGATCCCCATTCGGCGTATCTCGATGCGGAAGGCTTCAAGGATCTCCAGGTGGGCACCCAGGGGGAATTTGGCGGGTTGGGCATCGAGGTCGGCATGGAAGACGGCTTCGTGAAAGTGGTCTCGCCCATTGAGGACACGCCGGCATTCAAGGCGGGCGTCAAGGCCGGCGACCTGGTCGTCAAGCTCGACGATACGCCGGTCAAGGGCTTGACCCTGAATGATGCAGTGAAGCGGATGCGCGGCAAGCCCGGTTCGACGATCAAGCTCACCATCGTGCGCAAGGGCGTCGACAAGCCGCTGGTGCTGACCCTGACCCGTGCGGTCATCAAGATCCGCAGCGTGAAATTCAAGCTGATCGAAAATGGTTACGGTTATGTGCGTGTCACGCAATTCCAGGAGCACACCGGTGAGCTGCTCGTTGAAGCACTGAACAAGCTCTATAAGGACAACAAGGCTCCGCTCAAGGGCCTGATCCTGGATTTGCGGAATGACCCCGGTGGCCTGCTGAACGGCGCGGTGGCCGTGACCGCTGCCTTCGTCAAGCCCGACAGCCTGGTGGTGTATACCGAAGGCCGCACCGAGGATGCGAAGATGCGGCTGACCGCGAGCCGCGAGCACTATCTGCGCCCCATGCAGATCGACTATCTCAAGAACCTGCCGGACGGGGTGAAGCAGGTGCCCATGGTCGTGCTGGTCAATAGTGGTTCGGCCTCGGCTTCGGAAATCGTCGCGGGCGCCCTGCAGGATCACAAGCGTGCGGTCATCATGGGGACGCGTACCTTCGGCAAGGGGTCGGTGCAGACCATCCTGCCGCTGGGCAACGGCACTGCGATCAAACTCACCACGGCACGTTACTTCACGCCCAACGGCCGCTCAATCCAGGCCAAGGGGATCGAGCCGGACATCGTGATCGAAGATCCCGCCATGCCGGAAAATGATGACGGGCTCGGCATACGCGAGGCTGATCTCGACAAGCATCTGACGAATCCCGCTGGTGAGGAAGTCCCGACCGTCGCGCCTGTGACCAAGATGGATGAAACCGGCAAGCCGGCATCCCCGGCCAAGCCTGCGGACAGCAAGGACAAGAAGCCGGCCCCGCTGGAGCCGGGTGAAGTGGTGTCCAAGAGCGATTTCCAGGTGAATCAGGCGCTGAACCTGCTCAAGGGCCTGCAGATTCTCCAGAATCGCTGAACGGCTCCCGTCCATCCTCTGGCGGTATACTGAACCCCATCGCCTGATGGGGCTGCCATGCGTCCGTGTGACCTCGAAAAAAGTCGCGAAATCGTGTTCCACCCCCTGCCCGCAGGACAGGTGGAGCGCGTGCTGGCTTTGTTCGATGGTCTGGAAGGGGTGCATGTCCAGCGTGGGACACGTCCCCATACAGTGGTTGTGCGATATCACGTGTGTGAGTACACCCTGGAAGGTCTGGAATCCGCGCTGGCCAACCAGGGATTCCATCTCGATGGCAGCCTGATGAGCAAGTTGCGTCGGGCGCTGGCTTATTTCTGCGAGAACGTGCAGCGGCGCAATGTGGCTGCGAACGAACCCGATATCAAATCACAGCAGGCCTTCATGAAAGTCTACGACCGCCACCTGCATGGTGATCGTGACGACACGCCGGAAGAATGGCGCGATTACAAATAGGCGTTGCCCTGTCTGTATGAGCCTGGACGACGCGCAACTGCTGCGATACAGCCGCCACATACTCTTGCCCGAAATCGGAGTCGAAGGACAGTCACGTCTGGTTGATGCCAGCGTGCTTGTCGTCGGGGCGGGGGGATTGGGTTGTCCGGTTGCGCTTTACCTCGGCGCGTCCGGAATCGGGCGGCTGACCCTGGCGGATGGCGATGTCGTCGATCTCACCAATCTCCAGCGCCAGATCGGCCACGAGACAGCCGCCATTGGAGAAAACAAGGCTGAGTCCCTCGCGCGCCGCATCCGCGCAATCAATCCCGGGATTCGGGTCGAGCCGTGTACGCAGAATTTGTCCGGTGACGGGCTTGATGCACGCGTGGGCGAGGTCGATCTGGTGGTCGATGCCTCGGATAATTTCGCGACGCGCCATGCGGTCAATCGCGCCTGCGTGGCACAGGGCAAACCCCTTGTCTCGGGTGCTGCGATCGGCTTTTCAGGGCAGCTGGCCGTATTCGATACCCGACATTCCCATGCGCCCTGTTACCACTGCCTGTTTCCGGAGCAGCCGGGCGAGCAGGAATTGCGTTGTGCCGAAGCCGGGGTGTTCTCGCCCCTGGTGGGCATCATCGGGACGATGCAGGCTGCCGAGGCCCTGAAGATACTGGCCCGGGTAGGCGATCCCCTCTGCGGACGGCTGCTGCTGTGGGATGGCCTGCGCGCCGAAGCACGGGTCGTCCGGGTGCCGCGTGATCCTGGCTGCCCGGTGTGCAGCCAGCGTGTCTTTCAGGCCGGGTGAGCTGCGAGAAGACGCGAAATCAGCAACTCGATATCCCCTCCGGGGGCACGCGTGAAGCCGCTTTTGGCGAACTGATGCCAGCGTCCCACGACCGTGCAGAGCAGGAGGTTGGCGAGTGGTGCGCTGAATTCGGCCGAGGGCTCACCGGCGAGTCTCAGACACTGGCGCAGTTGTGCTTCCAGTCGGTCATGCAACTGGTTGATGCGTTTTTGCAGACGTTCGTTCTCGTGAACCAGGGCTTCGCCGATCAGCACGCGGGTCATGCCCGGATTCTTGGCGGCAAAGTTCAACAGCATGGCGAGTATGGCTTCGGCCTGCGCGATGGGAGAGGGCGTGTCGGCCGTGATGCGCGCGATGAGCCCGAACAGGGTCTGTTCGATGAACTCGATCAAGCCTTCGTACATCTGGGCCTTGCTGGAAAAGTGCCGGTACAGCGCCGCTTCCGAAACGCCAATCCGGGCAGCGAGCGCGGCCGTGGTGATTTTTTCCGGTTGTGGTTCCTGCAACATGGCGGCGAGCGTCTGCAGGATTTGCAGGCGGCGCTCGCCCGGCTTTCTGGCTTCCCCTTCCATCGATCATCCTTGTCGTTTTCGTGACGGGATTATCAACGAAATTGGAAAAGTTTGGTGGGCCTGCACGGACTTGAACCGTGGACCAAGGGATTATGAGTCCCCTGCTCTAACCAGCTGAGCTACAGGCCCGTAAATTTCCGGCGTACTGCGTTTACAGCTCGCCGCTGCCGGTGAAGCTTTTGAGCTTTTCGGAACGGCTGGGATGACGCAGCTTGCGCAGTGCCTTGGCTTCGATCTGGCGAATGCGTTCGCGGGTCACGTCGAATTGCTTGCCGACTTCTTCGAGGGTGTGGTCGGTGTTCATTTCGATGCCGAAACGCATGCGCAGCACCTTGGCTTCGCGTGAGGTCAGGCTGTCCAGCACTTCGCGGGTGGCGTCGCGCAGATTGGCGTAGATCGCCGAGTCGTCGGGCGAGAGCGTGCTCGAATCCTCGATGAAATCGCCCAGATGCGAATCCTCGTCGTCGCCGATCGGTGTCTCCATGGAGATCGGCTCCTTGGCGATCTTCATGATCTTGCGAATCTTGTCTTCCGGCATTTCCATCTTGATGGCGAGCGTCGCGGGATCGGGCTCGATGCCGGTTTCCTGCAGGATCTGGCGAGAAATACGGTTCATTTTGTTGATCGTTTCGATCATGTGCACCGGGATCCGGATGGTGCTCGCCTGATCGGCGATCGAGCGGGTGATG
>ERZ1645185.324-NODE-324-length-20212-cov-4.221213_pt1 | contig 20212 bp, 25 predicted proteins | sample MGYA00575351_ERZ1645185 | MGnify/ENA primary metagenome ERZ1645185 (study PRJEB40838, sample SAMN11284767) | freshwater sediment metagenome | isolation source: river sediment | host: Sediment | place: India: Jana village, Kanpur | collected 2015-12-17 ...
CATCGCCGCCGAAGCGGGCCGCATCTTTGGCGACTTGCTCCGAACGCATTACGGCTTCCTCGGCAACGTCTTCGACCGGCGCAACCCGGCCACTGTGCGTTTCTTCAAGGCTGCGGGCTTCACGCGCCGCGCGGTCATCCCGAGCGCTCCCGGCACCTGCGTGCAGCTCTACGCCCGGCTCCCCGAGCCCGATGGCGACTGAGACCGTCAGCGGTATTGACGTGGTGGACCTCCGCCACGTCGATCCGGGCAAAGTCGCGGGGTGGCTTGTCCACCTCGCCGACAACCTGCGGGGGTCCGACGCCGCCGAGGTGAAAGCCTCCTCCGGCATCGCGCCCCGCGACTGTCTGCACCTGTCGTTCCGCATGTCGTCGCACGCCTATGCGGTCCTCGACCGCGCGGGCGAACCCGTCGCCATCTTTGGCGCGGTCCCGCATCCTGTCCCCGGTATCGGGATTGTCTGGATGCTCGGGACCGACGGCATAAAACGGAACGCCGCCGCTATCGCGCGGCAGACCCGCCCCCGCCTCGACGACCTCAACCGGGCCTACGTCACGCTCTGGAACTACGTGGACGCCCGGAACGCCCTGTCGCTCCGCTGGCTGCGCTGGGGCGGCTTCGACTGCCTCGCTGAGAACCGCACGCACGGTGTTGAGCGCAGGCCCTTCCATATCTACGCCCGAACAAGGAAACCCGGCCATGTGTGACCCGGTAACAATCGGCATCACGGCGCTGGCCGTGGCGACCTCCACCGCAGAAGTTGTTTCGCAGGCGAAGGCCGCGAAGGCGCAAACGAAGGCCATCCTCAATCAGCGTGAAGTCGTGCTTGAGGAAAACCGACGCGCCGCATCCGCCGAGCTGTTCGACCGCTCGCGCGAAGCGCGCCGCGAAGCCGCCCGCATCCGCACCGCCGCCGGTGAGGCTGGATTGTCTCTGACATCCGGTTCCGTCGAAGCGATGCTGATGGACAGCGCCATGCAACAGGAACTCGCCGGAGACCGCACGCTCGCGAACTACGAAAGCCGCAACCGCGCCACGAACGCGGAAGCCAAGAGCATGTTGTCTCACGTCCAGAAGCCCACGGCGCTCGGCGCCGGGCTCACCATCGCTGGCGCCGCCGCCGGGGCTTACATCAAGTCCCCCGAGGGCCAGAAGCTCACTCAGAAATACATCAACCGGCCTTAGCCCGGCCTTAGCCCGGCCGCCCGCCAACTCCCGAAAGGTAGCCATGACCAAAGCAACCCCGACGACCCGCCGTTGCAATGCGTGCAGGGAGGAGAAGCCATTGCTCCACTTCGCGGCTGACCGCACCCGGCCCCTCGGTCGGCGTTACGTCTGCCGCGCGTGCGACAACAAGCGCCGAGCCGACAACTGGCACCTGAAATTCTGGACGCCCGAACGGCTTGCCGAACGCGAGCGCCACATTGCCGAAGTCGATGCCCGGCTCCGCGCCCTCGGCGTCGAGCCGCCGCCCCGCTTGGCGGCTGCCTGAGGCCACCCCCAAAACCCCTTCAAAAAAGCCAAAAGAACGCCCTCGGTCGCCTCCCCGGTACTTCCATACCCCCGAGGCCCCTTTCGGTGTCTGGCGGTCCATTCTGACGGGGTTTTGCGGTCAAAATAGACCAAGGAAACGAATGTCTAACCCTACCACCCGCAGCGAGGCCATCAGCACCAAATGCCGGGACTGTATCTACGACCCCGGCGCTGCCGGGACATGGCGACAGCAGGTCGCCGCCTGCGAAAGCGGCAACTGCGCGCTGTTCTCCTTCCGGCCTCTTACGGCCGCCGCAAGGTCTCCTGAGGGGCTCCGAGAGCTTCGGGGGGAACTGGAGCAGCGCAACAGGGCAGCCGTGGGCTGACTGAAGGAACACCGATGCTTACCGAAGAACCAACACCCGTCTACCGTACCGAGACGCTCGGCACGACCACGTTCCGAACGAACATTGCGGCGTTGGAGCCGGTGACGCCGGATGCACCGGAGTCGCCCAACGCACCGCGCACCACGACGCACAACCCCATTCCGGGCAAGACGCTGTCGGCGGTCACGTATCACGAGCCGCTGCCGGACTAAGGCGAACCGGGAGGGGAACCGAAAGCGGACCTGAGGGGGTCCGATGGTTTCGGCGAAAAATTCCGTGGGGGCATATACGCTGAACCGTCAGCGCCGTTCCCCCCATAGGGGTGCCCTCTGGCGCTCCGCCGGTGAACCTCGGGGTTCATCCTCTTGACCGAGGTTTCCGGCGGAGCGTCATGGCGGCAGGGGGGTGGCGTATATTGACGGGGCATAGTTCGATTAAACGAAGTATTTCTTTGTTTACAACGGCTTAGATCGTGTTATGTGGTGTGCCCTCAACGCTAATCGGAGGGCAGACCCATGACATTCCAGCTTTCACAAACCGACCCGCTTCTCGCCAGTGTTCGGGACGTAGCGCAACGCAATGCGGCGTTCTTCGACCGTGTCACGCGGCGCACCCGCCCGGCATGGCTATCGCCGCTTGCGGAGGCGGGAGACGACAATTCGCACGCCGTCGCTGTCGCGGCATCGGCTGCACGCACGGCGGCGTTCTTCGCCCGCCTTGCGGTCGCCTAGCGGCCGGGCACCCGAACACACCATCGGCGCTCTTTCGGTTCCTTCCTTCCTTCGCCATAAGCGCGCCGGTGGTGTGCCCTGCGGGGCGTGTTCCATTTGGGTAAACCCTAGTGAGGCGTCTCGGCGCCCCTGCAATTTTGTCTCAATAGGGTTGACTTCGCATTTCTGAGACAGTTATGCGTAAAGGTCTAGACCCTACTGAGACGGATAAATGCCATGCTGATCGGATACGCCCGCGTAAGCTCCACCGGCCAAAGCCTTGACGTGCAGACGGAGGCGCTAACGGCTGCCGGGTGCGAGAAGTTGTTTGCCGAGAAGCGCAGCGGCACCACAACGGACGGGCGGCAGGCACTCGCCGATGCCCTAGACTATGCCCGTGAAGGGGACACCCTCGTCGTCACCCGCCTTGACCGGCTCGCCCGGTCCATCACGGACCTGCGGCAGATTGTGGACACCCTCACGGCCAAGGGCGCATCTTTCCGTTGCCTGCAACAGGGCTCAATCGACACCTCACGTTCCGACGGCAAGCTGCTGCTGAACATCCTCGCCAGCTTCGCCGAGTTCGAAGCCGACATTCGGCGGGAACGCCAGCGGGAGGGCATCGACAAGGCCAAGTCAGCGGGTGTGTATAAGGGCCGCCCGGCTACCATTGACCCGGTCAAGGTCCGCGCGCTCAGTGCCGGGGGCATGGGCGCAAGCCAGATCGCCAAGGAACTCGGGATCGGCCGCGCGAGCGTCTACAGGGCGCTTGGGGAAGACCGACGGGGCAGTTGAGGAGGACTGCGGGGGCCGGGAGGTCCGGGTCAGTCCAAATTTCCTTCCGTTCTCCCCTGCTTTTTTCGAACGATTTCGGGAAGTTCAAATTTGAACGACTGCCCGTCTAGTACGGGTTTGATCGCATCATTGTAGTCGTACAGTGCGTTGGCGGCATCGCGCATATATCCTTCAACAGTCTCTGCTAAGCTGTCAGCCAGCGTGTGGGCTGCGGCGAACGTGGGCCCTAACCTCTCCATATCGGCCGTTGTTAAGGTGGAACTTCCAACCGTGCCAACAATGCGAGCGGGCATTTCTTTCCTCAACTCGTCACGGAGCGATCCAAACACCTCAAACGACCGAAGAACACCGCGATGATTCCTGCTAACATCGCCAACACGGTGCCATAGTCCGAAGTCGCGCAGTTCAAATAGAAAACGTAATTCAGCCGGTGTGATTGTTATTGATTCGGGCAAGTTTGGAATCGGGCTCATTCCCCGCCAAAGATCAATTCCCAACTCGGCGGCCTTCCGCTTCGACTCTTCTATGTGTTCGAAGAACTTATAGAGGTCATCGAATGCCGACAGGAGTTTGAAAAAAAGCTCTTGGGCGAGCGCACGCTCCCATTCCTTCTTGGCATCTACTGAGTCCCGTTCTCGCGCAGCGCGTGCTTCCTTGTGCTCGCGCCACTGCAAACCGAGCGATATGATGCCGCCAGACACCGACCCAAAAATGGCACCCGCAATTGCGGCGTAAAACTCACCTGAAAATTCAGCCACGATTAGCCCCTTAATTTTTCATCGGCCTGCCTCGCTAGACCATTAACAAGGACGGACGGCGTTGCATACGTGTTCCTTTTATGTTCTCATCCGCCCATGCGCCGACTCACCGAAACCCCACGGCCCCCTCAGTGCCACCTTCAAAGCCCCGCGAACTCGTCAACCCTATCCGCGACCTGTTTGATGCGGCCGTCCGGCATCGCACCATCAAGCTCACCTGCACCCGCTGCCGCCATCAGCGCATCTTTGACCCCCACGCCCTCTGGTATCATTTCCACCGCCGGGGATTGCCCGACTGGCTTCCTGATGTCCGGGAGAAGTGCCGTTGCACGTCCTGCGGGGCGCGGCGGCCGACGCTGGACCTTGTGCATGAGGAGCCCACCGACGAGACCCTGCCGATGCCGAGCGAGGTGGTTTGGAAGAAGGAGTTACGGCGGCGGCGCTGACGGGGGCGCGGAATGACCGCTGCGGTACGCCAAAGGGCACCTTCGGAGCGCTGGAGGGACGGTCCCGGAAAGCTCGCTACCATCGTCGTGTGGGAGGACGAGGCGGCGAGGCAGCGCCGATGCAAATGGGGGCTGGCACCGAGGGAGCCCTACGGCGACCCCATAAGCCTCCTGCGCTCCGAAGGGCGCGCCATCGTCAACCCCTGCCTCATCATCGCGTCGGAGTTCGAGGTGGAAGCTGGCTTGGGCTCCCGCCGCAAGCGCTACTCCGTCCGGCTGGTGACGGATGAGCCGTTCTTTTGCTTCGCGGGCATGTGGCGCCCGGCGGCGGATGATTGGCCCGAGGCGTTCGCCGCGCTCACGACCGAGGCGGGGCCTGATGTGGCACCGTATAAGGACCGGCAGTTGGCCGTGGTGCGACCGGAGGATTGGGAGGATTGGCTGAGACAGCGGAGGGGCGTTGCGGAGATACTGAGGCCGTTTCCCAATGGAAGCTTTGACATTTCCCGTCTAGGTTGAATTATAAAGCTGACTGAATAGAAGAGTCAGGGGGGGGGGCAAAAAATGATCGTTGATTGGCCCACGGTAGTGTCGATGATAAGGGCTGTATTGGAACCCATTGCTAGCGCTGCTTGGCCAATTGCAGTTGCCTTAATATTCTTCCAAGTTCGCCTCCCACTTCAGCAATTAATCGGGAGGGTTAAGTCGCTCAGCGGTTGGGGCGCAAGTGTTGACGTGATGCCGCGACAAGACACACAAACACGGCAACTGGAAGCAGTTGAGACGGGCGGCGCGCCAGTCAACAGCTCCGGCCTAGTGTTGTACGATCCTGTTTACGACCCGTTCGACAACACTCTCCGCGACTGGATTGAAAACTCTGTGCACGGCGACGATGGTGTTAAACTAAAATTCGCGATAAGGCAGCGATCTATAAGTGAAGTGGCACGACTGCATGAGTTTCACTACCGGTATATATTCGGTTCTCAAATTAGAGCATTGATACTACTCAATCAGGTCGAGCAAGCGCCCGTTGAACACTTCCGGCAAATTTACGAAACACAGGTTCTCCCCGATCCGGCCAATGCCGTTATTCACGCAGGCAGAACATTTGAGCAATGGGGCGAGTACCTTGTTAATACGGGATACGTCGCAGTTGAGGAAACCTCTGAGCCGCCGCTCGTGAGAATAACGCCCCTTGGGCGTCACTTTTGCGCGTGGCTAGGAATCACCGGCGCTTCACAGGCCAAGCCCGGATGATTTCGTCGGTGCTAGCTCCCTGAATGTGCAACCTCTACACCGTCAACGTGAGCGCTGCCGATATCGCCGACGCCTTCAAGGCCCGGATGCCGACCGCCTTCAATGCCGCGCAAGGCGACGTGTATCCCGGCGCTCCGGGCATGGTCGTGCGCGAGGCGGACGGCCGCCGCGTGGTGCAGGCAATGACGTGGGGTTTCCCGCTCCCGCAAAAGAGCAAGAAAACTGGCCTGCCGATCAAGCCCAAGCCGGTGAACAACATTGCCGACCTGTCCAGCTTCATGTGGCGCCATATCGCCCCGCATCCCGAGCACCGCTGCCTGATCCCGCTCACCGGCTTTGCCGAGGCCGAAGGCGAGCAAGGCGCCAAGACGCGGACGTGGTTTCGGGTGAAGGGTCAGCCGGTGTTCGCGTGGGCAGGGATGTGGAAGGACAGCGACGAGTGGGGCGCGGTCTATTCGGGGCTGATGACCAACGCCAACGCGACGGTTGAGCCGGTGCATCATCGGATGCCGGTCCTATTGCTCCCGGATGAGTGGGAGCGTTGGCTGCACGGCTCGCTGGACGACGTGCAGGACTTTCAGGACCGGACGTTTCCGGCCGAACTCACCGAGATTGAGCGGACGGCGGAGCCGTGGCTACGTCGGAAGGCCCCCGAGCTTCACCTGTAACGCCGTGCCATCCCCGCCCGCATCATCGCCCTATTGAGGTCCACCCCGTCCGACACGCAGCTCGCCAGCGCCCGGCCGTAAGCATCCCGCCCCGTCACCGTGCAGCGCACCTCGCCCCGCGTGAGGGAGCGCAGAAAGTCCCTCGACGACACCGCACGGCCCTCATGGCAATCCGAACGAACCCTCCGGCCATCTTTACACCGGGGACTGTCGGCTATCTCAGGCGCATCAATGCCCACCAGCCGGACCCGTTCGCCCTGGCATCGAAGGCTGTCCCCGTCGTGGACCGAAGGGGCGATGCAAGAGAGGATGAGGGCAGCGGCGAACACGGTGGAACTTTCAGGGGCTATCGGTGAACCTTCAGGGCCTCCACCTACTCCGCCCGTCGCGCTACCGATAGAGGGCCGTTGCAAGAATGTTCCGCTTATGTTCTTTTCGGACCATGTCCCGAATCGATCCCACCGAACTCGCCTCGCTGCTCCTCACGGCCCCCCTAGGTGCCCGCATCGGCCTCGCAACGCACAGTGAAGCCGCCCGGAAGGATGCCGCGAAGGCGCTAGCCGAAAACGTCGTGCGGCGGCTCGAAGGCGCGCCCGAGGTGGACCGCAACCAACTTCGGCTCCCCATCTAGCCCACCTTCGGCGCCCATGCCGTTCACCCGCGAACAGATGATCTACAAGGCCGTCGTGGCGCTAGATGAGGCCATCGGCGAATACACCGGCGAGAAGCCCCGGCCGACCTTCGCGCTGCGGTTCTGCCTCGCGTACCTGTTCAGCCAGAGCGACGGCAACCGGCTGCCTTATGACGAGTTCTGGAAGTACCTCAGCTACGAGGGGCACAGCGGCTACGATGAGGACGCGGCGCGCTACGTTCAGAGCACGCGGCTGCGCGGGTGCAGGAACGCAATCATGAAAAGCGTGGGCATGGGCGGGACGCCTGAAGTGTTTGAAGCGGTCGCGAGGGGGCACCGAAAACTGCGCGTGGAAGCGGTGCCAACTGTACGCGGCCAAAATAACGGGTTAGAAACAAGCAAATGCTGACCTAGAAAATGGGGGATTTGTGAAGCATTTCTTTGTCAAAGTGGCCTTGTTCTCTTTCGCGCCTTTCACAGTTGGGCAATCAGCCGCCCAAACGCAGAATATCGTCAGCACTCCAGAGGTAGGGGTTGAGACCCTGATTTCTGCCGGGGGCGATATCTATTCGTATGTGCGCGTCTACACCATCAATGGGGCGAGGATTGAAACGGACACAAAGGCGGGGGACTGGCTTCTCGAAGACAAACTCCCCAAGGGAACGGTCTTGGTGCCGGTGGCAACGTCCAAAAAATTCAAAGGCTGCATCCCGTACCCGAACACGTTCGACGCAAAAGGCCCGTGCCTCATTGACGATGACGGCGACGGCACGCTTGACCGACACTCTCGCGATGAGATCACCTTGTTTCGTAAGGTGAAGGAGCCGGTGCCCTACACACTCGTGCCAATTTCCATCGCTCAGCCGGACTCCTTGAAACGGACAATCCTTTATCAAGGCGCCACGGCAGACAGCCTCCGGTTCTCTTACCGAGAGTTCAAAGACGACATGGCGCGCCCCGCCTTCACTGAGGAACTCAGCATTCCGAGGGAACCGTTCCCCGCGATGATAATGGTCAAGAATCTACAAATCGAAGTCTTGAGCGTTTCGGGCATGGGGCTTCGATACCGCGTCGTGAAGGTCAACTGACCCCCCGCATCAGCGCAGAATGGTCAATTTCGCCCGTAAAACCCTGTCAGAATCCGGCAAGGACGCACGAAGCGGCTCCTCAGGTAGTCCTACTTACCCCCAAGGGCTCCTCGCGTGTTCTTGCGGCGTTTTGAGGGGGTTTTTGAGGCAGCCCGGCCTGCCCAAATGTGTCCTAGGAATGTGTCCTAGGATCATCAAATTTATCCGTTTAACTTGTTGATTTCATTAAATTTTATGGTTCTGGCTGGGGCGGGAGGATTCGAACCTCCGCATGGCGGTACCAAAAACCGCTGCCTTACCGCTTGGCTACGCCCCAATGCGCCGCTTGAAACGGCCGATGCCGTGTTTGCGGCCGCTCTTATAGCCGCTGCTTCGGCTTTGGAAAGAGGTGCGCGAGGCTTTGTTTCAGGCGCTGACGCCGCTGCGAACCGTGCCGCCGCGTGTCGACACGAAGAGCGTCGCCACATACATGACAGCGCCGAGGCCAAGGAGCGCAAGGCTGTAGGCCGGAAATAGCACGCCGAGGAAATTCGGCAGCGCCGCCAACGCCGCGTAGATGGCGAGACCCACCGGCCACCCCCAACGCGCGTGCAGATAGTGATGCAGATGGTTGCGATCGCCTGAGAACGGACTACGGCCCTGTGCAATACGCCACGCCATCAGCCGGACCGTATCAAGCACGGGAACCAGAAACAGCAGCGCCACCTGCCCCGCATCAAAGGTCGCGAAGCTGTGGTTGTAGGCATAGATGGCGAGCAGTCCGAAAATCGCCGAAATACCGTAGCTGCCGCCATCCCCAAGGAAAAGCGCGCCCTTCATGTTGAACCAGAGCATGACGACGAGGCTGCCGGCGATGCCGAACAGCAGCGGATCGAAGGGCTGTGGATTGCGGGCGAAGAGCACCGCCGTCCAAATCAACGACAGCGTGAGCACGATGCCGTTCTTGCCGTCCGCCATGTTGACCGCGTTCAGAAGCCCGATGAGGCAGACGAGCGTGAACAGCACCGACGCCCACGCGGGCAGCAGGATGAGCTGGTCGACCCCGGCGAAGCGCAGGAAATCCACGCGAAGGTCGGGCACTTCAAGGATCGTCAGGACGAGAACGAACGATGTCAGCGCCAATCTGACGACGGGAGACAGGCCCATGCGATCGTCCGCGAGGCCGACGAGCGCCATCGCTCCAACCGCGAAGCCGAAACATAGAATCTGCCAGTCGAGCAGCGCGGAATCCCTAGCGAGAAGGTGATAGAGCAGCAGCGCCGAGGCTTCGAACGCCAGCACCACGGCAAGGCCCCCAACGAGCGGTGTGACGCGGGCGTGGCGCTTGCGGCCGCCAAACGGATCGGGATAGTCGAGGAGCCCCAGCAGGCCGCCGATACGGCTCGCATTCTGCCCCACGAAAAGCGCGATCACGACGCCCAAGGCAGCGCAAAGCATATTCAGAGCCATCGCAGTCATCGCCGTGCACCGACCCCTTTTTCATCAGCGTCCGCCGACCTTACCGTTGCGGCCTGGCCAGCGCTACGCTAACTCCCCTCAATGCAGCCCCGAAGTGCAACGGCTCGCCTTTACGCAGGATGAATTAATGACTTTTCTCGTGACCGGAGCCGCAGGTTTCATCGGCTATCACCTTTCGGAACGGCTGCTTTCGCGCGGCGAGCGGGTCATCGGGATCGACAATGTCAACGACTATTACAGCACGACGCTGAAGCGCGACCGCATCGCCGAGCTGGCGCGGCGGCACAACGGCTTCACCTTCGTCGAGCAGGACTTCGCGGACTTCGAAGGGTTGAAAGCCGCGCTTGCGCCGCACCGTGTCGAACGGATCGCCCATCTCGGTGCGCAGGCGGGCGTCCGATACTCGCTGACGAACCCGCACGCCTACGTGCATTCGAACCTCGTCGGGCACCTCAACCTGATGGAATATGCGCGCCATTCGGACAGTGTCGAGCACCTTGTCTACGCCTCGTCATCATCGGTTTACGGCAAGAACGAGAAGCTGCCGTTCTCTGTGGAGGACCGCGTCGACCAGCCGATCTCGCTCTATGCCGCAACGAAAAAGGCCGATGAGCTGATGAGCGAGACGTACAGCCATCTCTACCGTCTGCCACAAACGGGCCTGCGCTTCTTCACGGTTTACGGACCGTGGGGCCGGCCGGACATGGCGATGTGGCTGTTCACCGACGCCATCCTGAAGGGCGAGCCGATCAAGGTGTTCAACAGCGGCGACATGCGCCGCGATTTCACGTACGTCGACGACATCGTCTCGGGCATCGTCGCGTGCCTCGACAATCCGCCGCCCGACGACGGCAGTGTGAAGGCCGGCGGGTCGGTGAACCCGCACCGCGTCTACAACATCGGCAACCACCGCTCCGAAGAGCTGATGCATATGATCGCGGTGCTCGAAAAGGCTGTCGGCAAGAACGCGATCAAGCAGTTCGAGCCGATGCAGCCGGGCGACGTGAAGGACACGTTCGCCGACATTTCCGCGATCGAGCGCGATCTCGGCTTCCATCCGACGACCTCGATCGAGGAGGGTATACCCCGCTTCGTCGACTGGTTCCGTACGTATCACGGCGTCTGACGGGCGTGTCGCTGAACTACCTGCTTTGGGCGCTTTTCGGCCCCGCAGCTTGGTTTGTCTGGCTGACACTGCTCACCGCGATCTTTCTGCTTGGCGGCGCGTTGCGGTCTGCGCGCATCACGGTCACGCTTCTGGCACTCTGGACCATCCTGTTCGCCATTCTGCCGACGGGGAACTGGCTGATGAGCCGGCTGGAAACCGCGTATCCGCGTCCAGCCGTTCTTCCCGACCGGATCGACGCCGTGGCGGTACTCGCCGGCGCGGAAAAGCTGCGCGCCTCGGCGCTGACGGGCTCGCTGGAAGTCGGCTCGCACGGCGAAAGAGTGAGCGAGGCGCTCGCGCTCGCGCAGTCCTATCCGCAAGCGAAGATCTGGATCGTCGGCGGTGTAACCCACGACGGCAGCAGCGATGTCGACTGGACGGCCGACTACTGGCGCCGGGCGGGTCTGCCACAGGGGCGCATCGGCAAGATCGCGGGAACACTCGACACCTGCGCCAATGCGCGCGGGATTGCAGCAGCCCTTCCCGACCAGCGCGTACTGCTCATCACATCAGGCTTCCATATGCCGCGTGCGATGGCCTGCATGAAAGCCGTGGGCGTCGATGCAGTTGCCTACGCCGTGGACCGCCAGACAAGCGACCTTCAATTCTCGCCCGCGTTCATCGAGAATGTCGAGCGCGTAGACCTTGCACTGCACGAATATGTGGGCATCGCCTGGTATCGGCTGAGCGGCCGCCTATAGCTGCCAACGGGCGACGCCGGCGGGCAAGGCCTTGCCGCGCAACGCGCCTTTGATGTCGGCGACAAGGCCGCCGTCCTTCACAAGACCGCCGATCGCAGCAGCGTCCATCGTCAGATACTCGGCGTGCGGAACCGCGAGCACCACCGCATGGTAGCGGCGCGAGAGCGCATCGGGATCAAGCGACAGGTGATATTCGTGCACGGCTTCCGCAGGGTCCGCGAGCGGATCGTGGACCGTGACGTTGTGGCCGAGCCACTTCAGACGTTCGATAACATCGACGACCTTGGAATTGCGAAGATCGGGAACGTCTTCCTTGAAGGTGAGCCCCATCACGAGAATGTCGCCGGCCTTGCGCAGCCGATCATGAACCTGATCCGCAACATAGGCACCCATGCTGTCGTTGATCGAGCGGCCCGCGAGAATGACCCGCGGAAGCTGACCAAGCTGCTGCGCCTTGTAGCTGAGGTAGTAGGGATCGACACCGATGCAGTGACCACCGACGAGGCCGGGACGGAAGGGCAGGAAGTTCCACTTGGTGCCGGCCGCATCGAGCACGTCGTAAACCGAAAGATCGATCTTCTGGAAGATCTGCGTAATCTCGTTGACGAAGGCGATGTTGATGTCGCGCTGCGCGTTTTCAATGACCTTTGCCGCCTCAGCCGCCTTGATCGAGGCGGCACGGAACACGCCGCCGGTCGTGACCTTGTTGTAGAGCGCCGCCACCTTGTCGAGCACCTCGGGGCTCTCACCCGAAACCACCTTGATGATCTTGTCGACCGTGTGTTCGCGGTCGCCCGGGTTGATGCGTTCCGGCGAGTAGCCGAGGAAGAAATCCTTGCCCTGCTTGAGGCCCGACACCTTCTCGATGAGCGGGCCACAAATCTCTTCGGTGACGCCGGGATAGACCGTGCTTTCGTAGACGATTACGGGCTTTGACGCGGTGTCGATCGCCGCCGCAAGCGCGCGCGTCGCGCCCTCGACGGGGCCAAGATCGGGCTGGTTGGCGCCATCGACCGGCGTCGGGACCGTCACGATGATGAAGGCAGCATCCGCGCAGGACGACATATCGGAGGCATATTTGAGGCTGCTGGCCTTCAGCGTGTCGCCGTCGATCTCGCGTGTCGCGTCATGCCCCTGCTTCAGCGCGGCGATGCGGGCGGCGTTAATATCGACACCCGTCGTGTCGAAGTGGCGCGCCAGCGCCACTGCGAGCGGCAAACCGACATAGCCGAGGCCGACGACGACCACCTTCGTTGCAGCATCAAGGCTCATGCATTCTTTCCCACAGGTTCGGCGGCGGGCAACGCGCCCGCTGCAGCTGGTTAGTTCCGGTCCGCCAGAATCGCGACGGAGGCGACGGCTGTCGCCAATTGCCCGAAAATGGTTGCAACATCGCGAACGATGCCGAGAGTCCGCAGCGGCTGCAGGTTTTTCGGCACGATGATCGTGCTGCCCGGCGGCACGACGACGTTGGACCGCCGCCAGAAGCTGGACCGGACCGGCTGCGCGCTGCCATTCGGCAAGACGAGGAAAACACGGCCATCATCGGCTGTGGACTGCGTTCCGCCGGCTTCGGCGACATAGTCCGAAACGGACTTCCCGGGCTGAAACTGAACCGCACCCGGATTGGAGACGTCGCCGAGAGCAAGCACATAGGTCGGTTTCTTCGGGATATGCAGCGTATCGCCGCCATCGAGAATGGGGTCGAGGTCCGGGCGCTGGGCAAGCACGCGCGGATCGGCCTCGACGACCATGCGCCCGACGGCCTCCGTCTCCGACAGGGTCTTGATCAGATCGCCCGCAGCGATGATCGATTGCCCGTTCACGTTCTCCTGCGCTGCCAGCGCAAGGAGCGATGTGTTGAGCTCCCGCGCGGTACGCTGAAAGCCCACTTGCTGCTGTTCGCGAACGCTCCTGCGCGTAAAGACACCGCCGTAGGGATAGGCCTGATCGGTGAGACCGCCGGCGCGGGCCATCAACTCGGAAAGCCGCTCGCCCTTTCGGATCGTGTAAAGACCAGGGCTGTTGAACTCGCCGGTCAGCAACACCGCGCCGGCTTCGTAAGCCGAATTGTTCGCTGTCACGCGAATATCGTCGCCGGCGCTTACGAGAACGTTGGCAAGCCGTTCCTCCTGGCCCCGTACCATTTCATAGCGCGTGAACGGCCCGCTCGCCGGCGTGATATCCAGCATTGGATCGCGCACGTTTGCCATAACGCCGTCGGAAGCGGAGACGAGCGCATCGGCGGAGATGGACTCCGCCACGGGATAGGCGCCTGGCCGACGAACGGCCCCGCCAACGCTGACACTGTGCTCGATCAGGACGGGCAAGAGCTCGGGCACCTCCTCGAAGATCGGCGGGCACTCCTGGTTCCTGCGCGAGAGCTTGTCGTAATCCGCCTCAATGCCTTGGTTCCGATCGTTGCTTTCGTATCGATCGTTTCGCTGGTTTGGATCGTTCTCGTCACGCGCCGTGCGGTCTGCCCTCTCATACCCCTGCATGGGCTGGGTACGGACGACCTCCAGAGATTCATTAGACCCGCTCGCGCCGGCACCCGTGAGCGCGCGTCCGGCGCTCGCGGCAACGTCGCGCCCTTCGCGTTCCACAGTGATCGTGCCGCGCGTAATCACGTTGAAACGGGGCGACTGCGTATCCGCTACAAGACTCTCGAGCTTTTCCAGCGCGAAGCATTGCGGTTTCGGGTTTTCCTGGCCCAGAATGATCTGGCGTGTGGCGCTGGAATTCAGGAAGGCGATGTCGTCGGCGCTGAACACATAAACCCGATCATCCCCGCGAAGGGCGACCGGCCGACTTCGATCGAGCGCCGCACGAAGGTCCGCAGCCTCGTAGCTGCGCATACCCGTGAGCGGATTCCGGCGCACGATGATGGCCATCGGCATGTAGGTCCCAAGCTGCAAATCCTCGGGCCGCCCGATCAAATCTCCAAGCGTCGGAACGGCGGCAAGTGCGCGCGGACCGGGATTGCGCACATGGCCTGCCAGCACGACCCGGTCGAACGCCGCACCGGCGCTCCCCGACTGCACCTGCACGCCGTCACCCGACCAGATCGCGGCGGCCGTTCCCTGCGGACGCACGAAAACCTCGCGCCCATCCTCTCCGATGCGACTGATCGAAATCTGGTATCCACGGGGGTAAAGTGCGCCGCCAGCATAAGCGAGGACATCGCTGACGCTCGCCGACCCACGAAGCTCGTAAATCCCCGGCCGCGCAACGGAACCCGTAACGGCAACCGTGTTGCCGACCACCGGCACCACGATGCGGTCGCCGTCCTGCACGCGGATGCGCGATGCAGTGCCGATCCCAAGAAGGCCATAGAGATCGACGCTGCGTGTCACGCCGCCCCGGACGAGACGGATGTTGCGAAGGCTGCCTGCCTTGCGGATGCCGCCCGCGAGCGCGATCGCGTTCGCCACATCTGACATTGCCGTGACCTGATACTGGCCGGGTCGCTCGACCTCGCCGCCTATAAGCACGGTCGCTGATCGCACGCCCCCCAGCGACACGAACACGTCGGTGCCGAGCAAGTTCTGACGCGTCGCTTCGGAGAGCGACGTGCGCACCGAACCCAGCGTCCTGCCCGCAGCGCGGATGGGCGGCAGGCTGCCGACGATCAGCCGGCCATCGCGGGCCACGCGTGCGCTTTGACTTGCATTGGTGGCGCCCTGAAACGTGACAACCAACTCGTCGCCCGGCCCCAGCACGTAACCATCGGATACCTCGCCGGTGACAGGACCGGAGCCGCCCTCGGAAACGCGGAAAAGATCGTAGCCGAACTGCCGAAGCGACGGGTCCCCAAGCCGCTCCCGATACTGCCGCTCGACCGGCGAAGGCAGGTAGAGGGAATTCAGCTGAATCCGCGATTGCTGGCGGCGGAGTTCGCGCTCTTCGCTCGTCTGGTCCGTGTTCGACGGCAATGTGATGCGGCCGCTCTGTTCGCGCGCCTGATCGACCTGCGCGCCAGCATCCTGCGTGCCCTGCAGCCGCCCCTGCAGCTGTTCGATAACACGCGGATCAACCTGTGCCGCGGCGGGAAACGCGAGCCCGAGGAGCAGGGCCGCGGGCAAAGATCGCCGCACCGCTCCCACCGCCCAAGCATGTATTGCACTCGACGCCGCGCGCACGATTGCCATGCCCAGCCCTCTCCCGATCAAAGTGATTATCATGCCTGATAGATAGGCGAGAAATGCCCGTCAACTCGCCCCGGTCCCATATCGAGACAGACGCTAGCGCGGATCGGCTCAATCCAAAAGAAGGGTTTCGACGGCTTTCAGCGCCTCGTCATCGACGCGCTCCAAGTCCACTTCATCACGAGCCATACTATAAAGGCCCTTGTCTGCGTGATAGCGCTGAGAAGCACTGCTCGCTTGACCTTGCGAGACCGGAGATGGCGTGATGATGAAGACGGCAGAAATAACGAGTGCCGTCAGAGCCTGAACACGCAATTTCATACCATATGCCTGCGCTTAGGGCCGAGATATAATCCCGGTCTCTCTCTATCTATCGAATTGCATTCCCCAACCGAGGCCCAACTAAAGCGCAAGTATTACGAAATCAAGTCGTTAAACAGTCATTCAGGCTGGGGGTTCAGTTTTAAGGCTGAAGTGTGACTCAGCTCACACGCCCCCGGTTGTTTGCACCACGATCATGACAGGTGCGTACTGAGTTTTCCCACCTTCTCCCGAGACGCGATCCATGCAAGATGCGTCAATATGGCTGACTCTTTTTTGCCGCCGTCACCGCTGTTCCTTCGCGAGGCCGAGGTTCGCCGCGGCATCGAGCTTCTGTATTTCGGCTATTCCAGCTTGATCAAGCGCGCTGACGACAAGCTCGCGGGTACGCCCTATGGCCGCGCGCATCACCGCGCACTATATTTCGTGGCGCGCCAGCCGGGGCTGACTGTCTCCGGGCTTCTGCGGCTGCTTGACATCACCAAGCAATCGCTTGGGCGGGTGCTGACGGATCTTCAGGATGGCGGACTTGTTGAGCAGAAGGTCGGCGAGCGGGACCGAAGACAGCGCCGGCTTTTTCTGACTGATGCGGGCAAGGCGTTCGAGCATGAACTCTTCGATCTTCTTCGCAGGCGCATGGCAGAGGCCTACGCAGAAGCCGGGCAGCAGGCCGTGGGCGGCTTCTGGGCGGTTCTACGCGGGCTACTGCCGCCTGATCTGCGCGAAGCGGTAGCCGAGCTGCAGCAGGACGATTAACGCCCTTCCGCAAGTTCCTTCGAGCGGCCTGCAGCGGCGCGGACGGCGGCGCGGACCAGTGCCGGGAGGCCGGGATCAGCATCGAGCGCCTCAAGGCCAGCTTGCGTCGTGCCGCCCGGCGAAGTGACCGCGGCGCGGAGATCACGCGGGCTGCGCGGATCAGCTTCGGCAAGAGCGGCTGCGCCCACGACTGTTGCGCGGGCGAGCTTCTCGGCGAGTTCAGAAGGGAGACCCGCGGCCTCGCCGGCGGCGGCAAGGGCTTCGATGAAACGGAAGACGTAGGCCGGGCCGGAGCCGGAGACGGCAGTGACCGCGTCGAACTGGTTTTCCGCTTCAAGCCAGACGACCGCGCCGGTGCGCTCGAAGAGTGCGTCGACTGCGCTGCGCGCTTCGTCGGAAAGCCCATTGGCGTAAAGCGCGGTCACCCCTTTGCCGACGGATGCCGGCGTGTTGGGCATGGCGCGGACGGGCACGGCTTCGCCCGTGAAAGCGGCAAGATCGGCGAGCATCGTGCCGGCCATGATGGAGACGACGACCGTTTCGGGCCCGACAAGCGCGGGAAGCCCCGCAAGTGCGGCCGGCGCGATCTGCGGCTTCACGGCCAGCACCACCATATCGGGGCGCGGCAGCACGCCCGCAGGCAAGGCGGAAAGATGCTCGACACCCTCCGGCAACTGCGGCGAACCCGGATCGACGACCACGATCGTTTCGGCAGCACCGATCCAACGCGCCAGCAGCGCGCTCCCCATGTTGCCGCAGCCGATCAACCACAGCGTTCGAATTTTGTTCTCGTTCTGCATAGTCGATGCGCTCCATAACCGGGCCGGACCACGACCGCAATCGCGACTTTCGGAACCAACGGGGCAGCGCGTTGTTATGGGGGGACCGAGCATAAGGAGATCGCTATGCAATCCAGGGTTTTTCGAATCGCCACCGCGGCTGCGGCACTGACGGCTTTCAGCGGACTAGCCGCCTGCAACAGCCCGACAGAGGAGAAGGCGGAAGACCGCGCCGACGCCATCGAAGATCAGGCCGACACGATGCGCGACAGCGCGGATGCACAGGCCGATCAGATGGAAGACACCGCCGACACCATGGACCCGACGCTGGACGGGGTCGATTCGACTACCGAACAGTCGATGGAGAATCAGGCTGAAGCCGTGCGCGAGCAGGGTGAATCCAAGGCCGATGCCATGGAAGACAAGGCCGATACCGTTCGCGACGCTGCCGATCAATAAACTGCGGTCTCACTCAAGAAAAAGCCTGGTGCGCATTGACGCACCGGGCCTTTTTTTGTTCAGGCCGCCTGCCGAAGCGCCTCGCCCGGCCATTTCGCCCATAGCGCGGCGGCGCGCGCCGCAACCTTCTTCGCCGCGTCTTCCTTGACCGGCCCATAGCCGCGCACATCGAGCGGCAGTGATGCGATCGACGTGGCGAGCGCGACGTTGTCTGCGCGGAGACCAGCGATCAGGCGATCGAGATCGGCCTCGAACGCGGGAATCGCCGCGCGCTCGTCCCTGCGTTCCTGCGAATAGCCGAAGATGTCGAACGGCGTTCCACGCAAGCCCTTGAGCTTCGCCAGCACCTTGAACATCGGTATGATCCACGCGCCGAATTCATACTTCTTCGGCCGCCCAGTACGCGGATCCGGCCGCGCGAACAGCGGCGGGGAAAGCTGCACCTTCATCTTGTAGTCGCCGCCGAACTGCTGCCCGATCGCCGCGGCGAAACGGCCATCGGTATAAAGACGACCGACCTCGTACTCATCCTTGTAAGCCATCAGCTTGTAGAGCGACCGGGCCGCGGCCTGGGTCAGGCACTCCGAGCCCGGGTTCGCAGCCTGTTCGGCGGCGCGCACGGCGGCGATCCGGGCAGCATAGCGATCAGCGTAGGCCGCATTCTGGTAGGCGGTGAGGTCTTTCACGCGGCGGGCGATCAGATCGTCCAGCGTTTCGGAAAGCGGCTCGGGCGCCGGGCCCTTCGCGTCCTCGACCATCGCCATCACCTTATCCGGCCGGTGCGCGAGCAACCGCCCGAGCGCAAAAGCACGCTTGTTGAAGGGTACGGCAACGGCATTGAGATCAATGGCGGCATCAATGCTGGCGAGCGCGAGCGGAACAAGCCCCTGCTGCCACGCATAGCCGAGCATCAGCATGTTGGTGCCGATGGCGTCGCCGAGCAGCGCGGTGGCGATTTCGTCCGCCTTAACGAAGGTGGTTGCGTTCGGGTTCGCGGCCTTGCGGATCGCACGCTCGATGGCGGCGTGCTGGAAATCGAGATCGCGGTCGCGCACGAAGTCGCTGACCGGCGAGATGTTCGCGTTCGCGACCACCGCCGTGCGGTTCGGCAGCATCAGGTTCTGCGCAGCCTTGTCCGCAGCCACAACGGCATCGAAGGCGAGCACGAGGTCCGCCGAACCCGCGATGATGCGCGGGCTGAGGAGCTGGTCGTTTCGATCGGCGAGGCGGACGTGGCTGTAGACCGCCCCGCCCTTCTGCGCGAGGCCGGCCATGTCCGCGGTGGTCGATGCCTTGCCTTCCAGGTGCGCGGCCATGCCGAGCAGCGCTGAGATGGTGAGCACGCCGGTGCCCCCGATGCCCGTGACGAAGATGTTGTAGCCATGGCCAGGCGCGTTCAGCACCGGCTGCGGCACGTCCGACAGGTCGACATCTGCCGATTTCGCCTTTTTGATCTGCGCGCCTTCAACGGTGACGAAGCTGGGGCAGAAGCCCTTGAGGCAGGAGAAATCCTTGTTGCAGCTCGACTGATTGATGCGGCGCTTGCGGCCAAATTCGGTATCGACGGGCTCCACCGACACGCAGTTCGACTGTACCGAGCAATCGCCGCAACCTTCGCAGACGGCGGTGTTGATAAACACGCGGCGATCGGGATCGGGGAACTTGCCCTTCTTGCGGCGACGGCGCTTTTCCGCAGCGCAAGTCTGGTCGTAGATTATGACCGTGGTGCCCTTGGTCTCGCGGAACTCGTTCTGGATCGCGGGCAGATAGTCGCGATCCTTCACCGGCACGCCAGAGACGGTCTCGCCCTCGTAGCGCGACATGTCCTCCGTAAGGACGACGACCTTCTTCGCGCCTTCGGCAAGCATCTGCGCGGCGATCTGGCCGACCGAGATATCGCCATCGTGCTGCTGGCCGCCGGTCATGGCAACGGCGTCGTTGTAGAGGATCTTGTAGGTGATATTGACGCCCGCCGCGATCGACTGGCGCACGGCGAGGCTGCCGGAATGGAAATAGGTGCCGTCGCCGAGGTTCGCGAAGATGTGCGGTTCGTCCACGAATGGCGCCTCGCCGATCCACGGCACGCCCTCCCCGCCCATCTGCGTGAAGTTGCCCGTTTCGCGGTCCATCCACATCGACATGATGTGACAGCCAATGCCGGCCCAAGTATTTTGACGGACGGTTTCTCACCGCGCGGGATCTGACCAGGG
>ERZ1645185.325-NODE-325-length-20210-cov-7.584123_pt1 | contig 20210 bp, 11 predicted proteins | sample MGYA00575351_ERZ1645185 | MGnify/ENA primary metagenome ERZ1645185 (study PRJEB40838, sample SAMN11284767) | freshwater sediment metagenome | isolation source: river sediment | host: Sediment | place: India: Jana village, Kanpur | collected 2015-12-17 ...
ACCGAACTACCGAAGTAGTACTGGCTGCCTTTGCGCTTGCCCTGCGGCACCGTGATCATGTCCTTGAGCAGCGACATCAGCTCGATCTGCGGCGAGTCCAGCGCCGAGGCGGCGATCTCGGGCTGCTTCCAGAAGATCTCCCAGTACGCGTCCTTGGCTTCCTTGGCTTTCGCCAGTGCTTCCGCGGTCGCGCGCCCCTCTGGCACCTGCACCAGATACTCGGCCAACGGGCGATACACGGCGCGCACCTGCTCGGCGTATATCGAGTCCTGCTGACGCAGCTTGGCAATCTGATCGGGACGCAGGAACAGCGAGTCGGACTCGAACACCAAGGCGCGGTGAATGCTGGAGGTCTCGCTGAGGTACCGGCTCATGAGTGAATCAATACCGCGACGTTCATAGCCTCCGTTCATACGCACTGGCTCCAGTACGCGACGCAGTGTCTGCACATCATAGTCCACGTGCAGGCGCACGTTCACATCGATGGTGACGCGGAACGGTTCGCGCCACGTGGTACGACTGGGTCGGGTTTCGCCGAAGCGCGGGTTCACGTCGTAGCGGAATGTGCGCGCGGTGGCGTCGAATCCGCGTGGCACGAGCAGGGTGGCGTCGGGAGTAGCCACGCCGCCCCACCCGCGCAGGTTGTTGCTGCCATGTACGAGCTGGTCGATGCCACCGAGCACGTTGTTGGCGAACACCGTCATGTTCACCCGCTGACGCCACGAACTGTTGCCGAAGTCGATGGGTGGCGACCAGGTGAGGTTTACCGTGCGCATCCAGGGGCCGCGGCATGCGTTGCGCGCCAGCGGGTTGGCGATGGAGCGCGCGAGACAGGCCTTGGCCACGTCGCTGCCATTGGCTTGCAGCGCGCGCAGGCCGGCGGCGAGTGAGGCGTCGGTGGTGGCGGCGGGATTGGGCACGTAGGCGCGATCCCCGCTGCGGCCGTCGCCGTTCACATCGCCTTGCACGAGTGGCGTGAAGGGCAGCCCGCTCTGCAGCCGGCCGAAGATGGACACGGTGCCGAATTTTCCCTGGTGGCCGGCCTGCAGCAGCCACACGTGGCGCGCGTCAGACCAGGCAGGTGCCCATTCGATGGTGCGTGGGTCACCGTTGGCAGCGCCGTCGAAGCCTCGCACCTGACGGTCGATACGTTGCACGGTGTAGTTGGCCGACCAGAATGGCCAGTTGCGCCAGAAGCGGCTGAAGCGGTCGGGGCTGAGGCCCAGGGTGAGTTGCCCACCGCGTCCCCGCAGGTCGGACTGCAGCACACCCACCCGCCCGTAGTCGGCGCTGCGGCGTGACTCGGCGGCCGATACCGCGCCGGTGCTGCCATCGATGGCACTCGGTGACACGAACACGGGGCGATTGCCTTCGTTGGCCAGCGTGAAGCGCGACGTACCGCTGAAGTTGGCGTCGGTGATGGACGCCTGATTGAGATCGTACGTGCCAAGCGCGCTCGCGCGCAGCATGAGTTGCCAGCGCGTGGCGTTGTAATCGAGGTTGGCGCGCCAGCTGCGCGGCGCGTCGTAGCCTCTCCCCAGCAGGGTGACGCTGGGGGCGCGCTCGGCCAGGGCCCCACTGCCGTCGCGGCATTGTGTGGGCGCAGAAGCGGAGCTCAACAGACTCCAGTTCCCTGGCGGCACGGCTGCGCCAACACAACTGAGGGACAATGTGCTACCCGCCAGCCCGGTTCGTGCTGCGGCGTCGGCCACGGCATCTGGTCGCCACAGGTCGCGGAACTCGCCGATTCCGCCGCGCAGCACACCAGTGGGGAAGCGATACCACGTGCCGTAGCCGTTCATCGACATGCCGCCGCCGTTTCGCGCACTTTTGTTGAACGTGTACGAGAAGCCCACGCGCGGACTGATATGCACCACCGGTTGCACGCCGCCCGTGCGCACACCCAGTGTGTTCTCGAGCGCGCTGTTTCGATCCGGACTGGAGAGCAGGCCGTTGGCTTCGACGCGTGCCCCGTACAGCAGCGAGAAGAAGCGGCTGGGATTGTAGGTGTGTGAAACGGCTGCCGCCGAGTTCCAGCTCTCGCCGTGCCGCTCGGGGTTGGTGAGCGTACGTGTATAGCTGTTGGGGCGATTGGCGGCAAAGTCGTCGAGCGATGCAAAGCCGTAGCGTCCGTTGACCATCGCGCCACCGGTCTGATCGAGCGCATCGACGCGTCCCCAGGCAATCGCCTTCACCTGGTGGCGTCGTCCACGAATGTTGCGCTGGAATTCGTGCGCCGCTTCGCCGGTAAAACGAGTGATGTTGCTTTCGTCGCTGCCACGACCCCCTAGTGACAGGGCGGCCACGCCGGCATCATCGGCGGTGGCGTCGGCGAGCGTACGCACGAGTACGTCGACGGCCGGTTGCGAGCTGTACGGCGTACTGCGCGCCACGTTGGTGCCCACGTTGAGACGCGTTTCGTTGTACGTGCTGAATCCCGCGCCACTCCACTGACCAAGCGTCCAGATGGCACCGGCGGCCCGGTCGAGGCGAGCCGCGCCGCTGGAGGGCGCGCTGAGTGCCTGTGTGCCTTCGTTGTCGCCGCGTGACTCGTTGATGTACATCACGAGCGAATGCGTGCGCGTGGTATCGCGCGTATCATCGAAGCGGGCCATGGCGCTGAATGCATCGCGGCGGATTCCGATGGGCACACCCGGAAGAGCCAATGGCAGCCCTGAAGAAGCCGCGAGGGCGCGTACGCGTTGTACCGAATCGAGCGCAATGCCGGAAAGCTGGTACGCCAGCGGGTTGGCCTCGGCAAGATCGGGACGAATACGCGTGGTACGCGACGCGTCGACGGCCACGTTGTACGTGAGGGCGTTGCGAATGGCCTCGCCGTCGATGCCCGCCGAACCGCGCCAGTTGGTGTTGGTGGCCCCGAGGGCACGGCCGATGGCATCGGTGGCCTGCAACGCGGCACCGTCGAAAGTGGCGAACACCGAGCGATTCTGAAAATTGCGCGAGCCGGGCCCCAGTCGCACGTCGACGTTGGCGCCGGAGAATCCGCCGCGGGTGGCGTCGAAGGTGGCGCCGGTCACACGCGTGTTCACGCGTGCCGCACGCGGCACACTGCCCGCCCCAATAGCCATGCCATTGAGAGTGGTAAGGTTGCTGGAGCCGCTGGCGCCCAGCATGGAGAGGCCGCCGCCGGCCATGGTCGCGCCCGGAATGGTGCTCACGGTGGCGGTAATGTTGCCCGCATCAACCGGGGACACGCCGCCCACCACGCCCTCGTTGAAGCGTTCGCTCGAACCGGCATCCTGCTGGGAGGGCGAGATGCCGGTACTCACACGCACCGGTTTGCTGGCGGCGATTCTTACCGCTTCAAGCGAAACGACATTGCTTGAGAGGGCGAAATCGACGACGTACTCGCGTTCGGCACCCTGGCGTGTGACGCGTCGGCGGGCCGGCTTGAAGCCGGCAGCCTGCACCGCCACCAGGTAGTCGCCGGTGCCATTTTCGAACGTGATGCGGAACGTGCCGCTATCGCTGGTGATGCCGTGCTGAACCAGTCTGTCAGGACCACGTGTGATGAACACGATAGCACCGGTGACCACGCGTCCACTATCTGATGTGACACGTCCACGCAGCGTTTCGGCAGACTGGGCATGGGCCGTGACCGCACCACCGGCGAGGGCGGCACACAGCAATACAAGACGTGGGACAAGACGGAATTCGGGTAGCACGCACTCGCTCGGGAAGGGGGACGCGCGTGAGACAACGTGAGTGGACAAAGGGTTCCGCGGAGCGGGGTCCATTTCCGTCACGGCGAGTCGTTGTCGACTTGCCGACTGCAGCACGAGCTGGTGCGCATGCCTCTGATGCGAGGCAACAACCTGCTATGCCATTCCCGGCGCTGCCGCCAACCACACCACGATGGTCGTACCCACGCCCACGGTACTCTCCACCGACACGTCACCGCCGTTCTCGCGAGCGATGCGTTGCACAGTGGCCAGGCCGAGGCCGGTCCCGCCGCGTGCTTCCTTGGTCGTGACGAACGGGTCGAAGATGCGCGGCAACACCGCGGGCGGAATGCCGCAACCGGTATCGCGCACTTCGAGCCGCAGGTAGGCCCCCGCCGAGAGCGCGCTCGCGCTGCCGTCGGCTCGCGCGACCATCTCTGTGGACACAGTCACCACCACCTCGCCCGTGTCGGCAATGGCATCACGGGCGTTGACCAGCAGGTTGAGCACCACCTGCTCGAACTGCGACGCATCCATGGTCACGGCGGGCACGGCGGCAACCTGCAGTTCGAAGCGCCGAGTGGGCGTAAGAACACGCTCGCAGATTGGGCGCATGCGCTGCAACACCGCCGCTGGGTCAAAGCGTTCGACAAACGCGGGCTTCTGCCGCGCGAAATCGAGCAGTTGCCGAGTGAGGGTCATCCCCTGCCGGCCCGCCTCTCCAATAGCGTCGAGCTCGGCGCGTAACAGCGCAGGCTCGTGCGCCACCTCGCGGGCCACATCGGTGGCGCCCACTACTACAGTGAGAATGTTGTTGAAGTCGTGGGCCACGCCGCCGGCGAGACCGCCCAGACTTTCCAGGCGGCGCGAGTGCGACTCGCGAAGTTTGGCAGCATAGAGTTCCTCACTCTGTCGCGCGTCGACGGCGCGTTCGTGCTCGAGGGCAACAAACAGCAGTAGCGTACCAAACAGCACCAGCGCGCTCAGGTTGACGGCCACCATAACGGCCGTGAGCAATGCGGCCGTGTCTGCTGGCCACGGCGCCACACGCACGACGAGGTCAATGGCCAGCGCCGTCACACAGGCGCCCAGTGCGAATTGGAACGCCAACCGGGTAAAGCCGGAATCACCGCCGGGGTTGTATTGGTCCTGCGAAGCAATCCGGCCCGGACGCAGCGCGTACAGATAGGGGAATGCACTAACCAGTCGCGACACGACGAACGTCAGCGTCGCTTCGGCCCCGGGGAAAAGCGCTTTGGCCGATTGATCGCATACGGTGGTAAGCAACCCGAGTGCCGCCCACCGCCACAGCTCACTGCGCGCCGGCGCTGCCACGACATCACTACGCCACACCAGCTGTCGCGTATGACGCAGCAACGGCGCCATGACAAAATGCGCTACGTGCAACGAGAGCACGCCAAGGAAGCGCACGCTGGCGTAGTCGACATGCAACTCGCGCCAGTAGAAGTAGCTGAACAGGTTGATCGCGACGATCGTCTGCAGTGCCCACACGAACGCCAACGTGCGCATGATGGGGCGTCGCAGGCGGTTGGCCAGCAACGTCATCACCACCATGAACGTCACGGCACAGGCGAGGTGGAGAATCCACCGCACCTGCGCAGCATTGTCGTACAGCGTGACGTTGACGGAGGGATTCACAAGACCAAGGTGGGAATTGTATCAGTCCAGCAAGGCATCGTGACAATTCTACGGTGCGTACCGTACCCACGCGATGACCAGGGGTGAAGCGGGCTGGTTACCGCTGCCGTCCTCCCCAGTTCGCCTCGTGCGCTTGTAGGCAAGTTGTACAGCAACTGTGACGGTACGCCAACACGACTGTGGTGAAGGAGCGATTGCATTGAGGGCGTAACACGAGCCACTCCCTCTTCACTCGCTCAACACACCATGCGATTCCATCGTTCTCCGATGCTTCGCGTTGCCGCGCTCCTGGTCATGATAGCCAGCAGTGCCAAGGCGCAATCCGGTACGATCAGTGGTACCGTCACAGAACAGCTCACGGCGACGCCAATCCCCCAGGCCAACGTGGTCGTGCAGGGGCTCAACATCGGCGCGGTGACCGATGCGCAGGGTCGCTACACCATCCTGAAGGTGCCTGTGGGTACGCGCACTGTCGTCGTTCGCCGCCTGGGTTATGTCGCCGGACAGGCCCAGGTCACGACCACGGATGCCGCCACCGTGACCGCCAACTTCTCGCTGGCACGCGCCGCGGTGCAGCTCGACGAAATGGTGGCCATTGGCTACGGCTCGGCCGATCGACGCAACGTGATGGGCGCGGTGGAGCAGATCAATGCCGAACAGCTCGCCGAACGCCCGGTGCCCAATCTCACACTCGGACTGCAAGGGCTGCTGCCGGGCGTGAACATTCGCCCGCAAGATGGCAAACCCATCCAGGCGCCGGCGATCAATATTCGCGGTACCACATCCATCGGCACCGGCGGCAGTGCGCTGGTGCTCATTGATGGCGTGGAAGGCGACCCGTCCATGCTCAACCCCGACGACGTCGCGTCGGTTACCGTACTCAAGGACGCCTCGGCGGCTGCGGTGTACGGTGCGCGCGGCGCGTTCGGTGTGATGCTCATTACCACCAAGCGCCCCCAGAAGGATCAGTTTCAAGTCAACTATGGCGTGACGTACGGCAATCGCACGCCGGTCGAGCGCACGCAGGTCGTTACCGACGGCTACACGTTCGCCGACATGTTTAATCGGGCGTTCCAGAGTTGGCAGGGCTTTGCGCCGCAGAACGTGAACAAGACGCTGGTGTTCTCAGCTGCCTATCTCGACTCGCTGCGCGTTCGCTCGCAGAACAACCGGGCGCCCGAAACCATCGTGGGTAGCGATGGTGCGTATCAGTACTTCAACAGCACCAATTGGTACGATCATTTGTACCGCCCGAGCGCGCCGTCGATGGAGCACAACCTCTCGATCTCGCGTGGTACCGAGAACGCGCAATTCATGATCTCGGGGCGCTCGCTCGGGCAGGACGGCATGTTCCGCTACAACTCCGATGATTTTGCCCAGCGGAATCTGCGCGCCGATGGCACGATCAAGGCCGCCAACTGGCTGAACATCCGGAGCGGCTTCATGTACTCGAACCGCCAGTACTTCAATCCGGAGAATGTGGGGGAAGGCGGCGCAATCTGGCGCAACCTTCAGGATGAGGGGCACGTCCTGTCCGCTCTGTACAACCCGGACGGCACCCTCACGCACTCGGCCGCCTACACCGTGGGTGACTTCGCCTATGGCAAGAACGGCATCGATTTCGATGTCGACGTGTACCGCACCAATGTGGAGGCGGCCACGAAGTTCCTCGGCGACAAGCTCAAGTTCACCAGCGACTTCACGTACCAGCGCACGACGGATGATCAGCAGCGCCGACGGGTGCCGGTGCCGTACAGCCGCCGTCCCGGTGTGATCGAGTATGTGGGTGCTGCCACGAATACACTGCGCAACACGCACGCCAACACCGACTACATCGCGACCAACTCGTACGGTGAATTCAACAGTACGTTTGGCGGCAAGCACTCGCTACGGCTCATGGGCGGTGTGAACTACGAGGAGCGGCAGTGGGATCAGTTGGTGGCCGAGCGCAACGGTCTCATTTTCCCGGACGCATCGGACCTCAACCTGGCGCTGGGTACGGCCACGGTGATTGGTGGTGGCTACGAGAAGTGGAATATTCTCGGTGGCTTCACCCGCACGAACTACTCGTATGCCGATCGGTATCTGTTGGAGTTCACGGGGCGCTACGATGGGTCTTCGAAGTTTCCCAAGGACCAGCGCTACGCCTTCTTCCCCAGCGCATCGGCTTCGTGGCGTGTGTCGCAAGAGCCGTTCTGGAAGGTGCCACGTTCGCTGGTGAACGATCTGCGTCTGAGCGTCTCGCACGGCTCGATGGGCAACGGCAACGGCGGGGCGTACCAGTTCCAACAGACGTTCAACATCGGGCAGTCGGGCGTAATCGTGAATGGTTCACGTCCGCAGCAAACCAGCGTGCCGTCGGTGCTACCAGACGGCCTCACGTGGGAAACGGCCACGACGACCAATTTCGGTCTCGATGCCGACATGCTCGACAATCGGCTGACGCTGAGCGCCGACGTGTACACGCGCAAGACAACCGACATGTTTACCACGTCGATCACGCCGCCAGCGGTGTTCGGCGCCGCCGCGCCCCGTGGCAACTATGCCGATCTCAAGACCAATGGCTGGGAACTGTCGGCAGCGTGGCAGGACGGGTTCATGCTCGGCGGGAGCCGTGCCTCGTACGGGGTACGCGTCGTGCTTTCTGACAACACCTCGGAGATCCTCAAGTACAACAACCCGAACGGGCTGTTGAGCGACTTCCGCGCTGGGCAGAAAGTTGGCGAAATCTGGGGCTATACCACCGAGGGGTTCTTCGCTGACTCGGCGGACATCCTGGCGCATGCCAACCAGAGTTTCATCCAGTCGCGCAACTCCCGTGCCTGGCTGCCGGGTGACCTGAAGTTCCGGGACCTCAATGGCGACGGCAAGATCGACGTGGGGAACCAGACGCAGGCCAACCCTGGTGACCTGTCCGTGATTGGCAACACCACACCGCGCTACAGCTATGGCATCAACCTGAATGGCGCGTGGAAGAGCGTGAGCATCGGAGCCTTCTTCCAGGGTGTTGGCAAGCAGGATTGGCACCCGAATTCCGAGGCCGACTACTTCTGGGGCGCCTACAACCGTCCGTACAACAACATTCCGTCGTGGCATATGGCGCCGGGCGTGATCTGGGATCCGGCCAACCCGAATCCGAATGCGTTCTTCCCGCGCCTGAACGGCTACGCCTCGTTGGGTGGCGAGCGCCAGATGTCGAGGCCGCAAACGAAGTATCTGATGAGCGTGGCCTACCTGAGACTCAAGAACCTGCAGGTAGGATACGATCTGCCGAAGAGCTGGCTTTCGCGCGTCGGCGCGCGCCGCGCGAAGGTGTACCTCTCGGGCGAAAACCTGTGGACGTACTCGCCGCTGTACAAAATCGTGAAGAACGTGGACGTGGAGAACATCAGCAACGGTTCCGACCGCATCCTCACCAGTGGTACCAGCGGCGATGGTCTGAACTACCCGCTCGTGCGGACGTTCGTGTCCGGCGTCACCCTGACCTTCTGATCAACGATGACCACTCGTCCATACATACGTCTTGTGGCGGTCGCCAGCCTGTGCGCCTTTGCGTCGGCGTGCGACCTGGAACAGTCGCCCGTGTCCGCCACCAATCAGCAGTCGGTGTTCAGCAGCGAGGCTGGTCTGCAGCTGTACGCCAATTCGTTCACCAACACCTGGCCGTCGGTCAATTCGGTGTATGTCGGCGATGATGTCTCCGACTACATCGCCGCCCGCGGGGCCAGCAACTATCTGTTGCCAACCTTCACGCCGAACAACCAGGGGGGGTGGTCGTGGAGCGCGCTGCGCAACATCAACTTCTTCCTCGAGAGCAACACCGACCCGGCCGTTCCGGAAGCCACGCGCAATCACTACAACGGGCTCGCCCGCTTCGCCCGCGCCCTCTTCTACTTCGATAAGGTCAAGACATACGGGGCGGTCCCGTGGATCGACAAGCCGATTGCCATTACCGATACGGCGGCGCTTTTCGCTGGTCGCGATTCGCGCGACATGGTCATGGGGCACGTGCTGGAAGATCTCGACTATGCCATCGCGAACATTCGTACGGTCACGAGCGCCTCGCGCACGGAGGTCACCAAGGATGTGGCGCGCGCGTTCAAGTCACGCATCACCCTGTACGAGGGTACGTTCCGCAAATACCACGCTGGCGGTCTGGCCAGCGGCTTGGGGAATACGGCCAATACTTGGCTCACGCAGGCGGCCACCGCAGCGCAAGAGGTGATTACGGGAGGGCGGTACAGCCTGAACACCTCACCGGGCACGCTTGGGGCATACCGGTCACTCTTCAGTAGTGAGGCCCCGCCCACGAACGAAGTGCTGCTCATGTACGTGATGGACGTGAATCTCGCCGTGCGCCACGAGGCGAACTGGCGCTACACCTCGGGCACCACGGGAGTGGGCGCCAGCTTCACGCGTGACTTCATCAATACGTACCTCATGGCCGATGGCACGCCGTTTACCGACCGGCCCGGCTACGACACGCTCTCGTTCATGAGTGAAATGAAGGGGCGCGATCCGCGATTGCAGCAGACCATTCGCATGGGAGACTTCAAGCGACTCAATGCGGGCACCCCCGTGGCGTCGCCTCCGGCGTTCACGGTGACGCTCACCGGATACCAGCCCATCAAGTGGACCATTGATGACATCGGTCTCGACGCCGGGGCGAACAACACCAATGACATCCCTATCATCCGCTATGCCGAGGTGCTGCTCAATCTGGCGGAGGCCAAGGCGGAGTTGGGTTTGCTCACTGATGCCGACTGGCAGCGTACCGTGGGAGCACTTCGGGCCCGCGCCGGCATCACTGGCGGGCTGTCGTCGCGGCCTACGCGCGCGGATCCATATCTGCAGAGCGTGTACTTCCCGGGTCTTACTGACCCATCCCTGCTGGAGATTCGTCGCGAACGCGGCATCGAGTTGGCGCTCGAGGGACTTCGGTGGGATGATCTGATGCGCTGGAAGCGCGGCGAACTGCTCGCTCGCCCGTGGCGGGGGATGTACGTGAATGCCAACCGTTACTACGACCTGAACGAAGACGGCGTGCAGGACGTGTACTTCCACACCGGCACGGTGCCATCGCCCAGCATTCCGGGGGTCGTGTATCACAACATCACGGCGGGCAACAGTAGCCAACGCTCACTGCAGAACGGCACGTTCGGTCTGCTGCAGTGGCAGATGAACATTGTGCGCGTCTGGAACGAGCGCCTGTATCTCCGTCCCATCGCGGCGTCCGATCTCGTCGTGAATGCAAAACTCGGTCAGAACCCGGGGTGGTGATGCGCACATATCTGCTTCCGATTCTCGCGGTCGTACTCGGTGCCTGTGCCTCTGCACAGGCCACCGGTGTCGCCGCGACTGAACCCGCGGCGGCGGCAGCCGGCAGCCCGCTGCGCGTCATGAGCTTCAACATCCGCTACAACAACCCCGGCGATGGCATCAATGCCTGGCCCAACCGCAAGGAGCGGGTGGCCTCGCTCATCCGGTTTCACGATGCGGATGTTGTAGGCGTGCAAGAGGCCTTGCACGGCATGCTCGTCGATCTCGATTCACTGCTGCCCGAGTACGCACGGGTGGGTGTTGGACGGCGCGACGGCGCGAACGCGGGTGAGTTCAGCGCCATCCTGTACAAGCGCAATCGTCTGGATATGCTGGAAAACAAGACGTTCTGGTTGTCCACCAATCCGGAGGCGGTTGGCGTGAAGGCGTGGGATGCCGCACTCGAGCGCATCGCCACGTGGGGGCGATTCCGCGACCGCGCGACGGGGTGCACGTACGTGCATCTCAACACGCACTTCGACCACGTGGGGGAGCAGGCGCGCCAGGAGAGCGCCAAGCTAATTCGTCGCCGCCTCGCCACGGTTGCCGGTACCTTGCCGGTGATTGTCACGGGTGATCTCAACGCGTCACCGACCTCTGCCGCGTATTCCACGTTGACCAGTGGCGCACTCGACGGCGGATTGGCGCCGCTGCGCGACGGGTACGTCGTGAGCCAGCAAGGCCACTACGGCCCGACGACGTCGTCGAACGGGTTCAAGGAAATCGGCGGCAATCGCATCGACTACGTCTTGGTCTCCCCGGGTATCGAAGTACTGAAGCACGGCATTCTCAGTGACCGCTGGGACCTGCGTTTCCCATCGGACCACCTGCCAGTACTCGCGTCGCTCGAGATGCGCTGCCGCTGATTGCCGGCGCCAGCCGCGTGGCACCTCCGGCCAGTCCCAATCTGCGGGGCTGGCCGGCGGTGCATGGTGGCCGTCCCTGGCACTAGTTTGTGTCCAAGGCAAGGAATGCCACCCAATGGCCAAGTCCGGCGGCACCGGTGACACGCCCTTGGCTGCCCGGGTACTGCCGATCATGCCAGACATCTTCTCGACCTCCCGACTCCGGCTCGGCCGCCTGGCCGTGCTCCCGCTGGTTCTCGCTGCGGCCGCCTGCGGCGACGGCACCGGCCCCAACAATGGCAGGGCCGTCGACTCGCTGACGGCGTTGCCGCGACAGCTCTCGGCGGCCGAACGGCAGGGCATCGATGCGGGTAATGCGTTCGCGCTCAACCTGCTGCGACGGGTAGCCGCCCCGACCAGCGAGCCAACCAAGAACGTGCTGCTGTCGCCGCTGAGTGTTTCGATGGCACTCGGCCTCACCATGAACGGCGCAGCCGGCACCACGCTGAGCGAGATGCAGCAGGTGCTGGGATGGGGCACGCGCACACGCAGCGAAATCAACAGCGCTTATCGCGACCTCCAGACGTTGCTGCCGTCGCTCGATCCCACCGTTACAGTATCGCTGGCCAACGGCATCTGGACACGGCGTGGCTCGGTGCTCGATACGGGGTTCGTGCGTGAGGCGCGCGACTTCTTCCGAGCGCCCGTAGAGGTGTCACCCTCGCCGCAGGCCATGTTCGATGCCGTGAACGCGTGGGGCGACCGGGAAACCAAGGGCATGGTGCCACGCGTGCTCACGCAGGCACCGCCCGACAACCTGCTCATGATTCTCGCCAATGCCGTGTACTTCAGCGGTACGTGGCGCGATCGCTTCGACCCGGCGCGCACGCGAGCAAACACGCCGTTCACGTTGGCCTCGGGGGCAACGGTACCGGTGCCCATGATGATGCGCACCGACGGCTTCAATGCCGGCGCCATGAACATCGGCGCCAATAGCGTCATGGCGGCCGAACTACCCTACGGGAACGGCGCCTACAGCATGCTGCTGCTCATGCCGCAGTCGGGCAGTGTGGACGCCTTGGTACAGCAGCTTGATACGGCGCGCCTGGCGAGTGTCGTGCGTTCACTCCAGCCCATCAGTGGGGCAGAGGTTGGCGTGCCGCGATTCACATTGAGCAGTTCGCGTGACCTGTCGGCCGACCTCATGGCGCTGGGCATGCCACGCGCGTTCAGTGATGGTGCCGAGTTTCCACGCCTCATCGTGAACGAGACCGAGAAGATCGGCTTTGTGCAGCATGCCGTGACGCTCGAGGTGAACGAGCGCGGCACGCGCGCCGCGGCGGTGACGGCGGTAGGAATCATTCGCGTGAGCTTGCCGCCCAGCTTCATTTTTGACAAGCCGTTCGTCTTTGCCATTCGCGAGCGGTTGAGCGGCACCATCCTGTTCATCGGCGTGGTGCGCGATCCACGGGCGTAGCGAAATCCGGAGTGTCATGAACACCGAGCAGGCGATACCAGACGCGGCGGAGTTGGCCGCATACCATGAGGTGTGTGCGTACACGCTCACGCGTGGCGACTCGGCGTTCGTGCATCAGCTCGTGGTCGACGCGTGGGCGGCGCAACACGCGTCGCCCGCCTCAAAGCCGATCGGTGTGTTCTTCGCCTTGCTGGGCCTCTATCTGCACGTGGAGCACGGATTCACGGGGCGCGCCGTGCAGAAGGCGCACATGAAGCTGGCGCAGCGACCGGAACCGTGGCCGGTGGGGCCATTGCCCACATCGCGTGGTGCCGTGACCGCCACCGACGTGCTGGCCGCACCTCCCGGGCCGGCGCGTGACGCGGCCATTTCGCGCTGGGCCGCATCGGTGTGGGCTCCCTATGCGTACCAGCGCGAAACGATCGACGCCTTGTTGCGTCGGCGGGGTGTACTCTAGTGCTTACTGCCCCGCGTCGCTGACTCCCGCGCGCGACGGCCAGCCGGCCAACTGCCGCCCCACCGGCAGCTCGCGCACGCGCACGCCAGTGGCCGCAAAGATGGCGTTGGCAATGGCCCCGCAGGCGGGCGGTACGCCCGGTTCACCAATGCCACCGGGCAGCCCTTCACTGGGCACGAGGTGCACACGCACGTCGCGCGGTGCCGCCCGCATGCGCGCCACACCGTAGTCGCGGAAGTTCGACTGCACGACGCGGCCATTGGCAAACGTCACCTCACTCGAGAGTACGTTGCTCATGGCCATGATGATGGCGCCTTCCATCTGTGCACGCGCGCGATCGGGATTGGCAATGAAACCGGCGTCGACGGCGACGGTAGCCTTGGGCACGAGTACGGTGCCGTCCGGCAGCACTTCCACTTCCACCACCATGGCCACGTAGCTGAGGAAGCTGCGGTGCACGGCAATGCCCCGACCGCGTCCGCGCGGTAACGCGGGTCCATGCCAGCCGCTCTGTTCCACCACCGCTTCCACGACGCGCCGTGCGCGGGCGCTGTCGAGCGGATGATCGGTCCAGGTGGCGCCGTAGTTGCTGGCCGGCTTCACGAGACCGGCCGTGGAGAGATCAACCGTACGGTCGGGACCGAGCAACGCCAACAGAAAGTCGGCGGGATCTTTCTTTGCCGTGCGTGCGAGTTCGTCCACGAAGCTGCCAATTGCGAAGCCATGATGGATGGCGTTCACACTGCGATACCACCCGATGCGCGTGTGTGCCGTGGCCGGACAGATCTCCACCTGCATGTCGGGCACATGCCACGGGACGTCGCTGGCGCCGTTGGTGAGTTCGTCGGGTTCCGCGCCCTTCACATCAAGCGCGAACGTGGCACCGATGGCCGGATACGCCGATCGATGATGCCACGCGACGACGGTGCCGCTGGCATCGAGGCCGGCTTCCAAACGATGTGCGGCAGGTGAGTGCAAATACGAGTGACGCAAATCGTCTTCGCGGGTCCACTGCACGCGCACTGGCGCGCCAACTTCTCGCGAGAGTAAGGCGGCTTCACACACGAAGTCGGGCTTCGACTTGCGACCGAAGCCGCCACCGAGCAGCGTCACGTGTACGGTGACGTCGGCGACATCGAGCTTGAGATACCCGGCCACCGTCTTGCGTGCATCCATGGGCGATTGCACGGGTGCCCATACTTCGGCTTTGCCGTTGGCCACGTGCGCCACGGCTACCACGGGTTCCAGCTGGGCGTGCGACAGGTGCGGCATATAGTACTCGGCCGACACGCGGCGGGCGGCCCCAGCCAACGCTTGCGCCACGTTGCCGTTGGTGCGGCCGGCCTGGCCCGGCTGCCGGACCGACTGTTTGAGCGTCTGCTTGTAGGCTGCGCTGTCGTAGGTGGCGTTGGGGCCGTGATCCCACGTAATGCGCAAGGCGTCGCGTCCCTTCATCGCCGCCCACGTGCTCGAAGCAATCACGGCGACGCCGCCGAGGGGAAGGAAACCGCCAGGCATAGGCGAGGCCGGGATGGTCACAATGCGCTCCACCCCCTTCACCTGTTTCGCAAGCGTGTCGTCAACGCGCACCACCGTGCCACCCCACACAGGCGGGCGTGCGATCACCGCCACCTTCATGCCGGGCAACACGACGTCGGCACCGTAGACGGCCGTGCCCGTCGTCATGGGCACGAGGTCGATACTCGTCATCGTCTTGCCTTCCCATCGACGCTCGACGGGCGTTTTGACGCGCACGCGCGCAGCAACCGGCATGGGAATGGTACGTGCCGTACGCACGAGTGCACCAAAGGTAATTGTGCGTCCGCTGGCGGTGTGACGTACCACGCCGTTCTGCGCCACCACATCACCAGGCGCAACACCCCACTCACGCGCGGCGGAATCTTCGAGCAATGCGCGCACTGTGGCTCCTGCTTCCCGGTATTTGGGCAGGAAGTCGCGGATGCTGGTGGAGCCGTCGGTGTTCTGACTGCCGTACTTGGGTTCATCGCCGAGTGCCTGCACAACACGACAGCGCGTCCAGTCGGCTTCCATTTCGTCGGCGATGATCATGGGCATGGTGGTGCGAATGCCCTGTCCCATCTCGGAGCGATGACAGATAATGGTCACCGTGCCGTCTTCGTCGAGGCGAATGTACGCGTGCGGCTCCCACGCCTCGGCCTCGGATGTATCGGGTGCCGTGAGCGACGCCGAGGCGGCTTCAAGGCGTCGGACGCCGACGGTGCCGGCCACCACCAACAGCCCGCCCGTGCCCAACTGCTTGAGGAACTCACGACGTGTGTTGGTCGTCGCGTGCACCGTGGCGGGCGCGGGCACACGTAACCACGGCAGACTCCGGCGTGCGCTCATTTGGATTGCTCCGCCGCGGCCTTGATGGCCGCGCGAATGCGCGGATACGTTCCGCAGCGGCAGATGTGTCCGTTCATGGCAGCATCGATGTCGGTATCGGTGGGCGCCGCGTTGCGTGCGAGCAACGTGGCGGCCTGCATGATCTGCCCCGACTGGCAGAAGCCACACTGCGGCACATCGATAGCGCGCCACGCCTCCTGCAGCGGATGTGCGCCAGTGGGGTGCAGTCCCTCGATGGTGGTCACGGTAGCACCCTGCAACGTTTGCATGCGACGTTGGCAGGCGCGCACCGGGGCCCCGTTCACGTGCACCGTACACGCACCGCATTGTGAAATGCCGCAGCCGTACTTGGTGCCGTGCAGCGCGAGGTCGTCGCGCAGGAACCAGAGCAGCGGCATGGACGGATCGCCGTCGAACTGGCGAGCGGTGCCGTTGACGGTGAGGGTAATGGCGGCAGGCATGGTCACTCCGGTGGGCGGGACAAGCGACGGCTGGTGCTGCATTATTGTGGCACGGGCTCCGGGAAAGCGTGAGAGGCCGAGTTGCGTGCGTCCGTCTCGTTCACCGAGTGTACCTCATGCCGTGCTCTGCCGTCCGTTTTGTTGTCGCCGCCGCCGGGCTGTGTCTGGCCGCCCCTCTGTCGGCACAACCAGATCGCGAGGTGCTGAACCCGCCGGGACTTGCGCCACTGGTGCCCGCCTACTCGGTGGCCATTCGTGACGGCGAGTGGGTCTTCGTGTCAGGCATGACCGGCATCAAGCCCGGTACGCAGGACATCGTTGAGGGTGGCATCGCTGTGCAGACGCGACAGACCATGGAGAATATCCGCACCGCGCTGCACTCCGGCGGGGCCACCATGGCCGACGTTGCCGAATGCACGGTGTATCTCCGGGACATGGCCGACTATGCAGCCATGAATCGCGAGTACATGGCGTTCTTTCCCCGCAATCCTCCGGCGCGTGCCACGCTCGCGGTTTCGGCGTTGCCGCGGCCGGCGGCGTTGGTAGAAGTCAAATGCAGCGCCCGCCGTCGAACGACCGCTTCGCCGGCCAGAGCTCGACGCTTCGAGGAATCGCTGGCTTTGGAAGATTCGGGCTACACGTCGGCCAGTGCGAGTGTGGGCGACGTGAATGGCGACGGGCATCTCGACATTGTCCTGGTGAAGGGGCGACACTGGCCGCTGCGCAACCTCGTGCTCACGGGCAACGGCGGTGGGACATTCGCCCGCGCGTACGCGGTGGATTCGCTGCCTGATCGCTCGTATTCCGGCATTCTGGTCGATGTCACGGGAGATGGTGCGCTCGACCTGGTGGTCAGCAACGATGATCCGGACGCCAAGAAGATCTACCGCAACGATGGCGCGGGGCGGTTCACATTGCTCACGACATTCGGGAGCCCGACGTGGAGCACACGACACGTGGCCGTGGGCGACGTCAACGGTGATGCAATCCCCGACATCGTCCTTGCCAATCGGAACAGTCGTCGCGCCACAGCGAGTTACCTGTGCCTCGGACTCGGTGGCGGTCGTATCGACGAGCCATGCCGTGAGATCTCGCAAGGCTCGGCGACGACGATTACCCTTGCCGATGTGAATGGCGATCGTGCGCTCGATCTCATCGTACCGCACCGTGATGGGGGGCAAGGGTACGTGCTCGTGAACAACGGTCGTGGTGACTTTGCTACACGAATTCCGTTCGGGCCGGCCCGGGCGACATATCGATCGGCGTATGCGGCCGACTTCGACGGTGATGGTCGCATGGACCTCGCGGCGATCGACGAATTGGGCAGCGCGGTGTTGCTGTATGGCCGCAATGGTGGCTTCGAAGATGCGACGCCGCTCGGCCCGGATGGACAGCATCCCTATGCCTTGGCGCTGGCCGACGTGGACATGGATGGGCGTGTCGACGTAATCGCAGGATATACGCGGGCACGACCGGTCGTGTATTTCAATGATGGTTCGCGTCGATTTACTGCTGTGCCATTTGGTGACGCCAAAGGCACGGCGTACGGCTTCGCTGTCGGTGATCTGAACGAGGACGGTGTTCCGGATATCGTGATGGCACGGACGGATGCGCCGAACATGGTGTTCTGGGGCGGCCGGTAGCAGGGCAGGCAGAAGCGTGCCGTCCTGTCCCTGTGCCAAGGACACGATGGAGACCAAGAGGGGTACCATATACCGACTGACGTAATCGCACGAAGCGCAGCAGACGAGCTCATCCACTTCAACCGTACTCGATGCATGCGTAACGGCGGGGTTCCGGCCCGGATGGTGGTGACCTTGTGTTCGACATTGCTGTTGGCCGCGTGTCGCACAGACCAGGCCGCCCGGGAACTGCTTACCGAGCGCGCGCAATTGACGCGCGAAATCGCGGGGTATCGCGCACTCGATGATGTGATGCAGCGTGGGATCGTGCAGCACCCCAACGAGATCATGCTGAGTGTGACCGATACGCTCATGCGCACACTGCTGCAGGCGTCGCTCCCCATCTCGGTCCCCATTCCCGGCGATGTGCGCGTTGACCTGCAGTCGATCAATCTGGCCTTCGCTGGGAACGTCGCGCGGGTTACGCTCGGCGGAACGGCCACCCGCACGGCGTTCCCGCGCGCTTCGGCAACGCTGGAGCTGCACGGGGGGATTGCCGAGTTTCGCACCGACAGCACGCACACACTCACCGCTCGCATTCGCCTTGATCGCGCTGATCTGCGCACGCCAACCGGTGTGCCCAATGCGCTTGGCGCGACGGCGCTATCGATTCTGCAAAACATCGTGGATCGCGCGCTGCCACAAATCACCAGCTCATTGCCAGGCGTGTTCATTCCGGTGCGTGTGGATCGCGCACTGACGCTGCCGGGCTTTGGTCCCAAGGGTGCGCTGGCGGTGAATCCGGCCGCTGCCTCGCTCACGATCACGGCTTCGCGCATCATTGCGTTCCAGCATCGCCTCACCGTGGTGCTGCGTGTCGATCGTGGGCCATTAATCAGTGTCGCGGCATCAACGCCAGACGGACCCCGCTGATGCCCACGCGTGTGCTGAAGCACAAGGTGGTACAGCGCTCGGTGTTCGGGGTGGGCACGGTGGGGCTGCTCGCACTGCTCGGTGTGGTGGGCATCGTAGGGTGGCTCGATTGGCGCTTCCGGCCGCCGTCGGCCGACGTCGATGTGGTTGCACTGCGCCAGGAGGTCGGTACGCTGCGTGCCGAGCACGAGCGGCTTCGGCAGACGCTCGCCAGGGCACAGCGTCGTGACGACCTGTTTGATCAGCAGCCGGAGGGCGACGTGGGCGTGGCGTTGCCTACGGCATTCGTGGCGGGCGTAGTCATCGACATTGCCACCGGGTGGTTCGACAAGGTCGATGTGCATCTGCGGGATATCCGCCTGCGCAAGTCGGGCTCGGTGCGCGCGCGCATGGGGCTGCTTGGTCGTCGAACGGTGGGCGACTATACACTCGATCTGCACTTGCGCGACGTACAGGGCCGGCTTGAGCCGGAGCCGCCGGTGCTGACCTTTGGTGGTGATGCCATTGGCGTTGCGCTTCCGGTGCAGCTCGTCGGCGGAACCGGACGCGGTACCATGGCGCTCACCTGGGATTCACGCGGACTCGCGGGCCCGGTGTGTGGTGACCTCGTCGCCAATCACGTCATCGAGGGCACGGTGGTGCCGCAGCGTTACATGGCGCGCGGTCGCTTGCGACTCTCCACCAGTGGCGGCGGCATCACGGTGTTACCGGAGTTTCCGGGGCTTGCCCTGCGCCTACGTGTGCAGCCGTCGAGGCGTTCCGTGCAGGCACTCGAAGACCTGTTGCAAAGCAAGGGACCACTGTGCGACATAGCGACGTCGCAGGGCAACGTGGAGCGGCGCATTCTCGAACTGGTGGGACGCGGCTTCCTGGTGCGCGTTCCGCAGCACTTCTTCCGTACGGTACGGCTGCCCATCTCCGTGTACGACGAGTTGTCGTTGCTGCAACAACAAGTGCGCATCACGGTGCGGCCCAACGCTGCGCGCATCACACCGGAAGCGGTGTGGCTCTCGGCGCGGGTGCAAGTTCAGCCGCTCGATTGATCGCGTGGCTCTTCGAGACAGCGTGCCACCGTGTCGGCGAACACGTCGAGCGAAAACGGTTTGTCGATGCGATCGCGGAATCCCAGAGCGGCGAGGTCTTCGCGACCAGCGGGATCGAAATGCCCGGTGGCAAACAGCAGGGGCAACGCCGGATGTCGCGCGTGAATACGTCGAGCCGTTTCGATGCCGTCGAGACGTGGCATGTTGCCGTCGATGATCACGAGATGAACGGGTGGCCCGTCCCGTTCGAGGCGCTCGAGGGCTACCAGGCCATCCTCAGCCACCTCGACCTCGTACCCCAACCGTTCGAGCAGACGCTTGGCCACGGTGCGAATCATCGCCTC
>ERZ1645185.326-NODE-326-length-20114-cov-12.007528_pt1 | contig 20114 bp, 17 predicted proteins | sample MGYA00575351_ERZ1645185 | MGnify/ENA primary metagenome ERZ1645185 (study PRJEB40838, sample SAMN11284767) | freshwater sediment metagenome | isolation source: river sediment | host: Sediment | place: India: Jana village, Kanpur | collected 2015-12-17 ...
CCAAGGCCTTCATCATGACGCTGGCCGGCCTGGCCATGCTGCGCGTGCTGCAGGCAGCCTTCGTCACCTCGTTCAAGGACCGCTTCACGCTGGGTGCCCTGGTGGCCTTTCTGGTGACGGTGGCCGACCTGGGGCTGTGGAACATCGGCGCCGCCTTCTGGGGGCTGGTGGCGGGCATCGCGGTGTCGTGGCTGCTGGAGCGGGCCGATTTCGTCGCCGCCGCGCGCTGACTAGGCGGCTCGCTACACTGGTGCAAACACCGCCTCACGGACCCGCCCCATGCCCGTCATTGCCATCAACCATCCCCTGGTGCGCCACAAGGTCGGCCTGCTGCGCGAGGACGACATCTCCACCAAGAAGTTCCGCGAGCTCACCAACGAGATCGCGCGGCTGCTGGCCTACGAGGCCACCGCCGACTTTCCGCTGGAGACCACCACCATCCAGGGCTGGGCCGGGCCGGTGCAGATCGAGCAGATCGCCGGCCGCAAGGTGACGGTGGTGCCGATCCTGCGCGCAGGCTTGGGCATGCTGGACGGCGTGCTCGACATGATCCCCAACGCCAAGGTCAGCGTGGTGGGCGTCAGCCGCAACCACGAGACGCTTCAGCCCGAGCAGTACTTCGAGCGCTTCGTCGGCCACCTGGACGAGCGCACCGCGCTGATCATCGATCCGATGCTGGCGACGGCCGGCTCGATGATCGCCACGGTGGACCTGCTCAAGCGCCGCGGTTGCAAGGACATCCGCGCGCTGGTGCTGGTGGCCGCACCCGAGGGCATCGCCGCGCTGGAAAAGGCGCACCCCGACGTGCGCTGCTGGACGGCGGCCATCGACAGCCACCTGAACGAGGTCGGCTACATCCTGCCCGGCCTGGGCGACGCCGGAGACAAGATCTTCGGCACGAAGTGAGGACGAGAAGCGGTGCCTGTGCATTGTTTCTCGCTGCACTTCGAGCCCGAGCTCTGCGACGGCGCGAGCAGGCCATCACGGGCTGCGCGACGCGCATCAACCGGCCGCCACCCGCTGTCGCAGTTCCTGACCGATCGGTCGGCCCTGCACCATCGCTGCCCGTGATCTACGCGAAGTGCAGGGTTTTCGAGATGAACCAAATGGTCAGGTTTTGCTAGGGTATAGGCTTGATCCAAGTCAAGGCCGCCCGCGGCCGGAGCCCTGCGCATGAGCATCTGGCACAGCCGCCACTGGTCCGACCACACGAGCGAGATGTTCGCGCGTCTGCCGCGCGAGCGGCTGATCGCGGTGCTGCCAGTGGGGGCGGTGGAGCAGCATGGGCCGCACATGCCAATCTGCACCGACCACGCGACCATCGACGGCGTGGTCGCCGCCACGGTGCCAAAGCTGCCCGACGAGCTGCCGGTACTGTTCCTGCCGACGCTGCCCTACGGCAAGAGCAACGAGCATTCGCGCTACCCGGGCACGGTCACGCTGTCGGCGGCCACGCTGATGCAGATGTGGATGGAAATCGGCGCCAGCGTGGCCCGCGCCGGCGTGCGCAAGCTGGTGCTGTTCAACAGCCACGGCGGCCAGATGAACGCGATGGACATCGTGGTGCGCGACCTGCGCGAGCAGCACGGCCTGATGGCGGTGTCGGCGCACTGGTACACGCTGGGCCTGCCGCCAGGGATGTTCAGCGAGCACGAGCTGCGGCACGGCATCCACGCCGGTGACTTGGAGACCTCGGTCATGCTGGCGCTGCAGCCCCGCGATGTGCACATGGCCAAGGCGAAGAACTTCGCTTCACTGACCGAGCGGCTGGCCGAGGAGAACCGCTTCCTGTCGATCACGCCCACCGGCAAGCTCGGCTGGCAGACGCAGGACCTGAACCCCGACGGCGCCTGCGGCGACGCCACCCGGGCCACGGCCGAGAAGGGCCGGGCCGTGCTCGACCACGTCAGCGACCGTTTCGTCGAGCTGCTGTGGGAGGTGCACCGCTTCGACCTCGCGCGCCTGGACCATCCGCCCGCCTGGAGCTGAAGCGATGGCCGACATCTCCAAGCCGCTGCTCAGCCTGCGGCGGGTGAGCAAGCGTTTTGCCAACGGCACGCTGGCGCTGCAGGACATGAGCCTGGACATCGGCGACCACGACTTCGTCAGCTTCCTCGGCCCTTCGGGCTGCGGCAAGAGCACCGCGCTGCGGCTGATCGCCGGGCTGTCGTCGGCCAGCGGCGGAGAGATCGTCTGGCACCACGCGGCCAGCGGCAGCGCCGACAAGACCGAGCGACGCCTGGGTTTCGTGTTCCAGGAGCCCACGCTGATGCCCTGGGCCAGCGTCGAGGACAACGTCTACCTGCCGCTGCGCCTGGCCGGCGTGGCCCGCGACGCGGCCGCGCCCAAGCTGCGCGAGACGCTGTCCATGGTGGGCCTGACGAAGTTCGCGCAGGTGTACCCGCGCGAGCTGTCCGGCGGCATGAAGATGCGCGTGTCGATCGCGCGTGCGCTGGTCACGCACCCGCGGCTGCTGCTGATGGACGAGCCCTTCGCCGCGCTGGACGAGATGACGCGCAACAAGCTCAACAACGACCTGCTGGCCATCTGGCGCGAGCATCGCTTCACCGTCATCTTCGTCACCCACAGCGTCTACGAGTCGGCCTACCTGAGCAACCGCATCGTCGTCATGGCGCCGCGGCCGGGGCGCGTGGTGCAGGAGCTGACCATCGACGAGCCCTATCCGCGCAGCAACGACGACTACGGCCTGTCGTCGCGCTACCAGACGCACATCCGGGCGGTGCAGAAGGCGCTGCACGGCACGCTCGACGGCATCGCCATCGATCACTGACGGAGCGCGCGTGCAACACCCGATCGACGACACGGTGCCGAACCAGGCCGCACTGCGCCTCGAGCGCGACCGCAAGCGCGAGGCTGCGGCGCGCGTTTGGCTGCCCCTGCTGCTGGTGGCCGCGCTGCTGGCGTTGTGGGAGACGGTGGTGCGCGTGAACCAGATCCCTCACTACATCCTGCCCGCGCCCAGCCTGGTGCTGGACACGCTGCTGAAGAACTGGAGCAACCTGGCGCCGTCGCTGTGGTTCACCATCAAGCTCACGCTGATGGCGCTGGCGGCGGCGGTGGTCGGCGGCGTGCTGCTGGCGATGGCCTTCGCGCTGTCGAAGTGGGTGGAGATCGGGCTGTTCCCGATCGCCGTGGTGCTGCAGGTGACGCCGATCGTCGCCATCGCGCCGCTGATCCTGATCTACGTCGACAGCACCACCACGGCGCTGCTGATCTGCGCCTGGATCGTCGCCTTCTTCCCGATCCTGTCGAACACCGTGATCGGCCTGAAGAGCGCCGACAGCAACCTGCGCGACCTGTACACGCTGTACGGCGCCACGCCCTGGCAGCGCTTCCGCTACCTGCTGGTGCCGAGCGCGCTGCCGTACTTTCTCGGCGGGCTGAAGATCGCCGGGGGCCTGAGCCTGATCGGCGCGGTGGTCGCCGAGTTCACCGCCGGCTCGGCCGGCAAGAACACCGGCCTGGCCTCGCGCATCCTCGAGTCGATGTTTCGCACCGAGATCCCGATGATGTTCGCGGCGCTGTTCCTGGTCTCGCTGCTGGGCATCGTCATCTTCGTCGTCTTTGCCGCGCTGGCGAAGTGGCTGCTCGGCCACTGGCACGAAAGCGAACTGCGGCGCGAGCTGTGATGCCCGGTCCCTTCGCCCCCGAGCGCTGGCCGGCCGAGATGCCGCCGCGCTACTGGCTTGCCAACGCCACCGTGCCCGCGGCGCTGCGCCCGGCCGGGCTGCCGTCGCGGCTGTCGCTGCGCATCGAAGGCGCGCACATCGGCGCCGTGCAGCCACAGGCCGCCGCCGACGCGCCGGTGTTCGAGCTGGACGGTGCCACCGTACTGTCGGGCTTCGTCGACGCGCACACCCATCTCGACAAGGGTGACCTGCTGGCCGCCGGCCTGCGGCCCGAGCGCGAACTGCTGGCCGCCGTCGAGCGCGTGCGCGACGACTATGTGCGCTGGAGCGAAGCCGAACTGCGGCAGCGCATCGGCTTCGGCCTGCGCTGCGCTTACGCGCACGGCACGCGGGCCTTGAACAGCTACTGCGACTGGTCGGAACCCACCGGGCCGCTGGCCTGGCGCGTGCTGCAGGACCTGCGACGTGAATGGGCCGGCCGGCTCGAGCTCACGCTGACCTCGCTGGCCCCGATCGACGAGCTGGCCGACCCGGCCCATGCCGAGACGATCGCCCGCGCGGTGGCCGAAGGCCGCGGCGTGCTTGGCTGGTTCGTCTACCCCGGCGCGCCGATCGAGTGGCTGCCGAGGGCCTTCGACCTGGCCGAGCGCTTCGATCTGCGCCTGGACTTCCACGTCGACGAGCATCTGGATCCGCCGCAGGCCAACCTGGGGGCGATTGCGCGCCTGGCGCGCAAGCGCGGCTATGGCGCGCGCACCGTGTGCGGCCATGCCTGTGTGCTGGCGGCACTGCCGCCGGCCGAATGCGACACGCTGCTCGACGCGGTGGCGGCGTCCGGGCTGGCGCTGGTGGCCTTGCCGTTCACCAACCTGTATCTGCAGGACGCCGCGGCCCACGGCCCGCGGCGCACGCCGCGACGTCGCGGTTTGCTGCCGGCGCATGAGGCGCGCGCGCGGGGCGTGCCCGTGGCCATCGGCTCGGACAACCACCGCGACCCATTCTTCCCCGGCGGTGACCTCGATCCGCTGCAGGCGCTGGCGCTGGGGGCGCTGGCGCTGCAGCTCGACGACCCGGTCGAGGACTGGGCCGACACCATCACCACGACGCCCGCGCGCTTGCTGCATCTGGCCTGGGACGGCGTGCTGCGCCCCGGTGCACCGGCCGACCTGACGCTGCACCCGGGCCGCGGCAGCGCCGAAGTGCTCAGCCGTAGCGGGCACGGGCGGCAGCTGGTCCGTGCCGGGCGGCGCGTGCAGCCGCTGCTGCCCGATCCGCGTGAACTCGACACCCTGCGCCACTGAAGCTGCCATGCACGACCCGCACGCCATTCCCGTTCCGCCGTCGCACCATGCGGCCGACCACGGCCTGAACGAGCACATCGACTGGGCGCGCGTGACCGAAGACCTGCGCGGCCTGAACGTCGTGGCCGCGCCGCGGGCGCTGAAGTCGCTGTCCAAGGACTTCTTCTGGTACAGCCCGGTGCTGGCCGACGAGCTGCGCGATTGCGTGGCCGAGCGTGTGGTGCGCGTCAACACCGAGGACGACGTGCGCCAGGTGGCCGCGGTGGCGGCGCGCCACCGCCTGCCGCTGACAGTGCGTGGCGGCGGCACCGGCAACTACGGCCAGTGCGTGCCGCTGGCCGGGGGGCTGGTGCTGGACATCACCGGTATGCAACGCGTGCTCGAGCTCGCGCCCGGGCGCGTGCGCGTGCAGGGCGGGGCGCGCATGCACGACATCGAGATGGCGGCGCGCGAGACCGGCCAGGCGTTGCGCATGTGGCCGAGCACCTGGCGCGTGGCGACGATCGCCGGCTTCATCGCCGGCGGTTTCGGCGGCGTGGGTTCGATCGCCAACGGCGTGCTGCGCGACCCGGGCAACCTGCTGCGCTGCCGGGTGGTGACCGTGGAGCGGGAACCGCGCGTCATCGAGCTGGTGGGCGACGAGATCCAGCAGGTGCACCACGCCTACGGCACCAACGGCGTGATCACCGAGGTCGAGCTGGCGCTCGACCCGGCCGTGGACTGGGTGCACGCGATCGCGCTCTTTCCGCGCTACCGGCAGGTGCTCGATGCGGCGATGGCCGCGAGCACGCCGGCGCTGAAACTGTTCCTGCTGTCGGCGGTGGACCGGCGCTTCGCGCCCTACTACGGGCCGCTGGGCGAGTATTTCCCTGCCGACCGGCATGCGCTGTTCACGATGGTGGAGCCGCAGTCGCTGGCCGAGCTGCGCACGCTGGTGCAGCACCATGGCGGCGAACTTTCGCTGGCGATGAGCGAAGCCCAGCTCGAGGCGGCCGGGCTGCCGCCGGCTTACGAGTGCGCCTACAACCACACCACGCTGCAGGTGCTGAAGGTCGATCGCAGCTGGACCTACCTGCAGGTGGCCTACCCGCAGCCTTTCGACCCGGGCATCGTCGAGCGCCAGCTCGAACGCTTCGGCGACGAGGTCTGGCAGCACCAGGAGTTCGCGAAGATGTACGGCGAGTACGCCACCTTCGCGATCCTGCTCGCGCGCTACAGCGGCATCGAGCGCCAGTACGAGCTGATCCGCTCGATCGAGAGCGACGGCTGCACGATCTTCAACCCGCACGTCGTCACCATCGAGGACGGCGGCATGAAGACCATCGACACCGCGCAGATCGAGTTCAAGAAGCGCGCCGACCCGATGGGCCTGATGAACCCCGGCAAGACGCGCGGCTGGAGCCCGCAGATGGCCCGGCCCGCCTGAGTCTCATTTCTTGTTCCACCCCACGAACCACCAGGAGAGTTGCGATGCACCCGAAGACCCTGTCCCTCACCCGCCGCGCCGCGATCGCGGCCGCCGTCGCCGCTGCCGCGCTGCCCGCGCTGGCGCAGGAAAAAGTGGTCTTTGCCACCAACTGGCGCGCGCAGGCCGGCCACGGCGGCTTCTACCAGGCCGTGGCCGACGGCACCTACAAGAAATACGGCCTGGACGTGGAGATCCAGCAGGGCGGCCCGCAGGTCAACAACCGGCCGATGCTGCCGATCGGCAAGATCGACTTCCTGATGACCGGCAACCTGCTGCTGACCTTCGACCAGATCAAGAACGGCGTGCCGGTGACGGTCGTCGGTGCGATCTTCCAGAAGGATCCGCAGGCCATCATCGCCCACCCGGGCCAGGGCTACGACAAGTGGGAGGACCTGAAGAAGGCGCCGGTGGTGCTGGTCAGCAAGGACGGCCAGTTCAGCTTCTGGCAGTGGATGAAGGCCGACTGGGGCTTCCGCGACGAGCAGCTCAAGCCCTACACCTTCAACCTCGGGCCATTCCTGGCCGACAAGAAATCGGTGCAGCAGGGCTACTCGATCAGCGAGCCGATCAACGTGCGGCGCCAGGCCGGCTTCGACCCGAAGGTCTTCCTGCTCGCCGACCAGGGTTTCAGCACCTACAGCACGACGATCGAGACGCGCACGCAGCTAGTGCGCGAGAAGCCGGAGGTGGTGCGCAAGTTCATGGAGGCCAGCATCGTCGGCTGGTACAACTACCTGTACGGGGACCGCACCGCCGCCAACGCGCTGATCAAGAAGGACAACCCCGACATGAGCGACGAGTACATCGAGGCCTCGGTCAAGCTGATGAAGGACCTGGAGATCGTCGACAGCGGCGAAGCGCTGACCAAGGGCATCGGCGCGATGAGCGAGGCGCGCATCAAGGACTTCCACGACAAGATGGTCAAGGCCGGGCTGTACAAGCCGGGCGAGGTCGATCTGTCGAAGGTCGCGACCACGCAATTCGTCAACAAGGGCGTCGGCCTGGACGTGCGCAAGCAGCTCACCGGCAAGTGAGCGCGGCCCGATGCGCGTGCTGATGGTCTATTGCCACCCGGTGGCGAGCAGCTACAACGCGGCGGTGCGCGATCGCGCGCTGGTTGCGCTGCGCGGCGGCGGCCACCAGGTTGAGCTGCTGGACCTGTATGCCGAAGGCTTCGACCCGGTGCTGTCCACCGACGAGCGGCTGAGCTACCTGGCCGACACCGCGGCCAACATCGCACGCGTGCCGCGCCACGTCGAACTGCTGCGCTGGGCCGAGGGGCTGGTGTTCGTGTACCCGACCTGGTTCTACGGCCCGCCCGCCATGCTCAAGGGCTGGCTCGAGCGCACCTGGCTGCCGGGCGTGGCCTTCACGGTGCCGCAGAAGAAGGGCGACAAGCCGGGGCCGGGGCTGCAGCACATCCGCTGGCTGTGCTGCATCACCACCTCGGGCTCGCCATGGTGGTGGCTGCAGTGGATCCGCGACCCCGGGCGCATGCTCTTCGTGCGCGGCTTGCGCGCGCTGTTCGCGCTGCGTTGCCGCGTCACCTGGCTGCAGCTGTACAGCATGAACAACGCCACCGACGAGGACCGGGCGCGCTTCCTCGAGCGCGTGCAGCGTCGGCTCGCCGCCGTCCACTGAAGGAGCCGATCGCACCATGAGCACCGGTCAACCGCTGGCCCGCTATGCGGCGATGAAGCGCATCGGCGACATCGTCTACTTCTCCGGCGTGATCGCCGTCGACCCGGCCACACGCAGCGTGATCGAGCGCTTCGACCAGCTGCCGGCCGAGGCGCGCGCGCAGCTCGGCGAGACCGGTGAGATGTCGATCGACGTCTACCAGGCGCCGGTGTTGGTGCAGAGCTGGGTGGTGCTCGAGCGCATCCGTCAGCTGGCCGAAGAGGCCGGCGGCTCGATGGCCGATGTCTTCAAGCTGGTGCAGTACTTCACCGACCTGCGCGACTACCCGCTGTACGCGAAGGTGCGGCGCCTGTTCTATCCGGGCGAGCCGCCGGTGTCCACCGTGCTCGAGGTCAGCGGCATGCTGCCTTCGCGCCAGGTGCGCATCGAGGTCGAGGCCACCGCCCACATTCCACGGCAACGCTGACCATGCTGGATCGCATCTTCACCGTGCGCGTGCAGCGCGTGCGCGAACTGACTCCCGAGGTGCGCGCGCTCGAACTGGTGCACCCGGCCGGTCGACCGCTGCCCGGCTACAGCGCCGGCGCCCACATCGACGTCGAGCTGCCCGGCGGGTTCCGGCGCTCCTACTCGCTGGCGCGCGCGCCCGATGGCGGCCAGGCCGCGAGCTACCTGATCGGCGTCAAGCGCGAGGCGGCGGGCCGCGGCGGCTCGGCCGCGGTGCATGCACGTGTGGCCGAGGGCGACCTGCTGGCCGTCGGCACGCCGCGCAACACCTTCCCGCTGCACGCCGATGCGCCGCACCACCTGCTGCTGGCCGGCGGCATCGGCCTGACTCCGCTGCTGGCGATGGCGCAGCAGCTGCAGCGCGACGGCCGCGCCTGCACGCTGGCGGTGTTCGCGCGCAGCCGGGCGCACCTGGCCTTCGCCGACGAACTGGCCGCGCTCGGCAGCAGCTGCCGGCTGCACCTGGACGAACCCGCCGACGCGCCGAAGCTCGACATCGCGTCGCTGCTGCGCTCGGCAGCACCGGGCGCGCACCTGTACCTGTGCGGCCCGGCCGGCTTCATGCGCGCGTCGCTCGATGCCGCCGCGGCCGCGGGCTATGGCGACGAGCGCGTGCACCTCGAGTACTTCGCGCCGCCCGACACCGCCGCGGCCGCCGGCAACGACGAGCCCTTCGTGCTGCACCTGGCGCTGCGCGGCATCGACGTGCCGGTGGCCGCCGACCAGAGCGCGGTCGACGCGCTGCACGATCTGGGCATCGACGTGCCCACGTCCTGCGAGCAGGGCGTGTGCGGCACCTGCGTGGTCGGCTGGCGCGCCGACGGCAGCGGCGAGCCGGCGCACCGCGACCACTGCCTGTCTTCCACCGAGCGCGGCCACAAGGTGGCACTGTGCTGCTCGCGCGCCAAGACCGGCCGGCTGGTCGTCGAGCTGTGAAACGCGCGCGCCGATGAACTCACGCCCCGATGCGCCGATCGGCGCGGCGTTCTGGCGCGTGATGCCGGTCGACGCCGACCCGGCCGAGACGCAGGAATGGCTGGAGGGCTTCGCCGCGCTGGTGCGCGCCGAGGGCCGCGAGCGCGGCACCTACCTGCTGCGCCGCCTGCTCGACGAGGCGCGCAGCTTGCGCGTGCCGCTGCCGCCGGTGCTGAACACGCCCTACGTCAACAGCATCGGGCTGGAGGCGCAGCCGCAGTACCCGGGCAACCTGGAGATCGAGGCGCGCATCGCCGCGATCGTGCGCTGGAACGCGCTGGCGATGGTGGTGCGCGCGAACCGCGAGTCGACCGAACTCGGCGGCCACATCGCCACCTATGCGTCGATCGCCGACCTGTTCGAGGTGGGCTTCAACCACTTCTTCCGTGGCGGCGAGCGCGGCGACCTGGTGTACTTCCAGCCGCATGCCGCGCCCGGGGTCTATGCGCGCGCCTTCGTCGAGGGTCGGCTGCAGGAGGCGCAGCTCGCACGCTACCGGCAGGAGACCCGCGGCGGAGGGCTGTCCAGCTACTGCCACCCCTGGCTGATGCCGGACTTCTGGCAGTTCCCGACGGGCTCGATGGGGCTGGGACCGCTGACGGCGATCTACCAGGCGCGCTTCATGCGCTACCTGCGCGACCGCGGCATCGCCGACACGGAAGGACGCCGCGTCTGGGCCTTCGTCGGCGACGGCGAGATGGACGAGCCCGAGTCGCTGGCTGGCCTGAGCCTGGCCGCGCGCGAGGGCCTGGACAATCTGGTCTTCGTCGTCAACTGCAACCTGCAACGGCTGGACGGCCCGGTGCGCGGCAACGGCAGCGTGGTACAGGAGCTCGAAGGTCTATTCGCCGGCGCGGGCTGGAACGTGATCAAGCTGCTGTGGGGCAGCGACTGGGACCCGCTGTTCGCGCGCGACCACGACGGCATCCTGGTGCGCCGGCTGCACGAGACGGTGGACGGCGAGTTCCAGAAGTACGCCGCCACCGATGGCCGTTTCAACCGCGAGCATTTCTTCTCCAAGTATCCGGAGTTGCGGGCGCTGGTCGCGCACCTCAGCGACGACGACATCGACCGCCTGAAGCGCGGCGGCCACGATCCGTTGAAGATCCATGCCGCCTACCACGCGGCTCTGCGTCACAGGCGGCAACCGACTGTCATCCTGGCGCAGACCAAGAAGGGCTACGGCATGGGCCACTGGGGCCAGGGCAAGATGGGCTCGCACCAGCAGAAGAAGCTCGACGACGAGGCGCTGCTTGCCTTCCGCGAGCGATTCGCGCTGCCGCTCAGCGAAGCCCAGGTGGTGGGCCTGCAGTTCCACCGTCCGGCCGACGACAGCCCCGAGATGCGCTGGCTGCACGCGCGCCGCGCCGCGCTGGGCGGCTACGTGCCCGCACGGCGCACGCAGGCCGCGGCGCTGCCGGCGCCGGCCGAGGCCGACACCGCCAAACTGATCGAGCGCCAGGCCGGGCGCGAGCAGAGCACGACGATGGTCTTCGTGCAGCAGCTGACCGCGCTGCTGCGCGATGCGCAGATCGGCCGCCACATCGTGCCGATCGTCGCCGACGAGGCGCGCACCTTCGGCATGCAGAGCCTGTTCCGCGAGGTGGGCATCTACGCCGCACAGGGCCAGCTGTACGAGCCCGAGGACCGCGACGAGCTGCTGTACTACAAGGAGTCGAAGTCCGGCCAGATCCTGGAGGAGGGCATCAGCGAGGCCGGCGCACTGGGCAGCTGGATCGCTGCGGCCACGGCCTACAGCGCGCACGGCGTGCCGATGCTGCCTTGTTACGTGTTCTATTCGTGCTTCGGCTTCCAGCGCGTCGGGGACCTGATCTTCTGCGCCGCCGACAGCCGTGCGCGCGGCTTCCTGGTCGGCGCCACCGCCGGGCGCACCACGTTGTCGGGCGAGGGTCTGCAGCACCAGGACGGCAGCAGCCTGCTCGCCGCGGCCACGGTGCCCAACTGCCGCGCCTGGGATCCCGCCTTCGGCTACGAGCTGCTGCACATCGTCGCCCACGGCGTGCAGCGCATGCTGCACGAGCAGGCCGACGAGTTCTTCTACCTGACGGTGATGAACGAAAACCTGCCGCAGCCGGCGCTGCCCGAGAGCGTCGGCCGCGAGCAGATCACCAGCGGCCTGTACCGCGTGCGCACCGAGGCCGGCGCGCGGGTGCGGCTGGTCGGCGCCGGCATGATCCTGCACGAGGCGCTGGCCGCGGCCACGCTGCTGGGAGAGCGCTTCGGCATCGCCGCCGAGGTCTGGAGCGCGACCAGCTTCACCGAGCTGGCGCGCGAGGCGCGCGAGGTGCAGCGCGACAACCGGCTGCGCCCGGACGCCGCGCCGCGCCGCAGCCATGTCGGGCGCTGCCTCTCGGGTGCACTGCCGGTAGTGGCCGCCACCGACTACGTGCGCGCCGTGCCGCAGCTGGTGGCCGAATACGTCGACGCCCCGTACCTGACGCTGGGCACCGACGGCTTCGGGCGCAGTGCGACACGGCGCGATCTGCGCCGCTTCTTCGAGGTCGACCGCGAGCACATCGCGCTGGCCGCGCTGCAGGCGCTGGCCGACGCCGGCGACTTCGATCGTGCGCGCCTGGCCGACGCCGCGGCCGCGCTGGGCATTGAAGTCAACCCGCAGCCGCCATGGCAGGCCTGAGCGACAGCGACCTCTCCGCCGCACCGCCGGCCGAGGCGCCCGCGGCCAAGCCGCCGGGCCGCATCCGCGCGCGCATGCTGGCCAGCATCGACGCCGCCGCGATCGAGGTCTTCGCGCGCGACGGCTACCAGGGCGCGACCACGCAGGCAATCGCCGATGCCGCCGGCATCGGCAAGGCGCAGCTGCACTACTACATCGGCAGCAAGGAGGCGCTGTACCAGCGCATCCTGCAGGACATCGTCGACGACTGGATTGCGGTCTTCGGCTTTGCCGACGCACGCCACGGCCCGCGCAAGGTGCTCGGCGACTACATCCGGCGCAAGATGCGATTCAGCTTTGAGCATCCGCAGCGCTCGCGCATCTTCACCGCCGAGATCATGCGCGGCGCGCCGCTGCTGCGGCCCTTGATGGACACCAGCGCGCGGCGCACCGCGAAGGCCGCGGCGGTGATCCGGCACTGGGTCGACCAGGGCCTGATGGCGCCGGTCGACCCGCTGCTGCTCTTGTTCCACGTCTGGGCGCTGACCCAGCACTATGCCGACTACCAGCACCAGGTGCAGTTCTTCCGCGGCGGCTGCGGCGACGACGAGGCCGACCGCGAGCGGCTGATTGCCGAGGTCACCGCCTTCGTGCTGCGCGGCGCCGGCGTGGCGGGCTGAGCGGTGGCCGCGCGACGCGGCTCAGTGCAGATCCAGCGCCGTGAGGTGTGCCAGGCTGTGGCTGTGGGTGTTGTCGGTATCGGCGCCGACGAGCACGGCCACCAGCGGCGGTACCGTGGTCGATTCATTGCCGAACAACAGCAGGAAGTCGGCGTAAATGTCGCGGTGCTCGTGGTGCCAGGCGTGCAGCGGGGACTCGGGGCCATGCAGCACGACGTAGCGGATTCGCCGCGTATAGGGGCTCGGCAGCATCGCCCCGGGAGGCAGCCTGGAGTCCCAGACGTAGCAGACGCTGGCTGCGGGCAGGGGCCCCTGCGCCTTGAGGCGCATTGCACGCAACAACTGGCGCTCCAGAAACGGCACGCTGGCCAGTGGCATGTCGAACAGCGCACAAACGCGCAACGGCATATCCTCGGTGTCGCGCTGCCGCAGGTCCGCCTGTGCCGGATGTTCTTCGACGCGCCAGCGCCAGCTCAGCAGGTGCGGACCCCCGGGTCCGAGCTGGGTGGCGTGCACGAGATTGCCGTAGGCGTGATCGGCCTCGACGCGCAGCACGCGCTCGCCATCGACGACGGCGATGTCGAAGCGGGTGTAGGGCTTGCGCTGCCCAGGAAGCCCCTCGATGCGCCACGGTGGCGGCGGTGTCGCCCCCGACTCGACGAGCGGGTTCAACGCCGGCAACGCGGTCATCGACGGTGGATCCGCTGCCAGAGCGACCCCAATCAAGGCCGGCACGGCGACCGCCATGAAGGCCAGCCATCGCAGCAAGTTGTTCGGCGCCGGTGCCATGCCGCCGATTCTGCTTGAACCGGCGCATGCGCCCGCCACCGCCCGCAGCCTGATCGGCCGAACCTCGAACTGACGGATCCAGCGGCCGCCGGCCGATGACGCCGGCTCGAAGAACGGACTCCCCCCAGGCGGCGATCAGGACACGCTCAGCTTGCGCGTAGAGGCCTTGCTGCGCTTGGGCAGTGTCAGCTCGAGCACGCCATTCTCGACCTTGGCGGTCGACGCGGCGTCGTCGATGTCGCTGGCCAGCGTGAAGCTGCGGCTGGCGAATCCATACTGGCGCTCGCTGCGCAGCACGCGCCGGCCCTGCTTCTCCTCGCTTTCCTTCTTGATCTCGGCGCTGATCGTCACCTGGTTGCCGTCGACGCGCACGTCGATGTCGTCCTTGCTCACCCCAGGCAGTTCCGCCTTGACGGTGTAGGCCTTGTCGTCCTCGTGCACGTCGAGCTTGATCTGCGGCGCCTGTTTGGCCAGGTCGGCGCGCCAGGGACGCAGCATGCCGCGGAACAGGTCATCCATGGCATCCACGGCGAAGGGGTCAGTCACGCGAAGTTCGTTCATGGTGATGGGTTCCTCCAAGGGCTAGACACATTTGGCGCCGCCAGCACACTGGTACCGCCAGTTCGATTTTTTCCAGCCAAACCGGCCGGGCGCATTGAGCCTGCTCAATCCCGCGTGCAGGCAGGCCGCGCGGCGTAGCGCCGAGGCTGCCGCCACGTCCCGGCGAGGCGGTGGGACGACGCGCGGACAGGGCCCGCCTTTGACGAAGATCGTCTGGGCGATGTCATGAAACCGTCATACTTGTCACGAACAGCGGGAGACGAGCATGGAAATGGCCAACCTGGCGAAGTTCGACAAGGCTGCGCGCCGTGGCCGTGGCGAATCGATGCGCCTGGGCGTCGGCCTGTTGTTCGCCATGGGCGTGATGCTCTATGCCGCGCTGACGCAGGGGCTGCAGGGCCAGAACGCGATCATGCTGGTGGCCGCGGCGGTGATCGGCGGCTACATGGCCATGAACATCGGCGCCAACGACGTGGCCAACAACGTCGGGCCGGCCGTCGGCTCGCGTGCCCTGACGATGGCCGGCGCGCTGGTTCTGGCCGCGGTGTGCGAGATGGCGGGCGCGCTGATTGCCGGCGGCGACGTGGTCTCGACCATCCAGAAGGGCATCATCCGCGCCGACAGCGTGGCCAGCCCCGACCGTTTCGTCTGGCTGATGACCGCCGCCCTGCTGGCCGGTGCGCTGTGGTTGAACGTCGCCACCGCGTTGGGGGCGCCGGTGTCGACCACGCACTCGATTATCGGCGCGGTGCTCGGCGCCGGCCTGGCTGCCGGCGGCATGCAGGCGGCCAACTGGGACCGGCTCGGCGAGATCGCCGCCAGCTGGGTGATCTCGCCCGTGCTGGGCGGGTTGATCGCCGCCGGCTTCCTGTACTGGATCAAGCTCAGCATCACCTGGCGGCCCGACATGATCGCCGCCGCACAGCGCATGGTGCCGGTGCTGATCGGGCTGATGCTGCTCGCGTTCACGACCTACCTGGCGCTCAAGGGCCTGAACAAGGTGGTCAAGATCGGTCTGGGCCCGGCCACCGCCATCGGCACCGGCTGCGCCGTGCTGGGTTGGTGGGCTTCTCGACACTGGGTGACGGCGCGGCTGCCGAAGCTGGCGAACTCCAAGGAGTCGATCAACACGCTGTTCACGTTGCCGCTGATCTTCTCCGCGGCATTGCTCAGCTTCGCCCACGGCGCCAACGACGTGGCCAACGCGGTGGGCCCGCTGGCGGCGATCGCCGACGTGGCGCGTTCGGGCGTGGTCAGCGGCCAGGCCACCATCCCGCTGTGGGTGATGATGGTCGGTGCCATCGGCATCGCGCTCGGCCTGCTGCTGTACGGTCCGCGGCTGATCCGCAAGGTGGGCAGCGAGATCACCGAGCTCGACCAGATCCGCGCATTCTGCATCGCCATGTCGGCGGCGGTGACGGTGATCGTGGCCTCGGAGATGGGGCTGCCGGTCAGCTCCACCCACATCGCGGTGGGCGGGGTGTTCGGGGTGGGCTTCCTGCGCGAATACCTGAAGCGGCGTCACGCCGGCGCGCTGGAGTTCATCAAGCTGCACCATGCGGGCGAGGACAAGGCCGTGGTCGAGGCCTTCATCGACCAGTTCCAGAAGTCCACGCTCGAGGGCAAGCGCGTCATGCTCGAGCAGTTGAAGCGCCATGCGGCGCCGGCGGTGCTGAGCAAGTTCGAGCGCAAGCAGCTGCGCCGCGTGTACCGCGAGCAACTGGTCAAGCGCTCCGAAGTGCTGAAGATCGCCACCGCCTGGGTGGTGACGGTGCCAGCGACGGCGGTGATGGCGGCGCTGATCTATTTCACGATCTTCGGCATGGTGCACGCCTGAGGCAGGGCGCACACCGATACGCCGCTGCGTTCGAGAGGATGCGAGCCGCGGCTGGCTGACGGCGCTGTGCTGGCGTTCAAGAGTTGTTCTTCATGCGCACGCTGTCCGCCAGCGGGGTGGCCAACTCCGTTCAGCCAATTCCTATTCACTGCGTTGGCCACCCCGCTGTCGGCCCGAGTCCATAGACCGCCAACGCCGCTTAGCGTGGTGTGCTGCGCATGCTGGCTTCCTGCTTCCGAGGCGCGATGAGGGCGCGGGCGTTTCGCTGATGAGATGGGTACGCCACCCGGCATGCTGCACGCCGCCACCCTGCGCAGCTTGCATGCTGCATGCGCGGGTGCCGCGCGTCGACGTTTCGGTCGCGCTGGCCCTGCCCGGGGCGCAAGCCGTGCTCACCGTCGAAGACGTCGGACGCAGCCCTACCTGGTGGGCGTGAAGGTGCCAGTGCGCTGCCACGCGTCGGCATTGGACACCCTTGTTCTGAGGGTCGGCTCGACGGCCTCTATCCGGTTGAATGCGCTTCGGCATGAACCAGGCCGGCTGCCCAAGGCCCTGCGGCGCAGGGGAGAATCTAGGCTCCGACCACCTGCCGGGTTCGTGATGAGCCTCGATCCTTCTTCAGCGCCGGCCGACGCCCGGCGACCCAGCCACGCGCTGCCACCCGACGACGCGCTGCGCGCAATGCTGCACAACGAGGTGCATGCCCGCCCTTCGCCCAGGGTGGTGCTGCCTGCCCTGGTGTTCTTCGTGGCGGTACTGAACGAGCGCGTCACGCTCGAGGAGGAGTGGGCGCACCTGCGTCACCTGCCAGGCCAGCAGCAGCTTCCCCTAAAGACGCTGCAGGGCAGCTACCTGCGCTTGGCGCTTGACGGATGCAACCTGAAGTGGGAGCGACACACCGAATACACACGCTACACGGTCGTTCAGCCCTTGCCTGACGGAGCCGGGCTGGGTGCACGCTCGCCGGCCCTGTCGGTGGCAGCGTGCATCTCGCCGCAGTGGCTGGCCGCCATCCCCGGGCAGACGGTGGTGGCGATCGAGCTGGCCCTGGTCCACGGTGATCCGGGCGACGCACCGGCCTTGGTGCAGCAGGCGCAGCGCTGGCTGGACAGCGAGGCGCTCGTCGGCTCGCGCATGGGCCGCGGCGTGGACGGGCAAGCCCATTCCTGCGCCTTCACGGATTTCCAGCTGCGGCCCAGCGGCTTCGAGCGCTGGCTGGTGGTGGCGCCGCCGGACACGAGCACCACGCGTGCCGGCCGCATCCTGCAGCGTGTGCTCGAGATCGAGATCTACCGGCTGATGGCCTTGCGTGGCATGCCCGCCGCACGGGCGCTGACGCCGTTGCTGAACGAGGCTGAGCCCAGGCTGGCCGGGCTGATCGAACAGCTGGAATCCGGCAGCGCGTCGGACCAGCAGCTTCTGGACGAGCTGGTGAAGCTGGCAGCCCGCCTGGAGCGTGCGACCGCGCAGCACGACTACCGGTTCGCCGCCACCCGGGCTTATTCAGCGATCGTCAGCCAGCGCATCGCCGAGTTGCGCGAGTCGGCGATCTCGGGCACCCAGACGATCGGCGAGTTCCTGCAGCGCCGTCTCGACCCGGCCATCGCCACGGTGGCTGCCGGTGCGCAGCGCCTGGCCTCGCTGTCGCAACGGGTGGAGCGCGCCAGCGGTCTGCTTCGCACGCGCGTGGACATTGCGACCGAGATGCAGAACCAGCAACTGCTGGCCAAGCTGACGCGTGGGCAGCAGTTGCAGCTGCGCCTGCAGAGCACCGTCGAGGGCCTGTCGATCGCCGCCATCTCCTACTACGTGGTCAGCCTGCTGCTCTACGCTGCCAAGGCGGCGAAGTCGGCCGGTCTTCCCGTGCATCCCGAGCTCGCCGCAGGCGCACTGATACCGGCGGTGCTGTGGGCCGTGTGGCGCACGACGCGACGCATCCACCGCCGGCTTCACGCCGACGACGCATGACGGCCATCCAGGTCGGGCCGCTGGCCTTTCCGACCGGGCCGCTGCTGTGGCTGGCGGCCCTTTGGCTGGCGCAGTGGCTGGCGGCGCGCCTGGGCGGGGAGCAGGGCAAGGCCGCGTCGACGGCGGTGTGGCTGGCGGCGCTGGCCGGCTTTGCCAGTGCCAGACTGGCCTTCGTTGCCGGTGCCGCGCCGGCCTACATGGCCGCGCCCTGGAGCGTGCTCGACCTGCGCGACGGCGGCTGGTCGCCCTGGGCCGGCGTGGCGGCGGCGCTGGCTGTGCTGGGCTGGCAGGCCTGGCGGCAGCGGCCGCTGGCGCGGCCGCTCGGCGCCGCGGCCGCAGCCGGTGCATTGGTCTGGGGCTGCGGGTCGCTGGTGCTGGGCCTGCACCAGCCGCCGCCGCTGCCCGCGCTGACGCTGTACGGACTGCAGGGCGAGCCTGCCGAGCTGCAGCAGCTGGCGCAGGGGCAACCGACGGTTATCAACCTCTGGGCCGCATGGTGCGCCCCTTGCCGCGCCGAGATGCCGGCCTTCGCCGCCGCGCAACAGCAGTGGCCCGGCGTGCGCTTCCTGTTCGTCAACCAGGGCGAGAGCGTGCAGACCGTGCAACGCTTCCTCGCTTCGCGGCCCTACGCGCTGAACGGGGTCTGGCTCGACACCGACTCGCAACTCGGGCCGGCCGTCGGCTCCACCGGCCTGCCGACGACGCTGTTCGTCGACGCGCGGGGGCGCATCGTCGAACGTCACTTCGGCATGCTTAGCGCTGCCTCGCTCGGCAGCCGCGTGAGCGCTCTGCAGGCTGCGGCAGCTGCGCTGTAAAGTTGCCGTCAAGAATTCCGCGGGCCTTGGCCGTAAAGTAGGCGTTGTGCGGAACGAAGGCGTCCCGCGGTCAAGAACTATCCAATGCGGCATCCAAAGGAGACAAGCGCATGAGCACCGAGCCGACCATCATCTACACGCTGACCGACGAGGCGCCGCTGCTGGCGACCTGGGCCTTCCTGCCGGTCGTGCGCGCCTTCGGCAAGGCGGCAGGCGTCAAGATCGAGACCAGCGACATCTCGGTGGCCGCTCGCGTGCTCGGCCAGTTTCCCGAGTACCTGACGCCCGAGCAGCGCGTGCCGGACACGCTGACCGAACTTGGCAAGGAGACACTGAAGCCCGAGGCCAACATCATCAAGCTGCCGAACATCAGCGCCTCGGTGGCGCAGCTGATCGCCTGCGTGCGTGAGCTGCAGGCCAAGGGTTACAAGATCCCCGACTACCCCGAGGACCCGAAGACCGACGAGGAGAAGGCGATCCGCGCGCGCTATCAGCGCTGCATCGGCTCGGCCGTGAACCCGGTGCTGCGCGAGGGCAACTCCGATCGCCGGGCGCCCAGGGCGGTGAAGGAGTATGCGCGCAAGAACCCGCACAGCATGGGCGAGTGGGCACAAGCCTCGCGCACGCATGTCTCGCACATGCACGCCGGCGACTTCTATCACGGCGAGAAGTCGATGACGCTGGACCGCGCGCGTGACGTGAAGATGGAGCTGCTGACGAAGAGCGGCAAGTCCATCGTGCTCAAGCCGAAGGTGTCGCTGCAGGACAAGGAGGTCATTGACTCCATGTTCATGAGCAAGAAGGCGCTGCTGGCGTTCTACGAGCGTGAGATCGAGGACGCGCGCAAGTACGGCGTGATGTTTTCGTTGCACGTCAAGGCGACGATGATGAAGGTCTCGCACCCGATCGTCTTCGGCCACTGCGTGAAGATCTTCTACAGGGAGGCCTTCGAGAAGCACGGCAAACTCTTCGAGGAGCTGGGCGTGAACGTCAACAACGGCATGGTCAACCTGTACGACAAGATCGCCAAGCTGCCGCAGAGCAAGCGCGACGAGATCATGCGCGACCTGCACGCTTGCCACGACAAGCGCCCCGAGCTGGCGATGGTCGATTCGAGCAAGGGCATCACCAATTTCCACTCGCCCAACGACGTGATCGTCGACGCCTCGATGCCGGCGATGATCCGCAACGGCGGCAAGATGTACGGCGCCGACGGCCGGCTGAAGGACGTGAAGGCGGTGATGCCGGAGAGCACCTTCGCCCGCATCTACCAGGAGATGATCAACT
>ERZ1645185.327-NODE-327-length-20059-cov-7.445361_pt1 | contig 20059 bp, 14 predicted proteins | sample MGYA00575351_ERZ1645185 | MGnify/ENA primary metagenome ERZ1645185 (study PRJEB40838, sample SAMN11284767) | freshwater sediment metagenome | isolation source: river sediment | host: Sediment | place: India: Jana village, Kanpur | collected 2015-12-17 ...
TTGATGCGATGCGCTCCCACCCCCCCACCCTCTCCCGCCACGAACTCGCCGGCGCCTTTGGCGATCTCGGCACCGACCTCCCCCTCCTGGTAGGGGTGGTGCTGGCCACGGGCATGGACGCCCCGGCAGCGTTCGTGGCCTTTGGGGTGCTGCAGATCCTGTCGGGGGTCGCCTACCGCCTCCCCATGCCGGTGCAGCCGCTCAAGGCCATGGCGGCCATTGCCATTGCCGGTAAGCTGGCGCCACCGCTGCTGGCGGCCGGTGGGCTCATCGTGGGCGTGGTTATGCTGCTGCTCGCCAACTCCGGCGCCCTCGAGTGGATTGCCCGCACGGTCCCCAAAACCGTTGTGCGCGGCATTCAGGTAGGGCTTGGCCTCCAACTGCTCAACCTCGCCCTCACCCGCTTTCTCCCCTCCGCCGGCACCACGGGCTGGCTGTTGGCCGCGGTCGCGCTCGCTATTGTCGTCGGCATGCGCCACAACCGCACGGTACCGGCTGGTCTGGTGGTACTCGCGCTCGCCTTCACCTACGCCTTTGCTACCTGGCCGGCGGATACCGCGGCCCCATGGGGCTTTCACCTCCCGGCGCTCCCCACCCGCTGGCCCACCGGCGACGAGTTCGCCCGCGCGGCACTCCTGCTGGCCCTGCCGCAGATCGCCCTCTCGCTCGGCAATTCCGTGCTCGCCACCAAGCAGGTGGTGGCCGACTTCTTCCCGGAACGGGAACCGCTCACAGTGCGCCGCATCGGCACCACTTACGGCCTGATGAACCTGGTTGCCGCCCCGCTGGGCGGGCTGCCGGTGTGTCACGGCTCGGGCGGCATCGTGGGGCACTACGTATTCGGCGCCCGCACCGGCGGCAGCGCCATCATCTACGGGTCAGCGCTCGTGTTCGCCGGACTCTTCCTGGTTGGCGACCCGGCGGCGTTTCAGCGACTCGTCCCCGGTCCCATTCTCGGCGCGCTGTTGCTGGTCGAAGCGATCGCCGTGCTGGCCCTCGTGAGGGATCAATGGCGGTGGCCTTCCGCGTTTACCTTGGCCATCGCGTGTGGGCTCACGGCGGCGTTTGCGCCGTACGGATACGCGCTGGCGCTGGTTGGCGGTACATTGGCCAGCATGCCCCTGCGACGTCGCTGGGTCTAGCGCCTCCCATTTCAGCTCATCCACATAGGCATGCGCGCCAGATGGCTGCCGGCGGTCTTCGATAGCCGCCGACTCGCGGGGTTCGCGGTCGCCACATTCGTGGCGCACGTGCTCTCGTTGTTGTTCATCCGGTTCGGTGGGCCATTGGCGCCAGCCTGGCCGCCGGTAGGCATCGCGCTGGCCGCGCTGCTCACGCTGCCGCGCGATCATCGATTCGTCATTCTCGCGGGCTACGTCGGCATCGATACAGTGTCGAACCTGCTGCAAGGGTACGCCACACACACGGCGTCGGCGTACCTGGTGGTGAGCCTGTGCGAGATGCTGACCGCCGAGGCGGTGCTGCGGCGGTCGGTGGAACTGCCACTGCGCTTGAGTCGCGTGCGCGAAGTGCTCATGGTGTTGGTCAGCACGGCGCTGGCCTCGGCGCTGGCCAGCATCCCTGCTGCCTTCATAGCGAACATCTCGCTTGGCGAACCGCTGTTGTCGTCGGCCGCGGTGTGGTGGATTGGCGACATGATCGCCTACGCAGTCTTTACGCCGCTCACTCTGCTCATGGTCTCCCCGCCACCGTCACCGGTGCAGGGGCGTCGCCGCTGGTCATGGATGGCCGAAGCGGCACTCATCGCCGGCATTGTCCTGGTTGTTGGTGAATTCGCGTTCCACGAACGCAAGATCATCGGCCCCATCGATGCCAAGGCCTACATGCTCATGGTGCCCATGCTCTGGGCCACCCTGCGCTTCGGCCAGATCGGCGCGCTCGTGGTGATCATTGAAGCCGCCGTCATTGGCGTGACGCTGCTGGTCATCGAAGGCGCACTGGTACTTGGTGGCGTGAGCATCGAAGGCGCGCTTATGGTGTTGCAGACGTTCATCATCGTGCTGGCTTTCTCCTCGCTGGTGCTGGCGACTGCCTTGCGCGAACAGCAGGACACCGCGCGACACAACGCGCGCATGATCGATGCGTTGCAGGCCAGCGAACAACGTCTGCGGCAGAGCCAGAAAATGGAGGCGATCGGCCAGCTGGCCGGTGGCGTGGCGCACGATTTCAACAACGTGCTCGCGGCCATTCTCATGCAACTCGAGGAGCTGCGACTGGTGCGCGATGTGCCGCGCATGGCCCGTGAACTTATCGTCGATGTGGAAACGTCGGTACAACGCGCGGCGCGTCTCACGCGCCAGCTGCTGGTGTTCAGCCGTCAGCAGGCCATGCAGCCACAGGTGCTCGACCTCAATACGCTGGTGCGGTCGCACGTGCGGCTGTTGCGGCGCGTGGTGCCAAGCACCCACGCGCTCACGGTCGCCTGTCACCCGGGCGTGCTGGTGGTGTCGGCCGATGGCGGCATGATCGAGCAGGTGCTGCTCAATCTCGTGCTCAACGCGCGTGACGCGCAGCCAGGCGGCGGCACCATTTCCATCGTCACCGCCGCGCGAACGCTGGCCTCGAGCGAGGCCGATCTGCCCGCGGGCGCTTACGCCGTGCTCACAGTGCGCGATACCGGGTCCGGTATCGACCCGGCCCACCTGCCGCGTCTGTTCGAACCGTTCTTCACCACCAAGGCGCCGGGGCAGGGTACCGGGCTCGGCCTCGCTACCGCGTATGGTATCGTGCAGCAGCATGGCGGTACGGTGCGCGTGACCTCGCACGTGGGGCGCGGTACCAGCATGGAAGTCTGGTTGCCGAAGAGCGCCCTCCCGCTCCCCCCCGACGCCGTCGTCGACAGCGACACCGGAGCGAGCGAGGAGGCGCGTCCGGTACCGGCGACGACCATTCTCATCGTGGAAGACGAAGACACGGTTCGACGCTTGCTGCAACGAGTGCTCGAGCGGGAAGGCTTCGCCGTACTGGCCCTCGCCAGTGGCCAGGAGGCGCTCGACTGGTGGCCCACCGGCGGCAGCGAGGTGGACCTGGTGATCACCGATCTCGTAATGCCAGGCGGTGTCAGCGGCGCCGCACTGGCGAAGGAGCTGCGCCGACATCGCCCCGGGCTGCCCATCGTGTACACCAGCGGCTACGACCCGGAATACAATCCGGACGAAATCACCATGGTGCCGGGTGAAAATTTCATTCCCAAACCCGCCACCTCCGAGCAAATCCTGGGTGTGGTGCGCCGCCAGCTCATGGCCCGCATGGGCTAGGCGGGGCTGAAACTGGGCGCCACCGCCGATCGATGGGCGGAGTATCCATTTTTTCGCCGCCGGGTACTATCGTTTATGCGTTGGCGGTCGATCCCTCGCCCCACGCCCCACCTTTCCGAGCCCAATCATGTCACTGTCCCGTCGCTTCTTCGCGTCCCTCTCGCTCGTCGCTGTCGTTGCCAGCGTTGCCTCGGCGGCCCCCCGCATTCTCGCCGACCTCACCGGCAAGTGGAACGTTACGGTCGCCACTCCCGACGGCGGTACGCAACCGTCGGTCATGACGCTCACGCAGAAGGGTGATTCCATTTCCGGTACGCTCGAGTCGCAGCTCGGCTCCGCGCCCATGGCCGGCGTGGTGCAGGGCGATACCGTGAAGTTCGCCTTCCAGCTGGACATGGGCGGGCAGCAGCTTGTCATCAATGGCGTGGGTGCCATGAAGGACAAGGACAACATGAACGGCGCACTCGACGTGGCCGGTATGGGCACGATGCCCTTTACCGCCGTTCGCCAGCCGTAATACCGAGGGCGCGCCACCGCTCCACGAGTTGTACGAACTCGGTGCGGTAGCCTCCCTTGTCTTCTCCCAGCGCCGCGCGGGCCTGCTCCAGGACCTGCGCGGCGCTGCTGTTTCCCTTGTACTCACTGTCGCGCAGCAGCATGCCGAAGCTGGCCACTGCAGCGATGAAACGGAGGTCGGTGCTGGCCCGGCGTTCGACGCGTGACGACACCGGGTGTGTGAGCAGCTGACTGGCGCTGTTGCCGGGGCGCTTGTAGCGCAGCTTCACGAACAGCAGTTCGTTGCCACCGCCGCGCGTGGCGCCGCCCATGGACCGATCGGGGGCCATGTAGCGCAGGGAGTCGACGCCACGAATGGACACCGTGCCTTGCACGCCAATGGGCACTACTTCGTACAGCGCCGTGACCTGGTGACCGGCGCCGATATCGCCGGCGTCCTTGGTGTCATCGTTGAAGTCCTCGGTGGCGAGCAACCGGTTCTCGTAACCAATGAGGCGGTATGCCTGCACCTGCGCGGGGTTGAACTCCACCTGCAGCTTCACATCGTTGGCCACAGTGAGCAGCGTGGCGCCCATCTCTTCCACGAGCAGCTTGCGCGCTTCGGCGGGTGTGTCGACGTAACCGAAGTTGCCGTTCCCCACCTTGGCGAGCTTCTCCATCTTGGCCGCCTGGTAGTTGCCGGTACCGAAGCCGAGCACGGTGAGATAGGTGCCGTCGCGCCGACGCTGCTCGATGAGGCGTTCGAGTTCGGCATCGCTGCTCACGCCCACGTTGAAGTCACCGTCGGTGGCGAGAATGACGCGATTGTTGCCACGCTCGAGGAAATGCTCACGCGCCGTGCGATAGGCCAGTTCGATACCCGCGCCACCGGCGGTGCTGCCACCGGCCTGCAGCCGATCGATGGCTTCGGCAATGCGCGCCTTTTCGTCGCCGCTGGTGCTGGGGAGTACGAGCCCCGCCGCACCGGCGTACGCCACGATGGCCACACGATCCTGCGGGCGCAGTTCGTTCACCAGCATGCGCAGCGACTGCTGCACGAGCGGCAGCTTGTTCCACTCGTTCATCGAGCCCGACACGTCGACGAGAAACACGAGGTTGTTCGGCGGCAAGTTGGACGTTTCGATACGACGCGCCTGCAACGCAACGCGAACCAGACGGTGCTGCGGCTGCCACGGCGCCGCGATGACCTCGGTACTGATGGCCACCGGATCGCTGCCGCGCGGGTCCGGCAACGTGTACGGGAAGTAGTTGATCAGTTCCTCAATGCGCACGGCGTCTTTCGGCGGACGCTGCCCACTGGTGAGGAAGCGACGAACGTTGCCGTAGCTCGCACGATCGACATCGATGGAGAACGTGGAGAGCGGGTTGTTGCGCACGCCGAGGAACGGATTGTCCTCGATGCGATCGTACTGCTCGCGACTTGGCGCACCGCGTCGATAGTCGGCCGACTTCGATACCTCCACGCCACGGGCGATGCCGCCGGCCACGCCGCGCCCCTCGAAGGTCGCGACTTGGTTACCGCCGACAGGTATCGTAGCGATGGACGCGGGCGCATTGGCGATACGCTCGGGCTTCGCCCGATCGGCGGTAACGACGGTTTGACTGAGTGCCACGCTGGCCGGCGACAGGATGATGTGCGCGGTATGCACAGTGTCGGTCACCACCACCTGGTGCAGCACTCGTCCGTAGCCGATCAGTCGGGCGATGAGCACGAGTCCTTTGCCCCGAGGAAACAGGAACGGTTTGAACTCGAACCGACCGTTGGCATCGGTGATCGCACCGAGCTGGCCGCCATCACTCAGCTGTGCACCAATCTGCACATTCGCGAGCGGCAGCGAGCGCTCGGCATCGCGCACGGTGCCGGTGATGCGCACGTTCAGCATTTGCGCGGCGTCGTTGGACAGCGCAACAACGGAAGCGCGAGCGGCGGAAAGATCAGCATCTGCGACGGATTCCGGTGCTGATGGCACGGAAGCTGGTGACACGGGAGTTGGTGATACGGGAGTTGGAACAACGGGCCGGGCGGCCACCGCGACGCGTCCTCCCGTAGTCCCCAATCCCGTATTCTCCACTCCCGTAGTTCCCACTCCCGTAGTTCCCACTCCCGTTGTTCCCACTCCCGTAGTTCCAACTCCCGTAGTTCCAACTCCCGCCCCCTCAGCGCCCGCTCCATTTCCCGCTTCCCGAGCTTCCGCCGTCCGAGCTTCCGTAGTTGAAGCACCCACCCCAAGCCGCTCCGCATTCCCCCCACGGAGCAGCACCGTGCCCCCAATTACCACGAACAGCCCCGCTGCCGCCTTCCACCACCATTGCGGCCGCATGGGCTTTATCGCCGCAACCGGTGCCTTCACGGCGTTGGGCACCGCCGCCGGCGTGCGATCCAGCTGCGCCAGCACTCGCGTGCTTGCCGCAACCAGACCGCGGGCTTCGGCCACCATGTCTGCACACGCCGCACACGCGGCCACGTGCTGCGCTACCTGCTCGCTCGCGGCAGTATCGAACGCACCGTCGAGCCACGCGTGCACGGTGCCTTCATCCACATGGCCGGCCGCATCGAACACCGGCATCAGCCGCTCGTCGGAAACCACGAATTCCTCACGCGACATCTGACCCCTCCATCGCCGCGCGCGCACCATGGCGAGCACTCGCCGGTTCGCGCTGCAGCGTCTCGTAGACTTCGACCAGGCGGCGACGGGCGCGGGACAGCGTGGTACCCACGCTTCCCACACTCAAACCGAGTGCCGCAGCGATTTCGTGATAGTCCAGCCCTTCTTCGCGCATCAGCAGCGCCATGCGATCCCGTTCAGCCAGCGCGTCTACCGCGCGGCGAGCCAGCGCCTGTTCGCGCAATTGATCGGCCAGCTGTTCGGCGCTCCACGACTCGGGCTCATGCGGGCCTGCGGCTGTGGCCTCGTGGGTAAGCAGCGCCAGACGTTTGCGTTCGCGGGCATCCCGACGCGCTTCGTCGCGCACGAGATTGGTGGCCACGGCAAAGAGCCACGCGCGCTCTCGCGTCACGGGCTCGTGCCGCAGTGCCCGCACGAACGTTTCCTGCGCCAGCTCTTCGGCGAGATCACGGTCGCCCAATCGTCGCGTCAAATACCGCACGATGGGACCGTGATACTCCCGGAACAGTCGTTCGAGGTTGTCCATGGTTGGGAAAAGTGGGTGACATGCTCGACCCGGGTGCCACGACTCAGTCACCCGTAGGACGCCGCCCGCCACAGAACTTGCACACCGGCTGGCCCGGGGGGATCCTTCGTGGTCCGCTCGACCTTCTTTCCCCTGCTTGACCCCATGGCCCGGAACATCCCTGTCGCGGTGCTTTCCCTCGCCGTAGGCCTTGGCGCCACCTGGATTGGTGCGCGCGGCGTTGGCGAGGTCCCACCCCTTGGCGCACTGCTGTCCCCGGCCGTTGGCCTCTGGGCCAACACGGCGAACGACCTGCCCGATGCGGCGAGCGCCCGCATTCCCGGCCTCACCGACGCCGTGGACATCCGCTACGACTCGCGCAGCGTGCCGCACATCTTCGCCAAAACCGAACTCGATGCCGTGCGCGCGTTGGGTTTCGTCGTGGCGCGTGACCGGCTGTTCCAACTCGAACTGCAGTCGCGCGCTGGCGAAGGCACGCTCACGGAGCTCGTGGGTGATGTCGCCCTTCCGGCCGACAAGGAAACGCGACACCTGGGTATGCCGCGGGCGGCCGAGCAGCGCATGCAGGCCACCGACACCAGTAGTGCGCTATATCGCATTCTGCAGGCGTACGCCGATGGTATCAACGCCTACCGCGCGTCGCTGTCCACCGCGCAGTGGCCCATGGAGTACAAGCTGCTGCAGAAGGCGCCGCGCGAGTGGTTGCCGGTGCACTCCATGCACCTGCTCGGTCGTATGGGCTACACGCTCGCGCACGCACCTACCGAACTCGACTTGCTGCAGGCGCGCGCGCTCGTGGGCGACAGCGCCGCGCGCAGCTTCTGGGATAGTTCGTCGCCAGTGCAGGAGCCCATTCAGCCGGCGCCGCGCTCGGCACCACGCGAAGCGCTGGCCGCGTTACCGGCACCCGGCGCCCCCGATACGGCGGCCGTGCAGGCACTGGCCGCACTGGGCACCAACGCGGGCGCCCTGCTGTGGCAGCGTGACGCCGAACTGTCTCCCGACGATCGCTCCGCAATACAGCAGGAGCGTGCGTTCGCGTCGAACAACTGGGCTGTCGCGCCGCAACGCAGTGTGAGCGGCAAGGCGCTGCTGGCCGGCGATCCGCATCTCGAACTGACGCTGCCGAGCATCTGGTTCGAGGTGCACATGGTGGTGCCCGGGCGTATGGATGTGGGCGGCGTCACTATCCCCGGGTTGCCCGGTGTCACCATTGGCTACACGCCGGCGTTCGCGTGGAGCTTCACCAATACCGGCGCCGACGTGATGGACTTCTGGCGCGAAACGGTGAACGATGCCGCGCGCCCCACTGCCTACGAACTCGATGGTCAGCAGCAGCCGCTCGAGTCGCGGGTGGAAGTGTATCGCAACAAGCAGGGACAGGTAATTGCGTCGGACACGGTGTACTACACGCACCGTGGCCCCATGCGCAAGCAGGGGCGCGAGTGGTTATCCATGCGCTGGACTGTGCTGGAGGCCGGAACGGAGCTGATGGGCTTCTACAACGGTCTGCACGCCACCACCGCCGGCGCGTTCCTCGATTCACTCGCGGCGTACTACATGGCGCCGGCGCAGAACATGATCGTGGCCGATACGGCGGGTACCATCGCCATTCGCTCTACCGGCAAGCATCCCATTCGCGCCAATCGTGCGCGCGGCACCGACATTTTCGACGGGCGCTCGCGAGCCAACGATTGGCAGGGCTTCCGCAAAGTCGCGCAGTATCCGCAGAGCTTCAAGCCGGCGCAAGGTTTCCTCGCGTCGGCCAATCAGGAGCCCATCGACCCGCAACTCGACTCGCTGTACCTCGGCACCGACGCGCACTACGAAATTTGGCGCGCGCTGCAGATCAATCGATTGCTGCGTGCCGACAGCGCCATGACGCCGGAAAAGATGCGCGCGTTCCACACCGATCCTGGCAGCGTACGCGCCGATCGGTTGACACCTGCGTTTGTGGCGGCCGCCAAGGCACGGATAGCGCAGGGTGACACGTCGAAGAGCCTCGCGGCCGCCGAAGCCATGTTGCGAGCGTGGGACCGGCGCTATGTGCGCGACAATACCGGCGCCCGCCTGTTCGAAACAGCCATCGCCCGAGCAACGAGTTTGCTGTGGGATGAGTTCATTCCGCCCGGCAAGAGTGCGCCCGTGGTGCGTCCGTCGGAATCCCGCCTGCTGCAGCTGCTCGTAGACTCGACCAGCTCGTGGTGGGATGACCGTAGAACCACTGCCGTACGTGAAGATCGCGATGCGCTGTTGTCGCGCGCGCTGGTGGCGGCCTTCGACACCCTTGTGGTGGAGTTCGGTGATCCGGTCAAATCACCGTGGACCTGGGGGCGCGTGGCACCGGCCAAGCCGCGCCACCTGCTGCGGCTCGACGGCTTCTCGGCGCCGGAAACACCCATTGATGGCGGGCGTGGCACGCTCAACCCCAGCGTGGGCTCACGCCTCGCGAACTTTGGCGCGAGCTGGCGCATGGTAGTGGAGCTCGACCGGGTGCCGCGCATTCGCGGTGTGTATCCCGGTGGGCAAAGCGGCAACCCGGGCAGCCCGCGCTATCTCGATCGACTCGCCATGTGGGGCAACGGTACGCTCGACAGTGTGCGCACGCCGCGCACGCCGGCCGATCTGGCGGCGTCGGACATTCGCGCCACGCTCACACTTACCCGCTGAGGCGAACGAACATGTCGAAGACTTCGATGTTGCTGTCGGCGGTGGTGCTGCAGTTGGCGGCGCAGGCGCTGGGCGGCGTGTGGGGGGCCGCCATTGCGGGCATCATTACCGGCATCGCTCTGCGTGATCGCGGGGCGTTCCGTCTCGGTTTCGGTTCGGCGGCGCTCGCGGCCGCGCTGCTGCTTGGGTGGGTTGCCGTGCGTGGCGGCAACGTGCTGCACTTCGCCGGCATGCTGGGTGGCAACTTCAAGCTGCCCGGCGCCGGCATCCTCGCGATAACCCTCTTGTTGCCGGCGCTTCAGGCCGGTGGGATGGCAGGCGGCGTGGCGCGATTGGCGCGGCAGCGATAACGCGCTACCGCAGTTGCCCGTCGATCTCCGCCCACACTCTCCGCACGGCCACGGGCCCCTGTTGATCGGCCAGGAACCAGCTGCCAATCGCGCCCCAATTGGCGCGCTTGGCGGCTTCGTCGGCGGAGAGGCCGAGTGACTTGAGACGCGTCGCTTCGGCAATCACCGACGTGATCGCATCGCGAAAGGCCACGAGCTCTTCGCGTGAGCGTTTGTCTTTTTCGATGAACCCGTGCCCCGGCACAAACCGTTTCACCCGATCGAGCGACAGCGCCGCGTCGATGGTCCGCGCCCACTCGGTGGGGTAGGCGCTGCGCATGGCGGGGAAGACGCGATTGAGATACGCCTCGCTCATGAAGAGAATCTGTTCTTTCGGCAGGTGCACCATGAGGTCGCCGCCGGTGTGCGCGCGCCCGAGAAAGCGCACCTCCACGGCGGTGGTACCCACGTCGATGACCTGCACGTTGCCCGTCATGGCCACCGGCGGTACGATCACCGGGCGCGCGGCCGTGGCGGCGGCCGAGTCACGCTTGAGTTGTGCGAGCGACGTGGGATGCACGATGTACGTGATCCCGTTTGGCAGCACGTGATTGCCGGCCGTATGATCGCCGTGGTCGGACCCGACCACGTACCACTTGATGGGTAGCGTGGTAATGGTGCGGATGCGATCGAGCATGGTTTGCGTTGCCGCGGCCGACCCCTGGGCATCGGCAATGAGCACGCCGTCGCGGCCAAGCACGATCAGGCTGACCGTGGTGAAGCCGGGCTGACGAATTTCCTCGTAGCCGTACACGTGCTTCGACAGCTTTACCAGCCGCGGGAAGTCGCTGAGCGGCACGCCGCGAGCGGCAGGGTCGGCCGTGCGCACCTGTGCCCGCAGGCCAGCCGGGGTAAGCAAAACGGCGGCGCACAGCAGGAGCGGCAGGAAGGCACGGCTACGCAGGGAAATGTTCATGCCCGAATGTGGGGGCAGGTTGCACTGGCGGCAACGCGGGAGCCAATCGCGGGACATCCCGTGTCACGATCCCGCGAGGACCTCGCGCATGACCCGCCTGCACTCTACAATCAGGCCACTCCTGCCTGCCCGCATTTACCGCCAATCCATCACCCTCATGCCCGCCTCTTTCATCGGGGAGTTTCTCGGTACGCTCATCCTGCTACTGCTGGGGAACGGCGTGGTCGCCAACGTGCTGCTCACCGACTCCAAGGGACACGGTGGTGGTTGGATCGTGATCACGGCCGGCTGGGCGTTCGGGGTGATGGCGGGCGGCATGGTGGCCGTCGCACTCGGTGCGCCCGGTGAACTCAACCCGGCCGTGAGCGTGGCGAACGTTGTGACGGGCGTGTATCCGCTGGCGACTGGCCTCGCACACGTCGGTGCGCAGCTGTTGGGGGCCATCGCCGGCGCGACATTGGTTTGGCTGCACTACCTGCCGCACTGGGCGCGCACCAGCGATCCCGAGCTCATTCGCGCCTGCTACTGCACGAGTCCGGCCGTTCGCGCCGCTGGCTCCAATATCACGGCCGAAATCATCGGTACGATGGTGCTGGTCATCGTGGCTGGGGCCATCGGCGCGCAGGGGGTACTGGGCGCGTCGCCGGCAACCAACATTGGCGGCTTTCTGGTGGGCTGCCTGGTGTGGGGTATCGGCTTGTCGCTTGGCGGACCCACGGGCTACGCCATCAATCCGGCGCGCGATCTGGGGCCGCGCATCGCGCACGCGCTACTCCCCATTGCCGGCAAGGGCACGAGTGATTGGGGCTACGCCTGGATTCCAGTGGTCGGGCCGATCGCCGGCGCCACTGGTGCGGCGGTGTTGTGGAAGGCGCTGACGGCGTAGCGCTGGGTAACGCTCCCGTTTGCTGATTTGGCGCCTTGCCGCTTTCCATTACCCCTTCCGCTGTGCGAGCCGCGTAATCCGATCGCGAACTTCACGCACAACCGGCTGCAACTCCACGTCGGCGTTGTCCCACAGTTCGACGAACTCACGATAGCGCGCCAACGCGCCACGAATATCGCCGCGCTCCTCGAGTAACTCTCCCGTGCGCTTGAGTGCCTGGGCGCGCTCGAGGGCATCTTCATTCAGCCGTCCGTTGGTGATACGCGAGTCGAGGAGTCGCGTGTAAACGGCCAGTACGGAATCCCGTTGGCCAAGCGCATCGTAGGCACGCGCCAGTGCACCCATGCCGCAGAGGGCACAGAAGAGTTCCTTGCCAATCGTGGGGCGGATGAGACGCACGGCTTCCGCCGCATTGCCCTCGGCCAGCGCGATCTCTCCCTCGACGAACTTCCGGAACAGCGAATCTCTCGGGAGAAAATCGGGTTGTTCGGCCAGCACGCGTCGCGCACCTGCCGGGTCGCCAAGAATGGCGCGTGTCCAGGCCCGAGGGGGTACCGCACGATCTTCCACATTGGGCTGGCGCGTGTAGAACGCATCGGCCGCGCGCACGAGCTGCATTGCGCGCACGCGGTCGTCGGCAAAACGGGCCCATGCCTGCGCGAGATTGAGCTGCACCGCCGGCACAAACGACGGGTCGACGGTTTTGGCGATTGGCGCCACCACCATATCCAACACCATTGACGTGGTGCGCATTTGCCCCTGCATGACATACAATGGCAGCCGTTGATTCATCAGCAGTCCTTGCAGGTCAAGATCTGGTGAGGTCTTCAGAATGCTGTCGAGTCGCTGCGCGTACACCACGTACCGAGCCTGTGAGACATGCTCGGATTCAAGCGCCGAGATGCGCAGCCGATCGCCGGCGGCGCCAACAGGAATGGCGCGCACGAGTGAGTCCTGGAGTTGCGTGTCACCCGTTTCGGCCGCAACGCCGAACAACATGTCGGTGGGCGCGATGGCGCCCGGCTGTACCCGCACGGCCGCCTTCAGCAAGGACTCGGCGGCGGCATACTGCTGCGTCGCAAACATGACGCGGCCAAGATTGTTGAGCACCGCGTATTGCTTCGGATCGATCGACAGGATGCGCCGCATCGCGGCAATCTCGTTTGCCGTTTCTCCTCGTGCCGAGTAATAGCGGGCTTCCAGTCGCAGGCGTTCGAGCTCGGGCAATTTGGCTCTCAGGTCGAACGCACGTTGCGCCGCTCTCTGCATGTCTCCCGGTCGCGCACCCATGTTGGAGAGCGACGTGCTGACCCCAGACCAGGCGCTGGCAAACATGCTGTCGAGCGCCACGGCCTTTTCGTATTCGGCGAGCGCGCGCACTTGCTTGCCCTCGCGCATGAGGCTCAGCCCTGCGGCGTAGTGCTCGAGCGCTTCGAGATTCGCGGTGGTTGCTGTCGGAAGCGCCGGACTCGCACGCAACGAGGCAACCGACTCACCGGCCTGTTCGCGCAATGCCTTGGAAAGCCGGTCTGTGGCGTTGAGCAGCCCACTCGCGTTATCTGCGGCTTCGCGCAGTGCCGAGATCTCCGTGCCGTCGGAGACACTCACGAGCCGCGCGGTGAGTACGTAGCCGCTCCCAACGGTGGAAAGCGTCCCGGTTACGTACGCCTTGGCGCCCAGGCGTACACCAAGCACCTTGGCGATGCTGTCGGTAATGACCACCGTTGGTTCGAGGCGCATGGCCTGCAGCGTGGTTCGCACCAACTGCGGATCGGCTACGGTGAGTCGCGGTGACTGCTGCAGGTCTATGCGCAACGCCTCGCTGAGCGCGCGTGCCACCGACGAGTCTTTGGTGTCGTGGCCGAGTGCTGCCAGTACCACCAGATCACGTGTTGCCGTCGCCGCCGGTTCGCCGCGGTTGGTGTTCAGTACGGCGGCGACCACGGCCACCACGGCTACGGCCGCGCCAGCCAACATCCACGCTCGCGACCGCGGCGGCTTGGCCACCTGTGACTCCCGCGATGGCGTGGGCACACCGCGCAGGTGCTGATCGAGTTCCTCGAGTACCGCCTCGGCCGACACGGGGCGCGCCTGCGGATCTTTGGCGAGGCAGCGCATGAGCAGCGCGTCGATGTCCGACGGAACTGCGGGGTTCACGACACGCGGCGAGGCCGGCATGGTCTGCACCTGCGCCGCCAGCGTTTGCGGCGGTGTGAGCCCCGCAAAGGCCGCCTTGCCCGTGAGCAGTTCGTACGCCACAAGGGCCGCCGAGTAGATGTCGGCGCGCGCGTCCACCTCGTCGACACCCGCCGCCTGTTCGGGGGCCATGTACGCCGGCGTTCCCACGACGAACCCCACCCCCGTGAGGTGCGGCGCCGCGCTTCCCGCTGTGGCCGATGCCACGGCTTTGGCAATGCCGAAGTCGGTGACGAGTGCATTGCGCCCGCTCACGAGTACGTTGTCGGGCTTCATGTCGCGGTGCACGATGCCCGCGTGATGTGCGTGCGACAGGGCATCGAGCATATGCTGCCACAGCGTCAGCGCCTCCCGCAGCGGCAGGGCGCCGTTTGACACGCGCGCACGCAGCGAATCGCCATCGACGTACGGCATGCTGTACCACAGCGTGCCGGCATCTTCGCCGGTGGAAAGTACCGGCACGATATGCGGATGCTGCAACTTCGCGGCGAATTGCACTTCGCGGCGGAAGCGGTCGGCATTCACCGTGGCGGCCGCTTCCGGCGGCAGGACCTTGAGCACCACGGGCCGTCCGAGTGCCAACTCTTCGGCCACGAATACGCGGCTCATGCCGCCGCCGGAGAGTTCGCGGTCTATGCGGTACCGATCACCCAGGGCCGATCGCAGCGATGCGAGAAGGTCACTCATGCCGCAGAAAATACCGCTAAGTCGAGCCGTCTGCCGCCGCGATCGGGCGCTTCGTCCCGGCGCGGTAGCGCGCGAGCCAGTCCTGGCTCCACGACGCATAACCGCCTGCACCGAGCTGTTCGCGCGCCTGCTTCATGAGACTGATGAGGAACGTGATGTTGTGCAGCGCCAGCAGCCGTGGCCCAAGCGGTTCTTCGGTCACCATGAGATGACGCAGATACGCACGGTCGTACTGCGTGCAGGCAGGGCAGGGGCACTCGCTGGTGAGCGGCCGTCGATCGGTGCGGTTGCTGCTCTTCTGCACCTGTACCTTGCCGTCAGGCGTAAATACGGTGCCGTGGCGCCCCATGCGCGTGGGGGCCACGCAATCGAACAGGTCCATGCCGCGCGAGACCGCTTCGAGCAGATCGTCGGGAAAACCGACACCCATGAGGTAGCGCGGTTTATCCGTGGGCAGCAGTGGCGCGCAGGTGTCGAACGTGTCGTACATGGCGCTCTTGGCTTCGCCCACCGAGAGTCCACCCACGGCGATGCCGTGCCAGTCACCGCTTTGGAGAATGCCGTCGATCGATGCGGTACGCAGATCGGCATATGTGCCCCCCTGAACAATGGGGAAGAGCGCCTGCGGCGGTGCCTGCAGATCGTCGTGCTCGTGGTGCGTGTGCAACCGCGGCGCGCCGTCAGGCGCGGTGTACGCGTGTACCGGCGCGCGGCCTTCGCGCGTGAGACGATCAAACTCCACCCGGCACCGTTCGAGCCAACGCAGACTGCGCTCCATGGCCTTGCGTGACGCCCGGTGATCGGAGCCGCCCTCGATGAGTTCATCGAGTTGCATGATCACATCGGCGCCGATGTTGCGCTCGATCTGCATCACGCGTTCGGGGGTGTACTGATGCAGCGAGCCATCGAGCTTGTTGCGGAACTCGACACCGGCCTCGGACACCTTGCGATAGCGTGCCAGCGAAAACACCTGATAGCCGCCGCTGTCGGTGAGCATGGGGCCATCCCACCGCGCGAACGCGTGCAGCCCGCCGAGCGCGCGTACCATCTCGTCACCGGGGCGCAGGTACAGGTGATAGGCATTGGCGAGTACCATCTGCGCGCCCGCCTCACGCACTTCATGCATGGCGAGTCCGCGCACGCTCGCGTGCGTGCCTACGGGCATGAACGCCGGCGTTTCGATGGTGCCGTGCGGCGTGGTGAACCACCCCAGTCGCGCCGCGCCGTCGGACGGCCCGCTGCGAAAGGCGAACTCGCTCACGGTTTGGGAGCGTTACGCGCGTCGCGCTCTTGCCGGCGGTCGCTTTCCATGGCCCGACGCTCAGTCTCTTCATCGAGCACGGCGCGGATGGTGCGCAAAATGGGATCGTCGGTGGTGTACTTCGCACCGTACTGCAGGTTGAATCGGAAATCGAAATCGTCGGGCATGGCGCCCTGATTGTGCTGCAAGATGGTCTCGAGCTTGTCGAGCCCCTTGGCAAGGCGCGCCTCCAACGACGCCGCCTGCTCGTACTCGTCCCACAGGGCGACGATTTCCGCTCGCGTGTGCGCCGGCAGTGGCTCCGTGAGTTGCAACAGATCCTTGCGCTCCTGCTCGGCCTTATTGGGCATGTCCACCTGCAACTTGGCCGAAATGTCGCCGCCGATGGCTTCGCCAAGATCGTGCACGATGCAGATGCGCAGCAGCTTGCCCACATCAACGCCGGGGAATCGCGGCGCGAGTACCAACGCCATCAGGCAGAGGCGCCACGTGTGTTCGGCCACACTCTCCTGTTGCCCGGTAGACGTCCACGCCACACGCGTGGTGTGCTTGAGTGCCTCGGCGGCACGCAGAAAGTCGAGGATGCCGAGCAGTTCGGTGTTGGCGGAGGGCATGCGGGAAGATAGTGTGGGGCCGAACGGGAGTTGCAGCTACGGGAGTTGCAACCACGGGAGTTGCAACCACGGGAGTTGCAACTACGGGATTGGGAACTACGGGACGTGCTGGTCGGTGTCGCCCTTCCCGTGGTTCAAACTCCCGTTGTACCAGCTCCCGTCCCTTTGGCTCCCGTATCACGAGCACCAGTCCCTCGCGCTCCCCCGTCCTCCGCATCCGTCCGCACCCACCTCTCCACCGCCTTCGCGCCTCCGTTCCGCACAATCCACGCGAACGCGAAGGTGCGCGTGAGTCGGCCCGCGAGCAGTGCCACCGTGAACGTGGCGAAAGGCACCCCGGCGGCTCCCGACGCGATGCTGGTGAGTTTGGTGCTGAGCGGGCTCATGGTGCTCGCGAAGATCGCCCAGCCGCCCCACGACGCGAGTCGCACGCGGTAGGCATCGAGATCGGCCGGGGTCATGTTCACCACACGCGACACGGGCCCCTGCAGCCACGCGAGGGCCTCGGCGCCTACCCAATACAGCACGATGCTGCCGATGAGCGTGCCCGCCGTGGCCACCAGCGCCAAGCGGTACGCGCGTTCGGGCCGGGCAATGGCAAGCGGCAGGAAAAACAGGTCGGCGACACCCGGGAACACCAGCCCCTGCAACAGCCCCCACGCCAGCACCACGGTGTTGCCGCGGCCTGCGTCGGCCCAGTGCCGCAATCGAGCATATACCCGCGCCGCGGGACCATGTGAAGGCATACCACAAAGCTATCGCCCCCCACGCTGGCAGCGGAGGGCGCGATGCTCGCTCCCGCCTCGTACATTCGTGGCATGCACCGTCGCTCGCTTTCCATCGTGCTGTTCGCCATCGCGCTCGCCGCCTGTCGCGCGCCGGTACGTGTCGCGTCCGCCCCGCTCGTACTCCCCGCCGCGTTCGCCGATACCGTGCACACCACGGCTGTGGCCCCCGGCGCGCGTCTCCATCGGTTGGTGAATACCACGGCGCCCTGGCGCACCTTCGTGCTGGAGGTGGATCTCACCTGCAGCACGTTGCGCGCCCTCAAGGGCAGCCGCACAGCGGTGGGGCGAACCACCACCAGCCAGTTGCTGGCCTCCGTGCCGGCCGATCGCGGTGCCATCGCCGCCATCAATGCCGACTTCTTCCTCTTTGCGCCGCCGGGCGTCCCGACCAATCTGCACGTCGAAGACGGCGTACTGTTGGCCGGACCGGGGCCCAAGCCGGTCGTCTACGCGACTGCTGCACGGGTGCACATCGACTCGGTCACAGTCGCAGGCAGGGTGAGCATGGGTGCCACTGATGTGGGCGTGCAACTGTGGAATCGACCGGCACCCGGTCGGGTGGGCCTCGTCGACGCCCGCTGGGGCGTTCCGCTCGATACTACCGTGCGAAAGCTCGTCTGGCGGCTCGAGCCCGCCGGCGCTGCAACGAAGCGCACGGCAGGTTCGCCGAGTGGGCTCGACGGCCGCTACGTCGTACGCGCGCGTCGCGCGGGAGACACGCTGGTGTTTGGCGACACGTTGCTGCTGCACCAACCCGCGCGCGGCAACACGGCCACGCTCGCGCTGCACGACGGCGATACCGTACACGTGCAACTCGGCCTGGCTGTGCGCCAGCAACTCGTTGGAATCACCGACGCCGTCGGGGGGCGCCCCATCGTGCTTGCCGACAGCGTCATCACGCCCGATGTCGATGCCGAAGGCAACGAGGGGTTCCGCAATCTCAACCCGCGTAGTGCCATTGGCTTCGATCGCGCTGGCACCCGGGCTTGGCTGGCGGTGATCGATGGCCGCCAGCCCGGCGTGAGCATGGGCATGACGCTGCGGCAGGTTGGCGCACTCATGCAGGCGCTGGGCGCCACGCGCGCGCTTAATCTCGATGGGGGAGGCTCGAGTGCGCTCGCACTGCGCGATCCCCAGTCAGGCGCCGTGAGCGTGGTGAATTCACCGTCGGACAAGACCGAACGGCCGGTTGGCAATGCCCTCGGTGTGCTGTCCACCTGCCGCAACCGATAGCTCACGATTCGATATTCAACAGCACATGACCGACACTCTGCGCATCGCCGCCGCGCAACTCTCGCCAATTTGGCTGCACCGCGACGGCACCATAAACAAGGTGGTGCACACCATTGCCGACGCGGCTGCTCAGAACGTGGAGCTGTTGGCCTTTCCCGAAGCCTTCGTGCCGGGCTATCCGTTCTGGATCGAGCACACCGACGGGGCGCGCTTCGATAGTGTGCTGCAGAAGTCGCTTCACGCCCACTATCTCGATCAGGCGGTACAGATTGAAGCGGGGCATCTCGATCCGGTGGTGCAGGCGAGCGCACGCACCGGCATCACCATCGTGCTGGGTATCATCGAACGTCCGGCCGATCGAGGCGGACACAGCGTATACGCCAGCTGCGTCACCATTACGCCCACCCAAGGCATCGTGACGGTGCACCGCAAGCTCATGCCCACCTACGAGGAACGCCTCAGCTGGGCGCCGGGCGACGGGCATGGCTTGCGTACCACGCCGGTGAAGTCGTTCACCATGGGCGCACTGAATTGCTGGGAGAATTGGCTGCCGCTGGCACGAGCAGCACTCTATGCACAGGGCGAAGACCTCCACGTGGCCATCTGGCCGGGCAGTGTGCGCAATACAGAGGCCATCACGCGCTTCGTGGCCCGGGAGGCACGCTCATACGTGATGTCGGTGTGTGGTGTGCTGCGCCGCGATCAGCTGGGTGATCATATCCCGCATGTGCACACGCTTCGTGAACATCTGCCGGAGATCATCAGCGAAGGCGGCACCGCCATTGCCGCTCCCGACGCTACCTGGTTGGTTGAGCCCACGCCGCATGTCGAGCAGCTGTTCGTCGCCGACATTCATCACGCGCGTGTACGCGAAGAGCGGCAGAACTTCGATGTGGCCGGTCACTACGGGCGCCCCGACGTGCTGCAAGTGCACGTGAACCGCGAGCGGCAGGCCACCGTACGCTTTACCGATGGCGGCTAGCGCTGCGCCAACGGTGCCCCGTCGGTGGCGGGTTCAGCGCACCTGAATACCGATACCAATGGTCCGCAGTTCGAGCGTTTGGTCGCCATGGCGACTGCGCGACCAGGTGAACGGCACGTAGAGGGCGCCGCGGTCGTTGCCGAGCGACAGTTCGCCGCTCGCCTGCGCCCCTCGCAGTGGCGAGGAACTGTTGACGGTAATGCGAGGGCCGGCGGTTGCGCGCAACAGCAGCGGGCCTTTGCGCACCCCCACGCCGCCAAGAGGCGCCACGTACAGCAGTCCATCAGGCGCGGTGTCGCAGCGGGTCCCGGCAACCGCATCGCAAGCAACGATGCCCGATAAACTGCCCAATGTGCCGGCTTGTCCGCCTATCCACCACCAGTGGCCACGACGTAACGCGTACTGCGCGGTGGCACCGACGTACCGACTGTCAATCGGCTTCCGGCCCGTACCGCCCACGAGTGCAAAGTCCCAGGTGTACGGCGCCGGG
>ERZ1645185.328-NODE-328-length-20051-cov-5.410882_pt1 | contig 20051 bp, 19 predicted proteins | sample MGYA00575351_ERZ1645185 | MGnify/ENA primary metagenome ERZ1645185 (study PRJEB40838, sample SAMN11284767) | freshwater sediment metagenome | isolation source: river sediment | host: Sediment | place: India: Jana village, Kanpur | collected 2015-12-17 ...
CACCGCCGACGCCGACACCATCGTGGTCAACATCGGCGACATGCTGCAGCGCCTGTCCAACCACGTGTATCCGTCCACCACGCACCGGGTGGTCAACCCGATGGGCGAGAACGCGCGCAAGCCGCGCTACTCCATTCCGTTCTTCCTGCACCCGAATCCGGACTTCCTGATCAAGACCCTGCCGCAGTGCATTTCGGCCGAAAACCCGGACCGTTACCCCGAGCCGATCACCGGCCATGAGTACCTGATGGAACGCCTGCGAGAAATCAAATTGGTGTAAACAAAAAAACCGGCTCTCGCCGGGTTTTTTGTTTAATGTGACGTAAAGTTCCCGGAGAACCGGGCCTTTTACTCCGCATTCCTGAACTGCTTGGCCTTGCCGCCCACCAGTGCTTTGGTTAGGAAGTCCGGCAGGTAGCGCGTCATCCACGCAATGATGTTGTTGGCGGTGCCGCTGATCACCCGCATCCTGCCGGCCTCCACCGCATCCACGCCGATCTTGGCGACTTCCGCGCTGCTCAGCCATAGGAATTTCGGCAGTTTAGAGATGCTTTCGCGCATGCCGTTTACGTCATGGAATTCGGTGTAGGTGAAACCCGGGCAGAGCGCAGTCACGTGCACGCCGCGTGGATTGCATTCCAGTGCCAGACATTCCGAGAAGCGGATCAGCCACGATTTGCTGGCGCCATACAGCGTATGGCCGGCGGAGGCGGGTGCCAGGCCGGCGAGCGAAGCCACGTTCAGTATACGGCCGTTCCTCCGGGTTTCCATGGCCGGCAGGAACAGGTAGGTCAGCTCGGCCACGGCGGTCATCAACACCTGGATGAAATCACGGTGGCTGGCCCAGCTTTCCGACAGATACCGGCCGGGCACGCCGTAACCGGCGTTGTTGACCAAGGTGTCGACATGCAGCCCGGCGGCCTGGATGGCGTCGAACATCTCCTGCGGGGCTTTCGGGTCAGCCAAGTCAGCCGCCAGCACCACGACATGCACCTTCGCACCGAGTTCGGTGGCCAGCGCGTCCAGGCGTTCCTTGCGGCGCGCGGTCAGGATTAGCGGTTTGCCGCGCTTGGCATATTCCCGGGCGATGGCTTCGCCTATGCCGCTTGAAGCGCCGGTGATCAGTGCATATCCATCGGTTTTCATAGAGTTACTCAGGATTCAGGTTAAAATACGACTATCATTGTGCATCATGCAGACAGGCAGGGGGCGGTATGCGGACTAAAATCGTGGCGGGCAACTGGAAATTGAACGGCAGCCGGGCCTTCAACCAGGCCCTGCTGAACACCTTGCTGCCCTCGCTGAAGACCAGTGTGGAAACCCTGATCATCCCGCCGCTGCCCTATCTGGAAGGCCTGATCCGCGAATACGCCGGCAAGGGTTTCACGTTCGGGGCGCAGGATGTCGGTCTGCATGCGCAGGGCGCCTTCACCGGCGACACCTCGGCCGAAATGCTCAAGGACATCAGCTGCAAGTACGTGCTGGTCGGCCACTCCGAGCGCCGCCATTACCAGGAAGAGAGCAATGAACTGGTCGCCGAGAAGTTCGCGGCGGCGCAGCGTGCCGGCCTGATTCCGGTGCTGTGCGTCGGCGAGAAGCTGCACCAGCGCGAAGCCGGCCACACCGAGTGGGTCATCGAAAAACAGCTGAAACCGGTGTTCGAGCTGGTTGGCGTGTTGGGCTTCGCCCAGGCGGTGGTGGCGTATGAGCCGGTCTGGGCGATCGGAACCGGCCGGACCGCCACGCCGGACCAGGCGCAGGAGGTCCATGCATTTATTCGTGGCGAAGTGGCGGCGTTTGATGCTAAAATAGCCAGTTCATTGCCCATACTTTACGGCGGCAGTGTAAAGGCCTCCAATGCCGCCGAGCTGTTCGCACAGCCGGATGTCGATGGGGGATTGGTGGGTGGCGCCTCGCTCGACGCCCAGGAATTTAGCGCTATCGTGGCCGCGGCCGCGAGCAAACTGGTTTAACTATGATTGATACGATTCTTCAGATTGTCTATATATTGATCACCATCGCCATGGTGACCCTCATCCTGCTGCAGCGCGGCGCAGGCGCCCAGGCGGGCTCCGGCTTCGGCGCAGGCGCATCGGGCACCGTTTTTGGCGCGCGCGGTTCGACGAATTTCCTGACCACGGCCACCAAGTGGCTTGCCGTGGCGTTTTTTGGCCTTAGCCTGTTCATGGCCTGGAAAGCGGTCAACATCAACAAACCTGCCGCCGTTGACACCGATATCGGCGTGATGAGCGGCGTACCGGCCGTTCCGGAATCGAAAACGCCGGCGTCGGCGGTTCCGGCGCCTTCCGCTGAATTGCCTGTGGTGCCTGCCAACGCTCCCGCTACGGCACCCGCCGCGGATGAAGCCGCTGCGCCTGCCGTGTCGGAAACCGTGAAGCCGGCCGCAGCCGAACCGGCGGCGCCGGCGGAACAGAAAAAATAAGCGGGAAACCGCTTCGCTTGTTAAAATGGTTGAATGCCCAGGTGGCGGAATTGGTAGACGCACTACCTTGAGGTGGTAGCGCTTTAGGGCGTAGGGGTTCGAGTCCCCTCTTGGGCACCACATGAAACGCTTGCTTCGGCAGGCGTTTTTTTTGATTCAAAGCGCATGATTCAATTGCAAAACGCCGGCCTGAAAGGCTATCATATAGCGCCTGTGCCCGAGTCCACCCGGAGCCATGCGGCGCATTCTAAAATTCGAATAAGGAGTCGCATGTGCTAAACGAGTATATGCCGATTATGTTGTTCCTGGCCGCGGCTGCCGGGGTTGGTGTCGCGCTGATGGTGCTCGGCCGTTTCCTCGGCCCGCAGCGTCCGAACGCCGAAAAACTGTCCCCGTACGAATGCGGTTTCGTCGCCTTCGAAGACGCGCATATCCAGTTCGACGTGCGCTACTACCTGATCGCGATCATGTTCATCGCCTTCGATCTTGAAATCGCCTTCGTGTTTCCGTGGGCGGTGATCTTCCGCCAGCTCGGATTCGTCGGCCTGGTCGAGATGGGCATCTTCCTGGGGCTGCTGCTGATGGGCTTCATCTATGTCTGGAAAAAAGGAGCGCTGGAATGGGAGTGATGGAGAGCGTTTCCAAGGCCATGCACAACCCGATTCCGGTCGCGTCGGTCGACGACATCCTGCGTCCCGGCGGCGACAACCCGTTGGTCGAGCGCGGTTTCGTGACCACCAACCTGGATACCCTGATCAACTGGGCGCGCACCGGCTCGATGTGGCCGGTGACCTTCGGATTGGCCTGCTGCGCCGTCGAGATGATGCATGCCGGCGCCTCGCGCCTCGACCTCGACCGTTATGGCGTGATCTTCCGCCCGTCGCCGCGCCAGGCCGATGTCATGATCGTGGCCGGCACCTTGGTCAATAAAATGGCGCCAGCCCTGCGCAAGGTCTACGACCAGATGCCGGAACCGAAGTGGGTCATTTCCATGGGCAGTTGCGCCAACGGCGGCGGCTACTACCATTACTCGTACTCGGTGGTGCGCGGCTGTGACCGCATCGTGCCGGTCGACATCTACGTTCCCGGCTGCCCGCCGACCGCCGAAGCACTGGTCTTCGGCATTCTGCAGCTGATGAAGAAAATCCGCCGCACCAACACCATCGCCCGATAAGGATTGGACCATGACCGATATGCCCAATCCGTTTGTCGAGAAGCTTGGCGCCCATCTGCAGTCCGGAATCGACCGTATCATCGAGCAGCGCGACGAAATCACCCTGGAAGTTGCGCCGGCGCACTACAGACAGGTGGTCACCGCGCTGCGCGACCATCCCGATTTCGCCTTCGAGCAGATGATCGATCTGTGCGGCGTGGATTACCTCAGCTTCGGCGAGTCCGAGTGGGACACCACCGACGTGTCTTCGCAGGGCTTTTCCCGCGGCGTGGAAGGCGAGGGTCCCGGCCGGTTCGCCTGGCAGGAACGTCCGCGGCATGCCGAGATGGACAGGCGTTTCGCCGTTGTCGTGCATCTGCTGTCGGTCAAGCACAACCGCCGCATCCGCGTGCGCAGTTTCGCCGAAAGCGGCGACCTGCCGCAGTTCGATTCGATCGTCGAGGTCTATCCGATCGCCAACTGGTTCGAGCGCGAAGCCTTCGACCTTTACGGCATGCTGTTCACCGGGCATCCGGACCTGCGCCGCATCCTGACCGATTACGGTTTCGTCGGCCATCCGTTCCGCAAGGACTTCCCGCTGATCGGCAACGTCGAAGTCCGTTACGACGAGGAAAGGAAGCGCGTGGTCTATCAGCCGGTCAGCATCGAACCGCGCGTCGGCGTGCCGAAAGTTATCCGCGAAGACTCGCGCTGGCAGCAGGCGCAATCCGAACAAGCACAGGTGAAACCATGAGTGGCCAGGAAATCCGCAACTACACGCTGAATTTCGGTCCGCAGCATCCGGCCGCACACGGCGTACTCCGTCTCATCCTCGAGATGGACGGCGAGGTGGTGCAGCGCGCCGACCCGCATATCGGGCTGCTGCACCGCGGCACCGAGAAGCTGGCCGAATCCAAACCCTTCAACCAGTCGATCGGTTACATGGACCGCCTCGATTACGTGTCGATGATGTGCAACGAGCACGCTTACGTGCGCGGCATCGAGCAGCTGCTCGGCGTCGATGCGCCGATCCGCGCCCAGTACATCCGTACCCTATTCGACGAGATCACCCGTATCCTGAACCACCTGATGTGGATCGGCTCGAACGGCCTCGATCTGGGCGCGATGGCGGTGTTCCTGTACGCCTTCCGCGAACGCGAAGAGCTGATGGACTGCTACGAGGCGGTGTCCGGCGCGCGCATGCACGCCACCTATTACCGGCCGGGCGGCGTGTACCGCGACCTGCCCGATACCATGCCGCAGTACCGTGAATCGCCGTGGCGCAAGGGCGCCGCGCTGAAAAGAAGCAATGCCTGGCGCGAAGGCACCATGCTCGACTTCCTGGAAGCGTTCACCGACGATTTCCCGAACAAGGTCGATGAATACGAAACCCTGCTCACCGACAACCGCATCTGGAAACAGCGTACCGTCGGCATCGGCGTGGTGCCGCCTGAAAAGGCGTTGGCCTGGGGCATGAGCGGTCCGATGCTGCGCGGTTCCGGCATCGCCTGGGACCTGCGCAAGAAGCAGCCGTACGCGGCGTATGCGGCCGTCGATTTCGACATTCCGGTCGGCGTCGAAGGCGATTGCTACGACCGCTATCTGGTGCGCGTGGAAGAGATGCGCCAATCCAACCGCATCATCCAGCAGTGCATCAAGTGGCTACGCGCCAATCCGGGGCCGGTCATGGTCAAGAACTTCAAGGTCGCCCCGCCGTCGCGTGGCGAGATGAAGGAGGACATGGAAGCGCTGATCCACCACTTCAAGCTGTTCACCGAAGGCTATTGCGTGCCGGCCGGCGAGATCTATTCCGCTGTCGAGGCGCCGAAAGGTGAATTCGGCGTCTACCTGATTTCCGACGGCGCCAACAAGCCGTTCCGCCTGAAGGCGCGCGCGCCGGGCTTCGCCCACCTGTCGTCGATGGACGCCATCGTGCGCGGGCACATGCTGGCCGACGTGGTGGCGATGATCGGCACGTACGATATCGTTTTTGGTGAGGTGGATCGATGAAAGCAACCGGTAATTTCGCTGCCTGCCAGCATGTCGACCCGATGCAGGCGCTGCATGCGGAGACGCGCGCGCACATCGACCATTGGGTCGCCAAGTTCCCGGCCGACCGCAAGCGCTCGGCCGTCATCCAGAGCCTGATGGCCGCCCAGGAACAGAACGGCGGCTGGCTGACCGACGAACTGATGTCCGCGGTCGCCAAGTACCTCGATATCCCGGCGATCTGGGCCTATGAAGTGGCGAGTTTCTACTCGATGTTCGATCTGGCCCCGGTCGGCCGGCACAAGGTGTCGATCTGCACCAACATCAGCTGCTGGCTGAACGGTGCGGAGGACCTGGTCCGCCATGCCGAGAAGAAGCTGGGCTGCAAGCACGGCGGAACCAGCGCGGACGGCCGCATCACCCTCAAGGTCGAAGAAGAATGCGTGGCGGCCTGCGCCGGTGCCGTGGCGGTGGTCATCGACGGCCATTATCACGAGCGCGTCACGCCCAACACGCTTGACGAACTGTTCGACGGACTGAAGTAAGGAAACGACATGGGTATTGGTCCAGCACCTCAAGAACACCAAGTGGTCTACACCACGCTGCATTTCGACAAGCCGTGGGCGTTGGACAGCTATCTGCAGCAGGGCGGTTACCAGGCATGGAAGAAAATCCTCGCCGAGAAAACCCCTCAGGAACAGATCATCGACACGGTCAAGCAGTCCGGTCTGCGCGGCCGAGGCGGCGCCGGGTTCCCGACCGGCCTGAAATGGAGCTTCATGCCCCGTTCGGCGCCCGGCCAGAAGTACATCCTGTGCAATTCCGACGAGTCCGAACCCGGTACCTGCAAGGACCGGGATATCCTGCGATTCAATCCGCATTCGGTCATTGAAGGCATGGCCATCGCCTGCTACGCGACCGGTTCCAGCGTGGCCTACAACTACCTGCGCGGCGAATTCCACCATGAGCCGTTCGAGCATTTCGAGGAAGCCCTGAAGGAAGCCTATGCGGCCGGACTGCTGGGCAAAGATGTGCTCGGCTCGGGCATCGACGTCGACATCCATGCCGCGCTCGGCGCCGGCGCCTACATCTGCGGCGAAGAGACCGCGATGATGGAATCCCTGGAAGGCAAGAAAGGCCAGCCGCGTTTCAAGCCGCCGTTTCCGGCCAACTTCGGCCTGTTCGGCAAACCGACCACCATCAACAACACCGAAACCTACGCCTCCGTGCCGGCCATACTGCGCAACGGCGCCGAGTGGTTCCTGAATCTCGGCAAACCGAACAACGGCGGCCCGAAAATCTTCTCGGTGTCCGGCCATGTCGCCAATCCGGGCAATTTCGAGATCCGTCTCGGCACGCCGTTCGCCGACCTGCTGGCGCTTGCCGGCGGCGTGCGCGGCGGCAAGAAGCTGAAAGCGGTCATCCCCGGCGGTTCATCGATGCCGGTGCTGCCAGCCGATAACATGATGGCCTGCACCATGGATTACGACTCCATCCAGAAGGCGGGCTCGGGCCTGGGTTCCGGCGCGGTCATCGTGATGGACGACAGCACCTGCATGGTGCGCGCCTGCCACCGCATCTCGCGGTTCTATTACGCCGAAAGCTGCGGCCAATGCACGCCGTGCCGCGAAGGCACCGGCTGGATGTACCGTGTGCTCGGCCGCATCGTCAGGCATGAAGCCACCATGGAAGACCTGCATATGCTGAAATCCGCCGCAGGCCAGATCGAGGGCCATACCATCTGCGCGTTCGGCGAAGCCGCCGCATGGCCGGTGCAGGGTTTCCTGCGGCATTTCTGGCATGAGTTCGAATACGCCATCGTGAACAAAAAATTCCTGGTCGATGAACAACTGGAGAACGCGGCATGAGCGCCAGCGCCGAAACACCGCAAGCCGTCGACCTGGTCACGCTGGAAATCAACGGCGAAACCGTGCAGGTCGCCAAGGGCTCGATGATCATCCAGGCTTCTGACCGAGCCGGCATTCCGGTGCCGCGCTTCTGCTACCACGAAAAACTCCCGATCGCCGCCAACTGCCGCATGTGCCTGGTGGACGTCGAGAAAACCCCGAAACCGGTGCCGGCCTGCGCCACCCCGGTGATGGAAGGCATGAAGGTCTACACGCAGAGCAAACGCGCGCTCGACGCGCAGCGCAACGTGATGGAATTCCTGCTGGTCAACCACCCGCTGGACTGCCCGATCTGCGACCAGGGCGGCGAATGCGAGCTGCAGGACGTGTCGATGGGTTATGGCCGGTCGGTCAGCCGCTATGCCGACCGCAAGCGCGTGGTGCCCGACGAGGACATGGGTCCGTTGGTCGCCACCGACATGACCCGCTGCATCCAGTGCACGCGTTGCGTGCGGTTCTCGGCCGATGTCGCGGGCACGTATGAGCTGGGCGGGATTTACCGCGGCGAAAACCTGCAGATCGGCACCTTCGACGGCAAGCCGTTGATGAGCGAAATCTCCGGCAACGTCATCGACGTCTGCCCGGTCGGCGCGCTGACCAATAAGGTATTCCGTTACAAAGCCCGCGCCTGGGAGCTGACCGCGCGCGAATCCATCGGCTATCACGATGCCTTGGGTTCCAACCTTTACCTGCACAGCCGCCGCCATGACGTACTGCGCGCCGTTCCGCGCGACAATGAAGCCGTCAATGAGTGCTGGCTCTCGGACCGAGACCGCTACGCGCACGAAGGCCTTTACGCGGACGACCGCGCGACGCAGCCGATGCTCAAGGAAAACGGCCAATGGCGCACCGCCAGCTGGGATGAAGCCCTGACCGCCGCCGCCGCCGCGCTGAAGGCCGTTGCACCGCAGTCCCTCGGAATGCTGGCCCATCCGTCGTCGACCAATGAGGAAGGCGTCATGCTGGCCGCATTGGCCAAGGCACTCGGCACCGGCAACCTCGATCACCGCATCAAGCACATCGACTTCGCCGACAGCCCGGTTGCGGAAGCCTGGGATGCCCAGGTCGCCGATATCGAAAAGGCCAGGACCATCATCCTGGTCGGCAGCAACATCCGCCATGAACTGCCTCTGGTGCATCAGCGCATCCACAAAGCGGTCAAGCGCGGCGCGCAGGTGCATGCGATCAATCCGGTCGATTTCGATTTCACCTTCGCCTTGGCCGGCAAGCACATTGTGGCGCCTTCGAAAATCGCCGCGCAGCTGACCGCCCTGGGTGCAACCCTCGGCGAAGACGCCGATGCCGTGCTTATCCTCGGTGAAATCGCCGAAACCCATCATGCCGCCTCGCATATCCGAGCCGCCGCGCGCGCCTTGCAGCAGGCCGGCAAGGCCAGGCTGTGCCGCATCCCGCAAGGCGCCAATGCGATTGGTCTGGCGCAGACCGGCGTTTTGCCTGCTGACGGCGGCAAGCACGCCGGACAGATGCTTGACGGTTCGCTGAAAGCGATGCTGCTGTTTGGCGTCGAGCCGCAGTTCGACTTCGCGGAAACCACGCGCGCCGTGAAAGCGCTTCTGGACGCCAAGGTCGTCGCGTGTTCGGCCTTTGTCACCGCCCAGCTGCAGGAACTGGCTGACGTGATTCTGCCGATCGGTTTGCTGCCGGAAGTGCAGGGCACCTTGACCAATCTGAACGGCGTTGATCAAGCCGCAGAAGCCGCCGGAAAACTGCCCGGTTCGGCGCAGAGCGGCTGGCGCGTCCTGCGTGCGCTGTTCGATCAAAGCGGATTACCTGCGCAGTCGTTCACCGACATCACCGGACTGCGCGCCGCCATGGTCAGGCATTCCGTGAAATCGGGTAGCGGACTTTCCGGGGATTCCCCGGGAGGCGACGGCTTTGAGCGCATCTGCAGTTCGCCGATTTACCGCGTCGACGCGGTCACCCGCCGGGCACATGCCCTGCAGTCGCATCCCCTGACACTCGGTGCGCGCCTGGTGCTGAATCCGAAAGACGCCGAAACCATCGGTTTGCATGAGGGGCAGATGGCCAAGGTCGGCGACGGCAGCGGTTCAGCCGCACTGCCGGTGGCCGTTTCCGGGCGTGTCGCCGAATCCTGTGTCTGGATCGAAACGAATTACCCAGCCACCGCGCCGCTGTCGCAGACGGCATCGCTGGCGATTGTGAGGGCCGCCCTGTGATCGACATCATCCGCGAATTTTTCCTGCAGTTCGGCCTGATCGGCGATCTGGCATGGCTGTTGCTAAAGATCCTTGTGATCATGATGCCGGTGATCATCGCAGTCGCCTTCTACACGCTTTTCGAACGCAAGATCATCGGCTGGATGCATGTCCGCCAAGGGCCGCAGTACGTCGGCGGCGTGTTCGGCATCGGCGTCATCCAGGCGTTCGCCGATGTGTTCAAGATGCTGTTCAAGGAGCTGATCACGCCCGACAAGGCCAGCCCGTTTCTGTACCGCCTAGCGCCGTTGATCGCGCTGGCGCCGGCCCTGGCGGCGTGGGCGTTGATCCCTTTCGGCGAAAACGATTCCGGCCCGTTGGTGCTGTCCGACATCAACGCCGGCGTCCTGATGCTGCTGGCGCTGACGTCGATGGGTGTTTACGGCATCATTCTAGGCGGCTGGGCGTCCAACTCCAAATATGCGGTGATGGGCGCGCTGCGCGCCGCCTCGCAGGTCATCAGCTACGAAATCGCCATGGGCTTCGCGCTGGTCGGCGTTTTGGTCGCCGCCGGCAGCATGAACCTGACGGAAATCGTCAATGCCCAGGCGGGCGACGCCGGCTTCCTGGAATGGTTCTTCGTACCGCTGTTCCCGCTGTTCCTGGTGTACTTCATCTCCGGAACGGCCGAAACCAACCGCGCGCCGTTCGATGTCGCCGAGGGCGAGTCGGAAATAGTGGCAGGCTTCCATGTCGAATATTCCGGCTCCGCATTCGCCATCTTCTTCCTGGCCGAGTATGCCAACATGATTCTGGTCAGCTTCCTGACCGCGCTGCTGTTCATGGGTGGCTGGCTGTCGCCGTTCCAAGGCTGGCTGAGCGGCCCGCTGGCCGCGTCCGGCATCTGGTGGCTGTTCCTGAAGGCGCTGTTCTTTGCGTTCTGCTTCGTCTGGTTCCGCGCCAGCTTCCCGCGCTACCGCTATGACCAGATCATGCGTCTGGGCTGGAAAGTGTTCATTCCCATCACCATCGCGTGGATATTCTTCACTGCGGTGGCGGCCTACAACAACTGGTTTATCTTAGGAGCTTGAGGCCAACCATGATCCGACTGTTCAATTACCTGAAAAGCCTGATGCTGGTCGAGTTCGTCAGGGGTATGGGCCTGACCTTGACCTATATGTTCAAGCCGAAATACAACGTGAACTACCCGTTCGAGAAATTCCCGCAGTCCAGCCGTTTCCGCGGCCTGCACGCGCTGCGCCGCTATCCGAACGGAGAAGAGCGCTGCATCGCCTGCAAACTGTGCGAAGCGGTGTGCCCGGCGCTGGCGATCACCATCGATTCGGCGCCGCGTGAAGACGGGCAACGCCGGACCACGCGCTACGACATTGATCTGTTCAAGTGCATCTTCTGCGGATTCTGCGAGGAGAGCTGCCCGGTCGACTCGATCGTGGAAACCCACATCCATGAATACCATTTCGAGAGCCGCGGCGAGAACATCGTCAACAAGCAGCAGTTGCTGGCCATCGGCGACCGTTACGAATCCGAAATCGCCGAACGGCGCGCCGCCGATGCGGCATACAGGTAAGGGAGGGCGTCGTGAATTTTGAACTTATCGCTTTTTATCTGTTCGCCGCCGTGGCGCTGTCATCGGCAGTCGCTGTGATCAGCTTCAGGAACCCGGTGCACTCGGTGCTCAGCCTGGTGCTGACGTTCTTCTCGACAGCATGCCTTTGGTTGCTGCTGCAGGCTGAATTCCTCGGCATCGTGCTGGTTCTGGTCTATATCGGCGCGGTGATGATCCTGTTCCTGTTCGTGGTGATGATGCTCGACGTACACACTACGCCGGCACGGGAGGGCTTCATCAGACATTTTCCGGTCGCCATCGCGGTGGCCGCCGTGATGTTCGGCGAAATCCTGCTGCTGATCGGCGCCGGCGGGTCGACGCAGGCTGCGCTGCCGACGCAGAATCCGGCGCTGGTCTCGAGTGAAAGCAATCTGCATTGGATCGCCGAGTCGCTGTTCAGCCGTTACATGCTGCCGTTCGAAATCGCGGCGGTCATCCTGACCGTGGCGATCGTGGTCGCCGTACTGCTGACCCTGCGCCGCCGCGAGGGCACAAAAACCCAGAACGCCGGGCAGCAGGTTCTGGTGCGCGCCGCCGACCGCGTCCGCCTCATCAAGATGGAAGCGGTCAGCAAGCCGTCCGAACGCCCCACGGAGAACAAATGACCATGATCACGCTGGAACATTACCTCGTGTTCGCCGCCGCGCTGTTCTCGCTGAGCATCGCCGGCATCATCATCAACCGCAAGAACATCATCCTGCTGCTGATGTGCGTCGAGCTCATGCTGCTGTCGGTGAACGTCAATTTCGTGGCGTTCTCGCGTTTCCTCGGCAATGTCGACGGGCAGATCTTCGTGTTCTTCATCCTGACCGTGGCGGCCGCTGAAGCCGCCATCGGCCTTGCCATCCTGGTCACACTATTCCGTAACCGCCGCACCATCAATGTGGCCGAATTGGATTCATTGAAGGGTTGATGCGATGCTAACCGAGAATGTCCTGTTATCCCTGCCGATGCTTCTGGCCATCGCGTTCGCGCCGCTGCTGGGGGCCGTCCTGGCCGGGCTGTTCGGCCGCCAGGTCGGGCGGGCGGGGGCGCACTACGCCACCATACTGCTGGTCTTCCTGAGCTGCGCGCTGTCCGTGTACGTGCTCGGGCAGTTCGTCTACGAAGGCGCGCTGCCGTTCAACCAGAACATCTATACGTTCTTTGAAATCGGCCGGTTCTCCGCGCATGTCGGCTTCATGGTCGACAAGCTGACCGCGATGATGATGGTGGTGGTGACCTTCGTGTCCCTGCTGGTGCACGTGTACACCATCGGCTACATGCATGACGATCCCGGATACCAGCGGTTCTTCAGTTACATATCGCTGTTCACCTTCTCCATGCTGATGCTGGTGATGAGCAACAACTTCCTGCAGCTGTTCTTCGGATGGGAAGCGGTCGGACTGGTCTCCTACCTGCTGATCGGCTTCTGGTACAAGAGGCCTTCGGCGATATTCGCCAACCTCAAGGCGTTCCTGGTCAACCGTGTCGGCGATTTCGGCTTCCTGCTCGGCATCTGCGGCGTTGTCTACTTCACGGGCACGCTGGATTACACGCAGGCGTTCGCGCAGATCTCCGGCGCGGCGCAGGCCAGCATCGAACTGATCCCGGCCTTCAGTGCCCTTGGCATCGGTTTCGGTGCCTGGGAAGTCTCCGCCATCACTTTCATCGCCATCAGCCTGTTCATCGGCGCGATGGGCAAATCGGCGCAGGTTCCGCTGCATGTCTGGCTGCCGGACTCAATGGAAGGCCCGACGCCGATTTCAGCCCTGATCCATGCCGCCACCATGGTCACCGCCGGCATTTTCATGGTCGCGCGGATGTCGCCGATCTTCGAACTCAGCCCGACCGCTCTCAGCTTCGTGCTGTTCATCGGCGCCACCACGGCCCTGTTCACCGGCCTGATCGGCATCATCCAGAACGACGTCAAGCGCGTGGTCGCCTATTCCACGCTGTCGCAGCTCGGCTACATGACGGTCGCCCTGGGTGTGTCGGCCTATTCCGCGGCGGTGTTCCACCTGATGACGCATGCCTTCTTCAAGGCGCTGCTGTTCCTGGCCGCCGGTTCGGTGATCATCGGCATGCACCATGAGCAGGATATGCGCAAGATGGGCGGACTGAAGAAATACATGCCGATCACCTATTGGACCAGCCTGGTCGGCACGCTGGCCCTGGTCGGCACGCCGTTCCTTTCCGGCTTCTACTCGAAAGACACCATCATCGAAGCAGCCCACCATGCCATGGGCCACGGCAGCTGGGTCAACGTCTACGCCTATTGGGCGGTGATGATCGGCGTGTTCGTGACCAGCTTCTACAGCTTCCGCCTGCTGTACATGACCTTCCACGGCAAGGAGCGTTTCGATGTCTCCGCTGCGCATCATCCGGAAGTCCATCATGCAGAGCCGCATGAAATCCACGGCAATGAATCGCATGATGCGCATCATGACCAACACCACGGACATGGCGGCCTGCCGCACGAATCGCCTTGGGTGGTCACCGTGCCGCTGATCCTGCTGGCGATTCCTTCCATCTTCATCGGGTTCTTCACCGTCGGCCCGATGCTGTTCGGCGGATTCTTCACCGGCGCGATCGAGGTGCTGCCGCACAACGACGTCATCAAGGCCCTGGGCGAAGAATTCCACGGCCCGGCCGCGTTCGCGCTGCATGGCATGCAGATGCCCGCGTTCTGGCTGGCCTTGTCCGGTTTCGCCACGGCGACCTACATTTACCTGTTCAACATCAAAGTGGCCGAACGCGCGCAGAAAGTTTTCGCCTTGCCGATCCGGATCCTCGAAAACAAGTACGGCTTCGACGACCTGTGGATCAAGGGCTTCGCCGGCGGCGGCATCGCGCTCGGCAGGAAAGCCTGGACGGTCATCGACGCCGGCCTGATCGACGGGGTGATGGTGAACGGCACCGCCAACCTGGTCGGGCGCATCTCGCGGATGATCCGCGGCATGCAGACCGGCCGCCTGTACACCTATGCGTTTGCGATGATTCTCGGCCTGATCATATTGATGGCCATGATCGTCCGCGTGTCTGCTCAATAAGGATCAAGGAATAACCGCATGGGCGCAAATCTTCCATTGTTAAGTACGCTGATCTGGCTGCCGATATTCGGCGGCCTGATCACCTTCCTGTTCGGCGACCGGCGCATGGGTTCCGCGAAATATTTCGCCCTCGCCGTGGCGGTGGCCTCATTCCTGCTCAGCATCCAGCTGTACGTCGGCATCGACCAGGCCGATCCGGGCATGCAGTTCGTGGAGATGGCGCCCTGGCTGCCAGGCTTCAACATCAACTACAGCCTGGGAGTGGACGGGATATCGGTCGCGCTGATCATGCTGACGACGTTCACCAGCGTGCTGGTGCTGCTGGGTTCCTGGAGCTCGATAGAGAACCGCACACACCAGTACTTCGCCGCCATGCTGGTGCTCGAAGGCCTCATGATCGGCGTGTTCTCCGCGATGGACGCCGTGCTGTTCTATATCTTCTTCGAAGGCATGCTGATCCCGATGTTCATCATCATCGGCATCTGGGGCGGTCCGCGCCGCGTATACGCCAGCATCAAGTTCTTCCTGTATACCTTCCTCGGATCGGTGTTCATGCTGATCGGCCTGGTCTACCTGTACCTGAAGTCGGGCAGTTTCGACCTGGCGGTGTGGGCCAAGCTGCCGTTGAACGGCCAGGAGCAGATGTGGCTGTTCTTCGCCTTCCTGGCGGCGTTTTCGGTCAAGGTGCCGATGGTGCCGGTGCATACCTGGCTGCCTGACGCGCACGTCGAGGCGCCGACCGGCGGTTCGGTGATCCTGGCCGCGATCATGCTGAAGATCGGCGGGTACGGCTTCCTGCGTTTCAGCCTGCCGATCGTGCCGGACGCATCCGCCGAATGGGCCTGGCTGATCATCGCCCTGTCGCTGGTCGCGGTGGTTTACATCGGCCTGGTGGCGCTGGTCCAGGAGGACATGAAGAAACTGATCGCCTATTCCTCGATCGCGCACATGGGGTTCGTCACGCTGGCCAGCTTCATCGTGTTCTCGATGGTGCGCCTTGACGGCAACATCGACGGCGCACGCCTGAGCCTGCAGGGCGGCATGGTGCAGATGATCTCGCACGGCTTCATTTCCGGCGCCATGTTCAGCTGCGTCGGCATCCTGTATGACCGGATGCACAGCCGGATGATCAGGGATTACGGCGGCGTCATCAACACCATGCCCTGGTTCGCCGGATTCTTCGTGCTGTTCGCCATGGCCAACGCCGGGCTGCCGGGCACCAGCGGGTTCGTCGGCGAATTCATGATCATCATCGCCGCTTTCCAGGCGCATCCGCTGATCGCGTTCTTCGCCGCTTTCACCCTGATCCTCGGCGCGGCCTACACCCTGTGGATGGTCAAGCGCGTGGTGTTCGGCGACGTCGCCAACCACCATGTCGCCGAACTGACCGACATCAACGCGCGCGAAGCCTGGATGCTGGGGCTGTTCGCAGCCGGCGTGCTGGCTTTGGGCGTCTATCCGAAACCGTTGATCGATCTGATGGATGCGCCGATCGGCGCTCTGGTCGACCACCTAGTGCAAACCAAGCTTTGAGGAACCGTCCATGATGCCTACCACGTTTTCAGCCGGGGACCTGCACACCATCCTGCCGGAGCTGTTGATCTGTTCAGCGGCTTTCGCCCTGCTGATGACGGACCTGTTCATCGACGCCAAACGCCGCGGCCTGATCCATTTCCTGGCCATCGCGGTGCTGGCCGCGGCCGTGCTGTTGACCGTGCGCGACATGGCCACGCAGACCGTTACGGCGTTCTCCGGCATGTTCGTGCGCGATGTGGCGGGTGACGTGCTGAAAATCGCGGTCTATGCCGTTACCGCATTGTCGTTTGTGTACGCCAAGCCGTACCTGATCGACCGCGGCCTGTTCAAGTCCGAGTTCTATGTGCTCTGCCTGTTCGCCGTGCTCGGCATGATGTTCATGATTTCGGCCGGCAACCTGACCGTGCTCTATCTCGGCCTGGAGCTGCTGGCGCTGAGCTCTTACGGACTGGTCGGACTCGACCGCGATAACCCGATCGCCTCCGAAGCGGCGATGAAGTATTTCGTGCTCGGCGCGATCGCCTCCGGCCTTCTGCTGTACGGCATGTCGATGCTGTACGGCGCCACCGGCAGCCTGCAGTTCGATGCGATATATGCCGGGGCGGGGCAGACCGCCTCGCCGTACATGTTCAAGCTGGGTGTGGTCTTCATCCTGGCCGGCATCGCCTTCAAATTCGGCGCTGCGCCCTTCCATATGTGGCTCCCGGACGTCTATCAGGGCGCGCCGACAGCCGTCACCGCGTTCATCAGCTCCGCCCCCAAGCTGGCGGCCTTCGCCATGGCGTACCGCCTGCTGGAATCCGCGGCCGGCACCGCATCCACCGACTGGATCCCCCTGGTGGCCGGCCTGTCGGCCCTGTCCTTGCTGCTCGGTAACCTGATGGCCCTGGTGCAGACCAATTTCAAGCGCCTTCTGGCTTATTCGACCATTTCCCACGTCGGATTCCTGCTGCTCGGCCTGTTGAGCGCCGATGCGTTCGGATACGCCGCGGCGATGTTCTACGCCATCAGCTACAGCATCATGGCCGTGGCCGCGTTCGGTTCGATCATCCTGCTCAGCCGCAGCGGTTTCGACGCCGGCGACATCGATGATTTCCGCGGGCTGTGGGTGAAAAACCCGGGCTACGCGTTCCTTGTCCTTTTCGTCATCGCCTCGTTGGCCGGCATTCCGCCGTTCCTGGGCTTCTTCGCCAAGCTGCAGGTCATCGTGGCGGCTCTGCAGGCGGGCTACCAATGGCTGGCCATCCTGGCCGTGGTGAGTGCCGTGATCGGCGCCTTCTACTACCTGAAACTGATCCGGGTCATGTTTTTCGACAAACCGGATTCAGACACCGTTCAAGTCAGCCCCGACAACCACCTGCGTGCGGCATTCGCCATCAACGCCGCGGCTTTGCTGGTGCTGGGTGTATTCTCCAACGGCATCCTGGCATGGTGCATAAGGGCATTTCCGGCCTAAACAGATTGTGCTTGTAAGAAGCCGGGCAACTGGCTATAATGTCCATTCTCTGATGCGGGGTGGAGCAGTCTGGCAGCTCGTCGGGCTCATAACCCGAAGGTCGTAGGTTCAAATCCTGCCCCCGCTACCAGTTATCATGCAACAGGCTACGGCAGGTTGTGAGGCTAGTTTAGGGTGCTGTACTGCTCTGAGCGCCGGAACTAGGAAGTACCGGAAAAGGGCCAATTGGCCCTTTTTTGTTGGCGAAATTTACGCAATGCCCGAGGATAATGCGCTATGGCAATGACCGGAAAAGCCTTGGAACTTAAGGAACTGCTTGAACCGACGGTGAACAGCCTCGGGCTTGAGCTGCTCGGCATTGAGTTTTCCCCGGCGGCCGGCAATACCCTGCTGCGTCTTTACATCGACGCGCCCGGCCGGCTGGTCGCCATCGAAGACTGCGAAGCGGTGAGCCGGGAAGTGTCGGCCAATCTGGACGTAAACGATCCGATCGCCTCGAATTACACTCTTGAAGTGTCTTCACCGGGCATCGACCGGCCCCTGTTCACCCTGGCGCAGTTCGCCAAATGGACCGGCGAGCAGGCCAAGGTCAGCCTGAGCCTTCCGCAGGAAGGGCGCAGGCGTCTGCAGGGCGTCATAAAGTCGGTCAGCGGCGATGCAGTGACATTGCTGGTCGATGGCAGGGAATTCAACGTTTCTATCAGCAATGTGGACAAAGCCAGGCTGGTGCCGGATCTCGTGGCGCTGGGGCTGGTGGCGGAACCTAAAGGCGGGCGCAGGAAAAGCGCGCCCGACAAGCATTAATTTCGGCACAGCCGACGTATACGGAGTGGAATTGTGAGTAAAGAACTTTTGTTGGTCATGGAAGCGGTAGCGAACGAAAAAGGCGTTGACCGCCAGGTCATCGTGCAGGCGATGGAATCGGCCTTGGCGTCCGCCGCCAAAAAACGCTACCACGACGAAGACGTGTCGATCCGCGTCGCCATCAATCCGAAGGACGGCACCTACCAGACTTTCCGCCGTTGGGAAGTGGTCGCCGACGATGTGGTGATGGAATCGCCCGACCGCATGATCCGCATGATGGACGCCGTTGACGAGAAAGCGGACGCCGAGGTAGGCGACTTCATCGAACAGGAAATCGAAAATCCGGAATTCGGCCGCATTTCGGCCCAAGCCGCCAAACAGGTCATCGTGCAGCGCGTCCGCGAAGCGGAACGCGCGCTGGTGCTTGAGCAGTGGCAGGACCGCGTCGGCGAACTGGTCAACGGCATCGTCAAGCGCGCCGAGCGCGGCAACGTGTTCGTCGATCTGGGCGGCAACGCCGAGGCGATCATCCCGAAAGACAAATCCATCCCGCGCGACGTCCTGCGCCCGGGTGACCGGGTCCGTGGCTATCTGGCCGAGACCCGCGCCGAAACCCGCGGCCCGCAGCTGATCATTTCCCGCATCGCGCCCGAGTTCATGATCGAACTGTTCAAGCTCGAGGTGCCGGAAGTCGGCCAGGGCCTGGTGGAAATCAAGGGCGCTGCACGGGATCCGGGCGACCGGGCAAAAATCGCCGTTCTGGCGCATGACCACCGCACCGATCCGATCGGCGCCTGCATCGGCATGCGCGGTTCGCGCGTGCAGGCCGTTTCCAATGAACTGAACGGCGAACGCGTCGACATCGTGCTGTGGTCAGACAATCCGGCCCAGTTCGTGATCAACGCCATGGCACCGGCCGAAGTGCAGTCGATCATCGTCGATGAAGAGAAGCATTCGATGGACATCGCCGTCGCTGAAGACAAGCTGGCCCAGGCCATCGGCAAGGGCGGCCAGAACGTCCGTCTGGCAAGCCGCCTGACCGGCTGGCAGCTCAACGTCATGACCCAGGACCAGGTCGCCGCGAAAAGTGAGGCCGAGCAGTCCGTGGCCCGTGACCTGTTCGTGCAGAAACTGGAAGTCGACGAGGAAATCGCCGGCATCCTGGTGGCCGAGGGCTTCAACACGGTCGAGGAAATCGCTTATGTTCCCGCCGCCGAACTGCTGGCCATCGAAGGCTTCGACGAGGACATCGTCGAGGAGCTGCGCGCCCGTGCCCGTGACGCCCTGCTGAACGAGGCGCTGATGGCCGAGGAGGTCATCGAGGAACACAAGCCTACGCAGGACCTGCTCGACCTGCCCGGCATGGACGAAGGCATCGCCTATGCACTGGCGGCGCGCGGCATTTCCACCCAGGACGACCTGGCCGAGCTGGCCGCCGACGAGATCTCCGATATCGACGATATGGGTATGGAGCGCGCATCGGCATTGATTCTGGCCGCGCGCGCTTCGGAAATCGCCCGACTGGAACAAGCGCACTGAGCTCTGCCGCAACACACGCTGTAATGCAGTCTGCACCATAAAATTTAAGGATCGACACCTCCATGTCAGAAGTAACCGTAGGATCATTGGCAAAAATCGTAGGACTGCCCGTAGACAAGCTGCTCAAGCAGCTTGCCGATGCGGGCATGGAATTTTCCGGACCCGATCAAGCCGTGACCAGCACCGAAAAAATCAAGCTCCTGGGCTTCCTGCGCCGTGCCCACGGCAAGGCCGAGAAGCCGGCTGAAACCGCCGCGGCGCCCAAGAAAATCACCATCAGCCGGCGCACGACCGAAGAGCTCACCGTCGCAGGTTCCGGCAAGGCCAAGTCGACGGTTGCCGTCGAAGTCCGCCAGAAGCGCACCTACGTCAAGCGCGACGACGTCAG
>ERZ1645185.329-NODE-329-length-20048-cov-7.329615_pt1 | contig 20048 bp, 15 predicted proteins | sample MGYA00575351_ERZ1645185 | MGnify/ENA primary metagenome ERZ1645185 (study PRJEB40838, sample SAMN11284767) | freshwater sediment metagenome | isolation source: river sediment | host: Sediment | place: India: Jana village, Kanpur | collected 2015-12-17 ...
GGAGTGGCACTTAGCCGGTTCTCCACATCGATTCCCACACATATCGACAATACTGTCAACAACTTAGCTCTTACTTCGCGTATTGCGTGGGCGCCTGAATCGTCATAACATCCCCGCCCATCGATGAACCAGTTCGGAACGGGAAATCGATGATCACGTTCCTGCCCCCTCACGGAATAGAACTATGCACGTCGTCGCCATTGACGCGCCAATCGGTCCGATGGAGCTCGCGCCCATCACAAGCCTGCCTATCCACACCGACGTGGGTGCCGACCGAATCAGTGCGTTCTGGACGGATGATGACCGCTACGTAGTGCGATCCGAAGGCGCCGCCGGCGTCTCTTGGTATCGCATCGACGCCGAACTGGGTGCGGAACTCGACGCAGGAGAGTCTGCGTCTTTGGAGGCCAAGCGCGCGCTCGGCGCCCTGCTGGCCGATATCATCCCCTTGGGTGGGGGACGCGTGGCGTTCCCGGTGGGTAGCACCGGCCGTCGCACCTACCGTGTCTGGCGCGGTGCCAAGGGCACCGCAGGGCGCACTAAAATCCTGGGAGTTCGAGCTGCGCGGTCACGCCGCCTGCCAGCGTAACGCCGGCAGCCTGCAACCACGCCAGCAGCACGTCCTGCCCATGATCGCCCGCCATCGCCGAGCGGGCTGCACTGAGGTGCAGCTTGAACTCAGCGCTCACATCGGGGAGCGTCCGTCTCAGCACCGCCACGGTGAGCAGTTCCGTGGCGTCGGCCAGATGTCGGATCGCGAACTCCGTCATGCGGGCGCGCAGGGCGGCCGCGTTGAGCACGGGTCCCTCGCCGGGGACTTCGTGGTCGGCCCGACGCTCTCGGAACGCGGCCAAACGCGTGCGGGTGGCCGCAATCATGGGCAGTTCGTCGGCCGCGTGCTCGGGGAGCACCGTGACCGGCGCGCCCATGAGGCCCAGCCACGCCATCCACAGGGTACCGCGGGCGTAGGGTTCCCACGGCTCGTGCTCGAGCCTGAGGGCCGCCCGTTTCACGGTGTCGGCAATCTGCGCCCGGGCTTCCCACCAGCGCGCGTACGCGTCGCTCTGACGAGCCACCAGCGCCAGGGCCCCGAGTTTGAGCGCCCATTTGATGGCGGATTCACCGTCGTCGAGGGGCGGACGCAGGGCGGCAGCACAGCGGAAGGCACGGGCGGCCCCCAAGCCGAGTACGGCCTGCGCCAAGTCGCGGGCGGCACTGGGGGTGGGTTGCAGCGCCGCATCGAGCTGGCCGAGCGCGGCCAGCTCGTAGGCCGTGCCGAGCAGGGCCAGTCCGTCGGCGATGGGTTCGCCCAGGCCATCGCCTGGACGAAGCGCAGCGACTTCGGCGCGTTCCAGCAGCAGCGCTCGTCGCTCGGCGGGAATGGCGGCGACGGCCCAGTGCTCGTCGAGCGTGGTCCGGGCCAACGTGGCCAGGTCCCGCGCGGCGAGGTCACGATCTGCGGCCGGGGTGAGGACGGGCATCCAGCCTCCGTAAGGGGAGAGCTCGAACGGGGTCCTGCAAGAAAGCCTACACCGAGCGGCAGTACGAGGAGTCGAAGTCCCCGCCTTGCCTGATCGGCAACGATCGAAAACGGCACCAGCACCAGCAAGTACAACCACCAGCATGCGGTCACACCGCACGCTGTGCATCGCCATCACTGTCGCATTTATGTAACAGCTCGGCTTCTGTCAAGAGCGCTGTCGCGATTCTGTCCGCTTCCGCGCCTTCTGAGGCCCTTTTCGAGGATTTTCGCGTGGGATTCGAGTCGTCGCAGGTGGCACGCCGTCGTCTGGCTGCCTTGGCCGCCACCAACGGTCGCATTCAGGAGGCGCTGGCCCCCTCGCAGTTTCCGGGGTTCGGCGGTACCAAGTCCGGGCCCCATGCGGCTCGTACCGATCGGCCGGATGGGGCGCCGGCGGCTCCCGCCAGCCCGGCGCTGGTGCAGCACCTCGATCTGCTGGCGCACGACATCATGAGTACCCCGGGTGCCGGCGGCGCGCTCATTGCGGCCTACGCGGCCCAGGCGCGCGCCCTGTCCATGGTAGTTGAGGCGGCCCGACGCGCAGGCTCGGGGCCCCTGCCGGCCTCGGTCCTCACGGCAGCGCAGGAAGCGCTGGCAGCGCCGAGCCCGTTCCCGAGGCCGATGGCGGGCTGATGGCCCCGCGAAGCTGAGGCCTCGGCGCTTGGAAGGTCGGAGGCGGGAGAACTCAGCGGGAGAATTGAGAGGCTGAGGTGGAGAGTTGAGCCTGGATAGCAGTGAAGCTGAGGGTTCTAGCGGTGAGAGTTGAGTGCGCTCAATTCTCGTTTCTAGATCCCTCAGCTTCACTGCTATCCGGGCTCAGTTCGTTCGCCGCAGTTCGCAACTCTCAACGTCTGCCCCTGAGGGCAGAGGCCTCAGTCGTTCCCCTTCACGTCGATCTTCTTCTCGGCCTTGGGATCCTCCAGCGTCTCCAGTACCTGGCGCCACGAGAACTTGCTCCCCTTGCCCAGTACGTAGTAGTCCATCCACGCCATCTCCGAGACGCTCTTGACCAGGCGGTTGCGCGCGTCGGGGATACCGTGCGAGGCACCGGGATACATGAACAGCTCCGTGGGCACGCCCACCCGCTTGAGGCCCATGTGCAGCTCGACGCTTTGCGGGCTCGGCACGCGCGGGTCGCCCTCCACCACGTGGATCATCGTGGGCGTCTTGGCGTTGCGGATGAACTGGATGGGGCTCTGCCGCCAGTAGGCATCGAAGTCGTCGTACGGCAGCTTGTCGCCGAGGTAGTGCTGACGATTCCGCTGCACGTCGGACTGCGCGTACATGGAGATCCAGTTGCTGGTGCCGGCGCCGCTGGAGATGGCCTTGAAGCGGTTGGTGTGCGTGAGAATCCAGTTGCTCCAGTGGCCACCGGCACTCCAGCCCAGCACGCCCATCTTGGTGCTGTCCACCATGCCACCGGCAATGAGGTGGTCGACGCCGGTCATGATGTCCTGATAGCCCGGATCGAAGTAGTTCCCCACGATGCCGTTCTTGTGCGCTTCGCCGTAGTTGGTGCTGCCACGATAATTGGGCATGAGCACCATCCACCCCTGCCCCGCGTAGCTCTGTGCGCCGTAGCCGCCGTTGAAGCTGAGTTGGTCGGCTGCGGCCGGTCCGCCGTGAATGGCCACCAACAGCGGGTACTTCTTGCCCGCCTCGTAGCCAACCGGCTTGAGCAGCACGCCACCCACCGGCTTGCCGTCGGTGCTGGTCCAGGTGATTTCGCTGGCTTCGCCGAGAGCAATCTTTTCACCAATCCACGCGTTGAGGTTGGTGAGTTGCACCCACGCGGCCTTGCGGGGCAGGTCCGCCAGACTGGCCACCGCGTAAATCGCCGGTGGTGTGGCCGGGTCCTGATAGTTCACCAGCAGGCGCTTGGTGTCGGCGTCCTGCGAGACGTTCGCTACCCCCTGCACGTTTGTCACCGGCTTCACCTTGCCGCTGGCCACGTCGAGCGCGAAGAGCTGCGTCGTCGCCTTGAAGCCGGTGTTGAAGTAGATGGTCTTGGCGTCCGCCGCCCAAAAGCCCACCGATACGTCGCCGTCGAGGTCGCCGATCTTGCGGAACGGGGCGCCCTTGGCCGCCACATCGCGCACGTACACGCGACGGTTCTTCATGTTGTACTTCGTCAGATCGTCCGACCCGGAGAAGGCCATGAGGCGCGAGTCGGGCGAAAAGCTGAGCGCGCTTTCCGAACTCTCCTCATTCGACGTCAGCCGTTCGATACCGTTGCCCTGCGTATCGAGCAGAAACACATCGGCGTAGATCCCTTCTTCGGTGATGTTGCGCTTGTACCGGTTGTTGGGCACCGCGTTGAAGCCGATGTACCGCCCGTCGGGCGAAATGGTGAAGTCGGTAACGGCGAGGCTGGTGTCACGCGTGAGCCGCGTGGTGGCGTACGACGGGCTCGTCAAGTCGAGCGCCCACAGCGACGCCGTGGGCTCTTCGGCATTGCGCACGTTCACGGTGAACTTCTTTTCGCGCCGCAGCCGCTCGTCGGTGTCGACCGTATCAGCCGTGATGAAATAGATGCGCTTGGAGTCGGGGGCCACCCGCCAGTCGCCAACGCCGGTGCGGTGCTTGGTGAGTTGCGTCGGCGCCAGGGAGTCCAGCGGCGTGCCGGTCTCGAGCTTGCTCACGGCAATGGCGTAGAGTTGCTCATCGGTGGGGCGACCGCTGCGGTACACCAGCCACTGACCGTCTTTCGTGAAGGCAAACGTCGAGACGCCCTGGGCGGCGCCCGTAATGCGTCGCGCCTCGCCCCCGTCGGCGCGCATCATGAACAGCTGCTGCTGGTTGCCGGCGCTGGCCGGGGCCTCGCGATTGGAGGTGAACACGAACCAGCCGCCCTTGGGCGCCCAACGCGGGCTGCCTTCACTCTTGGTGGTGGTAAATGTGAGCTGCTTGGCACTCGGGTAGCCGCGGTCGGTGGCGACCACGTGAATGTCCGACTGGCTGGTGGCCTCCTTCCAATCAGGGGTGCTGACCGTGTACAGCAGCTGCTTGCCATCGGGGGAGACGGCGGGCGACCCGGCGCTTTGCAAAAACTGTGCGTCGAGGAAGGTCATGGGGCGTTTGGTTGCCCCGCTGCCCTGCGCCTGCAACGCCGCCGCCGTCATGAGCGACAGCACCAGGGGCGGAATGGTCCGCGTGTGATGCAACAAAGGAGGGAACCGAACCGGCATGGCGTGTGACTCCAGCGAAAGGGGGTGGGGAGTGCGGATCCATCTTGCACCCGGAGACGCGGGCGAGCAACGTCTCCGAATGCCCTTGAACCGCAAACTCCTGTCAGGCGCGTGCGCCCTGTTGTTTACGACGGCGACCGCCATGTCGCTGTCGCCCGTGCTGAGTTCCGCGCAGCCAACCACGGCCCGGTCTGCCTCCAGCCGCCCCGCCTACGACCCTGCCCTCTACAGCGACGGCACCAAGACCAACCGCGCGTTCAAGTCGCTGCGCTGGCGGCTGGTGGGCCCCTTCCGCGGTGGTCGCTCCACGGCCGTAACCGGGGACCCCACGCGGCCGCTGGTGTTCTATTTCGGCGCCGTGAATGGCGGTGTGTGGAAGACCACCAACGCCGGCCAGACGTGGGAGAACATCACTGACGGCAAGACCGACCTGTCGAGTGTGGGTGCCATTGCCGTGGCGCCCAGCGATCCGAACGTGATCTGGGTGGGGAGCGGCGAAGGCAAGCCGCGCGAAGACATTACCTACGGCACGGGTGTGTATCGCAGTACCGACGGCGGTGAGAGCTGGCAGCCGCGTGGGCTCGCCAACACGCAGCACATCACCAGCCTCCGTGTGCACCCCACCAACCCCGATGTGGCGTATGTCACCGCGCTCGGTCACGCCTTCGGGCCCAGCCCCGATCGTGGGGTATTCCGCACCACCGACGGCGGCGCCACCTGGAAGAAGGTGCTGTATGTCAACGACAGCACCGGCGCGGCGGATCTCTCCATTGATGTCACGAACCCGCGCATCCTCTACGCCAGCCTGTGGAAGTTCCAGCGTACACCGTGGGGCATGGATGCGGGCGCCGGCCGCAGCGGCCTGTGGAAGAGCACCGATGCCGGCGACACATGGACCGAGTTGACCTTCAACCCGGGTATGCCCAAGGGGCTGATTGGCAAGATCGGCGTGGCGGTTTCGCCGGCCAACGGTCGGCGCGTGTACGCCAACATCGAAGCACAGGATTCTTCGGGCGGCGTGTTCCGCAGCGACAACGGTGGCGACACGTGGACGCGCACCAACAGCGAACAGAAGTTCGTGGTGCGCCCGTACTACTACATGAGCATCACGGCCGACCCGGTGAACGAGAACACCGTGTACGTGATGAATTTGCAGGTGAGCCGCAGCATTGATGGCGGGCGCACCTTCAGCACGGCGCGCGTGCCACACGGCGATACGCATATCATGTGGATCGATCCGAAAGATCCAAACCGCCTCATCAACGGCAACGATGGCGGCGCCACGGTGTCGCTCGACGGCGGCCGCACGTGGAGCACACAGGACAATCAGCCCACGTCGCAGTTTTATCACGTCACCACCGATCAGTCGCAGCCGTATCGCATACTTGGTGCGCAGCAGGACAACACCACGGTGAACATTGCGCATCGCAGCGACCGTGGCCGCCTCACCGAGCGCGATTGGTATCCGGTGGCGGGCTGCGAGAACGCGTATATCGCCATCGATCCGCGCGACCCCAACGTGACCTTTGGCGGCTGCTACATGGGGCAGCTCACGCGCCATGACGCGCGCACCAACATGCGCCGCGATGTGTCGGTGTGGTTGGGCAACTACGACGGATTGGCCGCGGCCGATGTACCGCAGCGCTTCCAGTGGACCTTCCCCATTCATTTTTCGCCGCACGATCCCGACGTGCTGTACACGGCGTCGCAGTATCTCTGGCGCTCACGCAATCAGGGGGGAAGCTGGGAGAAGATCTCCGGCGATCTCACGCGTCACGACCCCGCCACCCTTGGGCGCAGCGGTGGCCCGGTGACTGGCGACATGACCGGTACCGAGTGGTATGCCACCATCTTCGCCTTCGCTGAATCGCCTGTAACCAAGGGTGTGCTGTGGACCGGCAGCGACGACGGGCTCATTCACATCTCGCGTGACAACGGCGCCTCGTGGACCAACGTGTCGCCCAAGGCGTTCCCGCCTTTTACCCGCGTGTCCATCATCGAAGCGTCGCCGTTTGACGCGGGCACGGCGTACGTGGCGGCCAATCGGTATCAGCAGGACGACTTTACCCCGTACCTGTTCAAAACCACCGACTACGGCGCGTCGTGGACTCGCATCGATGCGGGCATTCCCATGGGCTCGTATACGCGAGCCATTCGCAGCGACACGAAGCGGCGCGGCTTGTTGTTTGCGGGCACGGAGACGGGTGTGTACGTGTCGCTCAACGACGGCGTGAATTGGGAGCCGTTGCAGCTCAATCTGCCGCGCGCCGTGGTGCGTGACCTGCGTGTGCACGGCAACGACGTGATCGTGGCCACGCACGGCCGCTCGTTCTGGTCGCTCGACGACATCTCGTCGTTGCGTGAGCTCAGCGCCCAAGTGATGGCCAAACCGGTGCACCTGTTTGCACCAGCGCCGGCCGTGCGCTGGGTGAGCGGCGGCGGCTCCGGTCGCGCGACGCTGACGGCCGGTGCCAACCCGCGCTTCGGTGTGAACGTGGACTACTGGCTCAAGGAGGCCCCCAAGGCCCCCATCACGCTGCAGATCCTCGAGCGCGCCGGCAACCTGGTACACGGCTTCACCAGCGAAGGGCCCGCAAAGAAAGACAGCACCGGCAACGCTGCCGCCGACTCGGCTGCAGCGCTGGCTCGTGCGGCGCAGCGCGCCGAAGCCTTGGCGTACGAGGCGGCCGACTCCGTGGTGCACGCGCGCGCCGGCAGCAATCGCTTCACGTGGGATCTCATGTATCCGGGACCGAAGACCGTTCCGGGCGCCATCATCGACGATGGCTCCACCGACGGCCCCATGGCAGTGCCGGGTGACTATGCCGTGCGCCTGATCGTGGGGGCCGACACGCTCACGCAACCGTTCAGCATTGTGCCCGATCCGCGTGTGTCGCTCACGGCCGCCGAATACCGGGCGCAGTTCGACGCGGCGAATGCGGTGGGCGCCCGCATTACGAGCATTACGGAAACCGTGGAGCGCATTCAGGACTTGCAACGGCAGCTGGACGAGCGCGCCCGACAGGCGAGTGCACAGGCGTACGCCGCTGAGGTGCGCGAGGCGTCCACAGCGTTGCGCAAGAAGCTCGAAGCGGTGCGGGCGGAGATCTATGAGGTATACACCAAGGCCGACCAGGCCACCCTCAACTATCCGATCAAGCTGTACCAGATGTTCATCTCGCTGAACGCGCAGGTGCTGGAGGGCACGAACCCGCCCACGAAGCAGCATGGCGAAATCACGAGCGATCTGGGTGGCAAGCTGGACGTGCAGCTGCGCACGTTGCAGTCGCTCGAGGATGGCGACCTGAACGCGTTCAACGCGATGCTGTCGAAGCTGGGCGTGCCGAACGTGTTCGTGCCGAAGAAGCCGATTGGGTGAGCAGCCGTTCACTGGGCGGCAGGGCCGCCGGGGCCGCGCTTACGCTCGCGTTGCTGAAGCCAGAGGGCTGAGAGGAACAGCGTGATCGCGAGCACGCTAAGGGCAATTGACGACATCACGTCGCGGGTCTTTACGTTCGAGGCCGCGATGGTGCTGGCGATACCCCACAGATACAATGCACGCGCCCGATGCTGCGGTCGAAACACCCACAGCCACGGTCCGCCAAACATGCACGCGAAGTAGATCACCCATTGCCAGCGCATGACGCCATATTGTCGTGGCCCAAACGGCGGCGCAACCTCGCGGTGGCCTGCCTGGCTATGTCATGACATGGGGCAGCCTGCTGAATCCCGTACTGGAGAGTGCAATGCGTGCATGTTCATGCCCGGCTTTCCTACTACTGCTCCTCTGCATGCCGCTTTCGCTGCACGCACAGCCGGCAATGCTGGAGTACGTGATGGGTGCCGCGCTACCGCAGGGCCAACTGGCCGTCAACCGTAACGTGGGTCCGTACCTGCGCACCAGCCTGTCGCGACGCGACCGCGTCGTGCGGCCACGTGGTGACCTCGAGTTCTTCATGCTCGGCGGCAGGTCCAACGCCCTCTCCACGAGTGAGACCGGCCGCTACAGCGCCGCGAGCGCGTCGGCCTCGCTGCTCGTGGGGCGCTTCACGGCCCGCGTAACTCCGTATGCCCTGCTCGGGCTCGGCGCGACCTACGCGCACACCGACGCTCGCGGTGGGGCAATCGTGCCGAGCCTGCGCGCCGGCCTCGGCATTCGCTATGAAGGATTCAACCGCGCCCTGTTCGTGGAGGGGCTGCAACACGCCATCCTGTCCGACCGCGGTGTTGGCGACTACTCCTTCGCCGTTCTGCGTCCCATCGTGATCGGCGCGTCATTCCGGCGCTTCTGACGCCGGGCCGCAGCATTTCCGCTGCTACGCCAACCGTTCCCGCACCAGCCGTCCGAATTCCGACGTCGACACCGCCCCCTCAGTGCACAGGTCGGCGGTGCGCGCACCTGCGTTGAGCACACCAAACACCGCGCTTTCGACGGCACTCGCGACGCGTTCCAGTCCCAGCGAATGGCGCAGCAACAGCGCCGTACTCAACATGGCACCCGCCGGGTTGGCCTTGCCCTGCCCCGCAATGTCCGGTGCCGACCCGTGGATGGGCTCATAGAGTCCGCGCACGGCGCCGTCGGCCGCGACACCGAGCGAAGCAGATGGCAGCAGACCAATACTGCCGGTCAACACAGCCGCTTCGTCAGTAAGAATGTCACCGAAGAGATTCTCGGTCACGATCACGTCGTAGGCGGTAGGCCGCTGGATGAGCAGCATCGCGAAGGAATCCACCAGCACGTGCTCCAACGTGACGTCCGGAAACTCGTCGCGCACTATGCGCGTGGTGACCTCGCGCCAGAGTCGTGAGGTCTCCAGCACGTTGGCCTTGTCCACACTCGTGAGTCGCCCGGAGCGTTCGCGCGCAAAGCCCGCCGCCAGTCGCACCACTCGCGCAATCTCGGTTTCGCTGTACACCATGGCGTCGGTCGCCACGAGCCCCTGGTCACGCGCACCCTCTTGCCTCGACTTGGCACCAAAGTACGCACCGCCGGTAAGTTCGCGCACGAACAGCAGGTCGGTACCACGCACACGGTCGGCACGCACGGGCGACAACTCGGCCAAGGCCGGCAACACCGTGACCGGGCGCACGTTGGCGTAGGTACCCAGCAGCGCGCGCAGCCCCAGCAGCCCCTGCTCGGGACGTACCGCGTCGGTGCCCCACTTGGGGCCACCCACGGCTCCCAACAGCACCGCATCCGCCCGTTGCACCACGGCTCGCGTGGCCATTGGTAACGGATCACCGGTGGCATCGATGGCCGCGCCGCCAATGGCGGCCGCTTCAAACTCGAAGTGGTGACCGTACAGTTCGCCCGCGCGCTGCAGAAGCACCACCGCCTCGTTGGTTACTTCCGGCCCAATGCCGTCGCCCGCGAGTACCGCGATGCGCGCCTTCACGGTGCCACTCCTGCTGCCACGCCGACCGGCGCGCCAACTTCACGATCATGTGCCCGCTCCCACGCTTCGATGGCCGGCAATTCGGCCAGCAGCATGCCCAACTCATCGAGTCCGTGCAGCAACGCGCGCTTCGTGAATGCATCAAGCGCAAACTGCGCCGCGTGCCCGGGCGCCCATGCCACAACCTGACTCTCGAGGTCGATGCTGATGACCCCATCGGGCGCCGCGCGTAGTCGATGGTGGATATCGGCGATCTGCTCACCTACGGCCACCGTAAGCAGGCCGTTGCGATTGGCGTTGCTGCGAAAGATGTCGGCGAAGCTGGCCGCCACCACGGCCTCGAACCCTGCATCGAGCAGCGCCCATGGCGCGTGTTCCCTGCTCGAACCGCAGCCGAAGTTGGCACCGGCCACCAGAATGCGCCGCCCCGCCGCGTGTGGTGCATTGAGGGGAAACTCAGTGCGCGCACGTCCTTCGGCGTCGTAGCGCCAATCGGCAAAACAGTGCGCGCCAAGTCCGGCGCGCTGTGTTGTGGTAAGAAACCGTGCGGGGATGATCTGGTCAGTATCTATGTCATCATGCGCCAGCAACACGGCCGCCGACTCCACGCTCGTCCACGGCGCTCGCACCGCGGCATTACGCGCCGGTGAAATGTGGTGCACCACTACGTTGCTGCTGTTGCTCATGCCACACCTTCCAGCACGGGCGATGCCGTGTAGTTGCGATGCGCGGTGTAGTGACGAGGGTCGGCCACCGCGCCGGCAATGGCACTCGCGGCTGCCGTAGCCGGCGATGCCAGCAACGTGCGTGCGCCGGCTCCCTGCCGCCCTTCGAAGTTGCGGTTGCTGGTGCTGATGGCCAACTGCCCGCGTTCCACAGCATCGCCGTTCATGGCAATACACATGCTGCAGCCGCTCTCGCGCCATTCGGCCCCAGCGCTGCGGAATATGTTGGCCAGTCCCTCGGCTTCGGCATCACGCTTCACCTGCTGCGAGCCTGGCACCACCAACATGCGCGTCCCATCGGCCACACGACGGCCCTCAAGTACACGGGCCGCCGCACGCAGGTCATCGAGACGACCGTTGGTGCAACTGCCCACGAACACCACGTTCACCGGTGTGCCGAGCAACGGTTTGCCCGGCGTGACGCCCATGTACGCAAAGGCGCGCTGTGAGGCCGCCGACCCGTCGTCAGGCACCGGCGCATCAATGGGTATGCCCATACCGGGATTGGTACCCCAGGTAATCATGGGGGCCAAGGTGCGCGCATCGATCCTGACCGAGCGGTCAAATGCGGCTTCGTCGTCGGTGCGCAACTGTCTCCACGCCGACACGGCGCGGTCCCACGACTCGCCCGTGGGCGACGCTTCGCGTCCCGCCAGATACGCGAACGTGGTGTCGTCGGGCGCGATCATGCCAGCCCGCGCCCCCGCTTCGATGCTCATGTTGCATACGGTCATGCGGCCGGCCATATCGAGGGACTGGATCGCGGTGCCCCGATACTCAATGACATGTCCGGTCCCACCATCAACGCCAATGCGGGCAATGATGGCCAGCACGATGTCCTTGGCCGTTACCCCATCGGCCAGCTTGCCATCCACGCGCACCTCCATGGTGCGAGGCTTGCGCTGCAGCAAGCATTGCGTGGCCAGCACGTGTCCCACTTCGCTTGTACCAATCCCGAACGCCAGCGCACCGAAGGCACCGTGCGTGCTGGTGTGACTGTCTCCACACACAATGGTCATGCCGGGCTGCGTGCGCCCCAGCTCCGGCCCGATCACGTGCACAATGCCACGTTGCGCGTGGCCGAGGTCGAACAGTTCGATACCGTGTGCCGTGCAGTTGGCCTGCAGTTGGTCGAGCTGACTGGCGGCCGCACCCGCCGACATTTGCGCGCGTGTCTGCACGGTGGTGGGCGTACTGTGGTCCATGGTGGCCAGCGTGCGATCGGGGCGCCGCACCCGCAGCCCGCGTTCCGCCAACTCACTGAAGGCCTGCGGCGAGGTGACCTCGTGAATGAGATGCAGATCGATATACAGCGTGCTGGGCAAGGCGCCGCTGCCAGCACGCACCTCGTGCGCCTGCCAGATGCGATCGAACAACGTACGAGGCCTAGCGGGTGCCGTCATGCCGCGACCCCCGCCATTTCCTCACGGCGGGCCTTGACCCGCGACAGCGCGTTGATGGCCGCGAGGTACGCCTCGGCCGTGGCCACGATAATGTCGGTGTGCACGCCGAATCCGTGCGCACTGCAGCCGTCGCTCCGCAAGCTGATGCGCACGCCGCCCACGGCGTTGATGCCTTCGGCCGCGGCATCCACATGAAACTCCACCAACTCACCAACCTGCTCCTCGATGCACGCATCGATGGCGCGGCACGCGGCATCCACCGGGCCGTCGCCTTCGGCGGCCGCCACCCGTGTCTCACCCTCAGGCGACACCAGCTTTGCCGTGGCGGTGGGAATGGCGTGCGTGCCACTCGACACCTGAAGCAGCTCCAGACGCCACGCGCTTACGCCACGCTGCGCCACACCGGCAACAATCGCCTCCAACTCCCGGTCGTCCACCACTTTCTTGCGGTCGGCCACTTCCTTGAAACGCGCAAATACGGCGTCGCAGTCGGCATCGCTCAAAACGTGACCCAGTGACGCGAGATGGGCACGCAGCGCGGCGCGGCCGGAGTGCTTGCCGAGCACGAGCCCACCACCCTCCATGCCCACGTCGTCGGCGCGCATGATTTCGTAAGTATCGCGATGCTTGAGCATGCCATCCTGATGAATGCCGGCTTCGTGCGCAAACGCGTTGGCGCCCACGATGGCCTTGTTGGCCGGCACGCGCATGCCCGTGGTGCGCGCAACGAGGCGCGATGCCCGGCCCAACTCCTGGGTGACAATTCGTGTGCCGGCCGCGAATCGGTCGGCACGGGTTCGCAGCGCCATCACGACCTCCTCCAGCGACGCGTTGCCCGCTCGCTCGCCAATGCCATTGACGGTGCACTCCACTTGCCGGGCGCCGGCGCGCACGCCACTGAGAGAGTTCGCCACGGCCAATCCCAAGTCGTCGTGACAGTGCGTAGCAATCACGATGTCGCGACCGCGCACGACCTCATCGCGAATGCCGGCAATGAGTGCGGAGTACTCCTCGGGTGTAGTGTAGCCCACCGTATCTGGAACATTGAGCGTGGTGGCGCCAGCTTCGATGGCCTCGTGCAGCACATCGTGCAGAAACGATACCTCACTACGGGTGGCATCTTCCGGCGAGAATTGCACATTCGTGGTGAAGCGTGCCGCCAGCGCCACCATATCCCGCACACGCGCCCGCACCTCGCCGTGTGACATCTGCAGCTTGTGCTTGAGATGCACCTCGGATGTCGCGAGGAAGGTGTGAATGCGAAAGTCCGGTGCCGGTTCGAGCGCCCGCGCGGCGGCTTCGATGTCGCGAGTGGTGGCACGTGCCAGCCCGCAGACTACCGGTACATGCGTCCAGCTGGTGCACTCGCGGGCAATCTGTTGCACGGCGTCGAAGTCACCGGGCGATGCCGCCGGAAAGCCCGCCTCGATGATATCGACGCCGAGTCGTGAGAGCTGGCGCGCCACCGCCAGCTTCTCAGTAACCGTCATGGAACAGCCTGGTGCCTGCTCACCGTCGCGCAGCGTGGTATCGAAAATTCGTACGTGCTCGCTCATACCGATGCCATCGCCTCCTCGACGATTGGCGTCGGTGTGCTGGCCACCCCCGTATCGGGACGCACCACCTTGGCGTCAAGGAAGGGCATGAGCGCCCGCAGTCGCACGCCCACCTGTTCGATGGGGTGATCGATATCTGCCGCGCGCGCTGCGTTGAAGTGCGGACGCCCCGCGTTGTTTTCGGCCACCCACGTTTTCGCGAAGTCACCGCGGCGAATGTCGGCCAGCAGCGAGCGCATGGCCTCCTTGGTCTGCTCCGTCACGATGCGCGGCCCGGCGATGTAGTCGCCGTATTCGGCGGTATCGCTCACCGAGTAGCGCATGTAGTTGAGCCCGCCCTGATACATGAGATCCACGATGAGCTTGAGCTCGTGCAGACACTCGAAGTACGCCATCTCGGGGCGGTACCCTGCTTCCACCAGCGTTTCGAAACCGGCTTTGACGAGCGCGCTCACGCCGCCGCACAGCACGGCCTGTTCGCCGAACAAGTCGGTTTCCGTTTCTTCGGCGAAGCTCGTTTCCAGTACACCGGCTCGCGTGCACCCAATGGCCCACGCGTAGGCCAGTGCATCCTCGCGCGCCTTCCCACTGGCGTCCTGCGCCACGGCGATAAGCCCCGGTACGCCGCCACCCTGGGTGAACACTTCGCGCACACGATGGCCCGGGCTCTTGGGAGCAATGAGTGCCACATCCACGCCGTCGGGCGGCGCGATGAGATTGAAGTGGACATTGAAGCCGTGCGCGAACCACAGCGTCTTGCCCGGGCGCATGCTCGGCGCGATGTCGCGATCGTAGATGCGCTGCTGCTCCGTATCCGGCGCCAGAATCATGATGGCATCGGCTTCGGCTGCGGCGTCGGCCACGCTCATCACGCGCAATCCCGCCGCTTCGGCCGCCGCCCAACTCTTGCTACCCTCACGCAGGCCAACGCGCACATCAAAGCCGCGGTCCGCGAGGTTACGTGCGTGCGCATGTCCCTGGCTGCCGTACCCCACAATGGCAATGCGGCGACCGGCGAGGCGCTGCGGCTCGGCGTCAGCATCGTACAGCACGGGCGCGGCGAACGTGTTGGTCGTATTGGTGGGGGTCATCTCAGGCAGCCTCCTCGGTGGGCGCGCCATCGGCTTGCGCGCGGTAGTCGTTGGGTGCTTCGAGCACACGCGGCGTGCGGCCGCGCAGCATGGCCAGACGGCCGGTACGCATGAGTTCTGCAATGCCAAAGCGGCGCATCGCCGTCACGAACTGCTCCACCTTCTCGGGAGCATCCGTGATTTCCACAATCACTTCTTCCGGGCCGAGGTCGAGCACACGCCCGCCGGCGGCCAGGGTCTGCTCGGCGATATCCGTCAGTGCTGTCACAACGGCCTTCACCTTGAGGAGCGCCGTTTCGCGCACCACTGGCGCGGCGTTGGTGGTGTCGGCCACGCCTATCACTTCCACCAGGCGGTCAAGTTGCTTCACCACCTGCGTGGCGTCGTCCACGCTCACAGCGAGCGTCAGTCGGGAGATGCCCGGCGTCTCGCTGCGTCCAACGGCCAGTGACACGATGTTGTAGCCGCGGCGCCGCAGCAGCGTGACGATGCGATGCAGCACACCGGGACGGTCGTGAACGAGCGCGATGAGCGTATGCACCTGCGTGGTCATTGGGGCTCCGTGGCGGCGATCAGTTGTTCATGGTGTGCTTCGTCGTGCAGCATGTCGTGAATGGCACGACCTGCCGGTACCATGGGGAACACGTTGGCTTCGCGCTCCACACGGAAGTCGATGAGTACGGGGCCATGGTGCGCCCACGCTTCGCTGACGGCGCGCTCCGCATCAGCGGCGTGCTCCACCGTCACGCCATGCCAACCATGTGCGCGTGCCAGCATGGCGAAGTCGGGACCGCTCAACGGTGTTTCGCTGTAGCGCCGTCCTTCGAACAGCTGTTGCCATTGGCGCACCATGCCGAGGTAGCCGTTGTTCACCACGGCGACCTTCACATTCGTGAGCCCTTCTTGCCGGATGGTGGCGAGTTCGCACGACGTCATCTGAAAGCCGCCGTCACCGCAGAAGGCCCACACCGTGTGCGTGGGGTCGGCGATGGCCGCGCCCATGGCGGCCGGCACGGCAAAGCCCATGGTGCCGGCACCGCCACTGGTGATATGCGAGCGTGCGCGCTGCCAATCGATGAGTTGCGCGGCCCACATCTGATGCTGTCCCACATCGGTGACCACGCGCCAATCGCGACGACTGTGCGCCACACGGTTGAAGGCGGCGAAAACATCCTGTGGCATGAGCGGCGCTGTACGCAGCGGGCGTGTGTAGTGCTGACGCGGCGCGAACTCGCGTTTGAGCGTGGCGATTTCGTCACGCCACATGGTGTACCGGTCCGGTTGCACCGGCATGCGCGGCGTGATGGTCTCGAGCACGTCGCGCGCATCACCCAGCACACCGATGTGCGCCGCGACCAGCTTGCCGATTTCCGCAGCGTCGATATCCACGTGAATCACACGGGCGTGCGGCGCAAACGCGCTCACCTTGCCCGTCACCCGGTCGTCGAAGCGACTGCCAATGTTGAACAGCACATCGCAGCGTTGAATGGCGCGGTTCACGTGCACCCACCCATGCATGCCCGGCATACCGAGCATGAGCGGATGATCGTGCGGCATGGCGCCCAGTCCCTGCAGCGTGGTCACCACCGGTATGCCGGTACGTTCGGCAAAGCGCTGCAGCGCGTGCGCCGCGCCACTCTGAATGACCCCGTTGCCCGCCAGCACGAGCGGCCGTTGTGCTCCGAGTAGCGCACCCACGGTCTCGTCGATGGCCTGCATGGCCGCCCGATCAGCGCGGCGGCTCGCCGGGCGATAACCGGGCAGGTCCATGTGCACATCCCACGTGGGCACACACCGTTCCTGTTGCGCGTCCTTGGTGATATCCACCAGTACCGGACCCGGCCGTCCGGTTTGCGCAATGTGAAACGCTTCCCGAATGACACGCGGAATGTCGGCCGCGCTCGTGACGAGGTAGTTGTGCTTCGTGATTGGCACCGTGATGCCGGTGATGTCGGTCTCCTGAAAGGCATCGGTGCCAAGCAGATGACTGGGAACCTGCCCCGTGATGGCCACGAGAGGCGTGCCGTCCATCCACGCATCGGCAATCGGCGTCACGAGATTGGTGGCGCCCGGGCCGCTGGTGCCGATGCACACGCCCACCTTGCCAGTGGCGCGGGCGTAGCCTTCGGCAGCGTGTCCCCCACCCTGCTCGTGGCGCACGAGCACGTGCCGCAGCTGCGACCGGTATTCCCACATGGCGTGGTAGAAGGGCATGATGCAGCCGCCCGGAATACCGAACAGCACCTCGACGCGCTCACGAATGAGCGCTTCGCAGAGGATCTGCGCGCCGGTGAGCTGGCCCGCGGGCGGTTCCCCTGCCGAGGGGGAACCAGTGCGGCTGTCGAACCGGATGTGTGGCGGCGGACCGTCGATCATGAGAGGCCTGGTGAATGGACAAGGGCCCCCTCCGACCGTATGCGGAGGGGGCCCTCGTGGCCATTCAGACCAGGCCAGCCCCTCCCGCGTGCGGGAGGGGCGGCGGTGTTCGCGTTATGCTGTCGCGACCCTGCGGCCTTCCCGCGTGCCAATAAGCACGAGTACCACCGATACGAGTACTACCGTAACGGTGGCCGGAATAAGGCTGATAAGTCGCGAGAACGTCGGGAACATCAGAGTGGCGATGCCTGGCTGGTGCGGTGTTTTGGTAACAGTGTTGCCCGAGCAGTGACGACGGGGACGACCCGTGCGTAACGGGGACGACTTTTTGACTATAGGTCGGACCGGTCGGATTGCGCAAGGGGGCGTGTGTCACGCACCAGCGGCTCGCGACGCGCGTCGGCGACCGTCCTTGGGGCGAGGTCGGTTGCTCGCGACACGCGCCGGCAGCCCCGCTCACCCCACTCGCGGCTTGCTTCGGGGGTGGCCGAGCGCACGCTCACGCGTGCGCCGGCGCCCCCCCTCAGAGAGCCGCTCGCTGGGGCGGCGGGGCCGCCGACGCTGCATCACCTGTGGCCTCACCGATACGTGAGCGCGCTCGACACCTGTCGCGGCGGTGGTGCGGTCCAACCGTGCGGAGGCCACGGCGACGCCTACATATGCCCTCGCCGTTGTTCCCCCGCCAAGCCGCGAAGCGAGCCGCGGCGACGCCGCCGTCCTGCGAGCGGCTCTCTGAGCGGGTGATGCCGGCGCGCGTGCGTCACGCGCGCTCGGCCACCCGCGAAGCAAGCCGCGAAACGGATGGCGGCGGTGCCGCGGCGACTCGCAGCCCCCCCGCGCCACAACGACTCGCGCAAGAACAAAGCAAGGCGCCGCCTACGCGTCTGCGTACACGTGCGTCTCGGCCTTGGCGCCGGGGTGCGTAACCGCACCATAGCGCGCCGGCCCCACCATCTGCGCAAACCGCCAGATCGCCCCGCTCTGGTAGTCCGTGGCACGCGGCGCCCACTCAGCGCGGCGTGCAGCCAGTTCCTCGTCGGACAAGCGCACGCTCAGCGTGCCTGCCGCAGCGTCGATGTCGATGATGTCGCCGTCGCGCAGCAGCGCGATGGGACCACCCACCGCAGCCTCGGGGCCCACGTGCCCAATGCACAGCCCACGCGTGGCACCGCTGAAACGCCCGTCGGTAATGAGCGCCACATGCTCGCCCATCCCCTGCCCGTAGATCGCGCTGGTGGTGCTCAGCATTTCACGCATACCCGGACCACCGCGCGGCCCTTCGTAGCGAATGACCAGCACATCGTTCTTGTCGTACGCGCGCTCCATCACCGCCGCAAAACACGCCTCTTCGCTGTCGAACACGCGCGCCGGCCCGCTGTGCACGAGATGCGAAAGCCCCGCCACTTTCACGATCGCGCCGTCGGGACACAGGTTCCCGGTGAGCCCCACCAGGCCACCTGTGGGGGAAATCGCCTGCGACACCGGCATCACCACTTTCTGATCGCCGGGCACCACCACATCGGCGAGATTCTCCGCGAGTGTCTTGCCCGTCACGGTGATGCAGTCGCCGTGCAGAAAACCGCCGTCAAGCAGCGACTTGAGCACGACACTCGCGCCTCCGATGTCGTGCACATCCTTCGCGAGATACTTGCCACCCGGCTTGAGGTCGGCAATGAGTGGTGTGCGCTTGAACACCTCCGCCACATCAAACAGATCGAACTCGATGCCGCACTCGTGGGCCAGCGCCGGCAAATGCAACGTGGCGTTGGTCGACCCACCCGTCGCGGCCACCACCGCTGCGGCATTCTCGAGCGAACGGCGCGTCACAATTTGCCGCGGACGCAATCCGTCGCGCAGCAATCGCATCACCGTTTCGCCAGCAAGTTCGGCGTAGCGATCGCGTGTTTCGTACGCCGCTGGCGGGCTCGCCGACCCAGGCAGCGCCAAGCCAATGGCCTCGCTCACGTACGCCATGCTGTTCGCGGTGTACTGCCCACCGCATGAGCCAGCGCCGGGACAGGCCACTTTCTCGAGCGCCGTGAGCTCCTCCAGCGAACATTTGCCGGCTGCATACGATCCCACCGCCTCGAACACGTCCAGCACCGTCACGTCGCGATCGTGATGACGGCCCGGCAGAATGGAGCCGCCATACAGAAACACACTCGGCACATCGAGACGCAGCATGGCCATCATCATGCCCGGCAGCGTCTTGTCGCACCCCGCGATACCCACAAGCGCATCGTAGCAATGGCCGCGTACCGTGAGTTCGATGCTGTCGGCAATGGTCTCGCGGCTCACGAGCGACGCCTTCATGCCCGCGTGCCCCATGGCGATGCCATCGGTCACCGTGATGGTGGTGAACTCGCGCGGTGTGCCACCACCCGCAACCACGCCACGCTTCGCCACTTCAGCCTGTCGCTTGAGCGCGATGTTGCACGGCGCCGCTTCGTTCCAACTCGATACCACACCAACGAGCGGACGCGCGATCTCCTCTTCGTTGAGACCCATCGCGTAGTAGAACGCACGATGCGGCGCACGTTCGGGCCCGTGCATGGCGTGGCGACTGGGAAGCTGGGACATGCGCAGTAGCGTGTGGGTTTAACAGCAGACGGCAGACGGCAGCAACGAAAGACAGAAGACGGAAGAAATATGGTACAACAAAACGGGCGCGGCCGCTTTGCGGTGCGCCCGATTTCCTTTGCGGTTTGGATATCGGGAGCCGCGCACAGCGCGGGCTCCCGTGTCGTTCTTCCGAACCCCTCCCGTCTACTGTCCGTCGTTCCTCCCGTCT